>Ga0164290_1000356_pt1 | contig 161644 bp, 150 predicted proteins | sample Micstemetagenome_FD_108782 | JGI IMG/M metagenome (GOLD analysis project Ga0164290, IMG submission 108782) | Contaminated culture microbial community from soil near Moab, Utah, USA - Microcoleus steenstrupii SON62 (Illumina Assembly) | ecosystem: Environmental > Terrestrial > Soil > Soil crust...
AAAGGGATACCTTTCGGTATCCCTAAATCGTTTGGAGCGGGCAACGAGATTCGAACCCGCGACCTTCTCCTTGGCAAGGAGACGCTCTACCACTGAGCTATGCCCGCGCTCCGGTTAATAGTTATACCCCCAGCGCCCCTCTAGGTCAACCCCTCGCATCATAATTTGGAACATGGCCAGCATCAGCCCCCTCCTCGACCGGCTCCGCTTGCTCACCGAAGAGTCCGGACGGCTTGCGCAGCGCACGCGCGGAGAGTCGCTGGTGCGTGAGCTCAAGTCGGACGTGTCGATCGTGACGAACGCGGATCGGGCAGTCGAGACGTTTTTGCGCGAGGAGCTCCCGCGGCTGGTGCCCGGCTCGGCCGTCTGGGGTGAGGAGTTCGGCTTTGAGGAAGAAGGTGCCGGCGGCCTCTGGGTGGTCGACCCCGTCGACGGCACCTCGAACTTCGCGTTCGGCTCACCGCTGTGGGGCGTGAGCATCGGCCTCGTGAGTGGGGATGACATCCTGCTGGGAGCGATCGCGCTCCCAGACCTTGGCGAGGTCTACGTCGCGGAAAAGGGGCAGGGAGCGTTGGTGAACGGCGAGGCACTCTCACCGATCCCGCCCGGCGCGGTTCGGCCCGAGGAACTCGTGTCCCACTGCGACGGGCTCATCCGCCGCTTCCCCACCGCCCGAATCCCTGGCAAGATGCGCTGCGCCGGCGCGTTCGTCATCGATGGCACCTTCACCGCACGGCAGCGGTACCGCGGACTCATTGGCCACAAGGAGAAGCTGTACGACATCGCCGCGTCGGTGCTCATCGGGCAAGAGTTGGGAGCTGACATTCGCTACGCGGACGGGGAGCCGATGCGCATCTCCGAGATCGCCAAGGACGAGCAGATTACGCGTCCGTGGCTGATGTTTCCGCGCGACTCAGGCTTCTTCCTTCGCAGCGAGTAGTGCCTTTCGAATCGCGTCGGGTTCTGCATTGTGCGCGGCGTCCTTCGCCCGCTGCTCCCAGGTGACCGCGCCGTTCGGAGCGATGACGAACGCGCCGCCGAGGGAGAGCGGATCGCCGACTGGCTGGCCGAAGCCGTGGCGTCCCGTCGCCACGACTCCGCGGACGAGAGTTCGGGGGTTGATCATTTGCGAGAAGCCACCGATTTCGACTCCGAATTCGGCATGCAGCTTCCGCGCTTCGTCGGCGATGAAGACGTGAGGTGATCGGAGTTTCGCCTTGAAGACGGACGCTGGGCCGGGAGAGGCCATCGTCACAAAGGCGACGTTCAGATCGGGATGCTCGCGCAACTGCGCGACGTGCTCTCGGCAAAACGGTCAGCCAAAGTGCCGGAGAAAGACAAGCGCCAAGGGCTCTCGGTAGAGCGAGGCAAGAGGCACCTCGACTCCAGAGTGGAGGAGGACCGAGACGTCCGGGGCGCGCATTGAACGATTCTACGCGCCCCAGGGTGGCGAGTTACGCCATCAGCTCGCGCAACGGCGTGGCGCGAGATGGGTGCTTCAGCTTCTTGAGCGCCTTCTGCTCGATCTGACGGATGCGCTCTCGGGTGACTTGGAAGCAGCGGGCGACCTCTTCCAGCGTGTGCGGCTGACCGTCGGTCAGACCGTAGCGCAGGGCGATCACCTCGCGCTCCCGATCGGCGAGCGTGTGGAGGATGTCCTCGATCTTGCTCCGCATCATCATGCGGGCTGCCGCGTCCATCGGGGTCTCGCCCGTCCGGTCGACGACGAACTCGCCGAGTGCCGCGTCCTCGCTCTCGCCCACGGGCGTGTCGAGCGAAAGCGGTTCCGCGATGGCTCGCTGGTAGTCCTCGACCTTCTCGGCGGTGATGTTCAGGTGACGACCAACCTCGGCCGCCGAGACCTCGCGTCCGAGCTCTTGCTGGAGCTGGTTCGTGGTCTTCATCATCCGGTTCACCGCCTCCAGCGTGTGGACCGGCACTCGAATGGTGCGGCCATGGTCGCTGATGGCGCGAGAGATCGCCTGGCGGACCCACCAGGTGGCGTAGGTGCTGAAGCGGAAGCCTCGATCCGGATCGAACTTCTCGACGGCCCGGATCAGCCCCATGTTGCCCTCTTGGATAAGGTCCTGCATGGAGAGCCCGCGTCCGACGAATCGCTTGGCGATGCTGACGACGAGCCGCAGGTTCGCTTCGATCAGCGCCTGCTTGCAATCCGAGCACCCAAGGCGCGAGTGGCGTGCGAGACCGACCTCTTGATCCGGGGTGAGGAGAGGAATGCGGCCAATCTTACGTAGCCACATACGGACGGAATCATCGAGGTTCAGACCCTCGGTCTCGGGACCGATCTCTGCTTCGTACTCAGGTGACCCCTTGAAGACGGACTTGGCGGCTTTGCCATTCCCTTTCGACGACGAATTAAGGTGCTTTGCAGGACAAACGACGATAAGCGTCTTCGCGAATTCCCCCTCCGCGATGCCCTGCGTCAGCCCAAAGAAGTCCTGACGCGATCCTACAACCATGCTATGTAACGGGGGACCCTCTCCCCGAGACTCAAGGCGACTTCACTATAACAAAGGAATCGGGGGATGCCAAAGCAAAGTCGGTGCCGCCGCACAACCCGGTAATTTCATAACGCTCCCCTTACATGGCGTGCTCGTCACGGGAAGTGGCCCAGGTCAAAAGAAGTCGTCGTCTTCCTTCTTGATGCGCGGGTCCGGCTTGCGATCCTTAAGCCGCTTGAATATCTCGTTCCGGTCCACCCCGGATCGCTTCTGCTCCTGCAGGTCCCGCTCGTCCTTTCGGTTCTTCAGTCCGGTCACGGCATCGGCCAAGACCGTCTCCGAGATGTTCTCTGCCCGGAAGTCGAGGAGGAGATCGCTCAGTGCCTGCCGGAGCGACTCGTCCTCAATCCGGTGAATCCAAGTCGCCGGGGAGCCGACCGGAGGCTCTGGGAACGCGGCGATGATCGCCTGGCTCAGCGCCTGCCCGATGCCCGTCTCGAAGAGCTGCGGCGCGCGGGCGTACAGCCAACCAAAGCGCCGGAACGACTCGCTCAGGAACGCCGAGAAGACCACGATCTCGTGGGTCGCTAGGGAGCCGCGGAGCGTCTTGTGCTCAAAAACGACTTGCGGCCGCTCGTCTTCGGGGTGTTCTCGCCGGGATTTGCGCGCCTTGGCGACCTGCCGCAAGAGAATGCGCTTCGCGTCAGACAGGTCCCGGGTACCCGGGAAGACGGCAGACAGCCGGTCGACGTGGCTGAGCACCTCCGGCTCCGTCCGCGCGTCCGCCAGGATCGAGACCGCCTCGGACCAGAATTCTTCTTGTTCCGGCCCCAGCCGCTTCTCAACCGCCTGCATCCGGTACGCCGTGGGCGTGAGGCCGGCATCCACGGCCTTCCTGACCGCCTCGGGGCCAGCGGTCCGCAGCAGAGTGTCGGGGTCGTCCCCAGGCGGCATCAGCGCCACGCGAACGCGGACGCCTTCGGCCTCGAGCATTTCGACGGCGCGCTGGGCCGCCTTCTGGCCGGCCGCGTCGCTGTCGTACAGCACGGCGACCTCGTCGCACCAGCGCTTGAGGAGCTTCGCGTGCTCATCGGAGAGAGAGGTTCCAAGGGAGGCCACCGCGCCGCCTACGTCGGCCCGGTGGCAGGCGATCACGTCGAGGTACCCCTCTACCAGGACGGCCTTCCGCTCCTTCATCACCCGCTCGCGCGCGCGGTTCAGTCCGTACAGCACACGACTCTTTCGATACAGCGGAGTATCGGACGAGTTGATGTACTTCGGGTGACCGTCGCCGAGCAACCGGCCACCGAAGGCAACGAGTTGGCCTCGCTCGTCCCGGATCGGAAACATCAATCGGCCGCGAAACTTATCGAAGTAGCCCCCGCTCGGATCTTGGTCGATGAGGAACAGCGCCTTGCACTCGACTAGCGGGAGTCCCTTCCGCTTCAGGTGGGCGGCAAGCGCCTCTCCGACATCGGGGGCGTAGCCGATCTCCCACCGGTCCAGCGTCTCCGCGTCGATGTCGCGGCGAGCACAGTACTCCTGGGCTTGAGAGCTCCGGCCGAATTGCTCCCGGAAGAAGGCCAACGCCTCTTCCATCGCCGTCTCGTGGATCTGGCGATTCGGCGCAGGAGCCCCGCGGCTCGCGAGGGTGATGCCCGCTTCCTTGGCGAGCAGGCGGAGCGCCTCGGGAAAGTCGAGGCTGCGGCGCTTCATGACGAACGTGAAGACGTCGCCCGCTTCGCCGCAGGAGAAGCACTTGTACCGCCCGGAGTCGGGCATTACGTAGAACGACGGCCTCTTGTCCGCGTGAAACGGACAGAGGCCGGTGTAGTTCTTTCCGACTTTCTTGAGTCGGATTCCGTCCTGACTGACGAGATTGACGATGTCGATCCGCGACCGGACCTCTTCCCTCTCGTCAGTCAAGCGTGCGGTCTCCTTAGCCCTTGGCTGCGGCGACCACGATGCCCGTCACGACCTGCGGCTTCTTCGGGCCGAGGCGGGAAAGGCGGAAGGCGACGCGGCTCTTGCTGAGGAACTTGACCAGCACGTTGTCGCCGCTGATCTCGTACCCGTCCGGAGTCCGGTACGTCTTGATGAGCTTGGCGAACGTGTCGCCGAACTTCACGCCTCGCCCCGTTCGAACCTTGTTGTTCTGGAGACCGATCGCCTCGATCTGAACCACTCGGCCGAACTTGTCGATGATGAAGCCGTAGCGAGAGCCGGTTCGGTTGTACACCCAGCGCGTGAACGTCGTCGCTTCGCCGGCACCGCCGCCGAATCGAGGAGGCGCTCCGCCACCGCCACCCGGGGCTCCGAAGCCACCAGGACCACCCGGGCCCGGTGCTCCGCCTACGCCCGGCCGACCGGCCGGTCCGCTGGGTCCACCAGGGGCACCCGGCATGCTGCTCGGGCCCATCTGGAGAATGTCATTACCAAACTCGAATCCCGGAGTGGGAGGAGTTCGGCTCTCTGCGCCGCCCGCCGGAGCAGCCGCGGGGCCCGCAGGACCACCACCGCCGCCACCGAATCGGCCGCCGCCACGTGGTCCACCGGGAGGTCCACCCGGGCCACCGGCACCGAACGGATTGCCACCACCACCGCCGCCGCCTTGCTGCACGCCACCGACGGCAACCGGCTCGATCGAGTCCGGCGTCCCGTAGACATTCACCACACGCACGGCCGGATCAAAAAGCTTGATGCCGAGCAAGCCGCTCTCGCCACCCGATCGACGCTGGGCCTCAGCGCCCGTCGAGAGCAGCATCGTCGCACCGAGCGCGACCGCCAAAACTGTCCACTTGAACTTCACCGGTCTCAACATCCTCCTGCTGGCCGGAACCTCCGGCCGCCTTCACTATTACTTGACGTAGGGACCCCCTCGCAACGTCACACCTCGGCCAACCTTTTCGCCACCAGCTGGCCCGGGGACGGATGGGGGACTTGAGGTATACCGGTGCGTAGATAGCTTCGTAAGGAGAACCGAAAAACCATGGCAGCAAACCTGGCAATGACCGCCGCAGAGTTCGAGCAGCAAGTGCTCAAGTCGGACGTCCCCGTCCTCGTCGACTTCTGGGCCGAGTGGTGCGGGCCGTGCAAGGCGATCGGGCCGTCCATCGAGCAGCTTTCCGAGGAGTACTCGGGCAAGGCGAAGGTGTTCAAGGTCGACGTCGACAACGAGGGCGAGCTCGCCCAGCAGTTTGGCATCATGAGCATCCCGGCGCTCATCGTCTTTAAGGGCGGTAAGGAAGTCGACCGGATGGTAGGCGCGGCGCCGAAGGCGCAGATCGCGGCGCTTCTCGATCGACAGATCTAACCTCGCCGTCTCTTACCACGAACTGGGCTCCGTCGATTTTTGTCGACGGAGCCCTTTTTGCAACTTTTCCTGTCGCACACCGGTTACTCCTGTCGTGGACGGTTCTGGCAAACGGCTCCGGCGCGTGTGGCGCACGGTCAACTTCCCCATCGAACGGATCGTCGGCTCGCCCTTGCAGTCACCAGCAATCCGGACGGCGGCCGGAATCTCTTTTGCTCTCCTCGTTGGCGTCGTTGCGGCCCTCGCCTGGAGAATCACCTTGAAGGAGCCGCTCTTCGCCTACGGGATGATCGGCATCCTCGTCACCTTGCAGGTGGCCGAGCGGATCTACCGGGGTCGCGTCATCGCAGGAACGGTTCCCCCGGACAACGGAGAGGCTGGCATTCCTGCGGTAGTGGCCGCAGGTCCGCGGTCGCCACGTTCCGGCTCGGACGCGAAGCCGTGGCCTGAGGTTTAATCCGGCCCGTGAGCGCACCTGCCCAGGCTGGCCGTCCGCAGCCCAACGTCGCCCGAGCCGGGCTGATCATGATGATCTCGCTGCTGCTGAGCCGTGTGCTCGGTCTCGTGCGAGACGCGATCATCGCCGGCATGTTTGGGAGCAACGCGAACACCGACGCCTACCGATTGGCGTTCTCGGTTCCCGATTTGCTCTTCTTTTTGATCGCCGGAGGCGCTCTCAGCTCGGCGTTCATCCCGGTTTTCAGCGAGTACCTCCACACCGAGCGGGAGCGCGAGGCATGGCACATCTTCAGCGTGGTCACGACCGTGATGTCGCTGATCGTGCTCACCTTTATCGCGTTTGCCTGGGTCTTCGCCATCCCTCTGGCCCACCTCGTCGCACCCGGTAAGCCGGACGAATTGCTGCCGCTCATCGCGCACATGAGCCGCATCGTCTTGCCCGCTCAGTACGCGTTCTTCATCGGGGGCCTGATGTTCGGCACCCTGTATGCCAGGCAGGTGTTCGCCGTCCCTGGGCTGGGACCAAACATCTACAACATCGGCATCATCGTTGGAGCGGTTGGTCTGTCTGGGTTCTTCGTACCAGGCGTTATCGGAATGTCGTGGGGAGCGCTTGTGGGTGCCGTAATCGGCAATCTCGTGATTCCGTGGCTCGTGATGCGGAAGATGGGCGCTCAATTCAGGCCGTCTCTCGACGTGTCTCACCCCGGCGTGAAGAAGGTGTTTCGGCTGATGTTGCCGGTGGTACTCGGACTGTCCCTGCCCGGCGTCTACGCGCTGATCATGCAAGCGTTCGGTAGCTACTATCAGGACGGCGTGAATACCGTTCTGGAGTTCTCGAACAAGCTGATGCAGGCGCCGCTCGGCATCTTCGGCCAGTCGCTCGCCATCGGTGTCTTCCCTGCGCTAACCCAGTTCTTCGCTCAGGATCGCATGGATCTGTACCGGCAGCAGCTGGGAAGCACGTTGCGCACGGTTATCTACCTGACGGTGCCCACGTCGGTTCTCATGGGAGTTTTGGCGCTGCCGATCAGCGGCGCGATGTACTACCACGGCGAATTCCCGTTAGAGGCGACCCGCCAGGTGGCAGCGTGCCTTCAGTTCTTCTCGATTGGAATCGCGGCCTGGTGTCTCCACCCAGTCCTGATGCGAGGCTTCTTCGCAATCCAGAGCACGGTGACGCCGGTGGTTCTCGGTACCATCACGACCGGTCTCTTCGTCGCGCTGGTCTATCTGCTGCAATTGACCCCTCTCAGCTACCAGGCGCTGCCGCTGGCAAGCTCGATCTCGGCGATCCTTCTCGTCATTGCACTCACGTACGCGGTGTCCAAGAAGATCGGTGGGCTTGACGTTTCGGGGCTGATCTCGACGACCTTCAAGAGCGTCATCGGATCGATCCCGCTGGCTTTCGTCGCAGGTGCAGTTGCTTGGACGCCGATCAACGAGCGCATCCTCGGCAACAAGGGTCTCACTCTTCTCGCCGTCGGCGTCGTGTTCATGGTGGGCGCGTGGGCGTTCTACTTCGCGACACGCCTGCTCAAGATGCCAGAGTCGGACTACATCACTCGGGCGATGTCCCGTATCCAGAAGAAGCTCGGCGGCTAGGCCGCCGAGCGCCCGACACCAGGGCAGGTACGCTCGTCGGTAATCGAACGACGAGGTTCCTACCCCTATGCAAGACGTAGTCATTCTCGGAGGCGCACGCACGCCCATCGGAGCCTTTATGGGCTCACTCTCTTCCTTCACCGGCCCGCAACTCGGGGCGAAGGCGATCGCCGAAGCGGTCAAGCGTTCCGGCGTGCAGCCGGACCAAGTGGACGAGGTCATCATGGGCATGGTGCTGCAGGGTGCCGTCGGTCAGGCACCGGCGCGCCAGGCCGCCATCGCCGGCGGACTTCCCGACTCCGTGCCAGCACTCACGATCAACAAGGTGTGCGGCTCAGGCATGAAGGCCGTCATGCTGGCGGCCCAGGCCATCCGCCTCGGAGACAGCAAGGTCGTCGTGGCGGGCGGCATGGAGTCGATGAGCAACGCCCCCTACGCGCTTGAGAAGGCGCGGACCGGCTACCGGATGGGACACGGCAAGCTCATCGACACGATGATCCACGACGGTCTTTGGGATCCGTACGGGGATTGCCACATGGGCACCTGCGGCGATGCAACCTCCGCCGAACTTGGCTTCTCTCGGGAGCAGCTCGATGCCTTCGCGGCCGAGAGCTACCGTCGAGCCTTGGACGCCCAGCAAGCCTGCCGCTTGAGCGAAGAGATCGTCGGGGTCGAGGTTCCGCAACGTAAGGGCGATCCAATGATCGTCGACAAGGACGAGGAGCCGGGCAAGGGTGACGTGGCCAAGCTCGCGTCGTTGCGGGCCGCCTTCGGCAAAGAGGGCGTGACCACTGCCGGAAACGCGAGCTCGATCGACGACGGTGGCTGCGCGATGGTCGTTAGCAGCATGGCCGAAGCCGAAGCCCGTGGCGTCCAGCCGCTCGGTAGAGTCGTCGGTTACACGACGTTCGCCCACGAGCCAAAGTGGTTCACCACCGCCCCCGGCTTCGCGATCCAGCAACTTCTGGAGAAGCACAACTTGAAGGCCGACGACATCGATCTCTTCGAGGTCAACGAGGCATTCGCCGTGGTGGCGATGGGCGTTGCTCAGAAGGTAGGCATTCCTTCTGAGAAGCTCAACGTCAACGGCGGAGCGGTCGCGCTGGGCCACCCAATCGGAATGACCGGCGCGCGCCTGATCCTCACCGCTCTGTACGAGCTTCGGCGACGCGGTGGCCGCTACGCCATCGCCAGCCCCTGCATCGGCGGCGGCGAAGCGACCGCGATTCTTCTGGAAGCGGTCAAGTAAGCCCAAACGACCGGTCGCAGACGAGCAACGGGTTAAGTCTCGTTGCTCGTCTCTCGCGGCTCAATCCGCGTCCTTAGTCCCTTTCTCCGCAACGTTCCCCCACCCTCGCAGAATTACATAGGGTGCTTCACCCGTCTAACGGGTAGGACATGCAGACGTCCTGCTTGGGAGAGCGGCGGACACTGGACATCCATCCATCGGCCCATCGACGGAGCCGAAGCACGGATCTGGATGTCATAGGATGCGGATGAAAGTTTTGTTCGTCTCGGTAGAAGTCGCTCCCCTCGCCAAAGTCGGCGGGTTGGCGGACGTCGCGGGTGCGCTCCCGAAAGCCTTACGTGCCCTCGGTCACGACGCGCGTATCGTGATGCCGCTCTACCGGATGATCGAGGACGACCCTCGTTGGTCCCTCGCCACCACTCTCGAGCGGTTCGATGTTCCGATGAACCATGGGTGGAGCAAGACGGCCACCTTCAAGGAGACCGAATTGGATGGGCTTCCCATCGGCTTCATCGGTACCGATGAGTGGTTCCCCCTCGGCGTCGACAGCGAGACGCTGTACCAGCCCGGCGGCATGCAGCATCTCTTCTTCTGCGCCTCGGTGCTGCGCGCCATGGAGGAGCTCGACTGGATTCCGGACGTCATCCACTGCAACGACTGGCACACCGGATTCCTGCCCGTTCTCATGCGAGAGAAGGCGGCGGCGCTTTGGGATCGGGTCCCTACGATCTTCACGATCCACAACCTCGCCTACCAAGGTGAGTTCGGCCTCGAAGCGCTTGAGGCGCTCGGCCTTCCCAACCGGCTCTTCCACCCGGAGAAGGTGGAGGCTTGGGGTCGGGTGAACTTCCTCAAGGCCGGCTGCGCCTACTCCGACCGCGTTAACACCGTTAGCGAGCGGTACGCCGAGGAGATCCAGACTCCCGAGTTCGGAAACAGGCTTGATGGGTTGATGCAGCACCTGGCGCGCCAAGGCCGGCTCTCGGGGATTCTCAACGGGATCGATACCGACACCTTCGATCCGTCCCGAGATCCAGATGTGCCCGTCAAGTTCAACGCGCGAAATCCTTCCGGAAAGGCCGCCGATCGCGCGGCGCTGATGAAGGAGCTTGGGCTGCCGATGATGGACGAGACGCCGCTATTCGGCGTCGTGAGCCGCCTCAGCGACCAGAAGGGGCTGGATCTTGTCGTCCAGTCGGCCGAGGCGTTGTTCGCCATGCCGGTTCAGCTGGTGATCCAAGGCTTGGGCGACCCCGCCATTGCCGATGCCCTTCGCGACTTGGAGCGCCGCTATCCCAAGCACTTCAAGTTCGTCAACGAGTTCAATGCGCCCCTAGCGCAGCGGATCTACGCCGGCTGCGACGGCTTCTTGATGCCGAGCGCGTTCGAGCCGTGCGGCCTTGGCCAAATGATCGCGATGCGATACGGCACCGTTCCTGTCGTGCGATCCACGGGCGGCCTTGCCGATACCGTGCACGAGGGCGTCAACGGCTTCACGTTTGAGCGAAGGGAGCCCATGGCGCTCATCGCGGCCGTGGCACGAGCGCACGCCGCCTATCGCGACTGCGAACGATGGCCGCGCCTCATGCAGACCGGCATGGAGACCGACTTCGGCTGGCAGCGAAGTGCCGCCAAGTACGTCGCTCTCTACGAGGACGCCCGGGCCGATCGGCTGGGGCAGCGACCGCTCAGCGCCTAGGGCTGCCTCGACTCCTGAAGCGTGTTCTCAAGGCTGATGCGGGCATTCCGCCGCAGCCCGTCCAAGCCGGTGCGTCGCACGGGCGATCCGCGCGTGATCTCGTCCCATCGATCGTGGGGGAGTTCGGCCAGCTCCACCAGACTCGGCCACTCGCGCGTGTTCGTAAAGTCGGCTTCCTCGGTGATCTGCGCCCGGAGGGGCCCATTCGGGCGCGGACGATTGAATGGGCAGACTTCCTGGCACACGTCGCAGCCAAACGTCCACTCACCCATCCGCTCACGAAGCTCCGGAGAGATTTCGCCCTCGTGCTCGATGGTGAGATAGCTGATGCAGCGACGTGAGTTGATCTGCCATCGACCGTCCTCGAAGACGATGGCACCCGTTGGGCAGTGGTCCACGCAAAGGGTGCAGGTGCCGCAGTTCCCTTCGGCTGGCACACTCGGCTCGATGTCGGCGGTGGTCAGGAGGAGGCCGATGAAGAACCAGCTCCCCCGACGCGGGTTGATGAGCATGGTGTTCTTGCCGAAAAACCCCAATCCGGCGAGACGGGCGTAGTCACGCTCAAAGACTGGAGCGGAGTCCACACAGGGCCGGCACTCCGTCCCCGGCGCCTGCGACTCGATCCAGGCGGCGAGGCGGCGAAGTTTGCCCCTCAGCACCTTGTGATAGTCGCGCCCAAGGGCGTACTGCGCGATGCGCGGCTGACCGCGTCTCGGAGGATTCGGTTGATGGTAGTTCAGGCCGACGGCCACGATCGAACGTACGCCTGGGAGCAGTTGATCGGGATGGGCCTTCAGCGGCAGCTGCCGCTCGAGGTAGTCCATTCCGGCGTGGTGGCCGCGCTGTAGCCACCGCTCATACGCCTCAAGGTGCGGAGCGGCGACGGCCGGTGTAACGCCGCAGAGGTCGAACCCCAGACGTTTGGCCTCAAGCTTGAGAATGACCGGGCTGACCACCGCTCTATTCAGACGCCAGGGCTCGGCTCAGCGCTCGCCAATGCTCGAGCGTCAGCTCCTGCGGACGAATAAGATCGTCGAGCCCGACGGCTTCGATGGCCGGAACGACCCTATCCCGCGGCACATGAAGCCCGGCAGCCAGGTTGTTCGCCAAGGTCTTCCGAGGCTGCGAGAAACCGAATCGGATGAGTCGGAAGTATTGAGCCGCTTCGCCCTCGGTCAAATCGAACGTTCGCGGCACGAACTTCAAAACCGTGCTATCCACCTTGGGAGGCGGAAAAAACGAACCCGCCGGGACCTGAGCCACGAGGAAAATCTCGAAGTGGGTCTGGAGAAACACGGAGAGCGAGCCCCGATCGCGGTTGCCAGGCTTCGCCATCACGCGCTGGGCGACTTCCTTTTGCATCATCAGCACGGCACGATCGATATGCGATCGCACGTCGGCCACGCGCTGGAGCAGGGGTGCCGTGATGTAGTACGGCATGTTCGAAACGATCGCTCTGGGCGTCGGCAGCTCATCCAGAACCGCCGCTAGATCGACCTTGAGCGCATCTTCGAGCCGCACTTCCGCCTTGGGAGCGGACTCGGCGAGCAAGAGCTGCATGGGAGCGTCGACTTCAAGCGCGATGAGACGCTGAACTCGCTCGCTGACTGGGCCGGTGAGCACACCGGGACCTGGACCGATCTCGCAGGCGCCCTGGCAGCCATCCAGGGCACCTACGATGGATTCGACGGCTGAGGCAGACACCAGAAAGTGCTGCCCCAACCCCTTCTCTGCAGTCAGACCATGACGCCGCAGAAAGCCCTTGAGCGTCGCGACGTCGTGGAGGGTCAACGCCGCCCGAAGACGTGCACCTTCACGCGTCGAGGGTTGTAGCTCGCCGCACGTCGGTACTCCGGGAAGCAGAGGTCGATCTTGTTTCCCTTGATCGCGCCGCCAGTGTCCGACGCGATAGCGAAACCGTAGCCCTCAACGTAGACGAGAGAACCCAGCGGGATCACGCGGGGATCGACGGCCACATGGCCGTAACCAGCTCGCATTCCGAGACGGGTCCTTCCCGTTCCGGTCACCATGGTGTGATAGCCCGTGGCACGCAAGGTCAATACGCGTGCACGGCTGAACGAACCACGACTGGTCTGGAAGCCTGATCGGCTCATGAGCATCACGGCAGGCTGGGCCTCCTGACGCTCTTCCTTCAACAATTCTCGTTGGACGGGTTTTCCGTCCTTGTAGGTGATGCGGAAGGTCTTCTTCACGAGACCCTCGCGCCCGTCCTGGGCCTTCACCAACCGTCCGGCTCGCACAGTTCGGCTGAACTCGTAACGAACCCCCGGCTTTACCTTGACGACTCGGGTTTCCACCTGAGTCTCAATCTTCGGCTCCTCTCTCCCGGCAATCGCCATCGTGGCGGCCGAGATCAGGGCCAGAACAATACTCACCTTCTGTGAGCAGTTGCGCATTTGGAACCTCCTCTTGCCTGGCTGCAGACGAAGGTCGTTATACCCATCAGGAATAGCGGTCCGCACCGCAAAAAAGCGAGGGTCGTCTAAGGTTGCGGCTTTCTGTGCAAGTTTAGACACCCAAACCTATCGCATTTAATTTTCACTTTTTGTGCGAGAACTCTTGACAAGCACCCTGGGTAAGGCGTCATGATAGCGGCTTCGCCAAAAACTGCTATCGCCGCTCCTCCTTGCGAGTGCGCCAGTTCAGCACGTTGTCGAAGAAGAGGTACTGATGGGCCCATCCGGTGAGCTCGCCGAAGCGTCCTCGGATGAAGGAACTGATCGCGCGGTACTTGGTGTCCGTCAGGTTCGTGCCCTCCCATTGAGGAAAATACAGCCGCGTCGCGGCCTTGTAGAGGTGGGTGTCCACGGGCACGGACGAGGTGTGATGCAGAGCAAAGAGGCTGATGCAGTCGGCCAATTTCCTCCCGATGTACGGCACCTCGATCAGAGCCTCGTGAGCCTCTTCGAAGCCGACTTCTCGCAGAGACTGGATGTAGGCGTCCCCACCTTTCTCGAGCACGAACTTGGCGGCCTTGGGAATGGTGTCCGCGCGATAACCGAATGACCTCTGGCGAAGCTCTGTGGGCGGAATGCTGGCGACGGTCGCGACGTCCGGGAAGCGGTGGACGGCTCGGCCGTCGACCTCGTCGATCACGGCCCCGAATGATGCGAGGTGCCTCACCAGCTGCACGATCCGGGGCAGGTTGTTGTTCGGCGTGCAAAGGAAGGTGAAGAACATCTCCGTGGCGCTCTGCGGACGCAGTAGGCGCAATCCCCGGAGAGAGCCGAGGTACGGCTCGAGTTCGGGGCCCCGGCGGAGAATCTCGGCCTCCACCGCATCCGCGTCCCAGTCGAGTCGAAACAGTCTCGAGAAGTCTTCGAGGGTGCCGTTCGTCTCGACTTCAAGGGTGTCGACGCGACCATAGTCGCTTCGCGCCTCGGCTACGTAGGCGAGGGCGTTTCGACTTGGGTCGCGGTTCAGGCCCGTGGCGTGCGTCAGAGTCGATGCGGGACGCCATGCGTCGGCAGCGCCGACTTCCCTTCCAAGGCGCACGCGATACCAGTGGTCGCCGTCCACGCCGAACCAGGACCCATCCACCTCGCATTGCCAGCGGAAGACCTGGCCGCTGCTGGCGCAGAGCTCTAGGTCGAGGCGGCCGGCCGGGATCTCAAGACGATGGGTTTCGCGCATCCGTTCGGGCACCTCTTTCCTACGTCGGCGTTGGGTGACCTATCATGGACGCCATGTCTCTAGCGATCCCGTTCCTCGTCGCCCTGGCCGTCGGTCCCGTTGCGCAGACGTCGGTACGGCGGCAGGTGTACACCGCCGGCACCTACCGTGCCGCCGTTGAAACCCACGTCATCACCATGACCGACCCGGTGGGATGGTGGGGGTCGCCCGAGACGTCCGCCTACCCGCGACGCGTGCGCGTCGTCCGGACGGTTCGGGTGACCCACGGCCGTGATCGGGTTTATCTTCCGGTCGCCGCCTACTCTGGCCTCGCCCAACCCGACGCCATCCAGCTTAAGCCGATCAAGAATGGTTGCGAGCTCTGGATCGACGGCGGCGGCGGGGCCCACGGCGGCTACCGAGCGATTCTCACCTTCAAGGGCGATGCGATCACGGAGCGGCACGTCAGCGAGAACGAGTTCGCCGACGAGCGATTCGAACGGACCACCTACCGCTACGCCCCCGACCGCGGGCGCTAAACGTCCGCCTGGCGGAACGGCCTGACGTCGACGTGCTCCCAAACCCGCCCAGTGATGTACGGCTCGTCGCGGCGCCATGCCTCGAGATCCGCCTCGGATTCGAAGTCCAGTAGCATCATCGATCCAATCATCTTGCCCTCCTCGCTCAGGAGGGCACCTCCGAGGATGAACTTCCCCGCCCCCTTCAAACGCCGAGCGCCCTCCAGGTGAGTCGGCCGAACGGCCATGCGCCGCTCAAGGGCCTGATCGTCGGTGAAGTCATAGGCGTGGACAACGTAGAGCACGCGAAGCATTATTCCCGGGGGCGTTCGGTGTTCGGTGTTCGGTGTTCGGTGAGGGGATGCTGTCATCCCGAGCGGAGCCGAGGGATCTAACGGCAGGCACTGACTACCCACGGACAAGCCACCACCCAGGCGAGGGTATGCGCGAAGAGGCGTGTAGCCGCGGCGCTTGCCGGGTCCGGGGAGCCTCACGCAACGGACGCAACGAGGCTGTGTCTTGACCGAGAGTACTCAAGGTCTACGGTCAGTTCCCTCGGCTGCGCTCGGGACGACACGGGCACGCCCAACGCGTGTTCCCCACCCCATTCTGCCGTCGCAAGGGCCTCCCGATGCCGCCCGCTCTATCGATAGCGGTCAACCGCAACGATCCCCTCGCGACGGCACGAGCCATCCGCCGACCACGCCCGGTTGAGTGCAGGTCCGAAACACCAGAGCGCCTGTCGTCCCGAGCGCAGCCGAGGGACCTGACAACACGCACTGCGTGGAGAGGCCATGCGATGGCATCGTTGCGCCGCGGCGAGAGACTCTCCCTGAAAACCCTGAATTACAGCGTTCCAGGCGGAAGCAGCGCCAAGAAGCCGTCCTCATCCAGGACCTCTACCTTCAGCTGCTCGGCCTTGGCCAGCTTCGAGCCCGCCCCGGGACCTGCCACGAGGTAGCTCGTGTTCTTGGAGACGCTGCCGGCCGCTTTGCCGCCCATCTTCTGAACGACGGCCTCGGCCTCTTCTCGGCTGAACTTCTCCAGCTTTCCGGTGAACACGAAGGTCTTGCCCGCGAAGAGATCGCTCGCCGGCCTCTCAGCCTCGACCGGGGCTACGCCTAGTGCCAGCATCTCGTCCAGAACTCGCCGGTTCTCATCGTCCTCGAACCACTGCTGGATCTCGCCCGCGGTGCGTGGACCGACCCCTGGCACCGCAAGCAGCGTGTCGTAGTCGGCGTGCCGGATCGCTTCGAGAGTCCGGAGCTCCCGACCGAGGTCGACCGCGCCCCGCTCGCCGACGTCCGGGATGCCGAGGGCGAACAAGAAGCGCGGCAGCGGCCGGGTCTTGCTCTCTTCGATGTTGCGCAGCAGATTTCCGATCGACTGCTCACCCATCCTCTCGAGCTTTACCAGCTCGGCTCGGTGATCATGAAGGCGGAAGATGCTGGCGACGTCGGTTAGGAAACCGAGCTCGAGGAAGCGGTCGACGATCTTCTCCCCCAAGCCTTCGATGTCCATCATCTTGCGGCCAACGAAGTGCTGGATCTTCATCGAAATCTGAGCCGGACACTTGCGATTTGGACAGCGAAGGGCGACTTCGCCTTCCTTTCGGCTAACAGGGGTGCCACACGAGGGGCACTCGGTCGGCTCGACGGGCAGAGGCAACTCGCCTTCCCTCTTGTCTAGGACCGGGCCGACGACCTCGGGAATGACGTCGCCGGCACGCTGAATGATGACGACGTCACCCTCGCGGACGTCCTTTCGCCGAACCTCGTCGTAGTTGTGCAGCGTGGCCCGGCTGACCGTCACCCCGCCGACGACGACCGGCTCGAGGTCCGCCACCGGATTGATCGTGCCGGTCCGGCCGACTTGGGTGAAGATGCGGAGCAACCGGGTGAAGGCCTGTTCCGCCGGATACTTGTAGGCGACGGCCCAGCGCGGGCCACGAGCGGTGAATCCAAGCTGCTCCTGCTGATCCAGCGCATTGACCTTGAGGACGACTCCATCGATTCCGAACGGCAGCTCGTCCCGAAGTCCCTGCGCGTCCTTCACGAACTCGATCAGCCCCTCGGCTCCCTGCACGACGCGCGTGTGCGTGTGCGTCGCGAATCCGAGGTCTTTCAGCCGGAGCAGAATCTCACCTTGAGTGGGGGCAAGTCGGCGCACCAAACCACGGCGTCGAACGGCATCCGTGGTCTCCGATTGCTCGGCTGTGGGCCGCTCGAGCTCTGACTCGTTCCCCGGAAAACCGTCGATGTCGGTGAGCTCCACCTGCCCCACGCCGTAGGCGAAAAAGTTGAGCTTCCTCTGCGCGGTGAGACGACTGTCGAGCTGCCTCAAACCGCCGGCGGCAGCGTTCCGCGGGTTGGCAAACACCTGCTCTCCGCGCGCCGCTCTGGCTTCATTCAACTTCTCGAAAGTGCTCTTGAGCATCACCACCTCGCCGCGGACTTCGATGCGACCGCGCAATGGGTGACGGAGTCGAAGAGGGATGCCGCGCACGGTGCGGGCGTTGGACGTGACGTCTTCTCCCGTCGTCCCGTCGCCCCGAGTTGCTCCCGTGACCAGCATTCCATCCTCATAGGTCAGAGACATCGAGGCGCCGTCGAACTTCAGCTCGCAGTAGTACTCGACGGGCTCCTCGCGCTCGAGCACCTTCCGAACTCGTTCGTCGAACGACCGCAGCTCGTCCTCCCCGAACGCGTTGTCCAAGGAGAGCATCGGAATCGCGTGCCGGTGCGGGGTGAAGCCAGAAACGGGGAGCGCGCCGACCCTCTGAGTAGGGCTGTCCGAGGTGATGAGCTGGGGGTACTCGGACTCGATCGCCTTCAGTTCGTGGAACAGCGCGTCGTACTCGCTGTCGCTGATTTCGGGGGAGTCGAGCACATAGTAGCGGTAGTTGGCGTGCTCGATCTGCTCACGAAGTTCGGCGGCTCGGGCGGCGAAATCCATCGATGCCGAGCATACTCCGCCTCTTCGGGCACCTTTTGCCCCTCAACCTCTTCTAACCGCGACATGCAGAGGAGCATCGAGAACGTGACGCCGATCGTCGTCAATGTGCGCCTTCGCCGCCCGCGAGTCAAGCGAGCGGTGGCGCCCACGATTCGGATTGGCGCCGCGACTCTGATTCCACTCGGACTCGGGATGGCCATCGGCATTCGGATGGCTTCCGGCGGACCGCACAAGGCGATGGCCGCTGCCCCACCCTCGGTGGGAGCGCGTGCCCAACGCTTGGTCAACCAGCCCGTGGTGCGGCCCCAGGCGATTCCAGCGCTGCCAGCGATGGCGGACGAGCTTCCGAAGTCGAATACGGCCGAGTTCTCTCGCCGGATCCGACGCATGGGCCTCGATCCCGTCGAAGTCGCGCAGTTCCGAAAGATGATGAAAGAGCGTCAGCTCACCGCTTTCCGACGCTGAACGCACGAAGCTCGGGGTTTGCCCGATTGAAGCCACGTCTGCTTGACTGACCAAGCGGACGTGGGATGACTTCGTAGCCCCTCATAACCGAGTTATGACGGTCTCGCTTCTGTGCGACCGGGTGAACCAGGAACGTCCGCGCAGAGTTCAATGAAGCCGTGCTCGCTTCGTCCATCACTGTCGGATTGGGGCTGGGGCTCCTATGGTTCACCGGCGGTACCCTCGGCTACTTTTGGGAGAGCTACGTGCAGAGTCGCTCTCTCGGCAACGAGTACTCGTTGCTCTTGATCCTGATCGCCTCGACCGTTGTCTGCTCAGGCTTCTGCACCGCCGGACTGGCGCGGTTAGCGAGCAGGCGATTTTGGAAGTGCGCGGCGTTGCTTGGGCTGGCGATCCCGGTGGCGTCGGCTAGCCTCCACATCGGGATCGCGCACGTCTGGCCTTGGTGAGGCCTTACTCCTCCATCGCGGCGTCCAGAATCGTCTCGGCGACGTAGATGGGAGCCTCGAAGCGGACAGCGAGCGCGATGGCGTCGCTGGGCCGCGCGTCGATCTCGAACTCTTCCTTTCCGGACTTCAAGTACAGCTTGGCGTAGTAGATCGTGTTCCAGAAGTCATCGACGACGACCCGGTCGAGCGTCGCGTTGAGACGATCGAGCACGCTGCGGAACAGATCGTGAGTCATCGGCCGATCGGGCCGGGTGTTCTCGAGGACGAGCTGGATCGCCTGGGCTTCAAAGGGACCGATCAGGATCGGCAATCGTCGCTCGCCATCGGACACGAGAACGAAGCGTGAAATCGATCCGCCGCTCTCGTGCGCGAAGACGCCCTCGATCTGGACTTCGATCAGATCGCCGTTGTTGCCCGACTCTCGCTCGGGAACCGTGCCGTCATAAGGGAAAAATGCCGGCGGCTCGTCAAGATTTTCTGGCTCTTCTTGGCCTTCGTATTCCTCGGGCATATTGATAAAGATACCTGTGGGTCGTTCAGCTACACGCAAGCTGCGCGAGCTGGAGGCATGGCTCTTTCCAGCGTTGGACGACGGGAAAGAACTGAAAGGCGGAAACAGGACGTAAAGTCCCGTTTCCGCCTACAGCGACGGTCGGAGGGTCGGTTTAGACGCTCGCCTTCGTCTTTGCCACCACGCTCTCGAGGAACATGGCGTTGGTCGGCGTTCGCTTGAGGAGCTTGATGAGCTGCTCGGTCGCGGCGGCGCCGTCCTCCTCCTTGGCCATGAGGCGGCGGAGCTGAACCACGCCCTCGTAGTCCTCCTTGCGGAAGAGGAACTCCTCGTGGCGCGTCGAGCTACGTCGGACGTCGATGGCGGGCCAGATGCGGCGCTCGGAGAGGCTGCGATCCAGCACGATTTCCATATTGCCCGTGCCCTTGAGCTCTTCGAAGATCGCTTCGTCCATCTTCGACCCGGTGTCAACGAGCACCGAGGCGATGATGCTGAGCGATCCCCCTTCCTCCACGTTGCGCGCCGCGCCGAAGAAGCGCCGCGGGCGGTAGAGAGCCGCCGGGTCGAGACCGCCGGTGAGGGTTCGGCCCGACGGGTTGATCGTCAGGTTGCTGGCGCGTGACAGTCGGGTCAGCGAGTCGAGAAGGATCACGACGTCGCGTCCAGACTCCACGAGCCGCTTCGCCTGCTCGAGGCAGAGCTCGGCGACCCGCATGTGGTTCTCGGCCGGCTCGTCGAACGTGGAGCTGATCACCTGGCCGCGCACGGAGCGCCGCATGTCGGTGACCTCTTCCGGTCGCTCGTCGACCAGCAGGACCATGAGATAGACCTCGGGATGGTTAGCGGCGATCGCGTTCGCGATCGTCTTCATCATCGTGGTCTTACCGGCCTTGGGCGGCGAAACGATCAGGCCGCGCTGGCCCTTGCCGACGGGCGAGATCAAGTCCACGATTCGGCCGGGAATGTTGTCTGGCACCGTCTCGATGTTGAGTCGCTCGTTCGGGTAGAGCGGGGTGAGTTCGTCGAAGGTCTTCCGACGAAGCATCTCCGGGCTCTGGGTGGCGCTCGAGTTCACGGACTCGACGCGCAGCATCCCTTGGTACTTCTCACCCTCCTTCGGGTGACGCACCTGGCCGAAAACGGTGTCGCCGGCGCGGAGGTTGAACTTCTTGACCTGCGACTGCGAGACGTAAACGTCCGTCGGCGAAGGCTGGTAGTTCTCTCGGCGGAGGAAGCCCCATCCGTCGGGCATGAGGTCGAGGATGCCCTTCGAGTAGATGGCGTCCTTCTCCGCGTTGACGATCGGCAGAAGGCGCTCGATGAGCTCGTGGCGCAGAAGAGTCTTGGCGTCGAGCTTGGCGGCTTTGGACTCCTTGAGGAGCGCCGCGGGGGTCATCTGGTCGAAGTGGTTGTAGTCCTTATCGGGCAGAAGTTCGAGGTCGGCTTGCGGATCGCTCTTCGGCAGTCCGTCTCCGCCCCCTCCGCCGCCGCGACCACGGCCGCGTCCGCGGCCACCGCCGCCACCACCGCCGCCGCTACCGCTGCCGCCGCCTTGTTTACGAGGTCGAAACTGATGGGTCATTTTGCTCCTAGATGGAGTGGGATCCTGGCGAGGAAAGAAGACGATTGGAGACCCCGGAGAGCGGGATTAACCTTCGCGCAGGATGGCGATGTACGGCAGATTGCGATAGCGTTCCGCGTAATCGAGACCATATCCTACCACGAAGTCGTTCGGAATCTCGAAGCCGATGTACTCGACTGGAGGGTGCACCTTCCTTGCTTCGGTCTTCGAGAGCAAGGCGGCGACCTTTAGAGATTTGGGCCGACGAGTGGATAGGAGCTCGCGGAGGTGACTCAGGGTTATCCCCGTGTCTACGATGTCCTCAACAATAATGACGTTCAGACCCTCGATATTGATATCGAGATCTTTACGAATTTGCACGACTCCTGTCGAGGACTTCCCGCTTCCGTAGCTGCTGGTCTGCATGAAGTCGAGCTGAGTGTCGTTTCTAAGGGCTCGCGCCAGGTCGGAAAGGAAGTGAACCGAGCCCTTGAGCACGCCGATCAACAGCACCGGCTCGTCGCCAAAGTCAGACTCGATCTGCCGAGCCATCTCGGCAATCTTCCCCGCGAGGGTAGCGTGGTCGATGAGTACATCCAAGGTGTCCGGCATGGGAGCTAAGACTTTGGCACAGAGTCGCTCACTCGGTCACTCGGTCGAACGGTAGGACCCTCATCCATCCCCCTGCCATCCCTCGCGAAGCCGAGGGATGAGAGCATCTCCACCCTTGACCCAGTGACCGGCCTACCTACCTACTTCATCTCGAGTGTCGCGGGGTAAGGCATCCGGAACTTCCGATCCTTGAGCGCCTGCTTGGCGGCGGGTGAGCCCTTGACGTACGCGTCGAAGAAGGCCGTGGTCGCCGCGGCGATGGTTCCGACTTGAGCAGGCTCGACGGGACCGGAGTTGATGAACGGTTTATCGTCCACGATGCCGCCGAAGCCGTGGTGAGCGCCGGAGAGCCACAACAGGTACCGATCGCCCGGACTGAGCGACTGGTACGTCTCGCGTCGCCACGCCGCGGGTTGGCGCGAGCGGCGGTCCCGATCGTTGTCGCCGCTGATCACCATGATGCCCCTTCCCTTTCCGTTGGAGGGTCCCATTGGACCACCGGGCGAGATCAGCAGCAGCGCTCGCAAGCGCTCATCCGGTCGCGCGTCGAGCGTCTGGATGGCTCGGGCTCCCATGGAGTGTCCAGCGAGACCAACGCGGGTCCTGTCCAGCCGTCCCTTCACGGCCGGAGCCCGTTCCTCCAACTCAGTGAAGCGCTCCACGACGTGCAGTAGATCGATCGATCGGTCCGCCACGTTGTTCGCGCGGCGTGACTCCCCTCGGGCGAGCACTTCGCGCTCGTCCGGCGTTGCCAGGCTCAACGAATCGGAATGCGTCGGCTGCACCACGACGTAGCCGCTTCGAACCCAAGCACCGACCAGGGGCTGGTAATCGTCCTTCGAAAACCCATCGCCGTGCGACCAGACGATGACCGGAAAGGGCCCCGGTCCTTCGGGGTAGCTCACCCGCACCATGAGCGGCTCGCCCGGACGCGCGCCCGTCAGCGAAACGGACTCGACCGTGCCAGCGGCCTGCGGAATTAGTGTGAGAAGCGCGATCAGCGGAGACACACTCATATCAACGTTGCCGCGCCGTCAGAAGTCCAGTACAACTCGAGCGGCTTGAGGAATTCGGGCCAAGGTCTCGGGGCGGACGTACTTGCGCTGGTCGAGTTGCTGAGGCTGGTGGCGTCGGCAGAAGTAGCTGTGGCACGCCCTCCGTCGAAAGTCGGTCCGGTTCAGAGTGCCACCGTGCCAGGTGTGGCTGTTGAAGACGAACACGTCGCCGGCCTTACCGAGAAGCAGCGCCTCTTCCGGATGGGGGGCTCGAGGGTCCGCGCCGTCGTCGTCCGGCAGCTTGGATCCCCATCGATGGGACCCCGGCACCGCGCGCGTCGAACCGTTGTCGGTCGTGAAGTCGTCCAGCAACCATATCGAGTTGCAGACCTGGAAGTCGCCAGGGGTCTCGAGTCTTCCCCAGTCCGCATGCAGCCCTTGAAGACCCTCGCCCGGAAGCGCGAACCTCGCGTTGAGCGACGAGAGCTTGAGGTCGTTCTGAAGCACGTGGGCGACCGCCGCCAGCACCCGCGGATGCGTGTAGAAGATGTCGAACTCCCGCCCCTTGTTCACTAGGTCCGCGAGCCGCTCGGTACCCGCTTCCTGGTGGACCTCTTTGCCGGCCTGGTCGCCTTCGGCCGCGAGGATTTCGTCCAGGCGTTGCCGGATCGCTTCGACCGTGGTCACGTCCAGAATCCCCGGCAGGTGCAAGTACCCCTCCGAATCGAGCGACTCTCGCTCGGCCTTGGTGAGTGTTTCCGCGGTAACGCCGAGCGCGGCGAGCGCCTGAGGGAGGGTCATCGGGTTTACGGTTGGCATCATCGGCTTCCTTCTGCTGCTACTTTAAACCAAGCGGGCATCTTGCCAAGGTTCGACGTAGGACCCACCATGGACCCGCATCCTTCCCTCGCTCCCGAAGACGTGGTTCGTGTCCAAATGGAAGCGATGCGTCAGAACGACGAACCGACGGCGGACCACGGCATTGCGGTGGCGTTCCGGTTTGCGTCCCCGTCTAATCGCATGCAGACAGGGCCGCTTCCTCGCTTCGCGCTCATGGTGAAGAACGCTCTCTACCGCCCGATGCTGAACTTCAAGACCGCGGAGTACGCCCAGCCCGACAGCATCGACGGCCGCGTCCGGGTGAATGTCTGTCTTCTCGATTCTGAGGGCGAGGCTGCGACGTTCGACTTCTTTCTCAGCCAGCAGGTTGGCGGCCGTTACCACGGCTGTTGGATGACAGACGCCGTCGTCCGTAAGTAACGACGGGAAGTGTTCGGTCATGGAGGGGGAGGAGGACCGCCCCTCCCCTCCCCGGACCTACTCCAGCTCGATCGTCGCCGGCGGCTTACTCGTCAGGTCGTAGAAAACGCGGTTGACGCCGTTCACCTCGTTCACGATTCGACTCGCGATGTGCTCCAGCGCGTCGAACGGAATATTCACCGCGCGGGCCGTCATCGCGTCCTCCGACTCGACTGCACGCAGCACGATCGGCTGCTCGTAGGTGCGCTCATCGCCCATGACGCCCACACTACGGACGTCGAGCAGTGCGGCGTAGCTCTGCCAAATCCCCTTGTGCAGTCCACGAGAACGGAGCTCGGAGCGGAAGATCCAGTCGGCTTCCTGAACCATCCGAACGCGCTCCCGCGTGACCTCGCCCAAGACGCGAACGCCAAGTCCTGGACCCGGGAACGGCTCGCGCTCGACCATCTCCTCGGGGAGCCCAAGCAGACGTCCGACGTTGCGAACCTCATCCTTGAACAGCCACCGAAGCGGCTCGATGAGCTTCATTCGCATCCAGTCCGGCAGACCGCCTACGTTGTGGTGCGTCTTGATCTTCGCCGCCGTGGGTGATCCAGACTCGATGACGTCGGGGTAGAGGGTGCCTTGCGCGAGGAAGTCGCAGCCCTGGAGCTCGTTGGCGTGATCCTCGAAGACGCGAACGAAGTTCTCGCCGATGATCTTGCGCTTCCGCTCCGGGTCGGTCACGCCGGCGAGGGCGCCGAAGAACCGCTCCTTCTCGTCGAACGCCTTGAGGTTGGCGTGGAAGTGTCCTCCGAACGTCTCGATCACCTGCTCGGCCTCGTTCTTGCGAAGGAGGCCGTGGTCCACGAATACGCAGACGGCGCGATCGCCGATGGCCCGAATGAGGAGCGCGGCCATGACGGAGCTGTCGACGCCACCCGAGACGGCGCAGAGCACCTTCCCTTCGGGACCGACGGTCTCGCGGATCATGGCGAGCTGCTCGTCGATGAAGCCCTGGCTCGACCAGTCACCCTTTAGGCCGGCCTCGTCGAAGAGGAACCGCTTGAGGACCGTGCGACCATCCGGGGTGTGCGTCACCTCGGGGTGGAACTGCACGCCGTACCGCTTGAGCGCCTTGTTCTCGAACGCGGCGACCGGGCAGGAGTCGGTGGTCGCCGTGATCTCGTAGCCCTCGGGGATGCCGAGCACCTGATCCCCATGGCTCATCCAAACCTGGTTGCTGGCGAGCCCGCTCACGAGCGCCGTCTCCCCGATGGCCGTGAACACGCGGTGTCCGTACTCCTTGTGGTTTGCCTTCTCGACGCGGCCACCGAGCCGGGCCGCCATCAGCTGCTGACCGTAGCAGATGCCGAGCGTGGGAATCCCTTCGAGGACGGTGAAGTCGAGGTCAGGGGCACCCTCGTCGAGAACGGATTTGGGGCCGCCGCTGAGGATGACCGCATCCGGGCGGTTCTCACAGATCTTCTGGGCCGCGGTCGTCCAGGGGATCATCTCGGAATAGATTCCGAGCTCTCGCACACGGCGGACGATCAGCTGGGTGTACTGACCGCCGAAATCGACGACGTAAACGGTCTGGTGCGACTGGGCCATAGACCCTCCCTAGTTTGGGCTATCGGGGGCTTTTTGCGCTACGGTCGCCAGGGCCAGGCGCCTCGTCGCGGATTTCTCCGCCATTTAGAACCACTTCACAACGTCTTCGCTCACAGGCCAAAAAAGGGCCGCGTCCTTTGCGCGCCAGATTTTGACCATCGACGAGGCACCCTTGGCAAAGCCGATCTTCACCGCGGCCGACGGCCATCAAAACTGATCTTCCTGAGGACAAGCGCTCTGAGCACCCATGTCACGGCATCGCCGTTCGCACGTCCTGCACCAGATCCAAATCCAGTTGGTTATTCCCTCCGTAACGCCGCTGGGCAACGGCGAGCTGTGCCACCGCGTCGTTCAGCCGCTGCTGAGCGAGGCCGTAGTCGCCGCGCCGAACCGCAATGGCCGCGTCGACCCGAGCTCGCGTTCCGGAAAGCGCCTCACTCGCTGGATTCGACGCTTCGAGTTCTCGAGCTGCCCGCTCCAAATCGTTGTCCCTCCAGGCAGCATCGTAAGCTGCCTCCAGTCGCAGACACTCCCGCAACACCTCACCCGGGTGCTTGACCGTTGGAAGGACTGCGATTGCCCGCGCGAGCACGCGCCGAGCTTCCTCAACCTCATGGTCGTCGAGAAGATGGTAGTGAAGCAGCAGGAGCGAACGAAGCTCCTGCTCCGTGTTGTCGCGCACGGCGGCGGCGCGCTCGAGGAGTTCTCTGGACCACTCGCGAGCCCGAATACCGCTGTTCAGCTCTCGAGCGAGGAGCATCAGTGCCACGAGACGCTCCCTTCCCTCCGGCCGCCCGAGGATCATCAAGGCGACCTTCATGTCGGTGGGATTGCCGGTGGAAGCCGTGTACGGCAGCAGCGTGCCGGGGAGGAGCGCCAGTCCCATGACGAGCATCGAGAGCGCGATCATGTGAGGTATCCCCGCCAGCAATCCGGCTCCCCTCTCTGGGTCCGTCGCGACGTACGCCCAGTACGTGAAGGCGGAGAACAGCAGGCTCGCGACCGGCCCTCCGAGGATGAACAGCAGCATCCGCGTCTCGAGCTGGTCCGTTTTCGTCGGCACCATCGTGACGAACCCCCCGGCCCGGGCGGGGCGCATACGGTGCCAGCGGAGGCCATCCTCCTGACGACGCACTTCGATCGGGCCCACCGCCATAGAGAGGAAGCGAAAGCCAGCGAGACGGCCCGCCAGCACATGGCCGAGTTCGTGGAACGTCACGGCGACCGCCAAAGCGAGGGTGATCAGCGGCACCATGATGGCGAGGCCGAGCACGATGGCGGGCAGCAGCACGTCCCAGCGAGCCCGGGTGCCTCCGGTACCGCCCGCGATGATGAAGTAGCCAAAGGCGAGCCCTAAGAGCGCGCCGATGACTCCGTTCCAGACACTCTTCTTTAGCAAGCGCGCGTTAGCCCTTACGCTGCTCCTGCCAGGCCTTGCGGTACTGATCGGTCTTCGCGATCTCGGCCCACTTCGGCTCACGCTCACTGTCGGCGAGCGTCATCACGCCGAGGCCGATCAGGCGGACCACCTTCGCCATGTTCGCGTAGTCGAGCTTGTCCCAGTGATCGCCTACCTTGTGGTAGTCCGGGAACTGATACGCGGTGCTCACCGTGTGAGCGGGAATGCCGACGGCGGCCAGCGCGGCGTTGTCACTGGCGAAGAAGAACATGTCGCTGTACTGAGGATGGCGCTCCATCGGGACACCGACCGTCTTCCCCGCCTCGGTGAACGCGGCTCCCACTTCCGAGTAGTCCATGCCGGTCATGTTGAGCTTGCCGACTCTCGGGCCTTCGCTGTCGTCCGTGCGCCCGACCTGCTCGATGTTCACGTTCGCGATCGTCTTCGAAATCGGGACGAGAGGATTCTTGGCGTAGTGCGTCGCGCCCAACAATCCCTTTTCCTCGCCCCAAAACGTCATGAAGACAACCGAGCGCTTCGGCTTGTACTTGACCATCGTGTTCGCGAGCTCAATGACCGTCGCCACACCGCTGGCGTTGTCGTTCGCCCCGTTGCTGATCAGGTCGCCCTCGCCCGTCGTCTTTTCACCGACGTGGTCGTAGTGCGCCGTCACAAGGATGTAGGTGTCGCGTAGCTTCGGGTCGCTGCCGCGGAGGATTCCGGCCACATTCCGAACCTTGCCCGGGGTGCCGTTCTTGGGCGTGTAGGTGGTGTTCTGGAAGTACGTCCCGGCATCACCCGCCGGGTCGAGCCCCGCGCGCCGGAACTGCGCGGCGATGTACTCGGCTGAGACGTCGAGACCGACCGAAGGGGTATTTCGGCCACCGAGAACGTCGGAGGCGAGGAACGAAACGTGCGCTTTAAGCGCATCGGCATCAATGGCGTCGACAACGGCTTTGCGGCTTGGCGTGAGCTTCGCGTCCCACGCACCGGCTTGGGTTCCAGCGATTGCCAAACCGGAGAGGACGAAGAGGGCGGGTGCGAGTAAGCGAGGGTTCACGTTCGTCTCAGTCTACGCTTTTCGCAGTCCGATCTCGAGGGTCGTATTCAGGTCGCGGCGCGTCTCCGCACCCGTCGCAAGATCCTTTACGACGGTCGCCGTGTCGGCCTCGATCTTTGCCTCCCGCACCAGCCCTCGCTTACGGTCGAACACGGCCGTGCCCTTCCCCGCCGTGTTCGCCTTGAGCTCGGCCTTCGCCTCACTCTCCGCAACCGGGTTCTTACGGGCGTCCTCCCACGAGGTCCAGCTCTGCTGAACTTTCACGTTGAGGGTGATCTGGTCCTCGTCGATGCTGACCGGCGTGACTTCGTAGGCGGCGCGGTGCGGGCCGAAATCCTTCTGAAACGTGAACGCTTTGCCTACCTCGATGCCGGTGGTCGGGAATTCGATCGGAAGGTACGTGATGTCGGGAAACCGCTTCGCGTCGAGCCCGGGGAGCTGAACCGGAAGCTTCTTGTCCGGGGCGTCCGTTTTGAGCATCCGCCCTTCTGGACTGAACGAGATGGTGGTGCGCGGGAAGAACTCCGCGATGTTCTTGGGGCCAAGCGGCAGCACTCCGCCGTTCAGAGAGATCTTCATGTCCTCGATCTCGCTCACCGCCTGGGGGTTGCCCTTTTCGTCCACCGGCAGGCCCGAGACACCAACGCGTAAATCCACCGTCGTTTTGCCGTTGACGCCTCCGAGCACCGGCAAGTAGCCGTCGAACGTAACCTTGACGTCGATACGCAGCGGCGTTCCCACGGGGATCACGTATCGGATCGGTGTGCTGAGCACGGCATAGGCGAGAATCGGCAGCATCATCGTCTCCAGACGCGCGAGCGTAGGCGGCGCGTTGCTACCATAGTGAAGCCATGAGCCCCGAGCCGCAACCCCTCGCGTCCGGGACGTTACTCGTCGACCGCTTCGAACTGCAAGAGACGCTCGGCCGGGGCGGATTCGGCATCGCCTACCGAGGCTTCGACCGCGGACGCGGCGATGCGGTCGTGGTCAAGGAGTTGGCTCCGCACGGCCTCCGTCGCGAACCGGATGGAATGATTCACCTGGAGGGTGCGAAGGGGCACCGGCTTCGAGAACGATTCCTCGACGAAGCAAAGGTGCTCCGCCGCGTGAAGCACCCCGGGGTTCCCGCCTTTCGGGCGGCGTTCGTCGAAAACGGTACGGCCTACTACGTAACCGACGACCTTCCCGGCTCCCACACCCTCGAGCAGGTCTTGGAACGCCAAGGACGCCTCGACGCGGACGAAGCCCTTCGGATCTTCCAAGAGCTTTTGGCCACGCTCGAGCACGTCCATCGCTTAGGAATCCTCCATCGGGACCTCAAGCCGTCGAACGTCCTTCTGTCGCCGAGTGGCGACGTCCGGCTGATCGACTTCGGCGCGGCGCGAGAATGGGCGGTGGACGCCTCGCTGACCCACACGGTGATGCACACACCCGGCTACGCCCCGCCGGAGCAACTCTCCGAGAAGGCAGAACGCGGTCCGGCTACCGACCTTTACGGCCTCTGCGCGACGATCTATCGAAGCCTCGCCGGCACTCCTCCGTCGACGGCGAACGACCGCCTCGCTGGCGTGCCACTCATCGACATCCTTGAGATCAGGCCCGACCTCGGCGTAGGTTTCGCCCGCGCCTTGTCCGAGGGGCTCCGGCTGACGTACGCCGAGCGGCCGCCGGATGCGGCGGCAATGCGCTCCATCTTGGAGGAAACGCCCTCGGAAGCGGAGCCGAGCGACATCGAGGCGATGGACGAGACGCTGATGAGACTGCAGGCGTTTCGCTTCGACCGCCGGGCTTGCCCCTCTTGCAGCGGGCTGCTCGAGGAGGCTCGCCCCCTCCGTCCGGGTACGTGCCCCGTGTGCGCGAACGGCGTCGTTCGGTCACGCCGAATCGAGGTTCGGAAGTGCCCCGCGTGCCGCCCCGGCGTTCTGCAGCGGATCGCGAACACCGACCCCTTAGGCATCTGTCCTGCCTGCCGCTTTGGGCGTCTTACCTACCGCCGCAAAGGACTTCTCGGTTCCGAGCGGATCGCCACCTGCGCGTCGTGCTCCGTCGCGTTCGAGGTGGCGGGGGCGAGGATGCGACGCACCGACACGGAAGAAGAGCACTCGGGAGACGAGTGGCGCGAGAGGTCTGGGCGGTCGGCCGAAGTTTGGGCGTGCGACGACTGCGAGACGCAACTCGACCTCGAGCGTGACGGGCGCTGGCGCTTGGCACGTCCGGCCGCGGTGCAGGGCCACGATCGCCTCTATCCCGACGAGTGGGCGCGAGTCGCCCTCGGACTGCCCCCCGGCGCGGGGAATGCGGAATGTGACACCTGTGGTGCCGACTTCTACCTGGAGGAAGATCGGCTGACGTTGCTCGACGTCAGCGCAGATGCCGACGGCTTCGCTGGGCGATACATTGGTCGAGCCTTGGACCGAGACTCAGTTCGGTGGCTGGGCGTCGGAAAATCGAGCGGTCAGGCTGGCCCCGTGTGCCGGGCCTGCGACACCGAATTCGATCGGGATGGCGAGTACCTTCGCCTCGTCGCCTCCCCGCACCGACGATTGGTGCGGCACATCGGTCAGCCCCGAACCTTGGCGGACTGGCACCGGATCGGCCAGCGACTGCCAATGGTCGATGAAGAGCCCGCGTTCGTCGAGGGAGTGTCGACCGCCATTAGAGACGGATATCGCGCGGGATCCATCGGATTCGATCCCGAAAACGAGATCCTTTGGCGCGGCCGGGCGGTTCGAGAAGGCGACGACAAGTCGGCGACGCTGACGGTCACGCGGGCCGAGGTCCTCTTTGGTGGCTTACTCCGGAAGTGGCGTGTGCCCTTCGACGCCGTCATTGCCGCCGATGCACGAGAGGATCGGCTCTCGCTACGACTCAGCGGCCACGTTGAGGAGGAGGTTTTCGGCCTCGAGGCAATGGCGCTCATTGTGCACCTGCGCTCTGGAGACCGGCACGTAACGCTGACTGCGGGCGATCTCGCGGTTCGTATCCGGGCAGAGCGCTCGCTTAAGTAACACGCGCTCGTCTCAACGGCACTGAGGGAGGGCAAAGGCGCTTGGCGGCAATGTTCTGCGACCAAGCGCCCGTTAACGCACTACGGATTCGGCGCGCTGCGATGTCGCAAAGGCACCGCGGGAAGGCTCAAACCTTCCTGGCTCGAAGAAGTGATCCGGAGGAGGCGATCGAGAATCACCTTGACGGCTCCCGCGAGCGGGAAGGCGATGATCATCCCCACGAGCCCGAAGAGAGCGCCTCCGCTGAAGATCACGAACATGCTGACCACGGGATCGAGACCAACAGAGCGCCCCACGAAGCGTGGGTAGACGAGCGTGTCGAACACGAAGTGGCAGACGACGTACACCACGAGCAAGAAGCCCGCGAATGCCCAAGGGGAGGCGGTCTGGTACAGGAAGTTGCCCTCTCGCCCGCTGAGGCCGGTGGCGACGAACAGCAGCGTTCCGCTGATCGCAACGTTCAGGTACGGCACCAGGTAAAGCGCGCCGAACAAGACGCCCAAGAGGAGCGCGTACGGCGCACCTAGAACGCTGAGCGTGAAGCCCATGAATGCCATGTAACCGAACACCGCGATGGCGACCCCGCGCATGTAGTTCGTGAAGACCTGCCCCATGTCGCCCAGGATGTCGATCGTGCTCCGGCGAATCGCCGGGGGAATCCACGTGACGCTCCGCTTGCGAAACGTCTCCATGTTGAAGAGCATCAGCAACACGAGCAACGGCACGAAAAGCAGGATCAAGACCTGGGATACGAAGCCGCTGGCGATTCCGAGGAACCCGGACAGGAAGCCTTGAATGGACTTCCCGAGATTCGCTCGCTGAGGCTCCACGAACTGGAGGTAGAGCGCGCGCTTCGTGGTCGGCAGGTTGAGCCTGGCAAGGGTCTCGCGGTTCTGCTCGAGTAAGCGGTCGACGGGCGAAGTACTCGCCGGCTTCTCCACTTCTAAGACAGGATTCCAACGGACGAAAAAGTTGGCGTTGTCGTCGGGGACGGTCAGGGTCGTGGTGATCTCGTCCACACGATCGCGGAAGCCGGCGACCTGCTGCGAGACGATCGGCGTCAGCCAGACACCAAGCGCCACGAAAAGACCCACGAAGACGAGGAAGATCGACCAGATCGCGAGCGGCCTTGGCCAACCGCGCAGGCGCAACTTTCGGATCGTCGGCTCGAGGAGCGCCGAGATCGCGATGGCGATCACGAACGGCAAGAGGATCCCACGGACGAGATAGAGGAACAGAACGGTGGTCAGAACGAGGACCACCCAAAGCAGGATTCTCCAGCCGGGCATCTTAAAACAAAAGTTGGGCGGTGGCGCTCACGCTCCACCGCCCGTCGGATCAGACTCCGAGCTCTTCGGCCGCGCCGTCAACGGCACGCTTTGCGCGCTGCTCGGCAACCCACTCCTCGGTCTTGCCCTTGAGCTCGTTGAAGCGGCCCGAAAGGTCGTCGCGAAGGTCGGTACCGGCCTTCGGTGCGAAGAGTAGGCCGGCCGCGGCGCCGATAATGGCGCCGAGTCCGACGCCCGCGAGCATGTAAATCAAGGCGTTGCTGTCATCGTCGTGCTTGCTCAATGGAAACCTCCTGGTGTCGATCATCAGATTGTACGCTCCGGAATGTTGTTTCTGGGCGAATCGACATACAGTCGAACCGCTTTACGCGTGACGACACACTTAAAGTCGGTGTTCTCGGCGGTTTTCCGACACCAACGCCCCACTAGAGGGCGATGGTGCCGCCAGCGACGACGGTTTTCCCGCGATACGCCACGGCCATCTGGCCGGGAGTCACCGCCCGAACCGGCTCATCGAAGACGAGGCGAGGACGGTCTCCCGCGAACAGCGTCGCTCTCCGCGGCTCCATGTTGTAGCGGATCTTCGCCTCGACTCGGACCGGCTTGGAGTCGGCTTCGATCGTGCCCCAGTGCATGTCCTCGAGCGGGACGTCCTTGCGGAGCAGGGCATCCGCCTCTCCGACAACGACGCGGTTCTCGTCCGGCTTCAGGGCTAGCACGTAAAGAGGCTTTCGGTCGGAGACTCCGATCCCGCGACGCTGGCCCACCGTGAACCCGGCCACACCGGCATGCTCGCCGACGACGCGGCCGTCGGCATCGACGACCTCGCCGCGCTCAAAGATCTCCGGCCGCTTCTTGCGGAGGAACTCGGCGTAGCCGCCGGCCTCGCTCACGAAGCAGATCTCCTGCGAGTCTGGCTTGTTCGCGAGGTGGAGGCCGAGATCCTTGGCAAGGCCGCGCGTGGCCTCCTTGTTCGGCATGTCGCCCAGAGGGAACCACGTGTGCCGAAGCTCCTCTTGTCCGAGCATGTACAGCACGTAGCTCTGGTCCTTCTCGTTCCCCCGTGCCCGCATCAGTCGGTAACGGTCCGAACCCCGGTCGTATCGGATCCGAGCGTAGTGACCCGTCACGAGTTTGTCGCAGCCGAGCTCCCGCATCTTTCGGAGCAGGACATCGAACTTCACGTGCTTGTTGCACTGCACGCACGGGTTCGGAGTTCGCCCCGCGGCGTACTCGGCGACGAAGTTATCGATCACCGACGCGCGGAACTCATCCTTGAAGTTCATCACGTAGTGCGAGATCCCGAGAACCCTCGCCACTCGGCGGGCGTCTTCCACCGCTCCGAGCGAGCAGCAGCCCGCGTGCCGGGGATCGGTCTGGCTCTCTTGCCAGATCTGCATCGTCAGGCCGATCACCTCGTATCCCCGACGAGCGAGCAGGGCGGCGGCGACACTGCTGTCGACGCCGCCCGACATCGCGACCAGGACGGTTGGCTTTCGCGCCATTACCCTCCCGCTTGGGCCAGATACTTCGGTTCCTGAAGCTTGGCCAGGATCTGTCCGGGGCCGGTGACCTCGACCTCGCCGTTCTTGATGATGAAGAACGTGGGAGTCGAGTTGATCTTGAACAGTTCGACCACCTTCATGTCGCGCTCGATCCGGCCGTAGGCGGCGTCGTCGCTGTTACTCAGACGCGCCTTCACCTTCTCCACGTCGAGGCCCACTCGCTTGGCGATCTCGAAGATCTGATCCGCGTTCTGGGGCTCCTCCGGCAACGCCATGACCTGCATGGTGAAGTCCCAGAACTTCCCTTCGTCCGCCGCGACCTCGGACACGACCGCCGCGGTCAGCGCCTGCGGGTGCCGGTCGAGCGGGAAGTGCCGATAGATGAGCCGGAACTTGCCCGGGTTCGCCTGGATGAAGTCCTTCACCTTCGGCGAGGTCTGGGCGCACGACGGACAGAGCATGTCCGCGAACTCGACGACCGTCACCGGGGCCTCGGCCGTGCCGAACGAGTTCGCCTTGTCGGTCGGGATGAGATCCGCGGCCTTCGCCGTCGGAGCGATCTTCGGCGTCGACGCATCGACGGCGCGCTTCATGCTGAGTCCCGAGATGCCAACGGCAACGGCGAGCACCACCGGGAGCGCCCCTAGGAGAAGGCGGTCCGTCTGCGGAACGCGGTAGGTCTCGCGATCGCTCGTCGCGGTCGACTCGACTTCCTGCGCGAGCAGCGCGTGAACGATGAGGGTGATCACCATCGTGACCGCCGAGGAGAGACACCAGGTACAGACCTGCTTGATGACGATCAGCGACTGGTACTGGAGCGCCAGGCTGACGACCGTGCCGATCGCCGCGACGATGTAACCGGCGGTGACGAGCTTTCGGTTCTCGTAGACGCCGCCGAGGGCGCGAGCGATGGCCAGGCCGGCTAACGCGAGGTACCCGAGGAAACCGATGTATGCCACCGGCACCCCGAACCAGATGGAGCTTGGGTGGCTCGTGACCACCGTGCACCCGCCGGCCGTGCCGCAAGGCAACTGAAGGTTGAGCAGCTTCTCAAGACTGAGGCTGCCAGCGATGAAGAGCCCGACGAACGCGAGCAGCAGAAGTATTCGATTGAGAAGGATGGCCTTCACGGTTTATAAGTATACGGTCGCGCCCGCTCTCGCATGCCTGCGGAACGTGCGCCGTTCTCCGACGTAGGTAACCCGGAAAGGTATTCTGAAGGTTCCCCAATGGCCTCTCTCTTGCAGCCGAGCAACGTGACCTTTACGCAACGCCCGAAGGCGCGGCGCGGCACGTACTACGTGCAGACATGGGGATGCCAGATGAACGAGGAGGACAGCGAGCAGCTGGGGCTGTACCTGCAAGACATCGGTCTTGAGCGCGCGGACTCCCTTCTCGAGGCACAGGTGATCATCCTGAACACCTGCTCGGTGCGGAAGAAGCCGGAGGACAAGGCGTTCTCGATGCTGGGCGAGCTCGCTCCGCTCAAGAGGGCCAAGCCGGATCTCATCGTCGGGGTCTGCGGCTGTATGGCGCAAGCCCGGGCAGACGAGATCCGACGCCGAGCTCCCCACGTCGACTTCGTCCTCGGCACCGGCGACATCAGCCAAGTCGCGGGCCTGGTCGAAGAGGCCGCTCAGACGCGGCGCTTCCAGAAGCGGCTTGCCTTACCGGAGCGGAAGGGCAAGATCGTGGAGGACGTTCCCCAGCGACACCTCGGGCGCGCGCCCAAGCTCAAGTCGTTCGTTCCGATCCAGTACGGCTGCGACAAGTTCTGCACCTACTGCATCGTGCCCAACACGCGAGGACGCGAGCGGTCCCGCCCGGCGGCAGACATCCTCGAAGAGGTTCGGACACTCGTCGGCAACGGCACCAAGGAGATCACCCTGCTCGGGCAGACCGTGAACTCGTACGGCAAGAATTTGCTTGAGGGACACGTCCCGTTCAGCGAGCTCCTGTGGCGGATGAACGAGATTGAAGGACTCGAGCGGATCCGGTACACGTCGCCTTACCCCCGCGATTTCAAGCGGGACCTGATCGAGTGCATTCGAGACAATCCGAAGGTGATGGAGCACGTCCATCTGCCGATCCAGTCGGGCGACGACGCGATGCTTCGAGAGATGAAGCGCGTCTACACGGTCGAGAGCTTTAAGGAGATCGTCTCCGAATTGCGATCGACTGTCCCGGGCATTGCGATCACGACCGACGTCATCGTCGGCTTCCCGGGGGAGACGGACGTCCAGTTCGAAGCGACGATGCAGGCGTTCCGCGACATCCGTTTCGACGGCGCCTACATGTTCGCTTACTCCATTCGCCCTGGCACCCCCGCGGGCGACCGCGAGGACCAGATTCCGGAACTCGTGAAGAAGGAGAGGCTGAACGCCCTCATCGCGCTGCAGAACGAGATCACCTGCGAGATCAACGCCGCGCGCGTCGACGACGAGCTCGAGGTGTTGGTCGAAGGCACGTCGCCGAAGAATCCGGACATGCTTCAGGGATACAGCCGCGATTTCAAGATGGTGCACTTCCCTGGTGCATCCTCGCGCGCTGGCCGTCTGGCGCGCGTCCGGGTGACCGGCTCCGCCCTGTGGGGCCTCTCGGCCGAGCTGATCTAGCTCGCCGTGCGTTGGCACGGCGAGGCATTCATCACTGAGACTGTAGCGTCTCGGTCACCCATCGGTCCGGGATCAACCCGTAGTCAGTGACTCCGCTCGTCGGGCGACTTGAAGGTAGCCCTCAAACTTGGCAACCGGTGCTTGGGCGCTGGATACGCGCGGCGGCCACTAGGGCCTTCTCGCTGCCTCCGCTCGCCGACGCAGGTTCCGTTCAACGACCAACCGCTCGTAAGCCACCGGCTCGCGGAGACCCAGAACGTCTTTGTGCATGTAGAACGGACCGACGTTGAGGATGGGAACGTTTGCGAAGCGGGCGTAACCCACGAACCGACTTCGGAACCCTCGCGAATTGCCCGCGAAGTCGATGACCGGCCGACTGGGGTCGGGAGCGTACACCGGCACCTCTAGGGTGACCCTTGAGGGTACCGGTGCCTTCAGGCTCAGGCTCATCCCTCCGAGCGACTCGTTGAGGATCGGCGAGGGAGGCACGGGTGGTACGTACTCCAGTCGCTTGTTGGTCATTGCGGTGAGGCCGAAAGTGCGCTGCACCTTGAGATCGGGAGAGCGGACAGGCTCTCGCAGGTCGCCGTTAGGCGGAGTCCCCGACCAGAGTACGTGCAAGCAGTCGTTGGTGTCTAAGTACACGCCTCGGAGCGTGGTCGTGTGGCCGCCGATCGTTTGGGTGCCGAGTCCACGCCGAAGCGTGCCAACGATCCTGTCTTTGACGATATCAAGATCGAAGACCGGCAGCTTCGCGGGGAAACGCGGCGAGAACTTAGCATCCGATATCTCCCCTGGGTAGTCCAGCAGGCCGTACATGTCGACTCCGCCTTGGCCATTCCGCAGTTCCCAGCGTCGGATCAGGGTCTCGCTCGGGAGCGTGTAGACGTCGATGACCTCGCCGGTCGGACTTCCCTCTTTCGAGAGCCGCTCGAGGCGATAGCGGATTCGATGTCCGTCCGGTAAGCGAGTGGGCTGAGGGGCTCCCACCGTCCGGTACTCCTTCCCCCGCACGAACTCTTCGACCGTCGGGGTACCCCTGCCAAGAGCGTCGACCATGCTGCCCACCATGTTCGGTTCCAACGTCATGAGGATGCCGTAGGGCCGGGTACCCCCTTTGAACGTCCGCCACATCCGCGAGCCGTCGAATCCGGACTCGAACATTCCCCTTGCGGCCACCCAATTCCACCGGTCTCCCTTGATCCAGCGCTCCGCGATCTCGCGCGACTTGCCGCGCGTCGCGAGAATCGTTCGCTCGTGAACCAACGGCTGTCGGTCTGTTGCTCCCGCCACCTGTCCCCAGGCGGCGTTGGCGCCTGGGCGCGGCCATAGCACGAACGTCGCGAGCGCTCCGGTAAGTGCGACGGCAAGGGTGCGGATCGGGGCGCGGCGACGCCTAGGCGTCGCCATGAGGACGGCGAGGGTCGCACGAGCCGTGTGCTCGTTTGTCGGCTGTTCGTCGACGAGAGCCATCAAGCCATGCTCAATCCGCCGATCAAGATTCGAGTGCTTCCGATCCATTGAATGCCTCCTGCTCGCCCCCGAGTAGTTCACGCAACCGCTTCCGCGCGTGATGCAGCCGTGACTTGACCGTGCCAACTGGGATGCCGAGCACGCTCGCGGCCTCCTCCACCGAAAGGCCTTGCACCGCAACCAGCAGGAGCGTCGCCCGATGCCCGTCGGGCAACTGGATCAGTCCCGCCTCTAGCCAGATGGCGTCCTCCACTTGGCGAAAACCACGGTCCATCACCGGCGATGCTTGCCGAAGAACGAGTGTCCATCGCTGCCGACGACGCCAGTGGGTGAACTCACGATAGGCGAGCCGGTGGAGCCAAGTGCCGAGAGTCGACCGCCCGTCGTAACGGGCGGCGTACCGCCTTGCTCGAATCAGCGTCTGCTGCGCCAAATCCTCCGCATCCTCGGCGCGTCCAGTGAGTTGCCGGAGAAATCGATACAACGGCGGGAAATGGCAGCGAACCAACTCGTTCACGGCTTCGACGTCGTCTTCCACGATTCGCTGCGCAAGTTGAAGGTCGTTCAAAAAGACTTCCTGCGTTCGGGTTCGAACGACCTCCTATAGCCACTGGCTTCTCGATCGGTTCATCTGATTTGCACTTTCTTGGAGTTGCGAGCCTCCTGATAGCCAAGTGACGGACCAGAGGGCACAATCGTCGTGTCGCATCACACGGCCTCCCGGTAACCTTAGGGCGATGTCGCTCCTCAACGCTCGTATCGGTCCGAACGCCCCCGCCACCTTCAACACGGTGATCGAGATTCCGCGCGGAAGCACGAACAAGTACGAGGTCGACGCCGAGACCGGCATCATCAAGCTGGACCGCGTCCTCTACTCGCCGTTGTTCTATCCGTTCGATTACGGCTACATCCCGCAGACGAAGTACCTGGACGGCGACCCCGTCGACGTGCTCGTCCTTCTCAGCCACCCGACGTTCCCCGGATGCGTTGTCGAGGCGGCGCCGATCGGCGTGCTCGAGATGACCGACGAGAAGGGCCCCGACGAGAAGATCCTCTGCGTCGCCACGAAGGACCCGCGGTTCGGCTACCGGACGTCGCTCACGCAGCTGAACGACCACACCACGAAGGAGATCATGCACTTCTTCAAGGTGTACAAGGACCTCGAAGACAAGTTCGTGGAAGTCGTCCAGTGGCACGGCCCCGAGATGGCGCTCGAGATCATCGAGAAGTACCGGCTGGATAAGTAGGCTAATCGGTCGATCGGCGGTGAGGCTGGCACCATCGTGTAGGCGAGGTGGTTGTGCCAGATGGGCAGGGGGCCGCGGCTGACTTTGTGTCTTCGCGCCTTGGCAGTCAAGCAATCGCTGCACGCGCGACCACGACTACGCCAGACCCGAGAGACCTAGAGCCGCTTAGCCATGTACCGATGCGGGATGCCGATTTCTTCGAACGGCTCGCCCTCGATGTGGTAGCCCAGCGAGAGGTAGAACGGCACCGCAGCCTCACGGGCGTGGAGAACCATGCGGTTGAAGCCCATGCGACGGGCGAACGCCTCCGTCTGATCGACCATGACGCGGCCGACACCTTGACCCTGGCGTTGCGGGCTCACGGCGACTTGCCGCATCTTCACTTCGCCGTCTTCCCCACCAACGAGGATCAGACATCCGACGGCCGTGATGCCGTCATAGGCCACGAGGTGAATCTGGTCGGCCTCAGCGGCGAGTTGCTCCGGCGTATAGTCCATGCCGAGGGGACGTCGCAACACCTCGCGGCGCAGCTCCACCACCTCGTCGTAGGCGGCGGAGCCGTGGGGAATCTCGCGGACTAGGATCACGCCTTCTTCGCCCGAGTGGTCGTCGCCTTCGCCGGAGCCTTCGCCTTGGTGGCTTTCGCGGCAGGCTTCTTCGCGGCGGCTTTCTTACGGGCCGGCTTGCGCGTGGAGGGTCCAGCCTCGCGCTTTCTCGCAAGAAGGTCGATCGCCTGCTCCTGAGTCAGGGCCGCGGGATCGCTCCCCTTCGGTAGCGTGGCGTTGGTCTCGCCATCCGTTACGTAGGGACCGAATCGCCCGCTCAGGACCTTGACGGGCCCGGCGGATCCTTCCAATTCGCCGAATTCCTTCAGCGCCGCCGGAGCGGCGCGCGCGGTGCGGAACTTGGGCTGCTTAAGGATCTCCACCGCCTGATCGACGTCCAGCGTCTCGCCGACCCGCCAGTCTTCGATCGTCCGTCGCTCGCTGCCGCACTCGACGTAGGCACCGAACTTGCCGACCTTAAAGAGAATCGACTCGTTCGTTTCCGGATGCTTCCCGACCGTCCGCGGAAGCGAGCAGAGGAAGTTGAGCTCTTCCTGAGCGAGTTGGCGAGGGTCGACGCTCGGCGGCACCGAGATCCAGGTCGGCTTGACCTTGTTCTCGATCTCCTCCGGCGTTCGCTCGACCTCGAGGTAGAAGCCGCCCTTGTTCTTGAGGAGCAGCTGACGCCCGGTCGTCGGGTCGAATCCGACCGATTCGGCCGGGGCTGCCTTCTGGCTCAAGAGCTCCAAAGCCTTCTCAAGGGTGAGGTCCGCTGGCGCGAGTTCCTCGGGAACGTTGGCGTACCGCTTGTTGCCTTCTTCACCGATCTGCAGGAACGGTGCGCCGTCCTTGCCGTTGCGGACGAGGATCAGCTCCTCCGTCTCGGGATGATTTCCTACGATGAACGCGGGATAGGGGATCTCCTTCTTGCGCTCATCCACCATCTGCTTCAGCCCGGGCTTGCCGTCGCCGAGGAAGAACGACCGGAGGTACTGCTTGCTGTTCGCCTTGCCTTCGCTGATCTCGTCCAGCGCCTCGTCCATGCGGGCCGTGAAGCCGAGGTCCATCAGCTCCTCGAAGCTCTTCTCGAGCACTTCCATCGTGAGGAAGGCCTTGAACGTCGGCACGAGTTGCTTACCCGCTTTGCGGACGTAGCCGCGGTCGACGATGACCGCGATGATGGAGGCGTAGGTGGACGGGCGGCCGATTCCCAGCTCTTCGAGCTTCTTGATCAGAGTCGCATCGGTGTAGCGCGCCGGCGGCTTCGTCGAGTGGCCAAGCGGCTCGGTACCGAGGTGCCCCACTTCGAGGCCTTCCTTCAGTCGCGGCAGCTTCCGCTCGCGCGGATCCGAGGCGTCCTCGTCGCGGCCCTCGCTGTACACCCGGAGGAAGCCGTCGAACAGCATCTGCTTGCCCGTCGCGAGGAAGGTGAGCGTGCCGCCGCCGGTCTTCACCGTGATGTCGGCCTCGGTGCGGAGCACTCGAGCCGGCTTCATTTGCGAGGCGACGGTTCGCTGCCAGATCAGCGTGTAAAGCTTGAGCTGGTCCTCGCTGAGGAATCGCTGCACCTGCGTGGGTCGGCGGTTCACGTCGGTCGGACGGATCGCTTCGTGCGCCTCTTGCGCGTTCTTGACCTTGCTGGTGTACTGCTGCGGCTTGTCCGGCAGGCAGTCGGGGTAGTCGCGCTCGATGAGCCCACGGATGCGACCGAGTGCCTCACCGCTGAGCGTGAGGCTGTCGGTGCGCATGTAGGTGATGAGACCGACCTGCTCGCCGCCGAGGTCGACGCCTTCGTAGAGCGTCTGCGCGATTCGCATGGTGCGGTCGGCGCTGAACCCGAACTTGCGGTTTGCGTCCTGCTGCAGCGTCGTTGTCATGAACGGCGCGGCGGGCTTCTCCTGACCCTCAGTCGCTTCGAGTCGGGTGACGGTCCATGGCTTCGCGGTCTTGCACCCTTCGGCTAGCGATCGTGCCCGGGCTTCGTCGAGCAATACGACCTTCTGGCCGCGGCCCGGCTTCAATTCGCCCGTGGTGTCGTCGAAGTCGCTGCCATTGGCCACGCGGGTGCCGTCCAGCGAGCGCAGTTCGGCAGTGAACTTGGTGCCATCCGCTTCGAGCTGTGCGACGAGATCCCAGTAGGTGGCGGAACGGAAGTTGCGTCGCTGGAGCTCGCGCTCGACGATCAGCTTCACGGCCGGGCTCTGCACTCGGCCCGCGCTTAGATTCTTGGTAACTCGAGACCAGAGGACGGGAGAGAGCGTGTAGCCGTAAAGCCGGTCGAGGATGCGCCGCGTCTCCTGCGCTTCGACCAGGTTGCTGTCCACTTGGCGTGGATTGTCCATTGCCTTGAGGATCGCGTCCTTCGTGATCTCGTGGAAGGCGATCCGCTTGATCTGAACGTTCTTGGCCGGCTTCAGCACCTCGAGAAGGTGCCAAGAAATGGCCTCACCCTCTCGGTCTTCATCCGTCGCGAGCACGAGGGTGTCCTTCCCCTTCATCGCCTCGCGGAGCTTGCGCACCTGGGCGGCCTTCTCGGCCGGCACCTCATAAAATGGCTCGAAGTCGTTGTCGACATCGACCGCGTAGTCCGACCACCACTTCTTGCGCAGCTCGGCCGGCAACCCCTTCGCGTTGGGCATGAGGTCGCGGATGTGACCCACCGACGCCTGAACCTCGTAATCACTTCCGAGGTAGCTCCCGATGGTTTTCGCCTTGGCGGGCGATTCGACGATGACGAGTTTTTTTGCCATGTGCCTGGTGGGCGGAACGGTCCGGCCCAGTTCTAACTGACTCTCTACTACCCGGCGCTGTCTCTCGTCGCTCCGGGATTCCTGGCAGGAAACCCAGGCCTACGGGACACGGCAATCTACTTCCGGCCTCTCCGGCGTGTCAAGCGGAGTCCCGGAACAAGACGCGTGACGCCCGGTCTGTGACCCTTGTTCCGGTAAACCCGGTAGGTACACTTGGCATCGGAAAGCGCAAGCGATTCTTTCCGGGGACGAATGAAACGGCCTCGGTTGTTAGTATGTAAGGAGACCCCAATGAGAAAGCTTTCCTGCCTCGCCTTCCTGATCGTGGCCTCGGCGGCTCACGCCGAGACGACCTACCTTGCAATGTATATGCAGGGACAGAAGATCGGGTACTCCGCTTACACCGAATCGAACGCTCGACTCGATGGCAAGGCAGTCAAGCGAACCGACTCCAAGACCTTGATGGGAGCCGGGCTCCTGGGGGAGTCGATGCAGATCCAGATGGACTCCTCCAGCTGGTCCACGCCGGCCGGCAACCCGCTGAAGATGACGCTCGTCATGACGAGCGCCGGCCGCAGCCAGAAGGTCAACGCCGTTTTCGGGGCAAAGACCGTGACCGTGGACGTCGACAACTCGGGAAAGAAGTTCCGTAAGAACCTCACCATCCCGGCGGACGGCCGCGTCGTCGACGACCCGATGAACCTCGTCGTCTCCGGACGAATGGCAGCGGGCTCCTCGCGAAAGTATTACGTTCTCGATCCGATGACGGTCTCCTTTGTTAAGAATGAGGTCAAGTTCGTCGGAAAGACCTCGACCGTCGTCCGAGGCAAGAAGGTGACCGCGAACCTCATCGAAATCCTCGACCCTCGCGCCGGCTCGAAGGTGTACATCAGCGCAAAGGGCGATCTCGTTCGCGTCGAGGGACCGATGGGAATCGAGATGCTCCCGGTGAGCAAGCGTGAGGCGATCGGCAACCCGGCGACGAACTATCGTCCGAACGTCGACCTCGCCCTTGTGACGAGCCTGAAGCCGGACAAGCCGCTGGCGGCACCCGAGACCTTGAAGGGCCTGAAGCTCCGGGTGAGTGGCGCCGACATCTCGCGCCTTCCCTCCGACACCCATCAGACGGTGACCAAGGACGGCTCCTCGTGGCTTCTCGACGTCCACCCTGAGCGACTGGACTCATCTGCGCCGAGCGCCCCGATCGCGGTCGCCGCAAAGCAGAAGCCTGAATGGACGAAGGCGGCAATGAACATCCCTTCGGACAGCCCGCAGTTCAAGGCACTCGCGAAGCAGGCCGTCGGGAACGCGACCGACGTCGTCTCGGCTTCCCGCGCGATCCGCAAGTTCGTTCACTCGAACATGCGTCCGAACGCCGGTATCGGCGTTCTGCGCGACGCCACGGAGGTCTGGAAGACCAAGGAAGGCGTGTGTCGGGACTACGCGACCCTGACGGTCACGCTGATGCGGTCGGCGGGCATGCCCGCCCGACTGACCAGCGGATTGGTCTGCTGGGACGGCGCTTTTTACTATCACGCCTGGGCCGAGGCCTGGGACGGGGGCCGATGGGTCGCCTTCGACTCGACGGTCGATCGCGACCAGGTGACGCCGTCGCACATCAAGCTCGGACACGGAAACGTCGAGGACGCCTTCAATTTCACCTTCCTCGGAAAGGCGAAGCTCGAGGTGCTGGAGCAGCGTAAGGATTAACGGATGGGGAACGTGAAGCTTCGGATTCAAGAACTGCCCACGGCGGTTGGCGCGAAGAGCGCCGGCCGGCTCGTGGTGATCATGTTCTTCGCCCTCTTCGGCGCGATCCTACTAGGGTCGGTAGCCCCGGCGGTCCTCACGTTCCTCTTCCAATTGATGACCAAGGCGATCAGCCGATCGTCGGATACCGCCGCGGAGGCTTTCCGAACGGCTCCCTTCGCGACCGTCATCCCGTTTGCCCTTCTGGGCATGATCCTCGGAGGATACGTCGGCGTCCGGTTCCTGCGCGCGCTCGAGAAGATTGGCCTCCGCTGGGACCAGATGGACTCCGGTGACAAGGTCACCTTCTTCGTCGGTACCTTCAGCGGCCTCATCGCCACGGTGCCGTTGGTGCTTCTGTTCACCGCACTGGACATGCAGTCGCTCTACCGAGGACTGCTGATCGCCGGCGTGATGCTCGGATTCAGCGCCCTGTCCGTCTACGCGCTACAGACCATGGCGGAGATCCTGCCCTGGAACAAGAATCGCGGACCGAGACGCCGCAGCGGCATCAAGATTCTCGACACGAACGTCATCATCGACGGGCGGATCTACGACGTCGCACGAACCGGTTTCCTCGACGGACAGATGTACGTTCCCGGCTTCGTCCTGGACGAGCTGCAGTACATCGCCGACAGCCACGATTCCCTCCGCCGCCAACGCGGCCGCCGTGGGCTCGAGGTGTTGCGCCAGATGCAGCGCGACTTCGAGATGGAGGTTCGGGTGCACGACAAGCTCGTGCCGGACACGAACCAGGAAGTCGACGCTCGCCTCGTCCGACTCGCGAAGGCGCTCGGCGCGGACGTGGTCACGAACGACTTCAACCTCCGCCGCGTGGCCGAGCTCGAAGAGGTTCGGGTCCTCAGCCTGAACGATCTGGCGCTCGCGCTTCGCTCGAACATCTTGCCGCAGGAGACGCTGGAGCTCACGATCATCCGCGAGGGTAACCAGATTGGCCAAGGGATCGGATATCTCGAGGACGGCACGATGGTGGTCGTGGAGAACGGGAAGGGGCACATCGGCGAGACCGTCGGCGTGACGGTCACGCAGGTTCATCAGACCGAGCGCGGAAAGATGATCTTCGGCGAGATCGACGGTGAGGAAGTCCGCTTCGACCGACGCCGTCACCGGCCCCGGACGAACGCGTGACCGTAGCCGCCGCGATCCTGGCCGCCGGCCGCGGCACCCGATTCGGAACGGACAAGACGGCCATCCTGCTTGGGGGGCGCCCCGTCTGGCGATGGTCTTACGACACCTTTCGGAGCCATCCTGAGATCGACGAGGTCATGATCGTCGTTCCGGCGGCTAACGTGGAGGCGATGAGGGCCATGTGCCCCGGCACGCGGGTCGTTGCCGGCGGGGACACGCGGCAAGGGAGTTCGCGCGCGGCGCTGGAGGCGTGTCAAGCCGACGTGCTGCTCGTACACGACGCCGCCCGCCCGTTCGCTTCCCAGCAGCTCATTTCCCGGGTGATCGAGGGGATCCGCACTTCCGGCGCCGCGGCCGCGGCGATTCCCGTCACCGACACGGTGAAGCGGGTGCGCGACGGCAGAGTCGAGACGCTGAATCGTGAGGAGCTCGTGGCCATGCAGACGCCGCAGGGAGCCACGACCGAGTTGCTTCGCCGCGCTCATACCGCGGCAACGGTGGACCTCACCGACGAGATGGCGCTCGTGGAAGCCCTGGGGGTACACCCCACGATAGTGCCCGGCGAACCGACGAACTTCAAGATCACCACGCCCGATGACCTGGCTCGGGCTCTCGCCATTCTGGGTGCCGGCGAGACCCGTACCGGCATCGGCTACGACATCCATCCATTCAGCGACGATCCCTCTCGCTCGCTCTGGCTTGGCGGAGTCCACTTCCCGGATCACAGAGCTCTCGATGGGCACAGCGACGCGGACGTGCTGCTTCACGCGGCGACGGACGCGCTCCTTGGCGCCGCGGGCCTGGGCGATATCGGCGAGCACTTCCCCAACACCGATCCGCGGTGGCGCGGCGAGCCTTCCCTCACGTTTCTCCGGCACGCGGGGCATCTTCTTCAAGAAGCGGGCTGGCGCGTCGTGAACGTCGACATGACGGCGATCGCCGAGAGCCCGAAGATCATGAAGCGCTCGGCCGACATTCGAGCGGCGGTGGCGCAAGCGCTGGGGATCGCGCCGGATCGAGTGAGCGTCAAGGCGACCACGAACGAGCGCCTTGGCTCGATCGGGCGAAGCGAGGGCATCGCCGCCTTCGCCACCGCGACCATTCGGCAGGGCTGACGGAGCATCGGGGCTCGAGTGGCTCGTCCACTACAATAACGCCATGCCCCAGTGGCAGCTACAACTGCTCAACGTTGGGTTCCTTCTCTTCCACAGCGCCCTGGTGCTGTTCAATGCGACGGGGTGGGTCTGGCGCCGTACCCGCCCCTGGCATCGCGTCACGCTGGCTCTGACGGCTGCCTCGTGGTTCGTCATGGGCCTCTGGTACGGAGTGGGCTACTGCGTCTGCACGGAGTGGCACTGGAGCGTGCGTCGAGCCATGGGCATCGAAGACCCTGAGACGACCTACATCCAGTTTCTCGTTCGTGCCCTTACGGGGTGGCGGCCAGCCGACGAGCTCGTTAAGCAGGTAACCGGCGCCATCTTCGCGGCCGCCATCCTGCTCAACGGCGTGCTCAGCCTCCGTGACCGGCGCTTACGACTCGCCGCAGAACGCCAAAACCCCGACCTCGGCCGCGCCGGCGGCCCGCAGTGATCGGGCGCACTCTCGAGCCGTGTGTCCCGTCGTGAAGACGTCATCGACCAGCAGCACGCGCTGGCCGACGAGGGACGACTCGGACCGAAAGGCACCCGCGAGATTCTTGGCCCGTTCGTCGAGACTCAGGCCGACCTGCGGCCGCGTACGGCGAATTCGCATGAGCGTGCGCTGAACTCTCGGAATCGATGCGCAGAGCACTTCCGCCTGGTTGAACCCGCGTTGGCAGCGCCGACTCCAGTGGATCGGCACGGGGATCACCAGCTCTGGGTCGAGCCGATGAGCGGCGACGGCTTCGGCGACTCGCTCTGCCATCCACGGGGCGAGAGACGTCGCCCGCTCGTACTTGAGCCGCCGGACCGCCTGAGCGGCCCGTCCCTCGTACTGGAAGAGACAGAGTCGGTAAGTCAGCAGCGGATCGTTGAGTGCCTCGTACTCTGGCTCCGCCGTGAGGAACTCGCTGCGGCACGCCTCGCAAGGTGACATCTCAGCGAGCTGTCCGCAGAGGGCACACTTCTCCGGCCAGAACAGGCCCACCGAGGCCTTACAGAATCTGGTCCAGGAGGCGTCGGCTGGTCTCATCGAGGGCATTGAGGTCTTCGATCTCGAAACGGCCGCCGTCCACGCTGTGGATGAGCCAGCGGTTGAGGCCGAACTCGTGGGCGCTGTCGCGCCAGTTCCGCACGAAGAACTCCGCCGGTCCGCGTTGGGTCTCCACCTCGAAGCGCCACATCCCGGCCTCTTGGCGAAGCGTCTGGATTCGTTGAATCCGGGGCGTGAAGTACCGCCGGTCGAGCTGCTCTGAAAAGAGATCGCGCGTCGTTTGATCCAACCCCTCGACTCTGCGGAGAACTCCAACTTCCTTCCCCGCTCCGTCTTGGATCGACAGGTACTGCAGCGGCTCGCTCAGGGGAAACACACGCTTGATCTGCGCGTTGAGAATCGTCCTCTCCTCGAGAATCTCAACCCTGATGTGCGCGCTTCCCAATGGACGTGACGCACGAATCTGCTCCGGCTCCAAGTAGCGCACCGCGATGGCTCCCATGGCGCGGATTATGCCGGACAAAAAGAAAGAGGGGTACCAGCCGGTACCCCCCGATCCATACCAACGATAGTTAGTGCGCTAGCTTACGCCTCGCCGCGGGCGTGCCCGAAGGTCGGCTCGAACGGGATGAGGCCAAGTCGAGTCGCGGCGCGGAACGCCTGAACGCGGTTGTTCACCTGAAGCTTGTCGTAGATGTTGGCGAGGTGGAAGTCGACGGTGCGCTTCGAAACGAAGAGCGCATCGGCGGCCTCCTTGCTGCTGTGGCCTTGAGCAATCAGGCTCAGAACCTCAATCTCGCGCTTGGTGAGGCGAACGGCGCGATGGCCACCCTCTACCCGTGTCGTTGGCATTGTCATTAACGCACCCCTCATGTTTATTTGGCCGCCTTTCCCTTTCTCTTGATCGCGGTAATTGCTATTGGTATGGCGATTGATGAGTGCGGTCATCTCGGTCGTACGATTTACCGTACGGAACCTAGCAGACCGGCACCGGTGCCCTCTGTCGCCAGCAGTCTCTCTCCCAGCGGCATCCGGAAAGATTGTTCGTTGTTTTTGCCGGGTGCATCGACGCAGTAAAAGGTTTTTGCGACACTGTTCGCATTGCTGGTCAACTGGAGTGCGTCAAACGGGCCCCTTCGACGATTCGGCAGGCCATCGCCTCGCCTTCTAGTGGAATTGCTTGCCCGTAAGCGGACAAGGTTTCGGCGATGAAACCATCGAGTTCCGCCGTGCGGACGAGCGCCACGCAAGCGCCACCAAATCCGGCGCCGGTCATGCGTGCACCGATGACCCCCGGAGCGGCCGCGGCCGCGTCCGCCATGGCATCCAGCTCCTTACAACTAACTTCGTAGTCGTCCCTGAGGCTGTCGTGGCTGCCGCGCATCAGCCGGCCGGCTAGGGTGACATCACCCGCTTCGAGTGCGTCGCGGAACCGCACGCACCGATCGTTCTCGGTGATGACATGGCGGGCTCTCCGATACACCACGTCCGACATTTTCCCCTTCGCTGCCTCGAGCATCGCCTCGTCCGCGTCGCGAAGCTTGCTTACCCCCATGATCCGGGAAGCTTCCTCGCATTGCGACCGCCTCTCGTTGTAAGCCGAATCCGTCAGGGCACGCGGCTTCTTCGTATCGAGCAGCACCACCGAGACTCCATCCGGAATAGGTGCGTACTGAATCTCCAGCGAGCGAGTATCGAGGAACATCGCCCGGGCGTCGCGGCCCATGGCGCTGGCCATCTGATCCATGATCCCGGAATTCACGCCGACGAACTTGTTCTCGCAGATCTGCCCTAACTTCGCGATCTCCTGGTTCGGCAGGCCGAGCGACGCAAAGGAGTTCCAGACCACTCCGAACGCCATTTCCATGGCCGCGCTGCTGCTGACTCCGCTCCCGATGGGAATGTCGCTGTCCACGACCGCCAGAACGTTCGGCAGCTTCGCACCTCGCGTCTGGATCGCCCAGCCCATTCCGGCGGGGTACTTCGACCAGCTCTCGAGTTGTCCTGGCTGAACCGTCGCAAGATCAAACTCCTCACCCGCGCCCAGCTGTGCCGAGAAAACTCGGGAGGGTCCGTCGGAAACGGCCGCAGCGATCTTCATTCCACGATCAATGGCCGCGGGAAAGACGAAGCCGTCGTTGTAATCGGTGTGCTCACCGATTAAGTTGATGCGGCCCGGAGCGATACCGACGACGGTGGGCTCTTGCCCGAACTGCTGGCGGAACAGGTCTCGGATCTGGGTGAACGGCATGGGTGAGTTGATACCTCTTTGGAGTCGGGCGATGGAGACCGACTCCAGGTTCACCACGCTTCCGGTTCCGGCGGGTAACGTCCCCTAATGCCCGACCAAATCGTTGCCCAAATCCAGGAGTGGCTTCGTGCCCACGAGCAGGAGCTTCTCCAGGACACCCTCGAGATGCTTCGAATCCCCTCGCTGGAAGGCGACCCGGCTCCGAACGCGCCGTACGGTCCCGAGAATCGGCGTGCGCTCGATCTCGCGCTGCAGCTCTCGGAGAAGTACGGCTTTACGACGAAGGACGTCGAAGGTCACATCGGTTACGCCGAGTTCGGCCAGGGCGATCGGCTGGTGATGTCGCTGGGCCACCTCGATGTCGTGCCGGTGGGCCCAGGTTGGAAGCACGCCCCGTTTGGAGCGGAGATCGACGGCGACTACATCTATGCCCGAGGCGCGGTGGACGATAAGGGGCCGACGATGGCCTCTTTCTACGCGATGCGGGCTATCAAGGAAGTGTGCCCCAACCTTCCCGCGCGCCTCCGGCAGGTATTCGGATGCAACGAGGAGTCGGGCTTCGGCTGTGTCGCTCGGTACGTCGAGACCGAGGAAGCACCGACCTACGGCATCGCCCCCGACTCCGGCTGGCCGCTTTACCACGGCGAGAAGGGCATCGCGAACCTGGAGATCAGCGTTCCCCTTGCCAAAGGTGAGTTCGAGCTGATCTCGATCGAGGGCGGACAGCGGCCGAACATCGTGATCGACTCCTGCTCGGCCAAGGTCCGCGTCGCCGGCAGCGCACGAGCCCACGTGGAAGAGAAGCTCGGGGATGCGTGGGACCGGAACGTCACGTTCTCATGGGAAGAGGGCGATGTCCTCGGCGTCTACGCCATCGGCAAGGCCGCGCACGGCTCCACCCCGTTCGAGGGGGATTCCGCCGCCATCCGCGCAATCCGCTTCCTCCGCGACGTGGCTCCGCTGAGCGCCTACAACTATTTCGACGAGTTGCTCGCGACGACCCACATCGGCGGCGCCGGGCTCGGCATCTCGGGATCCGATCCCGAGAGCCACGATCTCACGAGCAATCTCGGCATCGTGAAGACGGAAGACGGCAACGTCGAGCTCCTCTTCAACATCCGTTACCCGGTGACCTGGAATGGGCAGGATCTCCAGCGTCGGTGCGAGGAGCGACTTGCCACCTACAAGAGCGGCTTCAACCTCCGGGTGACCCGCGACAGCCCGCCGCTCTACTTCCCTCTCGATCACCCGTTGGTCAAGACGATCGTGGACGTCTACGAGAAGGAGACCGGCGAGCGACGACGTCCGGGCACCATGGGCGGCGGCACCTACGCGCGCGCGATTCCGAACACGGTATCCGTCGGCACCGGCTGGGAGGGCGACGGCGGCGCGCACGAGACGGACGAGCGCCTAAAGGTCGAGCACCTCTTCAAGATGTCTCGTATCTATGCGCACATCCTGTATCGCCTGGCGATGATGGGCTGAGTCGAGAAATCGCCAGGAGGCGGCCGCAGGCCTTCTCCTGGCGCAGATATGCTAAGGCCCCTGAGCACGCCGGTAGGGAGTGATCAGGGGCCTTCTACGCTACCTTCCTCGTGCAATGCGCCTTCGACGTGCGTTTGCACGTAAAAGCCCCATTGATGTGACGAGCCCGCTTTGGCGCGGCACCTAGCCGATACGGACGGCGTCGTCCTCTTCTTCGAACGTGCCGTAGTAGTACGGCGTGTGCGACTCGAACTCGCCGGCGCAGGTGTCGACCATCTTGAAGACGGGCATCACCTTTTGGCGCTCGATTTCCGTGGTGACCTGCGCGTAGTAGGCGCTCGCGGTCGGAACGCCTTCGATCAGCAGGCTGCGGATCGTCGGCGAGGGGTAGCCGATGAGGAACGCCTCTTCGATCAGCTCGCCGAGGTCCTCGCTCGCGCCGTGGGTTTCCTTCGCCTTCAGCAGCCGCGTCTCGATGTCGACGAGCGACTTGATGTTGCGGAGGAACCACTTGTCCACGCGGCTGATCTTGTTGACCTCATCGACTCCCCAGCCGCGGCGAAGGCCGTCGGCGAGAGCCCAAAGGCGCTCATCAGTGGGCTTTCGGATCGCCTGCCGCAGCGAGTCGTCGTCGAGAGCCTGCATCTTAACGTGCCGAAGATCCTTCTGCTTGATCTCCAGTCCGCGAATCGCCTTCATGAAAGCGGCCTCGAACGACCGGTCGATCGCCATGACTTCGCCTGTCGCCTTCATCTGAGTGAAGAGCGACCGGTCACCATTGGCAAACTTATCGAAGGGCCAGCGCGGAATCTTCACGACGCAGTAGTCAAGGGCAGGCTCGAAGCAAGCCTTGGTCGTACCCGTAACCTGATTGTCGATCTCGTCCAGCGTCTTGCCGACCGCGATCTTCGCCGCGACGCGGGCGATCGGGTAGCCCGTCGCCTTGGAGGCGAGTGCCGAAGAGCGCGACACGCGCGGGTTGACTTCGATGATGTAGTAGTCGAAGCTCTCGGGGTTCAGCGCCATCTGGACGTTGCAGCCGCCCTCGATGCCGAGCGCATCGATGATCTTCAGCGACGCAGTCCGCATCATGTGGTACTCGAGGTCGCTGAGCGTTTGGCTCGGCGCGACGACGATCGAATCGCCCGTGTGAACGCCCATCGGGTCGAGATTCTCCATGTTGCAGACCGTGATGGTGTTGCCATTACGGTCTCGCATCACTTCGTACTCGATCTCCTTCCAGCCGAGAAGGGATCGTTCGACCATGATCTGGGAGCGCATCGAGAGTTTGAGCCCCTTTCGGCCAGTCTCGAGCAGTTCCTCACGGGTGTTTGCGATGCCGCCGCCCGTTCCGCCGAGGGTATACGCCGGGCGGATGATGCACGGGTACGGAACCACGTCGAGAACCGCCTCCAACTCCGCGTCGCTGGTGATGATCCAGCTTTCCGGTACCGGCTCCTTGATCTCGCGCATCAAGTTGCGGAACGACTCGCGATCCTCCGCCTTCTTGATCGCGCTGAGGGGCGTGCCGAGGACCCTGAGATTGTACTTCTCTAGAATCCCTGCATCCTCCAGCTGAGTCGCCAGGTTGAGGCCGGTCTGTCCGCCGAGAGTCGGCAGCAAGGCGTCGGGCTTCTCGCGTCGGATGACCCGCTCGCAGAAATCGACGTTGAGAGGCTCGATGTAGAGCGCGTCGGCAACCCCAGGATCCGTCATGATCGTGGCGGGGTTGCTGTTGATCAGAACGACTTCGTGGCCCTCTTCTTTGAGGCTCTTGCAGGCTTGCGTTCCCGCGTAGTCGAACTCGGCGGCCTGCCCGATGACGATGGGGCCAGAGCCGATAACGAGGACCTTCATTCTAAGGTGGCAGTCTACCGCGCAGGCGGCCCATCCGTTCCATCGCTCGACATCCCTTGAGCGATGATGCACGGATGGTTGTCGGGAGGCGGAACTACTTCAATTCCGAATGGAGGAACTTCACCATCTTCCCAAACGCCTCCTGATCCGGCTTTCGCGAGAGCTGCAGGCCGTGCCCCATGCCTTCGACCTCCAAGTACTGCGCTTTGACTTTTGCGTCCTTGAGTGCCTTCACGGCTACCAACGATTGCTCCGGCGGCACCAGGGGATCGATCTTGCCTTGGATGAACATCGTCGGCGCAGTCGCCGCATCCACGTAGGTCACCGGGCTCCCCTCTTTGCGACGAACCTTGTCCGGCTTGCCCTTTTCACCGAGCAGCGCCTGCACGATTCCGTAGCGCTCTCCACTCGACGTCAGGGGCTCGTTCAGATCGTGAATGCCTGAGATGCTTCCGACCGCCTGGACGCGAGAAGAAGGCGATCCCTGCCCTTCTCTCGTGCCGAGGAGCATGGAGAGATGCCCGCCCGCGCTAAACCCAAGCGCACCAATCTTGTTCGGTTTGATTCCGAGTTCCGAAGCGTGCGTTCGGAGGTAGCGCACCGCCGCCTGCGCGTCCTCGAATTGCGTCGGGTGGCGGTGCACCGGGGCGAGCCGGTAATCGATCGACACGGTGAAGAATCCGGCTTTCGAAAGCCCTTCGGCGATCTCCGTCATGTCCGCCCTCGACCCTCCGATCCAGCCGCCCCCGTGAATGACGACCACGGCGGGATGAGGCCGAGACCCAGTCGTCGGTCGATACAGGTCCAGCCAGACCTTCTCGCCGTCGACGCTCCTGAAGGCGACGGGCTCCGCGGCAAGAATCGGGACGGAGCCTGAGCCGGAGGCCGATTCTCTGGATGCGGAGCAGCCCCCTAACGCGAGCAGGGCGAGAAGAGCGGTTCGTTGCCTCATCCGCGCATCCCGCGCAGAAGGGCGAGGTTGAACGGGAAGATCTCCCCCTTGAACACACCGGCTTTCACCGCTGGGTCTTCATCGAGCACCTTTCGAGCCTCTTCGATAGTGGCGGCCTCAACGATGACGAGCCCCCTCGGAGGCTCGCTGTCCGTGGGTCCCGCCATTACGACCATCCCCGCCTCCGTGAGCTGTTTCAGGCGAGCGAAGTGACGACCGATCGCCTCACCCTCTTCCTTTGTCATCGTCTCGACGAACTTGGCGCGAACCGGCTGGAGAAAGATCGCGAAGTGGTTCTTCTTGGGTGCCGGCTTTGGCGGGTCGGATTTGGGCCACTGCGCCGGCCCATCGACAAATCTCTTTCGGCAGCCCTGAAGGACCATGTCCCATGCTCGATCAAAGTAGGCGAACGATTCGTCCGCGACCTTATCGGTGCCGTACCCGCCGTTGGTCAAAACTAACTTGGTCTCCTTCCCTTGGGGGATAAACTCCAAAACAACGAACGTGCGCCGCTTCCGCGCTTCCACCATCGGAGGGGGGGCGTTCCAAGAGAACGAGAGCATTCGCTCCGGCAGGTAGCTGAGCACCTGACACCCCTCGCTCCCCCGCTCGCCAATCCTGCCGCCGGCAACGAAATAAACTTCGTACGGACCGCTCGGCCTTAAATCAATCTTCGAGTCCGGCACGAGCCAGCTTCGCATCCCTTCGTTGGTGGTCCAGGCCTTCCAAACGTCGGCGACGGGAGCGGGGACAACCACTTCCTTACGAATCGCGCGGTCTTGCGGAGCGGCGCTCGCGAGGGTGGCGAAAGCGAGGAAGGGCAGAACGAGAGCGGAACGCATGGGGACGTGAGTGTATTGCGCTCGTTTCCGGTTGTCAATCGTTCCGAAGATCGGCTCGAGCGGGCGTCGCCCATAGATCACACGCCACCGCGCAGCGGACGCGGCGCGGCTGCATCGCTTGACCACTCACAGGGGGTTCTCGACGGAGCGTCGGTCGGGATGAGGGACTCGGAATCCTAGGGCGGCCACGGGTACCCCTGGCCGCCCGACTGCGCGCTTCTCTACGCGCGGACGGCGCGCATACGCTCGACGAACTCACGGAAGTAAGGTCTCGAGTCCCAAGGGCCCGGAGCGGCTTCGGGGTGGTACTGGATCGAGCTCGCGTCGGCTCCCGCGACGCGGATACCCTCGACGGTGCCGTCGTTGAGGTTCAGCTGGGTCACTTCGGCACCCGTTCCTTCGATCGACGCCGGATCGACGGCGTAGCCGTGATTTTGACTGGTGATCGTGACCTTGCCGGTCAGGAGATCCTTCACCGGGTGGTTGGAGCCACGATGGCCAAACTTGAGCTTGAAGGTGTCTCCGCCAACCGCGTGGCAGAGGAGCTGGTTGCCGAGACAGATGCCGAACATCGGCCGCTTGCCCAACAGACCCTTCACGGTTTCGATCACGGGCTCGAGACGCTGTGGGTCACCGGGGCCAGGGGAGAGCAGAATCCCGTCCGGCTTCCACGCCATGATCTCGTCTGCCGACGTGGTCGCCGGGAAGACGATGGGACGGCAGCCCGCCTTGTAGAAGCGCCGAAGGATGTTGTACTTCAGGCCGCAGTCCAGCACGGCGAGCTTCACGCGCCCGGGCTCATCCGGTTCGCCCATCCCCTCGACACCCGAGGGGCCCCACTTGTAGGCGCTCTTCGCGGTGACGTCGAGGACAAAGTCGGTCTCGTCGTAGCCCTGGGCCGCTTCGAGCGCGGCATGGCCGGCGTCGAGATCGTCCGTGATGCACCCCATGGTCACGCCCGCGCTGCGGATCCGCTTGGTGATCGAACGGGTATCCAGACCCTGGATCGCCACCTTGTTCCGCTCCCGAAGGAGCTGGTCGATCGACTTACTGGCGCGCCAGTTGCTGGGGGTCTCGCACGCCTCGCGGACAATGAGACCAGACGGCTGAATCCGATCCGACTCGAAGTCGTCGTCGTTGATGCCGTAGTTTCCGATGAGGGGGTAAGTCAGAAGAACGATCTGACCCGCATAACTGGGATCGGTGAGGATCTCCTGGTAGCCGGTCATCCCGGTGTTGAAGACTACTTCTCCAACGGTGGTCCCTTCCGCCCCGAGAGCCTTGCCCTCAAATACGGTCCCGTCGCTAAGTAGGAGGTAACGCTTCAACTCAGATGTTGAGGATACCCGGGCGACGGTCGGAGACGCCGCCCCTCTTGGACGAACCAGCAATCGATCAGCCGCACGCGGCGGGCTAGGCTTACTCTTTCGCTGTTAAGACGAACTCGTCGCGAAAGGGCTGGTCCTTCCGACGGCCTTCGATGAGGATGTGCAGCGTATTGCCATCGCGGCGGTACGTCATGCGACTGAGCCGCTCGTGATCCGGATTCTCGAAGACGGCCTTTCGGCCATCCAGCGCGGTGAGTGAGTAGGTCACGGGTACCGGCGAATCTGGAGGCTGCCGAAAGAGATAGACGGTGAGGGTGGTCTTCCCCTCCTTGGTCTCGATGGAGAGGAACTCGCGATGCGGCGTTGCTTCCGCCTTCACCATTCGGTTCATGCCAAGGAGGGTGCCACCGGCTTGTGCCGTCCAGTGCTCCTCCATCTGCCCACCCCACTTCTCGCCGCGCCAAATCCCGGCGATCCATCCAAGATCGGGAGGCGCGGCGGTGATGAGCGGAAGCGCGAGGAAGGCGAGCATGCTCAAACCTTAGCGCGCGGGTTTGCAGGAGTCAAGCTCTCGCGAATGGCCCCCGCAGTTGGGGGGACCATTCGCGGATCTTGAGCTAAAGCGGGCGGTTCAGTGCGTCGCCGAAGAACGACTGCGGAACGATCAGATTGCCGTCGATGACAAGAGGAGGCGAGGTGAGTTGGCGGACCTGGCCGTCGATGGTCACGCTCTCGTTCGCCATCTGGACGACTACCACGCGACCGTCCAGACTGATGTGGGCTTGCTTGTTCGCGTTGTCCCAGTCGACGGTGCCGCCCATCTGCCGCACGGCGGGCGCGAGGGCGACGTAGCTCATTCCCTTGAAGTTGAAGGGGCGTCCGCTAGTATCGATGGTTTCGTTGGTTGCCATTATCGATGTCTCCTGAAGGCACGAAGGCCCCGGGCGCATTCGCGCCCAGGGCCATTCTCAACGGCGAACTTAGCGGTTGCCGCCGGAGGCAGCGCCTGCGGCACCACCAACGGTGAGCTCGTTCTTGACCGTGTAGTCCTTGGCCACGATGCCCTTGGCGATCGACTCCGCGCGGCTCTTCTGCGACTCGTCGGCCACGGAGCCTCGGAGGAAGACCGTCTTGTTCTGCGTGTCGACGTTCAGGTCCATCGTCTCAAGGTCCTTCGCGCTCAGGAGGGCGTTCTTGACGGCGAGAGTGGTCTGGCTCTCGTCGACCTCGCCGGCCACCTTCTGACCCGCGTCCTCAACGGCTTCGCCGGCCTGCTCGGCACCCTTCTCAATGGCGTCGCCCGTCTTGGCGGCATCGGTGGCGGCCGCATCCGCGGTGGCCTTGGCGCCGGACTCGATGCGATCTCCCGCCGCATCGTACTTCTCGCGAGCTTCCTGGCTGCAGCCCGCAAGGCCCATGATCGCCATAACCGAAGCGAGCGCCGAGATCAGAATTTTCTTGTGCATTTTGTTCTCTCCCTTATCCCCCGCGTCCGCACAGTTGCGAGTGCAGGACTTGGGTTCAAGAAAGACGACTCACTTGGGTTGCAGAGTGTTCCGGAGCCCTAACCACGGCCTAGGCGAGACGGTGATACAAGAAAATCGCCCGCCGAGCTGTAAGCTCGGCGGGCGATGTCGGGGTCCTGGCGACGGCCGCTTAGCGGGCGTAGAACTCGATCACCTGCTGCTCTTGGAAGAACTTCGGGAAGTCCTCACGCTCGGGCAGCGAGATGATTCGGCCACGGAACTGCGGAACTTCCGCTTCCATGTACGCCGGGACGGCAGCGCCTTCGTAGTGGTTGTCTCGGGCGATGCGGCGGCTCGATTCGCGATCGCGCACCTCGACGACGTCTCCGACCTTCAGCGAGAAGCTCGGAATGTTGACCACCTTGCCGTTGACCAGGATGTGGCAGTGGCTGACCATCTGCCGGGCCTGGAACGGAGTGCGCGCGTAGCCGAGTCGCCACACGGCGGTGGCGAGCCGCAGCTCGAGCAGGCGGAGGAAGTTGAGGCTGGTGTTGCCGCTCATTCGCTGCGCCTTCTTGAACGTGTTCGAGAACTGCTTCTCGAGCAAGTTGTAGTATCGGCGAATGACCTGCTTGGCCTGCAGCTGCTCACCGTACTCCGACTGGCGGCGGTCCTTCAGGTTCGGGCCGTGCTGACCGGCCGGGTACTGCCGCTTGGCAGCCGGGCTCTTCGGCCGGCCCCAAATGTCGTAGCCGACGGTGCGGCTGATGTCGCTCTTTCTTCCTCGGTAAGTCGCCATGGGTCTCGAAAGGAGCGGTAACTAGGACGTACCGACCCCGGAACGATTTGTTATACCCGAGGGGTGCGCGCTTCCGCCACGGTTCTCCGACGGTATTGGCGCGAAGGCGCCTTTGACGTTCCCTTGCGCAAAGTGCGGTGATACCAGGCCGCCCGCCAGACGTCATCCCTTTTGGAAGCCGAGGCGACCGCTACCTCCCCACACCTCGGCCTCGGTACCCTTTCATTATGAGCCTCCTCGCGACCCTCGCCCTCGCGGCCGCCGCTCCGGCGGCCCGACTCGTGTCGTTCACGCCGAACCTCGACTTCCCCGCCAAGGGCGAGCGCAAGGAGTTCGTTCTCGAGGGGGTCAACCCCAGCCTTCCGTTCGACGAGGTGGTCCCCTCGTGGAACGTCTCCCCGGCCGGCGGGGCGCACGTGGTGGCCGAGATTCGCGCCCATGGCGACGGCTTCGACACCAAGTGGTATCGGCTCGGTGACTGGACCCTGGGCGAGGCGAGCCGGAGGATCAGTGTTGAGAAACAGAAGGACGAGCATGGCAACGTGCTCACCGACACCCTCAAGCTCAAACAGAACGGCTCGACGGTCGACATACGCTTGACGCTAACCAACGAGGGCGACCAGACCCCGATCCTCAAGCTCGTCACCCTCTCGTTCGCCGATTCCAAACGACGAGAGGCGAGTGCCAAAGCGACCACTGCAGCTTGGGGCAAAACGATCGAGGTCCCGCAACGCGCCCAAGGCAACTACCCTCGCGGCTCGGTCCTCTGCAGCCCGACTTCCCTCTCGATGGTGCTGTGGCACTACGCCAACCAGCTGAACCGCCCGGACCTGAACAAGGACGTGCCCGAGGTCGAGGCAAATGTATGGGACAAGGTGTACGACGGCGCCGGCAACTGGGTCTTCAACGCCGCGTACGCAGGGTCCTTCCCCGGGATGCGTGCCTACGTCTCTCGCTTCAGCTCCATCCAGGATCTCGAGCGCTGGATCGAAGCCGACCTCCCTGTGATCTGCTCCATCTCGCTCGACCTCGCCAAGGGCAAGCCGAAGGACGAAGGGAGCGGTCACCTCGTGGTTCTCGTCGGCTTCACGAACGAAGGAGACCCGATCTTCAACGACCCCGCGAGAAAGGCGCAGGTCCGCTACACCTACACTCGCGACAACTTCGAGCGAGCCTGGCTCCACTCCGGTCGGACGGTTTACGTGGTGCACCCCGAAGAAGCGAAGACTCCGGCCGACGATCGCGGGCTTTGGATCGTCAAGCGCTGATCCCAAGGTAACACGCCTCGCCAAAGCGGATGTTGCCGCAATGTCTGAGGCGTCCTGCCCAGTGCGCGCAACCTCGGCGGCCGATCTATCGATACTGCCGCCGAGATATGAAGAAAGGCGTCCTCTTCACCACCGTCGCTCTGGTCACCGTCTTCGGAGTCGGAGGGTACGCCTTGGTTTCGCGCTCCAAGGGTGCGGAAGATCCGAGCAAGAAGGTCCCCACCCACACCGTTGCGTTGGGTGACCTTCGCGTGTCGGTCGTCGAGACTGGCAGCGTTGACGCCGTAAAGGTCGTCGACGTCAAGAGCCGGGTCACGGGGCGCCTCGCTCGTCTTCTCGTCGATGAGGGAGACGTGATTCTTCCGGGACAGCTGATCGCTGTCATCGATCCCAAAGAGACTCAATTTCGCGTCGAGCAGGACTCCGCCCAGCTTCGGGGAGCCCAGAGCGGCGCCGCCCGCTCATCCATCGAAATCGAGCAGCGCCGAGACACAGCGCGGGCAGCCTACGAGCAAGCTCGAGCCCGACTGGCCCAGCTCGCCCTCGAGACACGGGCGCAGCCCCGGCTCACCAGCGCTGGGATCACGCAGGCGCAGGCGGCCTTAGACGGGGCGCGCCGAGACTACGATCGGCTGGTCAAGAGCATCCACCCAACCCAGCGCACGACCTCCGAGAGCGCGGTCCGAGAGGCGCAGGCGAATCATGCGAACGCCGAACGTGAGTACCAGCGGCAAGCGGACCTGGCTCAGAAAGGGTACGTGGCCGGCCGAGCCGTGGACACCGCCAAGCTCGCTCTTGATCTCGCCGTGGTTCGGCTCGACAACGCCCGCCAGAGCAATGACCGACTGGAGGCGCAGCTCCGGGCCGAGGCCGACAAGGCATCGGACCAAGTCCGTCAGGCGGCCGCCGAGTTGGATCGCGCCCAGGCGAACGGCATGCAGGTCGGGATCAAGCGACAGGAGTACCGATCCGCGGCAGCCGAGGTGGAGAAGGCGCGGGCGGCGCTCCGGGATCCCGAGGTGCTTGCCAAGCAGCGCGATCAGAACCTCGCGACGGTCGCCCAGCTCAGCTCCGTCCTCCGCGACTCGCAGCGCCAGCTGGGCGAGACGGAGATCCGCGCCCCCATCGGTGGCGTGGTCACCAAGAAGGGACTCCAAGTCGGAGAGCTCGCGACGGGACTCAGCACCTTCGGCAGCGGCTCGACCATCGTGAAGATCGAGGATCGCAAGGCGATGCGAGTAAAGCTCGACATGAACGAAATCGACATGGCGAAGCTCGAGGTCGGCATGCCGGCGCGGATCGACGTCGACGCGATCCCGAACCGAACCTACAATGGCGTGGTCCGTCGCATCGCTCCGGCGAGCAAGGAGAGTGGAACCGGCCAAGGCGGCGCTGGCTCCAATGACGCCGTGGTGAAGTACGAGGTCGAGATCAGCGTAACCGACGCGGATCGCAAGCTTCGCTCCGGCATGTCCGCGAAGTGCTCGGTCGACGTGCTTCGACGCACGAAGGTCGTGGTCCTGCCGGTTGAGTTTCTGGTGAAGGAGGGACGGCGCGCGTTCGTGGAGATCGCGGGCAAGGCCCCCAGCCGGCGCGAAATCGTTCTGGGGGCGCAGACCGGTGCCCTGGCGGAAGTGATCTCTGGACTTCGCCAGGGCGACGTCGTCCAGCGGCCTAAGTTCAACGGCCCGGAGCGGAAAGGCTTCATGCAGGCCGGGCCGGACGGCGAATGAACGTCTGGCAGAGCGTTCGGATCGCCCTGGAAATGCTCCGGCTGCACAAGCTGCGGGCGTTCCTCACCATGCTGGGCGTGATCATCGGCGTGATGAGCGTGACACTCATCATCATGATCGCCTCCGGCTTCCAGTTCTTCATGACCAACGAGTTCCAGAAACTCGGATCGGACACGATCATGATCGCCTACGAGGGAGGCAGCGGCAACAATCGGGTTCGGTCAATCGACGGCCTCTATCTGGAGGACGTGGCGTACCTCCGCGATCGGGTGAGCTCGCTCGACGTGGTCGCCCCGCTATTCCAGTCCAGTGGGCAGAAGGTTGTCTCGGGCGATCGCGAGTTGAGCAATCCTCGGGTGTTCGCGTCCGACGAGGGATTCATGGAGCTGAATCGGGTGGTGCTCGTCGCCGGCCGCGGGATCACGGGTGCCGACGTCAGAAGCCGAGCCAACGTGTGCGTCGTCGGGGAGGAGGTTCGGGACCGACTCTTCCCCGACAAGCAGGCGGTCGGCAAGCTCATCTCTTTCAAGGGCATCACGCTCGAGATCGTGGGCGTGGAAGCTCGCCGCGATTTTCTTGGCGAGACCAACGCCCGCGAGGTCGTGCTGCCGATCACCACGGCTCTCGATAAATGGCTTGGTGGACGCAACCTGATGATGGTGCTCGCCCGGCCGAAGCCCGGAGTCAACGTCGATCTCGCGATGCAGCAGGTTTGGGAGGCGATGATGCTTAAGTCGGGCAATCGGCCGATCTACCGCGTCGAATCGAACGAATCCATTCTCAAGGTGTTCGGAACCATCTTCGGCGTGGCCGGCTCCGTCCTCGCGGCCGTGGCTGCCCTCTCGCTGCTGGTGGGCGGCATCGGCATCATGAACATCATGCTCGTGTCGGTGACCGAGCGAACGAAGGAGATCGGCCTCCGCAAAGCCTTGGGCGCCAAGCGCGGCTCGATCCTCACTCAGTTCGTGGTCGAGGCAGCCACGCTCTCCCTAGTGGGAGGCCTCATCGGAATGGGTCTCGCATGGGGGATCGGGCTCCTCGTAACCCTCGGTACGGCTCAAGCCAAGTGGCCGGCGGCGGGTGGGCTCCCCACTCCCTTCCCGCTTCCGGCAGCGATCGCCGCCGCCATCTTTTCCGCCCTCATCGGCGTCCTGTTCGGGCTGTACCCCGCCATGAGCGCGGCCCGACTCGACCCAATCGTCGCGCTGCGTCGAGAGTGATCCCGAGAACATTCACAATCGCTTAAGAACGAACCTTAGGAGCCTCTCGTAGTCCGCTTGCGGCAGGCCTGAAGCCTTCTGGAGACTCGGCTGGCGCCGGACCATCTCGGAGTGAAAGTTCGGATAGATGGTGGCGAGCACGAGTCCCTTCCGGTACCAATGATCGCTGAGCGACGAAGGCATACCCGAGGTGATGTCGAGAGGAGCCTGCCAGCGGCCGTCGGACTTGCGACGAAACGACAAGTACCTTTCCAGCGATTCGGGCGAGTCGAAGCGAATCGCCCACATATAAATTGCGTGAGGACCCTTCCAGAACGAGCGGCTCAGAATCAGCTTTTGACCCGCCGCATTGACCGAGACGGGCAGCTGCTTGATCGCTCCTCCGTCCACCCAACGCCGAAGTTCGGGCCGAGCCGTGAGATCTCGGAGCAAGCCCCCGTCAACGTCACCGCGCTGGAGCACGGCCATCCCTGCAAGTGGGAGTAGGATCATCGTTCTGACACTAGGATACGACAGCCCTAGGTTCACATCCGGACAAAACGAAAGGGTCCTCCCAAGAATGGGAGGACCTTTATAAAGCTTGGTAGCGACGGGCGGACTCGAACCGCCGACACCACGGGTATGAACCGTGTGCTCTAACCAACTGAGCTACGTCGCCATTCCAGGTTCAGATAGAACACAAAACGCCATTTGGCGACTTGCCGATTCCCTGCCCCATTCGCTTTAAATATACCCCCGTGGAGCCGGCGATTCAAGTCCTTCCCAAGCGCCGACAGACCATCATTCCCGAGCGCTCCCCTTCTGTGTCCGATCGCCAGCAGCCCAAAACTGAGGCGAGTCTCAGATCCGGTCTCACTCCGAATCAGTCGATCTGATGCGGAATTCCTTGCTCCTGAAGCCAGTGAGGTGGATAATTATGTCGGCGGCAATGCCGTTAACAGCAGGTTGAGAAACCATTTGGGACAAACGCTCGGCGACGGGCGAACCCATCGGCATGCGTGCCCGGTTTCTCGGCCTTTTTCTATTGGTGCGTCATGCAAGGTAATTGACATGAATAAATCAATAGAGGTCTACACCCCCGCAGTTCTCACCCACTCCAGCGAAGCGACGCCTGCCCGCCTCGACTACGACGACTTCACTAAGCATCGCGTGGAATTCGACTGGATGGCCGAGTTGTCCTCAACAAAGCTGTTTGGGCAGCTGAAGAGCAAGACCGGAAACCAGGCTGGCATGTGGGTCTGCGACGATCTGGAGAAGAGGAGACTCGTCTTCTTGCCTGAGGACTGCATCCACCGCCACGACCCGGAACTAAAGGAGCTCTACGAGAAGGCCATGGCCGTCCAAGAAAACGACCGGTACGCGCCCGATCGAAACGACCTCATTCTCGGGTTTCCGAAGGACTCCACGAATCCGAGGGACGAGCAAACGAAGACTCCGATTCGCGCGTGGTGGGTACGGAAGCCGAACGCTTCCGCGCAGTTCATCAATCTGTCCGGCAGTCAGCAGGAAATCGACGACCAGGCTGGAAAGCGACGCTAGACGGTGGTGGGGGAAGCCCCCCCACCAATACTTCGAGGGAGGCACTTATGGGAACCAAACGCGAACCACCGCGCAAACCTCGCGATCTGGAGCGCGCTACGCTGTTTCAACGCCTCAGCCGCCTTGGTGAAGAGCGATTGCGCTTCGTTAACCGGGAGAAGCAACCGCTCTACGAAGAGTCACGCGGAAGGGGCAGAGGTGCCTGGCTGATAAGGAAGGACTGGACCTGGCATTGGCTGAGCTACGAGGTAGCCGCTTCGATCCCATGGCCACCGGACGGCCGCGCGGCGCTCGAGAGATATGAAATGGAGTCGGGATGCCTTGCTCTCTTCCTATCGCACGAGCCAGAGATCGAGTGCGGATTCTACATCGAAGAGGTGAAACATAGAATCCCAGAGCCGCCATTCTGCTCATGGACCTACTACGTGGAACCGATCCAAGGGGCGTACAGCCTGATGGCCGGCACCTTGCACCGAAGCGAATTGTACGCTCCGTACTTACACCATCACTGGCAGCTCGGCATCGATGGGGAGGGTGAAACCGAGTAGAGACATGGACGTCTCGCTTATGATCGAGCTTATGGACTCTATGTGATCGGCAGCACCATCCGGTTGATCACACCTGAACCAGAATCCGTCGTGAGCCCACAAAGTAATCCAAAAGGGGGCGGATGTTCCTTCCGTCCCCTTGGCGTATTTCACAACCGGGTACAGCGTTGCCATCTCATAGCTTTGGGCTTGACATGCCAAAGCGGATGCACATAGCCGGTAATCGCCCTTTCCCTGCTCGAGTTTTGGTGTGAGATCGTTCCCGAACGCATCTGAGAGCGATCCGCCATCTACAAGATAGCGAATTCGCTTCTTTCTGGAAGCGAGCAGCTTCGAGACAACCATATGGTCGGACCACTTCGAGGCAGCACCGTCTCCGAAGAGTCCGGCCACCCGGCTAACGAGATTCCGGTTAGACATACCGAAGATCAGGCTGTACAGGCATTCCTTCAACCCCGCCTTTACCTCTGGTCCCGGCGCTAGACCACATTGCTGGGCAAGAGCTGTCCAGAAGCTTTCACTGGCGTCTACGAACGTCAGGAGTTCTGGCATATCCCAGAGCTTGGCCACAACGCGAAGATGGGCCTGTCTGAGATCGATCTTGCCCCAGTGGCTGAGCAACGGATCTCTAAAGTCACGGCTGAGGTTAAGAAGGCTGGCTCCTCTCGGAAAAACACGCGTTGATTTCTCTACCGGACCATAAAAGGGTTGGCGGCACTGCCGGATCTGAGAGAGAATGGCCGCCTGGTGTCTTCTGGCGTGAGGGGAAGCCGAAGTCTTCTGCACCGCATCTACCGTTAGGCAGAATCTCGGAAGTATCTCGTCGAACAGGGAGTAGTCCAACGAGTTCAAGTACTCCAGGATCTGGACGGCCTCCTTGCACTTAGCAGGAGGAGCATTCTGGATGGCAAGGCGACGTCGATCTTCTCTCAACTTTTGAATGTCGACTACGGAGCCGCTTACGAATCCGACGGCTCCGGATGCAAGATCCCTGCCAAGCTCCTCGAATAACAGGTCAAGCAATACCCGAGGCAGGTGATAGTCCTTCAATACTGCAACTTTCCCCAATGCCGAGTGAAACTTCTGCCGCTCGACTGGAAATACGATTTTTGAGAACCGCTTCAAAGCTTTCGCGCCAGAGAAGTCGTTATTCGTTTTTGAACCATCCCGAAAAGACTTCAGCGTTTCCCAGCTAACAAGGGGGTCGGAGGAACTCCCATCGAACCGAGGTTGAAAGAGTAGATAGTCTAAGAATCGGAATGATGCTGCGTCCGTGCTAAGTTCGGGATAGAGCTGGAGGACATTTGACCGGAATGCAGGAGACACGGAGGATTCATGGAAGAGAAGTGCGGACATGATGGTAAGAGAGCAATACTTCTTGAACCGGGAACATTAGATTATTATTTCTAATGTTCCCGGTTCAATCCCGATAATACGTCTTTACTTAATGTCCACTAAGGAATTTCTCTCCCGCGGACATCTTTCAAGTTCTTCCGTTATCCTCCATTTTCTGCGCGTCCCGAAACCCTTCCCGTCTGATTTCCAACTGAGACATTCAGTCGGCCGTTACAGATTTCGCCCAACACCGCTAGACAGATCGTTCACGTTCGATCTATCCGACCTATCTCACGCCTCCCTGAGACTCTACGACTTCATGGCTGGCATTCCTCCTGTGTACCGGACAGAGCGTTTGAGATAGTGATTATCGGTATCACCAGACGCATAGCCTTAGAAGATCAAGGCACTCCGATCCCAACAGCCTGCCGTCCCAAACACTTTTGGGAGAGTCTCTTCTGCTTTCCACCAACTGCTTTATGACTAACTCACCGGGGACGCGGAAGATCTGGGTGGCACCGAAACTTTGCCGCAACCGATGTCCATCTAGCGAGTTCAAGGTTGGCGCAATCAAGGCATACTGAGTTCAATGTCTGACGGAGATCGCGAGATCTGAAGTAGGAGCCCCGAGAGAGCACGTTGTGAACGGTTCTCGGCTCATCGCCCTTTTCCAGCCTTACCCATCCCCGTATCCTGCCTTGAATGGGACTCAAGCAGGTGAACTCCGCTAGGAAACTCATACTTGAGTGGTATCTAGACCCCGGCTCACCTATATCTGGCGAAATCTCAGGTCGCGTTTCGTGCCCTGGTTCAAGTTGGCAACCAGGATCACATCGCCTCAGAACACCGGGGGGCTTCCAAAATCGGACCCCCAGGGGTCTTTTTCAGGAATTGCTTCCCTCCGGATGGTAGGGCCGCACTAATTACCATCTCCCCCGGATCGGCGCTGCCGATCCGCCGAGCCTGCCTACTCCTGAGTCGACGCGCTTCATAAGGAAGCTTATACGTTCGTTCGCTGCGCTCACAAGCGGCACCCTCCCAGCTTCGCTGGGCCCCTTCCCGCTTCGCATAAGCACGACTTATGAAGCTGAGATCGCTTAGTCCTAACCTGGGCTCCCTGCCCCTACACTTCAAGCGGAGACTAAGATCGTGCGAACCCAGTGAACAGATATCTAGAGCGCGCGAGGGCCATCTACGACTGGTCCGCACCTCCAGCGCAGATCTGGCAAGCCCCAGTTCGAGGACAGATGGCGACTGCCCTTCGAGGAGATAGTGGCCAAACACAGGATCGGATCAAGATCGACGACCTCGGGGGATTCGCGGAGAATCTAAACTACGTCCACCAGCTCCAGCCGGATCTCCTCGCCTTCCCATTTCCGGTGTGCCTCAGGGTATGTGCGGAGACGCTGTTCAGAGTCGAGCCCTTCTCCGGCGGATCGATGGAGGACCTCCACGGGGGCCATCGCAGAGCGCGACCTCTTCCATCCCGTTAGCAGGAAGTTCGCTTGCCGGTCGTCCCCTTGAACCTATATCTATCTCCACGCATCCCTTCCAGCAGCGTTACTAGAACTTCATTAAGTGTCAGAATGCGTTCAGAGCCGATAACGCGTGCAAGGTCAAGAAGGTAACGGGAACGACACACTTCCTCCGGATCGAGGTCTCGTTAGGGCACCTTAGTGAATCGAACCATGGCATCGCCGTTGCGCAACGCTGACCTCAGCAAGGCTCAGGAGCAGTTCTTGGCCACGTTGCTCACCGAGTTCCCGGAGAAGAGGACCCACGCCGGCAGACTCCTCGCGGCGTCCCTTCGAGGGGAGGATCTACGCCGAAGAGGTTTGGCGGCGACATACTTTGGCGGCTTTCGATACCGGAGGGGTCTGCGCTCCCTTACCGAGGTGCTGGACCGTTACGACCGCACCTTCCGGGAGCGAGGGGAGAACCCTTCCGGGAAGGCGAGAACTTCGGAGTGGGGCTACCTCAGTTCGGTTCTCTACGCCGTGGGGTGCATGGACACTCCCGCGAGTCACCAGCTCCTCCGGCGAGTGGCGACCACCTTCTCCGACCCGGTGGTCGCGGCCTCGGGCCTTGAGATGATGGTTTTCGAAGACGAGTGCTACGAGCCGCCGTTCCTCATGGGCTATTTGGAGAGGTCCCAGTCGGTCCCTATGATTCTGAGCGCCCTCTACGCTCTGCAGTACCGTCTCGAACTCTTCGAGCGGATCGGTGACTTCAACACCCGCGTCACCGACCTCCTGGAGCACGAGCACCCGGAGGTGCGGGTCTACGCCTTGCGAGTACTGGCCGGCGGGCGGATGAACGAAGGGATTCTGAAGGCATTCTTGGAAGACCCGGAAGAACCGGTGAGAGAGGGCGCCCGCGAAGCGCTCGATCTCCACAACTACTACTTCGGCGAAGGCGATGGGACTCAGTCATATGGGACACCGGATTGAGAAACGGCTCAGTCGAACCAGTGCTCGGCGTCGCTCCACCGGATCGCGCGCAACCGGGTGACCTGCAAGACGCGAACGGCATCGTCGTCGATCGGCGCCCGGAAGTTCGCCTCTCGGAACTCGCCGCTGACCGTTTGGGACACCTCGTAGTCCGCCGGCAGTCGGGCCTTCAGTCGGCGCGCGTAGGCGTCGAGATCCCCCTTCTGCCCGACGACCACCGAGACGTACACGAGCCGAACGGAACCGGAGTACTGGCCGCTGTCGGTGTACACGGTCTCGGTCAGGTATCGGCACTGAGGTCGCGGCACCTGGGAGATCGTTTGCTGGAAGGCGCGTGCCTCGAGTCTCCTCGGAACGAGACACGCGAGGGAGCCCGCCAGCAGCACCCCGACGACGGTCAAGACAACCGGTTTCGGCCGCAAGGCAAGTTGAGCGACGGCGGCCCCTCCAACCCGGTTCCAGGGCGCGCTCACTCGGCAGCGCCTCCGTCGGGCCGAGCGGGATCGAGCCATCGCCCCCAGAGAGCGCTCAGCATGGCCGTCGCGTCGCCCCCGGCGATCGCGTCCTCGGCTACCGGGTACTCCGTGACGGCGGCCACGTACCGGAGGAACTCGGCGACCACCCTGCGCTGCTCCGGCGACAGCGTCTCCGCCTTCCGAAGGGCCCAAGGCATGTTGCTGGGCTCTTCGGGCCAGTCGAAGGTCGCGTACGGCGAAAGCCACACGATCAGCCGGCGCCAACCCGGATCCGCCTCGCCGAAGCCCTCCGGCGTCGCGTCCTCGAGGACCGCCACGAGGTAGTGCGGCAGGTAGTACGCGAAGGCGGGACCGACGAGGAAGCCGATGGCGGACGCCGTCTGCTCGTTCCTGGCCAGGTCGACCTGTCTCCAGGTCTTCCCCAGGCACATCTGCTGATACCAGAGCGCGTCCATGTCCTCCGGATGGTATGCGATCGTTCCCTGGGGAACCGGCTCCTCGGGAAAGGCCCTCTCGATCTGTCGGACGATGTCTTCGCGTTCCAGGTGGTCCATGAGCGGCTCTTCGGGTGGAGGCGGCGTGGGCAACGGATCGAGCGGCGGACTCGAGGGCGCTCGTCTTGCTCCAAATACCCATCCTAGTGGGTGACGCCGGCAAGCGCCTCGGTGGTTCTGGGCAGCGCGTAGTCTCGATCTATGTCCGCGGCGAACCGCGGCGGATCAGCCGGATGACCAGCTCGCCATCGGCGTCCCTCAGCAGCACCACGGTCAGGGCGCTCGTGTAGTGAATCTCTCGCCGCAGCATAGGCAGGTCCGCCACGGATTTACGCCAGATCGGTTCGCGCGATCGTGAGCCCGCCGTCTGCGAGCTGAACGACTTGGCCGCGTGCGCCGGCGTCGAGCTCCGCCCGCGTCACGGTCACGCTGCCGCCTAATCTCATGGTTACGACGGTCGCCGAGAACCCACTACTCGAGAAGATCGGCCGACTAAAGCGAGGACCATACGGCGGTGAGAAGCGGATCAAGGGTCCGAATCCATACTGGAATCCCGCCTCGGCTGTTCTTTCCGTTTGGGATAAGGTGATGACAATGCCAAGCGCACTCCTACTTCTAACCACGGCATCCGTGCTGCTCGTTCACCAGGCACCGCCCAAGAGCGACTTCAGGGTGTACTACGTGCCGTTCGCCCTCCAGACGCTCCACGGCATGGACTCCAAGGGCATCGAGGAGTACTTCGAGGTGAGTCCCGCTCTGAAGGAGGACCGCGCCGAGCTGCGACGCCTTCTGGCTCGCGACGGCGCGAAGCCGTCTACCTTGCTCAAGCACCTGGTGCGTCTGAAGGTGATCGACTCGAAGGACGTGTGGATCGTCGACCAGAGGGGCAACGTCCAGCACCGGGGTGCGACCTACTTTCTGGGCGAAGAGCGCTTCGCCAAGCTGGAGACCTTCATGCTGAAGAAGGTGCCCGACTTCGACCGCTTCTCCGCTCAACGGAAGAACGGATAGCTCTCGTCCGGACCGCCGGAATACCCGCAGGGAATTCTGGCGGTTTCCCGACTTCACGAACAGCCCGGGCAGACGTCTGCCCGGGGCGGCAAAGGGTCAAAAGCCGAGCACGGCGGCCGGCGACTCGTCGAAGTCCCAAGCCACGCCGAGTCGGCCGGCCGAGGGCGGGTGGTTCGTGGCGACGAGCTCGCCCGCGTCGAATCGCCACGCGAAGGACACGATCGGGAGCGTGTTGAGAGGCGAGCCCAGCAGCGCCAGGTGCTCCGCCAGCGCCGCGCCACACCACTGCGAATCCTCGCTGGAGGGGATCGGGACGCGGCACGTGTCGGCCGGCTTGGGATCCTGCAGCGCCGCGGCGAGCAGCTGCCCGCCGGCGACGGCGCTGCAAGCGAGAACGGCGACGGTGTACGGCCAAATCATGCGGCTCCCCACTTGGCGCGCAGGTAGCGCTCGATGATCCACAGATAGGGTGGACAAAGAAAAACGGCTGCCGCGATGATCTTCCGCGGCAGCCGTTTCGGGTACATCTCAGGCTCAAAACCTGATCAAAATTTGGTGGAGATGATGAGATTCGAACTCACGACCTCTGCAGTGCGATTGCAGCGCTCTCCCAACTGAGCTACATCCCCGGGACAGTTCGGAAATATACCCCATGTCTCGCCCGTACGCTAGGGGTTGAAGGGGATCTGGAGCGGCTTGGGACGCGATCGTTCCGGGGAGCCGTGCTTCGTAGCGGTCTCGCCTTTTCGGACCGGCTCGTCAAGCCGACTCAGGCGTAAGCCCTCGCGGCTGCGGCATTCCTGCCGCGGATCGAGCGAGAGCTCGATCGAGACTTCACCGCTGGGAACACACCGTTTGCGCCTTGGCGTGAGACGCTCCGGTCCAACAGCTTCTCTCACTGGAATCGAAAGGCTCTCGCACGGCACGCCGTGCCGCGACGGAGCCCCCTGTCATCCCGAGCGGAGCCGAGGGACCTGACGATAGGCACCGACGACTCCTGTTCAAGCAGTCCTCCTACCATACGCGACCGTCGGGATCGCGGCTACACGGGCTCTGCCCGTACGCTGAGGGAGAGAAAGCTTATGGGCCCTTGCTGGGGCGGAGCCAGTCGGGGACTTCTTCACCGCGCGCTTCGATCTCGGCCCGGTGCTCCTCAAGGCCGGGCAGTTCGGCGGCCACCAAAGCGGGAAAGTGGCGAGCGTCGCTGAACTCGTGGGCGAGGAGGCGGCGCTGGAACTCGCGGAGGCCCTCCAAGACAGGATCGTCCATGGTGTAGACCATCACGTTCAGGTAGTAGTCCCGAACCATCTCCTCGGACCAGCCCGACTGGCGCATTGCCCGCTCGACGACCTCGCGCTGGCGCTGAGCGACGAAGTCGGCGGTGCTCGCCTCCGCATCGCGGAGCCATCGCCCCAAGGCCCAACGGGCGAGTTGGCCGCGCCACCCTTCGGTAGGCAGGGTCCGACCGACGTGACCGCGGTTCGCCGCGGTGAGGAGGAACAGGGCGAGTTCCGGCGTGAGGCGATCGTTTCCGATCCACGCCGCCCAAACGAATGGCTTGCCCGTGAGCCGGCGCCACTCGTCGCCGAGGTCCAGAACGTGCAGCCCAGTTCCCTCGGCAGTCATGCCGATGTCACCGATCAGAACACAGGCGTCGCACTCGGCGAGCATCGCATCGAGGTCGGGCGACATCGTGACCACGTCAGGGTCGGCTTGATAGCGGTCGGCGAGAATCACCCTCGCCAAGCGGTTGCTCGTCATGGAGCTTGCGTCGAGCGCGAGCGTCCGGATCTCTGCGGGCGGCACCTTGCTGAAGAGCCTCACGCTCTTCACCGGCCCGTGGGAGCCGATGCAAACGAACTCCGCCATTCGGCGTCCCGGGGTGCGGAGGGCATCGACACTGGACACGAGGATCGCGTCCGCCTCACCCGATTCCAGCCGGGCCGGCAACTTAGACGGGACGTCGTACACGACCCGAACCGGAGAGCGATCGCCGAGCTCTTCGAACCACGCCACCAAGGGGACCGCGTTGACGTAGGGGACGCATCCCACGGTGTACTTGGCCGGCTCCAGTGGCATCATCTCCCTCTACGACTCGGGTTTGCGCGCGACGGCGACGACGCTGCTCCCCCAGGGGAGATCGACCCACTGCAGCAGCCATGCCTCGAAGCGCTGAAGCCCGATCAGAACGCCGTTGGTCCAACGCGGGACGGCAACCAAGGAGGCCTTAGCCGGCCCGCGTTTCCGCTTCTCGAAGAAGCGCCAAAGCACGACGACTGGGAACAGGAAGAAGACCGAGTAGGCGCAGCGTTCGACATGAAAGCCGGCGGCTTCCAGCTTTCTTCGGAGCTCTGGTCGTCGGTAACGCCGAAAGTGGTGCAGGGCCACGTCATGCGGCCCCCAAAGGCTCATAAAGGCGGGGACCGACATCACGAGCACCTGTCCCGGCTGCAGAACCCGGTAGGCCTCCTCGAAAGCGGCCGCGTCGTCTTGGATATGCTCGAACACGTCGAGGCCGATCACGCCCTGTACGGAGGCATCCTCGAGAGGCACCTTGGTGCCATCGCCGCGCAGCAACCGCTGGATGCCTCGCTTGCGGCAGAACGAGAGCGCGAGCGGGCTCATGTCGAGCCCCACCGGGGCGACGTCGAGGTTCGGCAGCTCTTTAAGGACCGCGCCGGTGCCGCACCCAACGTCGAGCACGAGGGGATTTCCCTTGGGGGCGGGACGGTAGCGCCGATACATGCGAAGGGCGAGATCCCGACGTCCCACGAACCACCAGTAGCGGTCCTCCAGGCGGTACATCTTCGCGTATTCCTCGGTGTTCACGGCGCAGTGGTTTGTAGCGCGGGGAGTCTACCGCCCCGTCGTCGTTCCGCCTCGATCAACCTAGTCTGGTGCCCGTTTGGGAGGCGAACTCCCGTATTACTTCCGCGGCTTGAGTCTCGACCGCTTCCCTTTCATCCGGAGTTTCACGAGATCGCGCAGCATCCGCGGGCCGTCGCGCAGGAGAACGACTTTGGAGCCCTCTTGGTGAGCCCAGCGGATCGGGACCTCGTCCATTCGATAGCCCAGATCTCGGCCGATCATCAGCGCCTCGAAGTCGAAAGAGAAGCCGTCCAGCTTGCACCGGCGGAAGATCTCCTGCGCTGCCTCGCGCCGAAACATCTTGAAGCCGCATTGGGTGTCGTCGATGCCACGAACCGCCAGGAGCTGTACCGCCTTGTTGAAGGCGCGGCCGAGGAACTCCCGGAACCAAGGCTGTCGAACCTCGAGCGAGCTCTCTTGCAGAGGCCGGCTTCCGAAAGCCACGTCCGCGCCCTTCTGGATGTGATCCAGGAGCTTCTCGGTCTCCTCCTGGGGCGTCGCGAGGTCGGCATCGCAGAACAGCACCAGGTCCCCTTTGGCGCCCAGCATTCCCGTCCGAACGGCGTAGCCCTTGCCTCGGTTCGGCTGGTACTCGAGGACGGAGAACTCGGGGTGCTCGGCGGCGAACGCCTCCACCAGCGCCCGGGTGCCGTCGCGGCTCCCGTCGCTCACCACCATTACGTCGTACGAGTAATCCTGAGCCGAGTAGTACTCGTGCAGGCGGGCGAGGGTGCGCGGGAGCCGCTCTTCTTCGTTGTAAGCGGGCACGACCACGCTGAGGTGAGGCGACGACAAAGCGAGCGAAGTCTACCGCGCGGCTCCTTTTTCGCCCAATCGTCGTCCAAGAGACGCGCAATCATGAGAAACCTCCACCTCGCTCTCCTCGTGCCCTTGTCGTTCGTTGTCGTCGGATGTGGAGGGTCTTCGGGTGCGGGTACGCCCGCACCCGTGGACACCGGGGTGGTCACGGTCACGCCCGTTGCGGAGGGCCTCGAAGTCGTCTGGGACATCGAGCCCGTCAGCGACACGAAGATGTTCGTGCTTGAGCGTCCCGGACGAGTGAGGATCTTCGAGAATGGGCAGCTCGCCTCGGCGACTTATGCGACCGTTCCTGAGATCGCCACCGGCGGCCAGGGCGGACTGCTCGACCTCGCGCTCGCTCCCGACTACGCGACCTCCAAGCGCGTCTTCCTCTCGTACACCGTTCGTGGCGGCGGGGGCGAGCGGCTTCGAATCGCGCGGTTCCGCGACACGGGACAGACGCTGCAGTTCGAGCAGACGATCTTCGAGGGGACCGAAAAGGAGGATCCGGCGCACTTCGGTGGCCGCATGGCTTTCGGGCGCGACGGCAAGCTGTACGTGACGCACGGCGAGCGGCACGACAAGGAGCTAGCCCAGGACGCGAACCAGTTCAACGGCAAGGTTCTCCGTATGAACCCGGACGGCACCCCGCCTTCTGACAACCCTTTGTTCGCTCAGGGCGGCAACGCTCGATTCGTCTGGACCCTTGGGCACCGAAACCCTCAGGGCCTCGCCGTGGACCCGCGCTCCGGGGCTGTCGCGGTGAGCGAGCACGGCCCCAGCAACTACGACGCGCCGCACGGGTACGACGAGGTGAACGTGCTGACCAAGGCGGCTAACTACGGTTGGCCCGTGATCTGGGGCGACAAGGCGCAGAGCGGGATGCGCGTCGCGGACTACGTTTGGGTCGAGGCGACCGCTCCGGGCGGCCTCGCCTTCCGAAACGGCGACCTGTTCGTGCCGATGCTGGCAGGCGAGGCGTTGTGGCGACTCCGGATGGCGAACGGCTCCGTCTCTTCCGCGGAGAAGATCGTTGGCAGCGAGCACGGCCGACTGCGCTCAATCGGCGTGAGTCCAGACGGCACGCTCTACATCGGGACCTCGAACGGACAAGACGGCCAGAAGGTGGACCGCATTCTCAAGGTCACTCTATAGCCGCCCCCTCACGAGAGGAGCCGCTTCGCGCACCGTAGCGGCTCCATCGGCTTCGCAAGCGCGTCAGAAAGACAAGCAATGATCAGAGGAATTCCTATGTCCACTCTCGCTCTGGTTCCTTTCCTCCTTGGTTGCGGTGGAGCGGGCATGAACAGCCCCGTCGCCGCAAAGCCTTCGAAGCCCCCGGTGCCGCAGGTTGCCGAGGTCGTCGACGGTCTGTCGGTGGTGTGGGACATCGAGCCCGTAAACGACACCAAGATGTTCGTTCTCGAGCGCCCTGGCCGCGTCCGGCTCCTGCAGGGGGGCAAGCTCTCGCCCGGCACCTACGCCACCGTTCCCGAACTCGCCCTCGGCGGCCAAGGGGGTCTGTTCGATCTCGCCCTCGCCCCGGATTACCGCACCAGTCGGAACGTCTATCTCGCCTACACGGTTAGGGACGCCCGGGGAATGAAGCTCCGCGTGGCGCGCTTCAAGGACACGGGCAAGACGCTGAAGTTTCAGCGCACCCTCTTCCAAGGGCCCTCGAAGAACGACCCCGCGCATTTCGGTGGGCGACTCGCGTTCGGCCGCGATGGCAAGCTGTACGTGACGCACGGGGAGCGCCACGACAAAGCCTGGGCGCAGGACCCCGCGCGCATCAACGGCAAGGTGCTGCGCATGAATCCGGACGGCACGCCTCCGGCGGACAACCCGATGTACGCCCGCGGCGGCAACTCCCGATTCGTCTGGACGTACGGCCACCGGAATCCTCAGGGCATCGCCGTCGATCCGCGTTCCGGAACGGTCGCGGTGAGCGAGCACGGCCCCAGCAACTACGACGCTCCGCGCGGCTACGACGAGGTGAACGTGCTGCGGCGAGGATCGAACTACGGCTGGCCCCTGGTCTGGGGAGACGACACCCGGAACGGTTTGCGAAAGCCGGACTACATGTGGACGGAAGCGACCGCTCCCGGCGGACTCGCCTTCCACAATGGCGACCTGCTCGTGCCGATGCTCGCCGGTAAGGCGCTTTGGCGCGTACGACTGGCCAACGGGAACGCGGCGACCGCCACCAAGGTCGTGGGCGACGACTACGGTCGCATCCGAACCGTCGCCGTTTCGCCGAATGGCACGGTGTACATCGGGACGTCGAACGGGGAGCGGGGGCAGAAGATCGACCGCATTCTGAGAGTAAGCCTCTAGCGGATGACCCTAGAAGAGGCGGCCATCGCCGCAATCGCGTCCACGCACCTTTCCGTGGCTTGATTACCGGGTCTGGGGACAGGCAAGCTTGCGAGAGATGGCGAGCTCGTTTACCCTCAGACCCAGCCGTGCCAAGCGCGAGAACATCCGGCGCCGCATCTTGGTGACCGGCGCGGCGGGCCGCATCGGCTCCTTCTTCGCGGAGACTTTTCAGGAGCGGTACGAACTGCGCCTGATGGTGCGCGAAGGCGACCCCGTCGATGCGATCGAGGGCATGGGCGAGATCGTGACGTGCGACCTTAGCGACCTTGACGGCCTCAAGCGCGCCTGCGAAGGGATCGACACCGTCGTTCACCTCGCCGCGCAGCCGCACCCCGCCGCCACGTGGCAACAGCTGCTCGAGCCGAACATCGTCGGCACCTACCATCTGTTCGCCGCCGCGAAGTCGGCTAATTGCCGTCGCGTCATCTTCGCCTCCAGCATCCACGCCGTCTCGGGCTACTCCAAGGACGTGCAGGTCAAGACCTCGGACCCTGCCAACCCGGGCGACCTCTACGGCGTGAGCAAGGTGTTTGGCGAGGCGCTCGCCCGGTATATGGCGGAGCAAGAGGGGCTCTCCTCCATCGCGGTCCGCATCGGTGCCTTCCAGACCCTTGAGCGGGCACGCCAGTACTGGAGCGTGTCGATGATGGACGCCTTCGTCTCGCGCGAGGATCTGATGCAGCTCTTCGAGCGGTGCATCGAGGTCGAGCGCGTGCAGTTCGCCATCGTGCACGGGCTCTCGAACAACCGCTTCAAGCGTCTCGATCTCTCGACCACGCGGCAAGTCGTCGGCTACGAACCGAAGGACGACCTCACGAAGGAAAACCCGCAGCTCGCGCCGCTGAACCTGTCGGGGGCCGTTCAGACCCACAGCATGCAGGACGGGGGCGAGTCGGGTCTAAGAGAGGAGATCGGGCTCTAGAGTGGTCCGTAGCGCCAGGTGCGCGCTCTGCCCGCCGGATGGCTCCGAGGCAACGTCTACCTCGGAGCCATCCACTCGTTCCGTACCTCACGCCTACCGCTGCGCGACCGTGGTGACCTCGCGGAGCACGAGCATGTTGCTGAGGTGCCGACCGGTGGGAACGACCATCTTGCCACGGTAGAACAGGCAAGTTGAGCCGCCGCCATCGAGGCTCAGCGCCTCAACGGCGCCGCGCGATACCATCGCCTTGCCGAACTCGCTAAGGGTCACGTTGGACGAGGTCGCCATGAGGATGAGCTTGCCACTCTTGGTGAGCCCAACGCCCGTGCGGGCGGCGCGACCCCAGATACGAGGATCCTTGAACGCCTGGGCTCTCGGGTTTGGATGTACCTTGCCTTTCGTGACCAGACGCACCGCACCACGCAGCCCGTGCTTGTAGCCGCTCCAGTCGAAGCGACGCTTGAATCCCTTGTCGCTGATCGTGACATTCCCCGAGGGGTCCACCGCGAGCACCGATCCTCGGTTTCCCCGCGCGGCCAAATGCCCGTTCACGAGAACGTCCGCCACGGGCGTGCCGTTCTGCGGGGCGAAGAACGTCCCGGTGATCGCGACGTCGGCGTTGAAGTCCTGCGCCAGGTTCCTCGGGTGCGAGCGGCCGTCGACGAAGGCGGTCCGCGTCTCCACGCGGCCCGAAGTCACGTCGGCACGCACACAGTGATAGTAGGCACGGCCACGCCGGAACGACTCGTAGGCGATGGGTCGATCTTGTGGGGCGGGGACTATGAACGGCATCGGCTCACCTCCTATGAACGCACGATTGCCTTCCAAGAGACCCAGCATTTTTGCTGGCAGTTCCGCCACCCGCGATGATTCCCGGCTTAGGCGGGAATGACCCAGACGTGCCGCGCGACTTCCTTACCCACCGTGACCGGCTGATCGCCGACCTTCAGGTGGATGAGCGAATCGATCTGGCTGCTCCCAATCGCCTCGAACTCGACGCCCGGCAAGAGCCCAATCTCCTCCAAGTGCTGGAGGAACGGGACGCGTTCGTCGCTGATCCGGCAGACCTTGAGTCGGCCCACTTTGGCGTCCTGAAGCCGAACGCTGGGGTCCTCGTCGTCGGCGTTCACCAGGTTGCCGTGTGGGCAGGTCTTCGGATGTCCGAGCTTGGCATCGATGCGGTCGATGATGTCCTCGGAGATGTAGTGCTCCAGCTTGCAGGCGAGCTCGTGAACGTCGTTCCACGGAAGGTCGAGCTGATCGACGAGGAAGCGCTCGATGATCCGGTGGGCTCGTGTGAGCTGTTTCGCGACCTTCTCGCCCAGCTCCGTGAGGCGGATCCCCTGGTAAGGGGCGTGCTCCACGAGATTCATCTCGGCGAGCCGCTTCACCATCGCGGTGGCCGATCCCGCCGAGACGCACATGTAAACGGCGATCTCTCCCGTCGAGACGCGGTCGACCTCCTTTTGGAGGCGATAGATGCCCTCGACGTACTCCTCCACACTCTCGCTGAAGGCGCGTTGCGTCCGGTCCTCGTGCCCCGGCCGGCAGGAGGCGGGCACGCGTAGGGTGAAGTCCTTTACGGGCATAGACTAAAGTCTATCCTGCCTCGTCGAGTGACGGGGTTCCGATTGCCGAGTTGCTGGCGGGGTTACGCCCCCAAGGCCGCCGAGGAGGCCACTGGGTTCTTCTTGGTGACCCTCGAAGGTTGTGGGATGTAGAACGCAGACCGCGCCCAAGCTTCTTCCTTGAGATTGATGTGCGTCGCACGAGACAGCTGGGCACCCAGGAGGGGAATCGTGATGTCCGTGACGTTGAGCACCTTCCGCTCGATTCGGTCAACGCTAACCGGCCCGAAGTGCCGGGAATCCGTCGAGTCCGGCGGATTGTCGCCTAGCACGTAGACATGCCCCACCGGCACCACCGTCTCCCGTAGCGGGAACTTCTTGCGTTTGAAGAACTTGAGCTGCCACGGCTTGTGGGCTACCACCCACTCGAGCCCGAAGTAGAACTGCGGGACGCGATCTCCCGGCAGGAACGCCACCCGCTTGACGATCATCTCCTTGCCGTGCCTGACGAGCACCACGTCTCCGCGGGAAATCTCGCTGAAATCGCTCGTCCCGACGTAAACGCTTCCCGGCGCCATCGTCGGCTCCATCGAGCGTCCAACGACCACGACGGGCGTGAGGGGCTGCGAGATCGCGAAGGCGACAACCGGCAGGACTAGGAAGAGGAGAGAGGAGATTCGCATGTTGGTCCCCGGCGAAGATCGACTCCCCGCCAGTGCACGCGCTTTCTAGCTGTTTAGTTTCGCGTACGCTAACTACACGCAATCTGACCCCCTAAAGGTTTCCGACATCGTTGGTCCTAGGGCCAAAGGAGCGGGACTAGCCAAAGTACATCAATTCCGCCAGAGCCACCGAAGTGCGTCGGGCAGAATCGCTCGTCCGTGGGCGTCGCTGTGGAAGCCATTGCCCGGTACGAACTTATAGTCGTAGCCCTTGTAGGCCAAAGCCCGATCCATCTGGAGGTTGGCGAGCCACCAGTTGCCATAGGGGTTGTCGAGGTCGTTCGCACCATCCTGCAGGAACACGCGGATCGGCTTCTTGTCCAGTGCGCGAATCAAGGCCGGATAGTTGTGGCCGCCTTCGCGCATCGTCGCCCCGCGGGCGAGATTGACGAAACTACCGATCCAAGACATCACCTTTCCGAACTGATCCGGCCGTTGCCACGCCACGGTGAACGCGCAGATGCCGCCGCTGCTGTTCCCCGCGATCGCCCGGCTCGCGGGGTCCTGGCGAAGAGGCGTCGTCTTCTCGACGGCCGGCAGGATCTCGTCCAGCAGGAATCGAGCGTACTGGTCCGATAGGGTGTCGTACTCGAAGCTGCGATTGGATCCGCCGTCCGCCCGAGTGCCCGGTGCGAGGAAGATCGCCACCGTCACCGGCATCTCGCCCTTTGCGATGAGATTGTCGAACGCCACGGGAATGTAGTTGCGCGCCCACTGCCCGTCCTGGAACACCATCACCGCCGCGGGCTCTTCGCGTCGGTACTGCGCCGGGACGTACACCCACCAGTCGCGCTCGGTGCCCGCAAACACCTGGCTCTTCCATTTCGGCTGCTGCGTCACGGTGCCTTTCGGCGCATTTGGGTTCGGGACCATGTCCGGGTGAACGGGGTAAGCCTCCAGCTGCCGGTATTCGCCCACCGGTTTCTCATCCGCGAGAAAGCGCCACCGCATCGCGGTACCGCTCGGCAACTCAGCGGTGGCGACGTGAAGGTCGGACCCGGGCAACCGCCGCAGGGCGATCGGCTTCGCGCCAAGGGCATCGACCACCTGAACGGTGTTGGCTCCGGGACTCTCTAAGATCCACGCGGCTAGGAGGCCGTCTTGCCGCAGAGCGCCTTCCCTTCTCCCCTTCTCGTTCACCCACGCTCTCACACGAGCGGCGAGACCCGGATCCGGAGCGATACGCGCCATCTCGACGGCAAGCTCGCGAGTCGTTAGAGGAGCGGTCTGGGCGACGAGCAGGAGCGTCAGCTTTGCCAGGAGCATGCCGCCAGCGTAACACGATCGAAGAGGCCTCGTCCCACAGATCCGTGACACGGAAGGAGCGACTTTCCCGCGGGCTAACGCCGGGGGAATCATGTCCCCGTGAGCAGCCGAGCGATGAAGCTTCAAAATGAGAGAAAAGACAGCCTGAGCCTGGTGCTCGGCGCGACTGCGGTTACCGCGTTCGCCGTCTTGACGACGAACCTCTGGGAGATGGCTCCAGTGGTCGTCGGGCTCGGCATCCTCGGCTCGCTCCGCCTGCTTCGGTCGAACGTCTGAAGTCACCCCGCGACCGCGCAACTCCGCACCGCCGGGTAAAACCGCAGCGTGGCGAAGCCAGTCGTGATCGTAGGCGGTGGACTCGCCGGGCTGGCGTGCGCCCGCGGGTTGCACGACCGGGGCATCCCCTTCCAGTTGCTCGAGGCGAGTGACCGCGTCGGTGGCCGACTTCGCACCGACCTTTTCCAAGGCTTCCGGCTCGACCGCGGCTTTCAGGTCCACTTCGACGCGTATCCCAACGCGGCCAAGCTGCTCGACCAGAATCGACTCGAACTGTGCCCCTTCGCGTCGGGTGCGCTGCTTTTCCACGATGACCGGCTAGACCTGATCGACCAAGATCGTCCCCTGGAGACGGCACGATCCGGTGCCTTCGGGCTGATGGACAAGCTGCGGACCCTTAAGTTGCGCGCCAAAGCGCGCACGATGGACGTCGACGACCTGCGCCGCGGCGGCGATGGGTCGACCGAGGACTTTCTGCGGCAGCGCGGATTCAGCGATCTCTACCTGGAGCGCTTCGCCCGGCCCTTCTTCGGCGGGATCTTTCTCGACCGTTCCCTCCGCGTCTCCCAACGCCAGTTCCTCTTCGTCTTCAAGATGCTCAGTCAGGGGCGGGCGGTGCTTCCAGCCCACGGAATTGAGGCGATCCCCCGGCAGATCGCCGAGTCGCTTCCTCGACAAGCGCTGAGGACCCTCGCTCCCGTGGCGGAGCTGACGCGAGAGGGCGGACGCGTCACCGGGGTCCGTCTGACCACCCACGAAACCATCGATACGGAAACGGTCGTTCTTGCGACGGACGCTCCCCAGGTTGCGGCGCTGGCCGGGATGCGCCCGATCGAGGGGAGCAAGGCATCCGTTTGTCTCTATTTCGAGACACCTCGGCGGGTGGTCGAAGGACCGTACTTGGTGCTGAATGGGCGGGGCGTCGGACGAGTGAACCACTTGGCCCCGCTCACGAACGCCGCTCCTAGCTACGGGCCACCCGGTCGACACCTGGTCTCGCTCACGATCTTGGGAGATCCCCCGGAAACGGACGCGGAACTGGTGGAGCACGCGCGCAAGGAGATGGCCGTGTGGTTTCCCGACGGTCAGGTTGAGGATTGGCATTTCCTGCGCGCCTACCGGATCAAGTACGCGCAGATGCCGCAGCCTCCGGGCTTCGCGGATCAGCTTCTGCGGAACGAAACCAACACGCCTGGGCTCTATCTCGCGGGCGAGTTCACAACGAACAGTTCGATCGACGGAGCCATCGAGTCGGGTCTGAGATGCGCGCGGCGAATCGCTTGGGAGCGCAAAGGATGAGAGTCGCGATCGTTGGGGCGGGAATCTGCGGCTTGTCGGCCGCGCGTGCGCTCAAAAAGGCGGGGGCGGAAGCCGTCGTGTTCGAGAAGAGCCGCGGCGTGGGCGGCCGCGTCGCCACCCGTCGGACCGACGGATTCGTTTGGGACACCGGAGCGACGAGCATCGCCCCCCGCGGCAAGGCGATCGAGCGCGTGATGCTTGAGGAGCTCGACACGACCGACTTGGTGCGCGTCGAGCTCCCGATCTACCTGCACCACGCGCTACGCCCGACCGCCGGAGACGCGCGGCGGCACGTGCCGCGATACACGTACCGGACTGGAAACGTCACGCTGCCCAAGCTGCTCGCGAAGGACGCCGACGTGCGGACCGAATCGCAGGTCGACGAGATCCTGCGCGACGGCGAGCGCTTCATCGTGCGCGATGAGCCGTTCGATGGTGTGATCCTCACGCCGCCGGTGCCGCAGACGTCCCTGCTGCTGTACGGTCTGCAGGAGAGCCGCCCGCTGGCGGCCGCGGTGTACCGTTCCTGTCTGAGCGTGAACTTGGGCTTCGAGGCTCCTCTTCCGGCGACGGCGTATCACGCCCTGCTGGAGGCGGAGCACCGGCACCCCTTGACGTGGCTGAGTCTGGAATCGGTGAAGTCGCCGGGCCGGGCTCCCGAGGGAGGAAGTGCGCTTGGAGCGCAGATGAGCCCCGCCTTCACCCTCGCCAATTTCCGCCGTTCGGACGACGAACTCGTCGAGATCGTCGGAGAATTCACGTCACGGCTGTTCGGAGCCGCTTTCGCCAAGCCGACGGCCTCTACCGTCATGCGGTGGAAGTACTCGCAGCCGACGGGCTACGCCAGCTTCGATGAGGTCAACCCGACCGGAACTCGCATCGTCGTCGCCTCGGATGGATTGCTCGGCGGCCACGTCGAGGACGCGTTCGAGGTCGGCCTCCGAGCCGCCGCTCACTTTCAGTAATCGTCATGCTCGCCGCACTTCTCCTCCCCGCCGTCGTCTTCCAATCCGTGGAGCTCAAGGTCACCCAGAGCGGTAAGGACCTGGGCACCGCCTTCGTGAGTCACCGCATACTCGCGAACGGCGGGAAGCATGTCTCCACCCGGCTTGAGCTGAAGTCACCGGGGCGTGAAGTCACGGTCAGACAGGAAGCCAGCTACGACTCCGAGGGCCGACCGACACGGAAGCTGCAGCAGGTGTTGGAGAACGGGAAGATGCGCCAGAACGTGCTGGCCACCTTCGACGAACGAGGCGCCCAGGTGGTGGCTGGCGGCAAGAGCACGCGCGTGTCGCTCGTCGCGGGAGCGCCGCGAGCGCTCAAGTCGGAATTCTGGTTCCTGCGCGACGCGCCGACCATCGGCGCTTCGGTGCGCGCCTACTCCTTCGACCTTACTCGCCGCGAGTGGCGGCTCACCGACGTTCGGTACCACCGAAAGACCGCCGCGGGGCACGAAGTCGAGTCGGAGATGGACGGCCGCACGACGGTGTCCGTGCTCGACGCCCGTGGGCTCCCGATTCGCATCGATGAGAGCGGCGGAATGCGACTCGAGCGGGTAAACCCCACCGCGGGATGAGTGAGCAAGCGATTCGAGTGGTGGTGATCGGGGCGGCGGGCCGCATGGGCCGGGAGGCGCTCCGCGCCCTGTCGGCCGCGCATGGCTTCGAGGTCACCGGCGCGATCGGACGGAGCAACGTCGGAGAACCCGCGCGGGCGCTTGCCGGTCCCGACGTCGCCGACGTGACGCTCGAGGCCGATGTCGCGGCCGCCCTCGATCGATCGCGGCCAGACGTCGTGCTGGATCTCTCACTGGCGCCCGCCGCCGTTGCCAATGCGACGGCGGCGCTCACGCGCCGAATCCCTATCGTGAGCGGAGTGACCGGACTCTCGAACGAGGACCTCGAGCAGATCCGCGCCCTCAGCGAGAGCCACGCGACTCCGGCGATGGTCGTGCCGAACTTCGCCATCGGCGCGGTGCTCATGATGCGGTTCGCGGAACTCGCGGCGCGATGGATGCCCGACGCCGAAGTGGTTGAGATGCATCACGAGAAGAAGCTCGACGCTCCGAGCGGCACCGCGATGATGACCGCCCAGCGCATCGCGGCCGCACGCACGGCCGAGACGACGGTACCGCCGACCAAAACCCTGAAGACGGAGGGGGCGCGAGGCGGAGACGTCGACGGCGTGCGCGTCCACTCGATTCGGCTCCCCGGGTACCTCGCGCACCAAGAGGTCATGTTCGGAGCCCCGGGCGAGGTGCTCACGCTGCGCCACGACGCCGCAGACCGCTCGGTCTACATGGAAGGAGTCCGGCTCTGCCTGCGTCGCATCCGCGAGCGGTCGGGGCTCACCGTGGGAATGGACGCGCTGCTGTTCGACGCCGGCTGAAGGCAGGAGACTCTTCGCCGCTCTCGGTAGTGTGCCGCGCTCCTCATTCCTCATCCCTCATCCCTCATCCCAGGCATCGCAGTATTCTTTTCCCGATGCTCGCGACGATGACCGCCGCCCTGTTTCTGATCCAAGACCCCGCGCCGGCTGAGGCCGCGGAACTTGTGGAACTCAAGTCCGTCGTGCCGGACGTGATCTTGGACCTTCGATACGCAGCCAAGAACAACTTCACCAAGACGAAGCTGTATCCCGTGGCGCGATGTTTCCTGGCCCGGTCCGCGGCCGAACGGTTGGCACGAGTTCAGGCGGACCTCAAGCCGGACGGTCTCCGGCTCAAGGTCTACGACGGGTACCGGCCGCTGTCCGTCACCAAGAAGATGTGGGATCTCATCCGCGACGAGCGGTACGTCGCAGATCCCGCGAAGGGTTCTCGGCACAATCGCGGAGTTGCGGTCGACGTGACGCTCGTCGACCGTCGCGGTCGTGAGCTGCCGATGCCCACGGGTTACGACGACTTCAGTGAGCGCGCCCATCGCGACTACATGAAGCTCTCGCCCGAGCGCCTTCGGAACCGCCAACGGCTGGAAGACGCCATGACGAAGCACGGCTTCGTGGGCTTCGAGACGGAGTGGTGGCACTTCGACACCGAGGACTGGAAGCGGTATCCGGTGAACGACATTCCCCTCGAAACACTCGCGAAGCGACGGTAGCGCGACGGGCACCGACGGCGTATAGAAACGGTATACCAACTGCGCCGCCTAAGCGGCGCAGTCAACCCCAAACCATGAGTTACCGCTTTACGAATCACGCGAGAGCGCTCGCACTCGCCGGACTCGCCACGCTCCTCACGGCCGGGGCGGCCGCGCAGGAAGTGCCGGCCAAGGTCAAGGACGCGATCAAGCGAGCCGACGAGGCCGTCGCGACGATCGTCGCCATTCCGGACGCGCAGCGCACGTTCGACAACACCGTCGGTGCCGCCGACGATCTGCTGACTCGACTCGACACCGAGACGAGCATGGCGATCTTCATGCAGTACGTCTCCGGCGACGCCAAGGAGCGTGACAACGCCCGCGCCGCCGAAGAAGCCGTGACCGCTTGGCAGATTCAGCTCGGCAAGCGCGAGGACCTATACAAGGCCGTCAAGGCGTTCGCGGCCACCAACCCGACGCTCGAGGGGGAGCAAAAGCGCCTGCTCGAGTTCATGGTGCGCGACTACCGCCGCGCCGGCATGGACCTGCCGAAGGCGCAGCGCGACCGACTCGTGCAGATCGAGTTAGACCTCCAGAAGCTCGCGACCGACTTCAACAAGAACATCTACGAGGACGAGACCGTCGCTTTCGCGTCCGCCAAGGAGCTCCAGGGGCTCCCGAGCGACGTGATGAAGCGCCTGAACAAGGCGCAGGGCGACCTCTACATCGTCACCATGGACGGCCCGACGTTCAACGCGGTCATGGACCACGTCAAGAGCGAGGACGCCCGCAAGCGGATTTGGTACGCCTACAAGCGGCGCGGCGGCAAGCGGAACGTCACCCTCCTTGAGCGCGTGGTGAAGCTGCGCGCCGAGCAGGCGAAGATTCTCGGCTACAAGAACTCGGTCGACTACAACGTCGAGACCCGCATGGCCAAGAACAGCCAGACGGTCTCCAAGTTCTACAACGACCTCCTTCCGCGGGTGCGCGTCAAGGCGCAGGCCGATTACAACGAGCTTCTCGCCCTGAAGAAGAAGGACGTCAAGACGGCGACCAAGCTCAACCCCTGGGACCAGTCCTACTACAAGAATCAGGTGCTCAAGACGAAGTACAACGTCGACGCCGAGAAGGTGGCCGAGTACTTCCCTGTCGACCGTGTCTTCGATGGCCTGTTCCAAATCACGAGCTCCATCTACGGCATCGAGTTCAAGGACGTGACCAAGAACGCGCCACAGCTCGGCCTCCCGGTTTGGCACCAGGACGTGAAGCTGTGGGCGATCTCGGACAAGAAGAGCGGCGAGCTCCTCGGTCACATCTACACCGACCTGTTCCCGCGAGAGAACAAGTACAACCACGCCGCGTGCTGGGGACTCCAGGCGCGTAAGGTTTGGCAGGACGGAACGCTCCAGAAGCCGGTCGCGGCGCTGGTGTGCAACTTCACCAAGGCGACGGCCGACAAGCCGGCCCTGATGCCGCACGACGAGGTGGAGACCTTCTTCCACGAGTTCGGCCACGGCCTGCACCAGATCCTCACCGAGACGAAGTACGGACGCTTCTCGGGCACCGCGGTGGCGCGCGACCTCGTCGAGGCCCCGTCGCAGATGTTCGAGAACTGGGTTTGGGATCCCAAGGTGCTGAGCATGTTCGCCAAGCACTACAAGACGGGCAAGCCGCTCCCCACGAGCATGCTGCAGGGCATGAAGAACGCTCGCACGACGGCGAGCGGCCTCGAGGCGCTGCACCAGTTCTACTACGGCATGGTCGACCAGGCCTACCACACCGCCGAGGCGGGCGTGGTAGACACGACCAAGGTCGGCGTGGACTTGCTCGGGAAGGTTGAGCTGTACGAGCCGCCGGTCGGAAGCTACTTCCAGGCGTCGTTCGGCCACCTCATGGGCTACGAGGGCGCGTACTACGGCTACCAGTGGTCGCTGGTGTACGCCCAGGACATGTTCCAGCGGTTCGAAAAGGCGGGCATCCTCAACCCGCAGGCGGGCATGGACTACCGCAAGAAGATCCTCGCCCGCGGTGGCAGCATGGACGAGTTCGCCATGCTCCGCGACTACCTCGGCCGCGAGCCGCAGATGGACGCATACCTGCGCCATCTCGGCCTGCAGCCCGCAGGCAAGGCGGCACCCGCCAAGAAGGCTTCGGCCAAGAGCAAGTAAGGGATTTTCCACTTACGATCCCCAACGAGAGGGGGCAACGCGGTTCACGCGTTGCCCCCTCTGTTTTCGCCCCACAGGGGACCGTCGCGAGGCCGCGGAACTCATGGGGCCGATGGCGCTCCAAACGGTCGGCGCGTGCCATCCTGAGACTGAGATGCCTGAACAACCCGCGAGGCTGCTCTTCGTCCGCCAGTCGGACCGCGACATCAAGATGCGAGGGCTCGAGGTCCTCGTGGATGGGGAGATGGTGACCGATCTCCAGTACGGCAAGACCTACCAGGCGACCGTCACGCCCGGGCCGCACGAGGTCAAGGTGACGAACTCGTTGTACACGCAAAAGCTGGACGTCGAGCTCAAGCCGGGCGAGACGATTCGCTTCGAGACCGGCAACATCGCGACTGGGCTCACCGGGGTGATGATGTCCACCATCGGAATCGGGCCGTACAAAGTCTTCCTTCGCAGAATCTAACCGGAGTCCGGCCGTCCCGCCGCAGGTAACGTCCGCGCGTGGGCGAATTCCGCATCGGCTGTCAGACGATCACTTGGGGCGAAGGCCAGTCGGGGCGACTGACGCAGGTGTTCCGCGAAGCGTCCGCTGCCGGCTACGAAGGCACCGAGATCGGCTTTCGCCATATCCGATCCACGCCTCCAAGCGAACTGAAAGCGATGTTGGGCGTCCACGGCCTCGCGCTGATCGGCACGCACATCGGAGGGAACTTGCTCGATCCGGGTAGCGCCGGCGAGGAGCAGTCGCTCATTGACGCCGTTCTCGATTATCTCGTTGCCGCCGGCGGGTCGCTCTTGATGTACTCCGGCCTGCGGCACGGCGATCCTGCGGCATTCTCGCGAGATCTCGCCACGCTGCGCGCCGCTGGCGACCGCTGCGCTCAGAGCGGCGTTCGGCTGCTGTATCACAACCACGATTGGGAGCTTGGCGACGCACCGAGGGTCATCGAGTTCATCCTCGAACACGCTCCGGAGGTCGGCCTCTGCCCCGACCTTGGCTGGCTAATGAAAGGTGGTGCGAACGTGGTGCGCTTTCTCGATCACACGCAAGATCGCATCGGTGCCCTGCACTTCAAGGACTTCGCGAGCGCCGACCGCGCCAAGGGTGGCGCTGACGCGACGCTGCTGGGTGAGGGAATCGTGCCCTTGCGAGAGGCCGCCGAGTGGGCGCGCGCCAACCTCCCCGGAATGTGGTTCATCGCCGAGCAGGACAATGCGATTGGGTCGCCGCTCGAGGCCGTGACCGCCAACGCTCGCTTCCTCCGCGGGGTCACCTCTTGAGCCTCGGCGTCGCCGTGATTGGGTGCGGCGACATGGGGCGTGGACACGCCGCGGCATGGTCCGCGCGAGGCGACGCAAAGGTGTTGGCCGTGTACGACCCCGATGCGGAGCGGCGAGAGCAAGTCGCATCCAGCACGGGAGCCACCGGATACCAAGAGTTGGAGGCGGCGATTGCCCATCCAGGCGTCGACGTGGTCTCCGTCTGCACTCCGGTTTGCTACCACGCCGAGACGAGCGTCCTCGCTTCGCGACACGGACGCCACGTTCTGTGCGAGAAGCCGATCGCCCTGACCATCCAAGACGCCGACTCCATGATCTCGGCGGCGCGCGAGGCACGCACGCTGCTCTCGATCTCCTTCCAATACCGCGGGTTCTCGCGCAATCGCGAGGTGCGCCGGCTGGTCAAGATGGGTGCGTTCGGCGGACCGACCTTCTTCCGGTACGTGGATATTCGCGAGGTGCGACCGAAGCTCGCGATGCACCGCCAATCGATGAACGGCGGCCCGGTCGTCGACATGGCGAGTCACTGGTTCGACCTCGTTCGCTACTTCACCGGAGAGGAGTTTGTCTCCGTGAAGGCGAGCGGTCACGTGTTCGGATGCGGCAAGAGTCGCCTCGCCGGCCTGCCGGACCTCGCGATCGACGCGGCCGCGATCGAGGCGACCACGCCGTCCGGGCACGTCCTTTCCGCTTTCGTCGACTGGGGCATGCCGGAAGGGTTCTCCGAATTGACCGACGAGATGTTCGTTGGCCCCGATCTGCTGGCCCGGAAGGACGCCTCGGGACTGGAGCTTCGCCGTTCCGGAGGCGCGACCCACGCCTGGATGGGAGATCCGGATCCGAGCGGGCCGTCGGTGCGCATCGACGGCTTGGTTCGCTCGATTCGCGGAGAGGCACCGCTCGAGGTCACGGGAGAGGACGGCCGCGCGGCGCTGCGCATGAGCCTTGCCGCGCTCGAGTCGATTCGTACCGGAGAACTTGTCCGACTGGAGTCGGACAAGTTCTCACTAACGCTCAACGATGATCACTTCTTGCCGGATGGTGTAGCGGAGGCCAAGCGGCTTTAGGATGCGATCGAGCGCGGTTCGGAGCGGTACGCCCTTCTCGACGTTCACCACCCTGACGTCCGCGTCGAAGCCCGCCGCCGAGCGAACCGCGGGGTTGATCAGGATCGTGTCGTCGGATCCCTCCGAGAGCTTCGCGAGGGCGGCGCGCAGCCCAAGGTCCCGGATCTCCGAGGCGATCGGCTGACCGAGCAGCCGCCCAAGGCGTCGGCTCGCGGCACGCTCGACCGGAGTCTCCGCGTGCTTTCGGGGCACCGAGCCGATTCGGATGGTGTCGCCGTCGATGCGATAGCCCGCGCCGGCGGCCTCGACCGTCAAGGCGAGCAGGCTGCGGTTCGAGATCGAGAAGGCGTCGTCCAACGCAACTTGTCGCGCGGACAGCGCCGGGTCGTCGAGTTCCACCTTCATCCCGAGGTGCTCTCGAAAGACGTTCAGCGAAGCGCCGAGCGAGCTGGGCGAGAGCATGATCGGAATCGTGCCGTTCAGCTTGAACTCGAGCTCTGCTGCAGGCTCAAGCGGGGGCAGCTTCCGAAGCAGGATCTCCGGGCCGCCGTGCCCGGCGACTCTCCCCAGCGGATCGATCAGCACCATCGTAGGCCATGCCTTGATGCCGTACTTCGTGGCGATGTCGCCCGTGCCGTCGACCACCACCGGGAACGGTAGGTCACGCCCTCCCCAGTAGCGTTCGCGAATCGCACCGATCTTGGGGTCGAGCTCCTTGATCGTCTGCACCGCCTTGTCGTGCACGGCGATCACCTGGAACTTGTCTCGGTGGGCGGAGTAGGCGCGCTGCAGTTCGGCCATGACCGGAAGTCCGCGCGAGACGCACGGACCGCACCAGTAACCCCAGAACTCCAGCGCAACCCACTTTCCCTTGAAGTCGCTGAGCTGCACCGTCTTCGGCACGCCGCGTGCGTCCGTCACGGTCAGCTCCGGCGCGGGCTTTCCCTTGAGGCGCACGAGCTCGGTTGCCTCAAGCTTGACGTCGCCGAGGTCGTGCTCCGTCTTTCCCGCTGGCACCGTGATCGAGGCGCGATACGGCGTGGTGTTGCTCCCCAGGATGAGTAGGTCGTAATCGCCGGGAGGCACCTCGACGGAGAGGTCCGCGACCGGCCCATTCGCCTCGGCAATTCTTTGCCGCTGCTTGGTCATCACCATCACGCTGCGGTACTTGAGGTCCGGCAGCTCCGGACTCGAGATCCGCGCCTTGAGGCTCACCATCGGCGCCACACGAAGCGTAATCGGCTGATTGAGATCCGCGGCCTTCAAGAAAGCGACCGTTCCCCGCCGTCCGGATCGATCGAACGTCACCAGAGCGGGATCGCCGTACGGGCGAATCTCGAGCCGGAACTTCCCTTCCGCATCGGTGGTCGCCTGCGGCCCCCGCAAGCGAGTGCCTTGCCCATCGTGCCCGTTGAAGAGCTCTTGGCCCACCAATGCCCCGACTACTGGTTTTCCATCGGCATCGACGACAGTGCCGGTGACGAGGGTCGGGACCTGCGCGTTGGCCATGGCAACTAGTCCGACGACCGCGAGGCCGGAGAGGGCAAACCGAGTCATGTTGCCAGGATACGGCAGCAACGGTGAAAATGCTAGGGGGCGGTGTTCGGTGAGAGGACGCTGTCATCCTGAGCGGAGCCGAGGGATCTAACAGGAAGCCCTGACTGCTGATGGTCAACGCACAGCCTCGTTGCGTGCGTCACGCCGTGGGGTAGGCTCCCTTCAGGCGGTGCGAAGAGCGCCGGCTACACGCGCATTCGCGCGTACTTACGCCTGAGTCTTGGCATGACCGGCAGTAGTTAACGCCTACGGTCAGGTCCCTCAGGCTTCGCTCGCGATGACAGGGGAGGTGGCTGTGTCGTCGTGCCTCTGTGGTGAGACGGGAAACCGCAGCTTTCGCGCCGAGCCTGGTCCCTCGTGCTTCTGTCTGGACGCGGTTCGATCCCCGTTGCCTTGCCGGGAACGGAACTACGTGCGCGCCGGAGGGGTAAGTTCGAAGTATGAGTCTTCCCGCCAAGGGTCTCCGCACCATGGCTGCGGCCATCGCTTTCGCCGCGGCCGCCTTCGCTTCCGCGCAGGACGTCAAGGTTGAGAAGTACAAGCTCCCGAATGGGATGACCGTCATCCTGCACGAGGACCACTCGCTGCCGATCTCCACGCTCAACATTTGGTATCGCGTGGGCAGCAAGGACGAGCCGGACCGTCGCTCCGGGTTCGCGCACCTCTTTGAGCACCTGATGTTCATGGGCACCAAGCGGGTGCCGAACGGGCAGTTCGACAAGATCATGGAAGCGGGAGGGGGCAACAACAACGCCACGACCGCCGAGGACCGGACCAACTACTACTCGATCGGTCCGGCGAACCTCCTTAAGACCCTTCTCTGGCTTGACGCCGACCGCCTCGAGGACCTCGGCGCGAGCGTCGACCAGAAGAAGCTGGACCTCCAGCGCGACGTCGTGAAGAACGAACGGCGCCAGAACGTCGAGAACACCCCGTACGGCAAGGCGTACGAGGCAATCAACGCGATCATGTTCCCCAAGGGTCACCCGTACTCCTGGAGCGTGATCGGCTCGATGGAGGACCTGGACAACGCGACCGTCAAGGACGTCCAAGACTTCTTCGCCACGTACTACGTGCCCAACAACGCCTCGCTCGTGGTCGCCGGCGACTTCGACTCCAAGACCATCAAGCCGCTCATCCAGCAGTGGTTCGGCACGCTCCCCCGGCGAAACGACCCGCCGCGTCGGTCGGTGCCCCCGCTGACGTTTACCGGAGTGCAGCGCTCCACCCAAGTCGATCAGGTCGAGTACCCGAAGACGATCATGGTCTGGCACTCGCCCGCCTCGCACAAGCCCGGCGACGCGGAGATGGACTTGGCCGCCGCCGTCCTGAGCGACGGCCTCAACAGCCGGCTGTACCAACGCCTGGTAGTGAAGGACAAGCTCGCGACCGACGTGACGGCCTACCAGGAGTCGCGGGTACTCGGCTCGCTGTTCTACGTCGACGCGACCCTCGCCGAGGGAGCGTCGCAGGACAAGCTCGAGCAAGCCATCGATGAGGAAATCGCGCGGCTGACCAAGGAGGGCCCCACGGCCGACGAGCTGAAGCGCATCGTCGCGAAGATCGAGTACGGCGCGGTCAGCTCGCTCCAGGACCTCAAGGCGAAGGCGGACAAGCTCAACGAGTACGAGTTCTTCTACGGGGAGCCGAACTCCTTCAAGCGAGACCTCGAGCGGTACCGCAAGGCGACCACGAGCGAGGTGCGCGACACGGCGCGCCGCACGCTCGACCTCAATCGACGCCTCGTGATGCGCGTTCTTCCGCAGGGCGCCTCCGCCGACATGGGAGAGCAGCAGAATCCGCGCGACCAGCGACCGGACGTCGGCACCGAGTCCACGTTCACACCCCAGGCGCCGCGCTCGTTCACGTTGTCGAACGGCATCAAGGTGCAGTACTGGAACCGCCCGGAGCTCCCGCTGATGGCGGTCTCAACCCTCATCAAGACCGGCGCGGCCACCGATCCTGAGAACAAGCTCGGCCGCGCAGATCTCGCGGCGGACATGCTGGAGGAAGGTGCGGGCAACCTGGACGCCAGCGCGTTCCGCAATGCGCTCGACCAGATCGGAGCGACCTTCTCCGCCGGCGCGGGGCAGCTCTCGACCACGGCTTCCCTCTCCGTCCTCTCGACCAACTTCGAGCGCGGACTGCAGCTGTACGCGGACGCCCTACTCCGCCCGCGCTTCGACGCCAAGGAGTTCGAGAGAATCCAGCGCCTCACCGTCGCGGGGCTTGAGCAGGAGGACGACGATCCCGCGACCGTCGCCCGCAAGGTGGCGCTCCGAGAGTACTTCGGCGCGAGCCATCCCTACGGCCGACCCGTGAGCGGCAACGAGCAGACCGTGACGGCGATTCGGCCCGAGGACCTGAAGGCGTTCCATGCCGCCGCCTTCCAGCCGCAGAACGCGACGATCTTCGTCGCGGGCTCGCTGCCCGAGGCGCAGGTTCGCGCGAGCCTGGAGAAGGCGCTCGGCGCCTGGCGCGGAGGCGGCACCCCGCTCGCCAATCCGGCGGTGCCGGCTCCCGCGCCGAAGAACGATCAGCTCCGCGTGGTCCTCGTCGACCGCCCCGGCGCGGTGCAGACGATGGTTCGGTTCATTCTGCCTGCCCCCTCCTACGCCGATCCGCGTCGTGAGGCGCTCCGCTCGATCAGCACGATCTTGGGCGGTACGTTCACCAGCCGGCTGAACGCCAACCTGCGAGAGGCGAAGGGGTACAGCTACGGTGCTGGATTCGGCGCCGTCCTAGAGCCGAGCGTCGGATATCTCGGCGCTACTGCGGGCGTGCGTTCGGACGTCACGGGGCCCTCGATCACGGAGTTCCTCGCCGAGTTCAAGAAAATCCGCACCGGCGACATCACGGATGAGGAAGCCGGCAAGGCCGCCTCGTCCCGCCGCGCCGACATCGTGGCGAGCCTCGGCTCGCTTCAGGGGCTCCTCTCGACCGCGATCGGCTACGAGATGGTCGGACGTCCGTTCACGGCGGTGGCTGAGGACCTGCGCACCCTCGGCAGCCTCAAGGCCGCCGACCTGAACAAGCTCGCAAACGAGGGCGTGCCGGTCGAGCGTGGCGTACTCGTCCTCGTCGGGGACAAGGCCACGATCCTCAAGCAACTCGAGGGACTCGGCTTGCCGACGCCGGTCGAAGTCAAGCCGAACTGAGCTTCGGGTGGCGAGTGCGACAAGACGCTCGCCACCTCGGACTCACCACAAAAATGATCGTTCCCAACTACATTCCGGAGCCCCTCGAGGTTCCGGGGAACGTGACGGAGGAACGCTACGCCGTCCGCGTGGCGTTCATCCGGCGGGTCACGCTGCTCCACCTTACGGGCGTCTTGGCCGTCGCGGGGCTCGCAAGCGTCCCTTGGATTCAGGTTGGCCTGATCCCGACGCTGGTAAGTTTGGCCCTCGTTTTGATTGGGCTGGACCTTTGGCGGATCGCGAAGCGCGGCTCGGCGATCGAAGCGAAGGTCTCAGCAGCGATGCTCCCCATCGTGCTGGTCCTCGCGGGTCGATCCGCGGCGGAGATCGCTCTCGCCGGGTTTCCGATCGCGGCCGTGTTGGCCGGTTCCATCTGCGCCGCCATCTACACCGCCCTGTGCGGACGCGACTACTCGTTCGTCGGCGGCTTTTTGCTCTCGCTGATCGCGAGCACCGTCGCATTAGCGGCGCTCGCACCGAAACTGGGCTACGACGTCTTCACGACGGCCATCGCGATGACGGCGAACGCCGTGCTCTTGGCCTACACTCAGTACGATCTCGCGTCGATCCTCGCTCGCCGCCGTCGTGGGGAGGAGGTCGCCGCGGTGGTCGATCTGTACCGTGACGTCTTCAATTTCTTCGGATACGCCGTTCGGTGCGTGAAGCACTGGCGGCGACACCGCATTTTCGAGCTTCCCCGCCAATGATCCGCATCACCTGCTTCATCCGCCCGCACCGGCTCGAGCCGGTGAAATCCGCGATTGCCGCTCTCGGCGTGAGCGGCATGAGCGTGTCCGACGTCCGCGGCACGGGCAACTCGCCCGAGCGCGTCGACATGCTCGGCGCGGACTCCGCCCTCATCGCCCTGCCGATTCGGTCGAAGCTCGAAGTGGTGGCTACCGACGATCTGCAGGAGCCGATCGTGCAAGCCATCGTCGAAGCGGCCCACACCGGGGAGGCGGGCGACGGCAAGATTTTCATCGAGCGCGTCGCCGACGCCATCCGCATTCGGACCGAGGAACGCGGCGAAGTCGCCGTCTAGCGTTCCCTCTCGCTCAGCAGCCGGTTCGCCTCGCGCTCGCATTCGGCTGCTTCCTCGTGACGGCCGGCCCTGGCGTAGCACTCGGCGGCCTCTTGGAGCGGACGGTACGCGCTGTACCTAACCCATCGGCGTTGCGCCTCGGCAGCCTCTCGGAACGCCTCGGCGGCCTCCAGAAAGTCTCCGGTCGAGCGAAGGGTGCGAGCTCTCGCTTGAGCGACCAGCATCGGGATCTCCAGCCCGTAGCGGTCAAGATTCAGCCCCGTCAGAAACTCCGGCACCTTGCCTTTCGCTCGCCGAAGCGGCACACGGCGCACGACGGCGTCGGTTCCTTCTGCCCCCGCTGAACCTGGCGACTCGAGTCGACGACTCGACCAGACAACGTTTAGCGCCTCTGGTTGTATCGCCACCGTCCGCACGGGCGCAAATCCTACCAATACGGGTCGCTCGCCGTCCAGGACGATCTTGGACCGTCGGTTGGTGCGCGAACTTGGATCCACGTCGGGGAGGCGAAAGTACCCGTCGATGCGGGTCGGGAGCATCTCCAACTGTCCGCCACCGGGCGCGGTCACCACGATCCAAACCGTGCCGTCGGGCGTGACGCACGCTTCGCGCAGCTCGGTTCTGCCGAGTGATTGCCGCGGCTTAGCCCATCGCTTGGCGAGCGCCGACTCAGCCTCCTCGAGCACCACCACGGGCTTTCCGATTTTGAACTCGAAGCGGTCGTTGGAGATCGGTTCGTTGAAGCGATACTCCTCGCGGTAGTGCATCAGGTCTCCGCGGCGCTCATTGCGCACCGACATCTCGGCGCGGATCGGCAGGTCCGTCCGAGCGTCGACGAGGATCTCGGCCCGGTACTGATCGTGCGCGCGGTCGAGCTGCACGATGTACGTGGGCACTCCGTTGATCGGTGCGCTCTCGCGAATCGTCTCCTGCGCCGACTGCGCCGCCAGACCACGCTTGGCGTAGTCCAAGGCGCTCGCTTCAACGGGCAGCGACTCGTCGAGACCCGATCTCGTCAACGTGGCGTGCGGCACCCCGGCGTAGCTCGTCAGAGTCCCTTCGCCGCGCTGGATCAGGGTGATCTGGAGCCCGATGCCTTTGTACGACTGACGCCGCCACATTCCATCGAGGTAGCTCACGCGAGAGAACTCCTGCCACATACCCGAGGGGTACTGCAGCTGCGAAACGACTTCCATCGACCTGGCGTTGGAGATCGCCGAGTTCACTCGGCGCAGCCGCGCTGCCGTCGCGTCCCGAGGCCACAACGCCACCGTGCCGACGGCACCGATCGCGATCGCGGCGGCCACGAGTCCAGTGCGCCGGGGTCGAGCGCTGCTCCGTGGCACGATCCGCCGCGAGGACGTGCCCAGCGACTCTCCGTACCCCTTCATCAGCCGTTCGATGTCTAGTTCGCTCATGGGTTCACCTCATCTCCCGCGATTCGCCGCCACTCTCGGGCGAACGCGTCTCGGGCACGCTGGAGGAGGCTGTCGATGGCATCGGCGCGACGTCCCATCGCCTTACCGATTTCGGCCGCGGTGAGTCCCGTCACGTACTTCAGCGCGAGCACCTCACGATGGTCGTCGCTGAGTGCAGATAGCACGACCGCGACCATCGCCGCCTCGTCGGCGGCTTGGTCGAACCGCCCGACGGCGTCGCCTTCCCGCACGGTGACGGTCGGGCGTCGGCGTCGCAGTCGGTCGGCCACTTTTCGGCGCGCCATCCCAAGCATGTACACCCGCAGCTCGCGCCGAAGACACGGTGACGGGAGTGCCTGCACCACCTCGATGGCGACGTCCTCCGCCTCCTCCCGATGACCCAACCGTGCCATCGCGTAGCGGAACACGTCGTCGAGGTACCGCATCGGCTCCTCGCCCTTCCCTGTCCTCAGCCAATCCAATGCCAAGCTCATCGATCTCCTCAAGCTTCTAGGCTTCGTTCAGTGGGTGGGGAAACCATTGGAGAATATTGGGATGGTGTGAGGTGATTGGGTGAGGGGTGATCGGAAGGAGTTGCCAAGACATCAGGCTTAACGCTCTCCCGGGACAGGCTCCATCACCTCCATCATTTTCTCAACCTCATAAACCTCTCGAATTCCCCACGCGATCCATCCGTCATACTGCGTGGGAATCGCGATTCCCGAGCCATCATGAACGCCCTCCTCTTAGCCACCGCCCTCATGGCGATGTCGGCGCCCCAGAAGGCGGCCGTCCAGGTGAACGTCAACGCCAAGTCCGGCGAGGCGATCACGGGCGAGCGAACCTTCCGAGTCACCGTCCTCGCAAAGAATCCCGTCACGTCCGTTGAGTTCTATGCCGGCAGCGAGCTGCGCGACAAGGACACCAGCACGCCGTACGAGTTCACCGTCGACTCCCTCGCCGAGACTGAGGGCAACCTCAAGCTCCGCTTCAAGGCCTTCACCACCGAAGGCGAGTCGGGCGAGGCCGCCATCACCGTCAAGGTCGACAACGGCATCGCCAAGGGGCTGGACTTCCACCTGCAGAAGGGGAACGACGCACTGGCCGAGAGCAAGTGGGATCAGGCTGTCACCGCCGGTCGAATCGCGATCAAGATCGATCCGAAGTCGGTCCCGGCCCGCCTCGTGACGGCCCGTGGCTACCTGGGCAAGAACGCGTACGACAAGGCGCAGAAGTACGCCGAGGACGCGGTGGAAGCCGATCCTTCGAACGCGGCCGCCCGCGACCTTCTCGCTTCCGTGAAGCTCCGCACCGCCTTCGCCGTGGTCACCCGCGGCAGTGGCGACCGCGCCGAGTCTCTCGCCAGCATCCGCGAAGCGTACAAGGGCGCGATTCAGAACCGCCGCGCCTCCGTCGATGCCGCACTCGAGAAGATGGGCGCCCCGACGGACGAGAACCGGATCGCCTACGCGGACGCCGCGATTCGCGCGTTCCGCTATTCCGCCGCGATCAGCGCGCTCCAGAGCGCGTTCGAGAAGGACAACCGAAGCGTGCCAGTAGGCAACCGCCTCGCCTACGCCCAGCTGCGCACCGGTCGGCTGAACGACGCGCTGGCGACCCTGCAGCAGCTGAAGAAGTTCGGTCAGCCCGACGCGTACAGCTACGCGCTGATGGCCGTTCTGTACGCCGAGCTCGGCGATGCCGCTCGTTCCGATGAGGCGATCAAGGAGGCCGTGCTCCAGGAGGCGGACAATGCTGCCGTCCTCAGCGCCCAGGCTCACATCGCCCTCAAGTACGTCCGCAGCAAGGCCGCGGATCGCACGACGTTCCTCCTGAACTACGACAACCTCTCGGGCAACGACGCGGCCGCTCGCGACGAGGCTCGCAAGACGCTGAAGAGCGTCGTCGACCAGCTCCAGCGAGAGCAGGGCCAGCGACCGGAGGTCAGCTACTACCTGAGCGCGCTCAACAACAAGATGGACGAGTTCGGACCGGCGCAGTCTGCGTTTGAGCGCGCCGTCCTCGCCGAGCCGCTGACCGTCGACGCGTACATCGAGCAAGGCCATCGCTCGCTCGGCCTCGTCTACCGCGGCAACCCCACGAAGGAAGAGGTGCAGCAGCGTCTCGATGTCGCCCGGCTGAACTTCGAATCCGCTCTCGAGGCGCGACCCGACTCTGCCGAGGCGCTGACTGGCCTCACGCTCGCCGCCGTCGCCGGGGGCAAGCTGGACGACGCGATCAAGTGGGGCACCGCGGCCGTCCGCGCGAACCCCAACTACGCCGCCGGCCACGTGGCCCTCGGCACCGCCTACACCCTGGCCGCCACCGGCAAGCGCAGCGAGGCCGACCGGGCCCGCAAGGCGAGCACCGCCGGCGGCAACACTAACTCCGACCGCCAAGCGAACGAGTTGAAGGCTCGCCAGCTCGAGGCCGAGGCAAGCACCTACGCTCGCCAGGGCCGCGAAGCGGGCGACCTCGCCGCCAAGCTGGACCCCCGAGCCCAGGGCCTAGAGCTCACCCGCCCGAACGCCGCATGGCGCTACGCCGTCGCCGGCGGCCGCACCCCGGTCATCCCCGCCCCGAAGTAAGGCGAAAATCGAACGCCCCGCCCGCAAACCGCGGGCGGGGCGTTTTCATGTCTGGGTATAATCTTCCCCAACACGCTGTCGGGGCGTGGCGCAGTTTGGTAGCGCGCTTCCATGGGGTGGAAGAGGTCGCACGTTCGAATCGTGTCGCCCCGACCATAGAATTGAGCCCAAGCACCCCACTCCTTGCGAGGCTCGTGTCGCTTTAGCGACGCATCGTGCTCGACGAATTATTCCTTCAGAATAATCGGCTCTTGGCCGGTGATCGTGAGGACATCCGGATCCCTCGCTCTCTTCCTTCTGGTCCAGCGTCTTACTGGTCATCTGCTTCGGTTAGGGGGCGCTCGGCTACGCCTCATGCCCGAGACGCGACCAACCGACTTCAAATGCAGAAACAGGACCTACCCTAGACCGTCCACAGGGGGATGCTCGCTTCGATCCTAATCTTCTCCGTGCCGATCTTCACGGCTGCTTTTCCAATCTCTCCCGACGGATCGAAGTTCATTGCCCCGGATGAGAGCTCGGCCGTTCTGAGGGTGATCGATGCCAGATCGGGGAAGAAGCGGGAGTTGAGGGGACTCAAACTCCGGCCATCGGTCGTTCGATTCTCGCCCAGTGGAGCGATGGTTGCGGCATCGAATACGCTCGGGGAGGTCTGCCTCTGGGACGCGAATTCAGCCAAGCTCGTCTTTAAGGCGACCGACGCGGACTCTGGTCGCGTCCTCATCGGATCTCCGCCACCTCGTTTTGAGATCCCTCTCCACTTTTCGCCGGACAGCGGGTCGCTCGCCGTCGGCAACCTTCGCCTCACGCCAAGAACTCAATCCGATATCGAGACGCCGCCAGACAAGGGAGTCGTCAGTCTTTGGGACACGAAGACCGGGCGACGCATGGCGGAAGTTCGGACCGCGAACGCATGGCCCGTCACCCAGTTCAGCTTTGTGAACCGCGGCCGTACCCTCCGCGTCCTGAGCTCCCTCATCACGGACTTCGACCTTCCCCTCGTCGAATCTCGCAGGAAGGAGTGGGCCTGGCAGTTCTACGCCATGAGCAGCGACGGGTCACTTGCTAGCGATGCCACGCCGGACTGGATCACCGTGTGGGACGTCGCGTCTCGCAAGGAGACCGTTCGCGCCCGGGGTACCGGTGACGGCCCGATCGATCGCCCCGTCTTCGCTCCCGACAATCGCAGCTTCGCCATCCTCCGAAACCGGATCGACAGTGTGAAGGGATCGGATGTGACGTTTACCACCGCCGAGCTGTGGAGCTACCCCGCCGGAAAGCTCATGTGGACAGCACCCGAATCAAGATCCAAGACGCTCGTGTTCTCGCCCGATGGCTCCGCGGTGCTTCTGCCCAACCGGCAGTTGCGCAAGGTTGCATCTGGGGAACTGATCCGCACGTTCAAGAGCAACGAGCTGCCCATGCTCGGCAAAGGCGGGCGTTGGCTCCTCTTGCGTCGCCCTCGATGACGAGATTCTCAAGTTTCTCTTGTATCGTTGACCACACCCTGTATACTGAACCGTATGGTTCAGTATAGCCAAGCCAACTTCGATGCCTCGTTCGGCGCGCTCTCGGACGCCACGCGACGCGGCGTTCTGGAGCAACTCGGGCATGCGGACGCTTCGATCACGGCCCTTGCCGCGCGGTTTCACATGACCCTTACGGGCATGAAGAAACACGTCGCGGTCTTGGAGCAAGCCGGGCTCGTCACCACGGAGAAGGTTGGGCGCGTGCGGACCTGCAGGCTCGGACAGCGCGGGCTGGAAGAAGAGGCGGCCTGGATCGAGGGATACCGGCGGCTCTGGGCTGCCCGCTTCGACGAGCTGGACCTTGTGCTCGAGGAACTAAAACGGAAGGAGGAAACAAATGGACGTTAAAAGAGAAGGTGAGGCAACCCCCACGAAGAACCGGACGGAGGTGGAGCGGAGATCCGAGCTCGAGCTCGTAATCACGCGCACCGTCGACGCGCCCGCTCGCCTCGTGTTCGAGGCGTGGACCAAGGCAGAACTGTTCAGGAGGTGGTGGGTACCGAAATCGTACGGGCTGAACCTGCTCACCTGCGAACTGGATGTTCGCGTCGGCGGCCAGTATCGTTTGGTGTTTCAGCACGGAGACTCGACGATGGAGTTCTTCGGCACGTACCTCGAAGTGACACCGCACTCGCGCCTCGTTTGGACCAACGAGGAAGGGGACGAGGGCCAGACGGTGACCACAGTGACCTTCGAAGAAAACGCCGGGAAGACGCTGTTGGTCGTGCACGACCGCTATCCCACGAGGGATGCGCTTGACTCTGGATCGGCGGGAGCGATGCCCGAAGCGTTCGACCAACTCGACGAGCTTCTCGCCAGCATGGGATCAAGCGCGGAGACGATCTGACGCAGCCAGCGCAATAGCCGACCGCCTCAGGGCATTCAGCGATCGGGCGCTGGACAGGCGCGAGGAATCTCCGAACAACGAGCAATGGCAGCGGCAGGGTTCGTTCGCGGCTCGAACGGTCAGTCGTCCGACAGGTGGCAACGGCTGAATCGTCTAGGCCCTCTCTGAGGGCCTAGACGTCACCTGGCCAATCTGGCTGCCATTCCAACCGGCCTTAGCGCGAGATTGGGCCGATATCGAAAGGTGGCGACTCGTCACTTTTCCGTCACTTTCCGCCGCTAGCCTAGAGAGGGACCATGCTGCAACTCGCATCTCTCTCAAGCACGAAGCGGCGCCGTCCATGCGGGTTCACCCTCATCGAGTTGTTGGTGGTGATCGCCATCATCGCCGCGCTCGCCGCCATTCTCTTTCCCGTCCTCGCCCAAGCGAAGTCGGCGGCGAAGAGGAGTGCCTCTCTCAGTAACCTCCAGCAGATCGGCGTCGCCGTGTCGTTGTACATCGCCGACCACGACGACCATCTACCGAACCGGTGGCCGCTTTGGCCCGGATACGGTGAGTTCTACTGGAGGGTGGAGAATGGCGATCTTCCCGCCCTTCTTCGGCGATACGTCCGCAGCTCCGCCGTCTGGTACAGCGGCGAAGACCGCCTCTCGAACCGGGGCACGACCAGCTTCGCCGTCAACGGCGAGCTTGCCCCGGGATGGCCGATGTCGAAGATCGGGCGGCCCGCGGAGGCGATCTTCCTCACCGATCGCACCGACCTCGATGCCCTGAAGATCAGCCCGGCCGGAGATCCGCCGGACGTCTACTTCTGGTGGCGGTTCTGCGACCCGCCGCTCGACCGTGGGCCGGCGGATCTCCCTCGTCCGTAGGACGACCTAATGGTCGCGGTCCAGATTTCGCCACGGAGATACGTGGGCGACCTCGCCGTCTACGGCTTCCTCGACGGCCACGTCAAGACGCTGCCGTTCGCCAAGACCTGGGGCAATGCCGCGGCCAACCTGCACTACCCGTTCAAGTAGCGAGGAGATGATCCGATGAAACAAAGAATCCGAATCGTGCGTGGGTGGTTTCGCCTCGGTGGAGCGATCCTCGTCGGCGGCGCACTCCTCGGCTGTGGGCACGATCCGAACCGTGGGATCGACGCGGCACAGGCTGCCGAGGCCGCTCGCCGGGTTCATACGCCACCCAACCCAGACGTCCGTGCCAAGATGGGCCCGGGCCACGGGGGATAAGGACAGGAAGCGAGGTGCGACTCTTACTCGTCGAAGATGAAGTGGCGATCGCCTGCCGGACGCAAGAGAGTCTGGAGCAGGCGCGATACGCGGTCGACTGGACGCGCGACGGCCTCGAAGCGCTGGCCATGGCCGAAGAGCGGCAGTACGCCGCCATTATCCTCGATCTGATGCTTCCTGGAATCGATGGCTGGAAGGTGTGCGAGGCACTCCGTCGACGGCGCGATCCGACGCCGATCCTGATGCTGACCGCGCGCGGCGCACTGGAGGACCGAATCCGCGGCTTCGAGATCGGCGCCGACGACTACCTGCCCAAGCCGTTCGAGATGCCGGAACTGCGGGCTCGGGTGCGGGCGCTGATCCGCCGCTCGTCGGTGCACCGAACGCGTCTCATTCGGATCGACGATCTCGAGATCGACACCGAGGCGCGGCTCGTGAGCCGAGCGGGCCGAGGGATCCCGCTCACGGCCCGGGAGTACACGCTGCTGGAGGCGCTCGCCCGAAATGAGGGGCGCGTGCTCTCGCGCGACTACGTGCATGAGCGGGTCTGGGACGACGACGAGAGCTACTCCAACACGATCGCCGTTCGCATCCGGCAGCTCCGCCAGAAGGTAGACGACGGCCACGCCGTGCGCCTCATTCACACCGTCTACGGTCAGGGGTACGTGCTCCGGGCACCCGAATCGCTCGAGGAAGGTCCGGCGTCGTGACCGCCCGCGGCCCTACCGGAGACGGCCGCCGATGGGGCAGCGTACGGTTGCGACTGATGCTGTGGTACGTGGCCGTGCTCGCGCTGATCGTGACGGTCCTGGGAGGCGTTGTCCGGTACAAGGTTCTGGCCGACCGATTCGCGGTGGTCGACCGGACCTTGGCGGAGCGGGCCCACGCCGGTCGGGCACTTGCCGAGCTGGATCCGCCGGTCATCCTCACGTCCCCTTCCGACGTGCGGTCAAGGTTGCTGGACCCGATCGAAGCTGAGGCCGAAGGATCCCTCGTCGGGTCGAAGCCCGTGCTTCCTCCACTCCAACCGAGGATCATCCCTCGTGACCGGGCTGCCGGCTCAGGGGCAAAGTTCCGGGACGAACCGTGGGATCGACAGTCCTACGTTCGATCGCTCGCGGGCCGGACCGTCTACTCGACGGTCCAGGATGGCCGCTGGCCCGTACGGGTGCTCTCGATGCCGATCGAGCGCCAAGGCGAGGTTGATCGCGTGCTGCAGCTCGCCTTTCCGCTCGACGGCGTTCTGCGCGAGGTCGACGAGCTGACCTCTACCCTCCTGACCCTTATGCCATTTGCGTTGCTCGCCGCTGGGCTGGGCGGGGCATTCCTAGCCGGTCGCGCACTTCGCCCGGTGCGCGAGATCGCCGGCACGGCCGCCCGGCTGGGTGCGAGCGATCTGTCCGAACGGCTTCCGGTCGCGGGCCGGGACGAGTTCTCGGAGCTGTCATCCTCCATCAACTCGATGCTGTCACGGCTGGACGAGGCGTTCGATCAGCAGCGCCGGTTCACGGCGGACGCTTCCCATGAGCTTCGCACGCCGCTTTCGATCATCAGGGCGAACACGAGCCTGGGCCTCGAACACCGCTGGCCCGAGGAACGATATCGCGAGTTCCTCGTCGCGATCGACGCCGCGGCGGGTCGACAGAGCCGGATCGTAGAGGAGCTTCTCTTCCTCGCCCGGGCGGACGCGGGCAAACTCGCCCGCGACGTGGGACCGGTGTGCCTGCTCGACGTGCTGGAGGAGGCCGCCGAGGCGGTGTCGCGACCGGATCGACCGTGTATCCGGCTCGAGTCCATCGATCCGGCGCTCATGGTGCGGGGGAGCGGCTCGGAGCTGACCCGGCTGTTTACCAACCTCATGGAGAACGCGGCTCGGCACACGCCATCGGCCGGTTTGGTTCTAATTTCCGCCGTGGTCGAAGCCGAGGTATCACCGTTTCGGTCACGGATAGCGGCGAAGGCATCGCACCGGAGCACCTGCCGCACCTCGGGCAGCGGTTCTACCGGGTCGATGCCGCGCGATCTACCGGAACGGGCACCGGCCTGGGTCTCGCGATCTGCCGAAGCATCACCGAGGCGCATGGAGGCCGATTGAGGATCGAGAGCGAGGTCGGTGTCGGAACGATCGTCCGAGTCCAGCTGCTTCCGTCTGCAAGGTGAGCGAAGCGCCCGCTAAGAGAGATCCGAGAATCCACACATACAGGAAACTATTTTCCGTAAACCAACGTCTTATAACCTGAGCCCGGAAGGGGAGTAGCGACTCGGCGAGTGCCGAGGGATCGGATTCGTCAGTACGCTCATTAGGAGCCGGATTCGGTCGGTAAACGCAAGACCTTCATCGTCAGCGCGATGAAGGTCTTTTGTCGTCTGGCGGTGTGGCATCGAAGGAGAACACCGATGACCTACTTCCGTCTCGGCGGCTCGCTAGCCGCCGTCCCACAGCCCAATCTGCGATCCTGGGAGGATCTGCGATGATGGAAATGACCGGCATTCCCATCTGGATCTGGGGTGCCTTCTTGGCTTTCGTGCTCGCGATGCTCGCCCTCGACCTCGGCGTGTTTCATCGCGAAGCGCACAAAGTCGAGATGAAGGAGGCGCTCACCTGGAGCGGCGTCTGGATCGGTCTGGCGCTCCTCTTCAACTTGGGCCTGTTCCTCTTTTGGGACCGGATCCAGCCGGGCAGCGCGTACACCAACGAAGAGGCAGGCTTCGCCTTCCTCGCCGGCTACGTTGTGGAGAAGGCGCTCAGCGTCGACAACATCTTCGTCTTCCTGCTGATCTTCAGCCACTTCGCGGTGCCCGCCCAGTACCAGCACCGGGTGCTGTTCTGGGGCATCATCGGAGCGCTCGTGCTTCGGGCCGCCTTCGTGGCGGCAGGCTCTGCCCTGCTGGAGCGCTTCTTCTGGATGATGATCTTGTTCGGCATCTTCCTCATCGCCACCGGCATCAAGATGGTGCTGACGAAGGACAAGGAGATGGACCCGGAGAAGAACCCGGTCCTGCGTGCCTTCCGGCGCCTCATGCCGGTCACGCCGGACTACCACGGGCAGAAGTTCTTCACCCGGATCAACGGAAAGCTCTGGGCGACGCCCCTCTTCCTCGTCCTGCTGATGGTGGAGTTCACCGACGTGATCTTTGCGGTCGACTCCATTCCGGCGATCTTCGCCATCACCTCGGACCCCTTCCTGGTGTTCACGTCGAACGTCTTCGCCATCTTGGGATTGCGGGCGCTGTTCTTCGCCCTCGCCGGACTGATGGGGATGTTCCACTACCTGAGCTATGGACTGGCGGCCATTCTCGTATTCGTGGGAGGCAAGATGCTCTACGGTTACGCCGAGAAGGTGATTGTGCCCGACTGGCCGAAGTTCCCCGTTGGGCTCTCGCTTGGCATCATCGTCGGGATCTTGGCCGCGGCCATCCTCGCCTCGCTCCTCCGACCCAAGGCCCAGGAGAGCCGAACGATGGGCTAATCGTTCGACCACGGAGCCGCCCGCCAGGCACCTGCGCCGTTGCCTGGCGGCGCGGCACCGGTCACTCGGGTGGGAAACGGTCTTATAATGCGGTCGATGCTGCTGCTGGCCGCTGCCGTAATGACACTTTCATCGGAGACCTTAAAGCGGCCGGATGTGACGCTGCACTATCACAAGATGGGTTCGGGCAAGCCGATCGTGATGCTCGCGGGCGGACCGGGATTCGACGTTCGCTATATGGAGCCCATCACGGAGGTCCTCAACGGCGCCCGGACCTTCGTCTTCTTGGAGCAACGGGGCACAGGTCGGTCGAAATTGCCGGAGATCAGCAGCGCCACGCTGGCGCTTCCGCTCTACGTCGAGGATTTGGAGGCGCTGCGAATCGCGCTCAAGCAGGATCGGATCGACCTTCTCGGCCACTCTTGGGGCGGCATGCTCGCCATGGCCTACGCCACCAAGTACCCAAGCCGAATCGGGAAGATGGTTTTGGTCGGCAGCGCCGGCGTGAACCTACGGTTTCAAGAGTCGATGTCGGAGAACATCCGCACCCGGATGTCCAAGGAAGACCTCCACATGCAGGCGGCTTGGAGCACGCCCGAGCGGCGCGCCGCCGATCCGGATCGGGCCATGATCGAGAGTCTCAAGGCGGCGACCCCCGGCTACTTTCATGACCGAAAGAAGGCGATCCCCTTTCGGGACCAGCTTCGGGTGGGAGCGCTGACGAGGGGCGTCATGGCTGCGGTGATGGGGTCCCTTCCGGCCGATTTCGATCTCGCCGCGGGACTGAAGGCCGTGAACGCGCCGGTGCTGATCGTGCACGGCGACTCGGATCCGATTCCGGTAACCGTCGCCCAGGAAATTGAACGGGCGATCATGGGTGCTCGGCTCCAAATCGTCCCCAAGGCCGGTCACTTCCCGTGGATCGAGCAGCCGCATTCCTTCCGTAAGGCGGTCGCTCCCTTCTTGAAGTGACCTCCTGCCGCTCCCCCTCCGGTTACACTTCCGACGATGTCGACGCTTACTCCTCTGATCGAAGCTTGGGATGAAGGCCACCGGGAGTTCGCGATCGCGCTTGATAACCTGCCTGACGCAGACCTCTGGAAGCGCGCCCATCCCCGTCTCCTTAGCGTCGGGGAGCTTGCCGGACACGTCGCGTATTGGCAGGCGGTCTGGACGATGGGCGGAGGGAACGACCGGCCGGAGCTGAGCGAGTTCTCGATCGCGAGTCCCCTCCTCGACCACGCTTTTCGCTACTACACCACCCACGTCGATCAGCCGGTGGAGCTCGACCTCACGACCGCCCAAGTGGTGAACGAAGTGGCCCGGATCCACGAGGCTGCCAAGGCCGCCGCTGCCCAGCGGGAGAAGGACGATTCCTACCCGGGTCAGTGGGGGACGTGGGGCAACTTCGTCCAGTACCAGGCCTTCCACGTGGCCTACCACGCGGGGCAGGTGTACTCGGTGCGCCATCTCCTCGGGCACGAGACCGAGGACAACTAGAGCGCGCCCGCGAAGCGAAGGCAACCTCGCTCGAGGGTGCCGTTATCGAGAGCCCGTTCGATCTGCCCCGGCGCCTCGGCCGCATTCCTATCGCCGTCTCGGACGGCGGCTAAGGTGTCGCCAGACGGACGAGTATGCTCCGCCTTCGTGCACGCGCCACCGACAGACGACCAGATTCAAGCCCTAGTTGCCGCCCATGGGCTCGCCGTCGGTGCCGTCGAACCGAGCCCGCACGAGGGCTCGGTGAACCACGTTCGGATGGTCGGGCCATGGTGCGTGCGCGTGTTGAAGGAAGAGGACTATGCGAGCGACCTCTACACCGAGGCCGTCTGCGTGCCGGCGCTGACGGCAGCCGGGGTTCGCACGCCCGAACTCGTTGCCTTCGACCAGTCGCGTGAGATCGTGCCCGGCCTCGCCACGATCTACCAACGGGTACCCGGGGCTCCGCTGGGCCTCAGTGAGCCGCTCGCCGAGATCGACGCTTTGGTTCGGGAGTTGGGCCGCCAGATCGCGACTTGGCGGTCTCAGTTGAGAGCGCTCGAAGACCCGAACGGCTGGCTCGACCGTCCGCGGGGAGACGACGCCTGGGCCAACTATGAGCGTGCCGCCGACCGCCTGGGCTCGGAGGAGAGAGCTTGGACCGAGCGGGCGATCCGACGCCTCGAAGCGGCTCCCGAGCCCGCGGCTGAGTTCGTGCACTGGGATCTGCACGCGTTCAACGTTCTCACGCACGACGGACGTTTCTCGTCCGTTATCGATTGGGGCGATGCGGGCTTCGGCGACCCGACCCTAAACTATCGATGTCTGCCGGCACATTGGCTCCCGCTTCTCTTGGAGACGGCGGATGAAGGAGGCAACTTCGTTGGACGGTGCCTCTATCACCTGCTGGCCTACGCCCTGAACGACGTTCACCGCGCACCTCGGTACGCGACGCCCTATTCACACACTGGACACCGTCGATGGGAGAGCCTCGCGGCGCTCGCCACGAGACCGCCCGACGCTGTTTGGCGCGACTGGCTCGGCGACGCTCCGCCCAAGAGTGCTCTCCGGAACGAGCGGGGAGACGCTTGAGCGCGAGCATGTCGACGAGTTCAGAGACGTAGCTCACGCCCGAGCGGCGCGAATTCCAGACTCAAGGACGTGCCCCTTGGAGGGGTCCTCGTGGCTAGGGAGTCTTGGGCGCTGGTGTTCGTAACTTCTCCGGCGGGGGCGCCGTGGCCGGAGCACTCGGAAGTGATGGTGGCGCTCTACCGCCGCATCGGCTCGTGCGTCGGGACAGCGTCAGGAGTTCCCTGCCGGACGAGCCGCGCTCGGGTCGCCGGTGGGAGGCGGGGCGGTGTCGGTGCTCGCTCGGGGTCCGAGCAGCTCGGTGAGAATCGGCCGCAGACCATCCGCCCAGACCTGGTACCCCTTCACCGACAGGTGAAGGTCGTCGATCGTCATCCCCTCGTACAGCTTGCCGGTGGCATCGGCAAGGCGGGAGTTGACGTTGAGAAACCGGACGTGCTTCCCGTCGGCGAGCCGCGCAAGCCTCCCGTTGGCCTCCGCGATGACCGGCATGAAGGTGGGATTGTCGTTGCGCGGGAGGATCGCCGTGAGGACGATCGTCGCTTTAGGAGCCTTTCTACGGCACTCGTCGACGATCGCCTTGACGCCGCGGACCACTTCGACCGCGCTTTGGCCCGCGCTCACGTTGTTCGTGCCGGCGAGCAGCACGATCGCCTTGGGAGACACTCCCGCCATCTCGCCGTTCTTGATGCGCCACAAGATGTTCTGGGTGGTGTCGCCGCCCCAACCGAAGTTGCCGGCGTTCCAGCCGTAGAAGTTGGCCGTCCAGTTGTCCAGCATCGGCCGCCAAGCGGCATCGCTCGTTCCCCATCGACGGGTAAGCGAGTCGCCGAGGAAGTAGAGGTCGATCCTGCCTGTCGCCGCCTTCCGGGTGAGTTGGAAGTGCGCCGTCATGGAGTTCTGATCTCCGCGAGCCGAGGGCACGTCGGGGCGCTCGGGCACCGGGGTGCGGTCGTTGGGGAGGGGCGGGGCGGAAATGTAGCGGGCGACCCAGTCGAAGAAGCTGGGCCAGTTCGGCGTTACCTCGTGCCCGCCGTCATGCTGCCGCCAGGCGAGTTCGCCGCCGATGAGTTGATTGACGGGCGGCATCGGGTCCGTGAGGTAGTCGCCGGGGGTGCCGAAGTCGCGCTTGCCCAGCAACCCGTACACGGGCCCGGCAAGCACGCCGGCCATGAAGCTGCCACGTGCGTCGACCCACTTCGCGTCCCCCTTCTCGACCACCCCGTAGCTGATGAAGCACGGACGCGGCGCACAGAGCGCGATCAACTGGTGCGAATCGACGGGGAGGTCCGCCGCCGTCCGCGGTGGGTCGGACGCGCCGTACTTGATGTAGTTGCCCGCCATCCAGTAGTACAGGCCGCCCGCCAGGTTCTCCACGGCCTCGCCGAAGACGTGACGGTGGAGCTTCGTCCCGCCTTGTCCCGAGGACCCGATGAAGCCAACCGCCACGCGCTCGTCGAACGCCTGTGCGACGAGCGCCGCCTTGCCGTACCGCGACACCCCCTCGATTCCCACCTTGGTCGCGTCGACCTTGGATTCCTTCGTCCTCTCGAAGTAGTCGATGAGACGGCTGAGCCCCCAAGCCCACGCGCGAAGGGCACCCCAGTCGTCCGGGTCCCGCGGCTTGCCCCGGTTGCACAGGCCAATGATGCCGAGCTCGAGGTGGTTGTTGTCCGGCTGAATGGAGTTCGGATTGATCGTGCCGTATCCCCAGCCGCGCTCGATCGCCTGCTCCGTCCACGGCACACCGCTGTTGCGCCGCCCAAAGCCGGGTCCGAAGCCGAACTCCATCATCACCGGAACGGGCGTCGTCGCGTGCGCGGGCACGGTGTAGCTCGCTTGGATCTCGACCTTCACCTTGGGGTACGAGCGACTGTCGACATGGCCCACGAGCGTCCGTGTGATGACCGGGATCCCGCCGCTCATGCTGGGAGTGATGCCGGTCACCTCCCATCGAACCCCGGGCGCGTTCTTCGGCACCCGACCGTAGATCTCTCGTTCGAATAGCTCGACGAGCTCCTTGCGCCGAGCGGGCCACTGCTCGTGCTGGGCGACCCTTGTGCCGCTCTCCATGCGGAGCACGTCAGGCATGGAGTCCTTGTAAATATTGGCCTTGGCTTCGTCGAAGGTCGACTGGTCGTTCGGATTCGGGCCGGGCCGCAAGGCGCGAACGCCGAGCTTCTTCATCATCTCCGCATGGTCATCGAACGGCGGAGGAGGCCCTTGCGGGCCGAACTGGGTGGCCATAGCGGTGATGACAAGAAGCAAGGCGATAGCGACGACGAATGGACGCGGGCGCGGCAGATCCATGGTGGGCTTCGTTGACTCGACGTTGGGAACGAGCTGCATGAACTATAGGGCAAGTGGCGAGGACTCGATGCCCCTGGCGAATCAAACGCGGTTCGACGCAGGAAGCTGCGAAGCAAGGTCTGGCCTCGGCGTAGGAAAAGCTATGAACAAGATGGGAACGTGCTTGGCGGTCGCGGCGGGAATCCTCCTCTCGGCGAGCGCGGAGGCTCAGACCCGACGCGGGGGGATCTCTCAGCGGCCGGGGATTGGGCGATCTCACTTCAATGGATTCTATGGCCCGTTCGGTCAGCGCTTCGGCGGCTGGTTTGGGCGGCCTTGGTTCGGGAGCGGCTTTGGCTTCGGCGTCGGCCTGGGCGCGTCGCGGCGGAACCCGATCTATCGGAACGCGTTCACCGGCGACGTGGCGTACGCGGAGCAGTCGAGCAACGAGTTCCGGGCGGCGCTTGAGCGTCGACGCGACGCGCCCCGAGGTCTGAAGACGGAGGTGCAGCGGCTCGACGAAACCCTAGAGCGGCTGCGGCGCGAGGCCGAGGCGTTCGGCGGCGTCACCATTCGGGGCACGGAGCTCCTGCGGGACGCCCTCTCCCGCGCGGACGGAATCGACCGCGAGTTTCGTGGTGAGGATGATCTCAGCCAGCGTTGGTCGCGCCTTCAGTCGGTGCTCGATAGCCTCGCTCGCACCTATCGCGTCGAGTAAGTAGGAGTCGGAGGGAGCCCCGCCGACGGCGGGGCTCCCGACCGGATTAGGGCCGCACGATCGTGCCGTTGCGGTAGATCGCGCGCAGGACCCAGCTCGGCGTCTCGCTGAGTCCGTAGAACTCGAACGTCGACGCCTGGCGGTCGCCGTTGGCGTCGAGTTGGCAAGACCCCGTGGCGCCCACGTAGGTGCTCGCCTCGCCGACGATAGCCGCGAGGAGCGCGTCGGCGCCGTTCGGGTTGTTACCCAGCGCGCGCTTGGCGATCACCGCCGAGTCGTACGCTGCCAGGGCGAAACCGTCCGGGTCTTCGCCGGTAGCGTTCTTCACCTGCGTGGCGACCGGTCCCCAGACCGCTTGCTGCGCGGGGTCGAGTCCGAAGGTGACGGTCACCAGGTTGTTCTTGGCCGCAAAGGCGCGGGCCGCCGTGGCGCCCGGCGCGAGGAAGGCGCCGGCCTTCGCGAAGCCGTCCCCGCCGATCGCGATCTGCCCGGGCACGGTCTCGTCCGGGAACGCGGCCATGAGTTGAGCGGCCTCATCGAAGCCGCCGAAGAACAGGCCGACGTTGTTGCCGAGGGTGCCGCGCAGCGTGGTCGCCTGATTGCGCACGGCGGCCACCGTGGTCGTGAAGTCGGTGGTCGTCGTCTCGTACGAAACGCCCTCGGCCGCGGTGCCGCCCGCTGCGGCGAACTGCGTCTTCAACTGGCTCGCGAGGCCGGTGTTGCCCACGTCGTTGCGCCAGACCGGAACGACGCCGGTCTTGCCCTCCGCCTGAAGGTACGCCACCACAGCCTGGATCTCGAGCGGGTCCGGCGGGCAGAACCGCAGGACGTTGTCGTCCGCCACCGAGAGGGCGGAGGCCGTGCTTCCCATGCTCATCAGGACGATGCCGTTCGCGTCGGCGTACGGCTTGATCTGGGCGAGCTCACTGCTCGACTGCGGTCCGAAGACCACGCGAACGCCGCGAGCGTGCAGCCGCTTAAGGCCCTCGAGGGCATTGGCCGGCACCGAGCCGGTGTCCTCGACTGCGAGACGCTCGCCGTCGAGGCCGATGTTGATCGCAGCTTGGCTCGTGGCACCGAGCGTCTTGCCCGGCCCGCTCAGGTCGAGCAGGGCACCGTAGGTGGTGGTGCCGAACGTACCACGGCCCGAGTTGCCGCCGCAGCCGACGATGGCCATGGCGAGGGCGGCGAAAAGGAGAGACCTTCTGAACACGGGCCTATCTTAGTGAAGGCTTCCCCATTGGCGCAACGTCTCGGGCTGTCCGTGCGACGGCAAGCGCTGCATCGCGCGTGCCGTGGGCATCGGCGCATTCACTTCCGTTCGATTCCACTCCAGCAAATCGTATGGGACGAGCCGAAAGGAGCGGCAGGAAGAAGACGGAATTCCGCGTCCATCGGCGGTAAGGTGCAGCGCATGAACCCCAATCGTCTCTTCGCCTACTTCCGCCAGCGTTACGAAGGGAGGGTCGAGATCGGTCGCGACGGGCAGCCGTACCAGGTGCCCGATCCGCGGGGCGGGTACGCCGTCGAGCGGCTGCACCTTGCCGTCTCGGAGGACGGTCGGCGGTTCGTGCCGCTAAACGGGGGCGAGCCGGTGTGGGACCAGTGGCTACGCGACCCATTCCTAGACCGAGATCCCGACGGCTTGTGGCACCTCGTGGGCACGACGCGCGGCGGTAGGCAGTCGATCCTGCACGCCACGTCCGCCGACCTGCGCACCTGGGTTGGGAACGACGTCCCGGTGGCCGAGGGACTGCTTGACGCCGACAAGCGGCCAGTGAACAACTGCTGGGCGCCGGAGTGGGTGTGGGACGACGCGGCGGGCGAGTTCTTCGTCTTCTGGTCGAGCTCGGCCGAGCGCGAGGGGTGGATGAAGAGCCGGCTCTACAGCTGCCGCACTCGCGACTGGAAGACCTTCACTTCCCCCACACTCCTCTTCGCACCGCCCTTCTCCGTGATCGACGGCTCGCTGCTCCTGCACGGTGGACGTTGGTGGATGTTCCACAAGGAAGAGGAGTTCGGCCCCGAGACGGGCGAGCGCCGGGCGATCCGTGCCGCGGTCGCCGACCAACTGGAGGGCCCGTACGAAGTGGTCGGGGAGCCGATCGCGCCGACCATCACCGAGGGGCCGTGTGTCGCTCCGGACCCGACGGGTCCGGGCTGGCTGCTGTACTACGACTACTGCATGGCGGACGGCTACGGCATTGCCCACTCGACCGATCTCACCCACTGGGAGGTCATCGAGGACTACGACGTACCGGAGGGCGCGCGCCACGGCTCGGTCTCCCTTCTGACCCCGCAGGATGCGCCGCTCCTCGCCCAGCTTGGGTTCCACGGCGGCATTCGAAACTAAATCGATTACTGGGTCGCAAAATTGCGTGGCCGGCGCTCGCTCATGACGATCCTATGACGATCGGTTGTCACGATGGGCGCTGAACATGTCCAGTTCCCGTGATCCGCTCTCGCCGGCCGCCGAGCCGTCCCTCGCTTCGGTTACCCTCACGCGACGGCAAGCGCTGCAGGCCGCGGCCGCGACGCTCGCGGCGGGAGGGCTGTTCAGCTCACTCGCCGGCTGTGGCGGCAGCGGCGGTTCGGGCGGCAACGACTTCAAGCTGCGTCAGGTCACCGGAACGGTGAACGTCGAAGAGCTCGGTGGCAGCGCTCCTTGGCGAACTGTCTCGCCGTACGACGAGGGCGGCGCCCTCACGAACGGCGGGTTCAGCGTCAAAGCCTCCGGCGAGGGAGCCCAGCTCCTCACAGTGGTGGACGCCGACGGCGAAGCGCGTGGAATGACGATCGCGCTGCCCGGCGCGTCGACTGAAGTCGATGCGGAGAGCACGGCGATGGCCGCGGTCTTCCTCACCCCTGGGCTCGCGTCCTCGAACCCCGATCAGGCGGCGGCGCTCGTAACGGCGATTCGGGGCCACACGTCGTTCCCCGACCTCGCGGCCCGCGCCCGAGCTTTGCTCCCAACCGGGAGCCTAACGAGCTTCCGCGACGATGCCGAGGCGCAATCGCTGCTCGCCGAGATCACCGAGGACCTCACGAACCAGCTCGGCCCCCGCGGGACCAATCCTTCGAATCCGGCGATCGCCTTCAAGGCGAGTTGGGGCAAGGGACCGGGCACGGTTCAGCAGGTCGCCTTCGAGAACGGCTCGTACCGCTTCGTTCGGCTCGATGAGGTGAAGCTCAACGCGGACAAGCAGCGACTGGGAAGCCCCACCGAGGTGAAGGACACGTCGGGCAAGAAGATCCTCGCGATGCCGAGCGTCACGATGCTGAGTCTCGGCTCGCTTCTCACCGGCACCATCGGCAGTCCCTCGACCGCGACCGGTCAAACGAACCTGCTCCAGCCGCTTGGCGGAGTGCGTTACAAGGTGTACGTCAGCGGGCCTGGCACCGGCCTCGTCGGCGAGCAGTCCCAATTCCCCCGAAGCTGGTCCGACGTTCAGGAGTCCTGGCAGAAGACGGCGATCAACCTCGTGCTGATGCCGATCATCGACGTCGTTATGGGTGCCGTCGGCGCCTCGGCCCGGGTCGGCGCGAAGATCCTTAGTGCGGTCGGTGGCGTGTACAGCACCTATCCCACGTTCCTGTCGGGATCGGCCGCCTACGACGCGGCGTCGAGCGGCGACTTGAAGGCGATGGCGGCCGCATTTATCGACGCGATCTTCGCGTTCGTCGCGCTCGGCGCCTTTGCCGTCACCGTCGTGGTCGCCGGAGCCGCCCTGTTGGGCGTGACTCTCGGCGGCGGAGTGGTGGCAGCCGCCGTGGGTCTCGCGCTGGGAGGCGTGGCCGCGCTGATGTCCGGCATCAACATGGCGGCGACGGCGCGCAAGATCCTGACCTACCCCTCGGTGGAGAGCGTCGAGCTTCCGCTCTCGAGCGCCGAGGTGATCGTGCGGTGAGGCGACTCCTCCCCTTCTTGCTGATCGCGGTCCTCATCTTGATTGGCTGCGGCGGAGCGGGTGGCGCGTCGCGTGGCGTTGGCGGGCCGAGCGCCGGGACGGCGGAATTCACTGTGGTCTGGCCGCCGCCATCCGACGCGAAGCTCATCCCCATGGCCTCGACCGCGGTGAAGCTGGACGTGATGCAGGGCGCCAATCGCGTGGCGACGGCGGTCGCGGTCAAAGCCCCCGGCGGCGCACCCACCACGGTCAAGCTCGAGAGCCTGCCCGTGGGCAACCTGACGGTGAACGCCGAGGCGTACCCGCAGGCGAGCTTCGACGGTGACTTGCCGACGGTCTCGGGAGTTCCCCAGGCGAAAGGCACCGCCCCCATGACGACCGAGGCCGGCAAGACGGCGAAGATCACGCTGACGATGGCGTCGACCGTCGTCCGACTCGCCATCTCGCCCAGCCCAGCGCAGGTTCAGATTGGCGTCGACAAGCGCATTACACTCGTGGCGACCGCCTACGACGCCGAGGATCGCGTGGTGCTCCGACTGCCGGAGGCACAGAACCAGTGGTCGATCGCCGACCCGGCGATCGCGGGCGTCAACTCCCGAATCGGCACGCTCGAGGGGTTCCGTGAGGGCACGACCACCGTCACGGTTCAGGACAGCGAGAATGGCAAGTCCGCGACGGCCACGCTGCGGGTCGTGAAGGAAGCCACCGTCGATCGTGTGGCGGTCACACCCACGACGTCGAACCTCGAGTCGGGTGGCAGCGCCACCCTGACGGCGAAGGCCTTCGACACCGGCAACACGGACCTTGGATTTGGGCCGGAGCGATTTACCTGGACCACTTCGCTGCCGGGCGTGGCGAGCGTCGACGCCACGGGCAAAGTGACGGCGGGCGAGGTGACCGAAGAGACGAGCGTCACGATCACCGCGACCGAACCGACCAGCGGCAAGGCCGCGACCGCCACCGTGGTGGTGCGGCCGGCACGCGAGGCGACGGGCCGGATCTTCTACTTCAGCCGAACGTCGATTAAATCTCTCAAGCCAGACGGAACGGACCACCGAGTCGACGAGGAATACGAGGGCACGAAGCTGCCGGAGACAATCAGCCCCGACGGCACCAAGCTCGCGTACACCGTTTACGATGGCAACGCGGACACTCGGTGGATCGAGGTGTGGATCTCGAACCTCGATGGGTCGCAGCCACAGCGTCTTCATCGATTCGAATGGAATCCGAGCACGGAGTCGTTCGGACTGACGCCCCATTCGTTTGCGATTAGCCGAGACAACCGCCGGGTCGCGTTCATCGCGTCGGATCCTGTGCGTCGCGAGCGCCTAATGGTCGTGTCGGCAGATGGCGAACCGCCTCGCGAGAAGTTCGCGACCGACGTCTCCGGCGGAGCCATCCAGGCACCGGTGGATCTCAGTCCGGACGGGCGCCGCGTGTCTTTCCGCGGGTTTAAAGGCGCTCAGGCGACGATCGTTTCGGTCGGCGTGTGGGACACCGGCTCGAACCAGACTCAGTTGATCGGAGAAGACGTTCTCAATGCACGCTTCCACCCAGATGGACAACGGTTCCTCGTGACCAAGCGCTCTCCGGTCGATCCTTTGACCGACTCGTACGTGGCGATCATGGATGCAAACGGAACCATCGGTCCGGAAATCGTTCGCGGCGGCTTTTACGGGTTCGACGTCGACGGCGACGGCAAACGAATCGTCTACAGCCGCCTCGACCCGGGTGGATTCCAATTCCACATGTACGTAGCCAAGCTCGACGGCAGCGGCGAGACGAAGATCAAGTCGCCGCCCGAAGACAACCTCCCGGAGACGATCCTCGTCTGGTCGAAACCGTAGCGCTTCTATCGTTGGGCAGGGCGATCGCCCTGCCCAACCGCCTACCCCTTCCCTCTCAGCCATTTCAGTGCCCACGCATTCGCGTTGGCAGATGACCCACGTTTTTGCCTTCTCACGACGGCGCCGAAGTCCACTCCCATGACCCCCTACTCTCGAGCCAAGTCACTGGTCGCCTTGCTCCTTCTCGTCCTGCTCACGATGACCGGCTGCGGCGGTGGCGGCGTAGCAACGACGCGAGGCACCCCGCATGGGACGGGCACCGCCGAATTCACCGTAGTCTGGCCTCCGCCTTCCGATGCGAAGCTGATCCCGATGGCCTCCACGGCCGTGAAACTCGACGTGATGCAGGGCAGCACCCGGGTTGGCGGTGCGGTCGCCGTAAAGGCACCGGGCGGCGCTCCGACCACAGTCAAGGTCGAGAATCTCCCTGTCGGCAGCCTCACCGTGAACGCCGAGGCTTACCCGGAGGCGAACTTCGACGGCGACGTCCCCACGGTCTCCGGAACCCCGCAGGCCAAGGGGACTGCGCCGCTGGTGACCGAGGCGGGCAAGACGGCCAAGACCACGCTCACCATGGCGTCGACGATCGTCCGCCTGGCCATTTCGCCGAACCCCGCGCAGGTGCGAATCGGCGTCGGCAACCGGATCACGCTCGTTTCCACGGGTTACGATGCGGAGGATCGCGTGGTGCTGCGCTTGCCCGAGGCCCAAAGCCAGTGGGCCGTCGCCGATCCCCAGATCGCCGGCATCAACTCTCGCCTCGCGGTGGTCGAAGGGTTTCAAGAGGGCACCACGACCGTCACGGTGACGGACACGGAGAACGGGAAAACGGCCACCGCCACGCTCCGTGTGGTGAAGGAAGCGCTCGTCGATCGGGTCGAACTGTCGCCCCCGAGTGCGAACTTGGAAGCGGGGGCCAGCGTGACGCTCGTCGCGAAGGCGTTCGATGCCTCCGACACCGACCTCGGCTATGCGCCCGACCGGTTCACCTGGACGTCTTCCCTCCCGGCTATCGCGAGCGTGGACGCTTCCGGAAAGGTGACGGGCTCGGAGGTCCAGCAGGAGACGAGCGTCACCGTCACGGCGACCGAGCCCACAAGCGGCAAAACCGCGTCCTCCACCGTCGTCGTCAAGCCAAAGCGGGAGGGGGCCGGACGAATCTTCTTCTTCCCCCCGCAGCTTAGCGCGATCTGCTCCGTCCGTCCCGATGGCACGGACTTGCAGGAGCACATGCGATACGCCGACACCGACTTTCCCCAGACCGTGAGCCCTGACGGATCGAAGATCGTCTTCACCCGATTCGACGATTCGGCCGAGAACCTCGACGTCGTGGAGGTCTGGATCTGTAACCTCGACCGCTCGGCTCCCCAGCGTCTCCGCCGCTGGGAGGTGCGTCAGGGCGACCCGGAGATCAGCCTGGGCAACTTCGCCGTGAGCCCTGATAACCGGCGCGTCGCATTCCGGTACGGAGCGGGCGACGTGAGCGGGATCATGGTGCTCTCCACCGTCGGCGACCCGCCGGTCTTCAAGGATCGGCAAGAGATGCCCGACACGATGATTGCTCCGGGAGAACTTCAGTGGAGCCCCGATGGCAGGCGGCTGACCTTCTCGACGGTCTTCCAGCCCAGCAACGACCCCTCGGTCGCCGTTTGGAACACCGTCTCGGGCGATGTCCGCAAAGTCGGGCGCGGCGTCTACAAGGGGACCTTCCTGCCGGACGGCGAGCGGTTCCACGTGGTGGTGAAGGAGGACAGCTTCGTGCGCGTGTTCATCGTGGAAATGGGTCCCGATGGCACGGTCGGCCCCCACATCGTGCGCGGCGGACTGAACGGACATGACGTCGACCGCGACAAGCGCCAGATCGTCTACACGAGCCTCGACAATGGCAGCGTCTACAACACGTACGTTGCCAACATCGACGGCTCCAATCCCCGACAGATTCTGGACTCGACGCCGGGATCCCCTCAGATCATCCTCTGGTCGAAGCCTTGACGGCCTAACGGCTCAGAAGAGTCAAAGAATCAAAAGAGGGCCCGCGATCCTGAACCGGATCGCGGGCCCTGTAAACTTGCCCTCGCCACGGGCCGGACTCCTACCGGCTCGACCTCTCTTCCCAGCCACCGTTACGTCGGAGTCGAACCGAACGGAAGAGTGGTGCGCGCGTTCATCCCGCGCCGCGACGATACCTTTCCTACGCCGAGGCTCACTCGGGCGTTCGGCAATCTTCCGCGGTGTGGACAGACGAGCTAACGTTGCTTGCCGACGTTGATCCAGAAAGCCCCGGAGCCCCCGGTCCCCGCAAGCACTCGGTTGCCGGCGAATCCGACCTTCGCTCGAACTCGGTTGGGGAGTCGCGTGTCCAGCGTGCGCCAAGTCGCTCCACCGTCGAGAGAGAGCTCGACGGTGGTGTTGGTGGACGCCACGGCGCGCCCCGGCTTTGCGAGGTCATAGGCGACATGCCAGCCGCTGCCGGCCTTTGTCACGCGCCACGTCCGTCCCGCGTCCGTCGATCGATACACTCCGCCGTTCGGCACCGCGAGCAGGAAGTGACCGGGCCGAGCCGGATCGGCCGCCAATTCGTTGGGGGCGACAGCCAGTCCTGCGACCGGCTCAAACGTCGTGCTCCCCGCCGGCCGACGGTACACCGCTCGACCCGAGTCGCTGAACACGACGAGATTTCCCGCCGAGTCGCACGCGATTTCGCGCCCGATCACCCAGATCTCACGGTGGAAGAAAGGCTTCCCTTGCGGCAGCCCCTGCCCCTCCCACGTCCAGTTCTCTCCGCGGTCGCGCGAGACGTACACCCCGCCTTTCCCGAGTCCGACCTCCCCTTCAACGGCGAGGTAGACCGTGCGGTCGTCCCGAGGGTCGGCGACGATCGAATTGGCGCGGCGCTCCTCCATGTTCGGCAGCCCTTTCGGCTGCAGCCGCCGCCAATTGGCACCGGAGTCGTCGCTCCGGTAGACCGTGTTCGAGTACCACTGGCCGTTCTGAGGGTCCCCCACTCCGTAGACGATCTGCGGCGCCTTCGGCGAGAGCGTGAGGCTCTTCATGTTGGAGTTCAGGTGCGCGGTCCGGTATCGCGCGCCTCCATCCACACTCCGGAGATAGCCGTTGTCGGCCATGCCGAGGTGCGAAAGACGCGGGTTCGTCGGGTCTTGCTGGAAGGCATGCAGCACCGTAACCTCGATCCCGTCCATGTCGAGCTTCCAGGTCTTGCCCGCGTCCCGCGTGCGCCAGAGGGCGTACCAATCGGTGAACATCCAGTGGCGCGGATCGCGGGGGTCGATCGTGATGCTGGCCGCGGCCTTGCCAAAGTGACGCCAGCCCTTTCCGTCCCACGCGCCATTCCATCGGGCTCCGGCATAGTTCTCCTCGACCGACTCATTTGCGACTTTCTCCCACGTCGACCCGCCGCTGGGCAGCCGGTAGAACGTTCCCTGAGTGGAGCAGGTCAGCACAAAATCCGGACCTGCGGCGAGCGATTGGTACTCCGATTCCCTCGGTCCGCTTCCGCCGCCTCCGGTGGTGAGTCCATCGCTGAGCGGCTTCCAGGTGCCCCCCAGGTCTTCGCTGGATCGGACGTCGCTCCCCCCGTTGAAGATCGCAATCAGCCGCCCTGGGAGTTTGGGGTCTTGGATGAGTTCGCTAGGGGCTTCGTCGGCAAGCTTCACCCAGTGCTTCCCCGCGTCCTCCGTGCGATAGAGACCACCGGTGAGGCCGGCGCGCTCCTTGCCGAACAGCCAAGAGTCGTACGGTTGGGCGCAAACCCACATGCGTTGCGGTGCGGACACGTCGATCTTCACGTCCGTCGCATTCACCCCTTGCAGGCCAAGCGGCTTCCAGGTCTTGCCGTTGTCCAAGCTCTCGAATGCCCCGGAGCCTTGGGTCGCGGTCACGAGGCGGTCGGGGTTGCGTGGGTCCCGGGCGATGAGGAGTCCCGCCCAACGATAATCGGCGTTCCCAAGGTACGTCGCGGTCAGCACTTTGCGAAACGTCTTCCCGCCGTCCGTGCTTCGCCAAAGGCCGTCCTGCGTCGTCCAGTGGTCGCTGGTCCCGACGAGAATCGTGTTCTCATCGCGGGGATCGACGCTAAAGGCGCGGCACGGCTGCGAGGTGCTTGCGGGCGGAAAGCTGCCCAGCAGCGAGCGCCAGGTTCGTCCGGCATCGTCGCTGCGAAACACGTTCGCGACGTCGACCCACGCGTACTGACGGTTAGGGTTGCTCGGAGCGATGACGACCCCTTGCAAGTACCCGCCGCCCCCGATCAGGCTCTGGTGCCAGTCGCCGTACCGGGGTGCCGTGAAGGGCGCCATGGAGGACGCGAATAGCGTTGCCGCGAGAGTGGGGAGAATCATGGCTTCGGCGCCCTCCTCACACTCGATGCGGAGTCGGGACACGGCTAGATTACAACGGGATCTGGCCCCTTCCCCGACGTGAACGTTCGGTAAAGGATCATCTCTTGAGATGCATTCTTGTTGGTCGCTTAACCAGACCACCGCACCGTGAGCGTGGTGTCCGCAAGGTGGATTGCCGGCGGACGGGTGCCCTTATGAAGAAGCGAGCCTTCACCCTGATCGAACTTCTCGTCGTGATCGCCATCATTGCGATCCTCGCGGCCATTCTCTTCCCGGTCTTCGCGCAGGCGAAGGAGGCGGCCAAGAAGACCGCCGATCTCTCGAACCAGAAGCAGCACGCCACGGGCACCCTGCTCTACTCGGGCGACTTCGACGACACCTTCTTCCCGCAATCGGGCATGGATTGCGCGGGCAACTGGAACTTCAACTCTCGGGTACTGGTCCCGGCCGACTGGAACCACAGCGAGGCAATCAAGCCTTGCAGCAAGCGCGTGGTCGGCGGCTTTGGCCTCCCGAACAACCTGATCATGCCGTACGAGAAGAGTCTGCAGATGCAGAGCCTTCCCGGCGTGAGCACCAACGGCGCCCCGAGCTTTCCCCTCACGTCCGGAAGCGACAAGCCTTACGCGAACGTCGGCTACAAATTCAATGGATTGCTCAGCTCGAGCTCGACGACTTCGATCGTGAGCCCGTCGACGACGCCCACCTGGTGGTCCGGCTTCGGAAAGGTGAACCGCGCCGGCGACTCGTATTCGCACCCGTATCTAATCTGTCCCGACGGCGGCCAAGCGTGCGTCTTCAACGGCGGCGGTCCCGTGGTCTCCGCCGACCCCGCGAGCTGCCCCTACAACGACGACGACCACTCGCCCACGAACTACGCGAACGGCACGCGCTCGGGGTTCGGGTCGGGGGTCTTCCGCACCGTGTTCATCTACGGCAAGGGAATGAACTGGGCTTTCGCCGACGGCCACGCCAAGTGGCGGACGCTCGGGACCCTCGATCCGAAAACGGACCCGTTCAGCCGCTACCGCGCGGACGGCACGCCGTTCGACAACGCGGCGCGCAAAGATCCGCAGTGTCACGTGACCCTGTTCCGGCCGGACTACCAGCCCTGACCCGCCCCAGTCAGGGCTGCCCCTCCTGCGGCCCTGGCTCATCCCCTCGCGTGGGGCGATCCCTAAGGTCGCCCCACGCATCGATCGCGGCACCAGTTGCTCTGCCGGGACGTCACCGACGGAGCAGCCCGCGAGTCTGGCTTCAGGCGCGCGTCGATCGAGAGGTAAGCGCTTCCGCCTTTCGATCGAACACGAGGGTCTCCGGCATCGCTTTCAGCTTTCGCACCCAGTAACCCCGGAACTGGTCGATCTCGATCTTCACCGGACGCGGGTGGGTGAGTTTGGCCGCCACGGAGGCGACGAGCCGTTCGGAGTTGTCGGCTGCCTCCACCAGCTTCCGCTTGAAGAACACGATCAGGTACGTGCGGCTCTCACCCGTGCCCGGAAGCGTCTTCTGAACGAGATACGCGAGCTCAAGGAGGTCCACCTGACCGAGGTCCTCGCGCATCCGCGACCGCTCGTTCTCGGAGAGTTCTGGAGGCACGACTTCGTCCGTGAGCATCAAGTCGGACCAGCGATCCGCGACGTCGCGGCGCACCGCCGTCTCGTACGCTTCGCGCTCAAGTTCGGCCACCCGATGGTGCTCGCCACGACGGGCGTAGAAGGCGGCAATCTGCTGACGCGCCAAGGGCTCGTGCCGAGGACTCTTGGCCGCTCGCTGCAGCCACTCGATCCCTGCTTCATCGTTCCTCGCCAACAAGATCCCGCCGAGGACGAGCGCCCCCTCCACGTTATCGGGATAGCTTGCCAGAAGGCTTCGAAGCCTTCGTTCCCCCGCCTCGCTTCCTCTCAGCTCGAGCGTCAGCTCGGCCAGTTCGAACGCCTCAGCCTCGGTACACGGCCGCTCGGCGGCACTTTCCTCCAACCGTTGTAGCACCGCCTCGCTGGCCGTTCGCACGTGCGAGTTGATCGCCGACGCTCGCTCCAGCCTTCCCCTAAGGTCCGGCTCGAGCTTCGCCCGAGCCGGCGAACTGGGCTCGCCGAGCCAAGCTTCGATTGCCGAGGTCATGTCGTGCGAGATGACCTCGGTCGTGGCGGGCAGACCCAGTGCCTTCAGACGATCTCCGAGCGCCGGGTGGGTGTCGTCGTGTCCGGTGACGTCGGCGAACGCCATCTCCAAGTGGTGATGAGCCATCACCGGGTCGGCGGGGCTTTGCGCCGCGGTCACGAGGCGAGCCAAGGTCTCGCGGTCGGCCTGCGGGGGCCCGGCTAACCAGAAGGTCTGGTCAAGGTGGTCTTTCAGATAGGTGAGACGCATCAGGGCCGCGGCTTGCGTAGGCGCCCCCGCCACGCGCGCCGCGGCGCGATCCGCCTCGTACTCGTTCGCTCGTCGCAGGGCGAACGTCGTGGCCAAGAGCTGGGGATAGAACCACCGCAGGAAGGGCCCGAACAGCGCACCCTGCCTCGGCTGCCCATCCTTATCGTGCGCGAGCTGATGCCACGTGGACTGAAGGCGATAGATCCAGACACCGAAGCGGCCATGTTGGCCCGAGAAGTGCCCGAACTCGTGGGCGACGACGGCTCTCGACTCGCCTAAGGTGAGACCCGCGAGGAGTGGCAAACCGAGCACCAGGACGTTTCGGTAGCCGCCGAAGATGCCGAAGCGAGCCACCTGGACCGCGGCTGCGTTGACCTCCTCGGTGATTCGGATCTCATCCGGGCGCGCGGCCTTAAGCTCGTCGGCGATCACGTCGACGGCGGCATACAGTTCGGGGGCTTCCGCGCGTGTGATCGGCGTGCCTTCGGGGGGCTCGACGCGCACCCACAGCGCGCGCAGGATCATCACGATGAGAAAGCCGAGCACGAGGAGGAGCTTCTCCTCGTTCGAGCTGAGTGGCTTGCCACTCAGAAGCGTCCGTACGATCCAGGTCAGCCCGATCGCGCACCCGGCGAGGAGCGCCAGGATGTAGCCGTAGCCGGCGAGGGCCACGGCCCAAACTCGGCGGCGGTACCGCGAGGGATTTCGAACCGCCTCGTCCTCGAGTCGCCGCACCAAAGCCACGTACTCGTCCTGACGACGCTGCCCCTCGGCGATCCGCTGGTCGATCTGCTCTGCGGTGACGCTCATCGTGCACCCGCATTCTAACTGGGTCTTGGGTGCGTCGCCGAACGAATTTTAGTCGCGCAGCTCGGCGGCAGCCGCGGCGCGAGCCATCGCGGTGGGGTGGGGCCCCGCCTTCAGTCGCGCGAGAATCGCTTCGGCGCACTGGGCTGGAGTGAGCTCGGATGTGTCGACCTCGAGATCGTAGATTCCCGGCACGTGAACGGCGGCCTGCCACCGCAAGACCGGCGGCGGCGGATCGGTCGGGGAGCCGGTGGCGTAGTGACCCTCCCGTCCCGCTTGGCCCTCGTTGCGTCGACGCATGATCTCCTCGATCGGACAACGAACTCCGACGAAGAGCACAGGAAGATCGGCAAAGGCGCGTCCCGCATCCTGGAGGATCCCTAGGGGAACCGAATAGAAATCGTGGAGGCCAAAGTCCGCGACCACGTTCACCCCATGTCGGCTGTGAGCGGCGATCGACTCGAAAGCCGCGCGATACAGAGCGGAGACCAGAGGTTCCAGCTCCGGGCGCTCGCCTCCTGGCCTCAGTCCGATCCCGGGCCGGTAGCTCTCCGGTGTGGCGTGGCGTACGAACGTGTCGACCCCCAGATTCATCCAGACTCCCTCGAACGAGTCTTGGATCGTCCGGGCGATGCTCGACTTCCCCGCACGTGGCGCTCCGTTGAGAAGCACGATCCAACCGGGTTCCTGCGGCGACTGCACCTGTCGTTGATACCGTTCGGAACGGAATCGCTGCTCAGAGCGCGATGTATCCTGTCCCCCGTGAGTCTCGCACTTTCCCTGCTCGTCGCGTGCTCGGGTGTCGCCGGAGGCGATGTCCCCCAGGATCAGGAAGGACGCGAGCTCATCGCGAAGGCGATGGCAGCCACTCAGTCGGCGATTCCTCTCGCGGAGCAAGACCCCAACCGCCCGGGCTTCCACTTCCGTGCCCCGGCGCGCTGGATGAACGACCCAAACGGGCCGATCTATCACCAGGGCTGGTACCACGTGTTCTATCAGTTCAATCCGTACGGCGATCAGTGGGGCGACATGCACTGGGGGCACGCCCGCAGCCGAAACATGGTCGATTGGGAGCACCTTCCGATCGCGCTGTGGCCGACCAAGTCGCAACGGGAGGACCACGTGTTCTCCGGCTCCACGTACCGCGACGGCGCGGGCAATCCGATCATCTTCTACACCAGCATCGGCGGCCGGGATCCCGAGCAGTGGGTGGCCACCCCGACCGACCGCGACCTGATCGGTTGGAGCAAGCCCGCCGTCAACCCCGTCGTCTCGGTTCGCACCCACCAGCCCTCGAAGGTCGATGAGTGGCGCGATCCCTACCTCCTCACCGAAGGCGGCAAGACTTACATGCTCGCCGGAGGGCGCCAGGCAGGGCGCGGGGTGGTCACGGCGTACGAGGCGCTCAACCGTGAGCTAACTCAGTGGAAGTATCGAGGCATTCTCTTCCAGCACCCGAACGCAAATCTCATCGAGTGTCCCAATCTCGTCAAGTTCGGTAACCGCTGGCTGCTTCTCGCCTCGCACGACGGCCGCGTCGATTGGTTCACGGGCGGGCTCGACCTTCAGGCAATGGAGTTCCGCTCGACGCGAAGCGGCGTGCTCGCCGAGGGCTCTTACGCCAGCCAAGTGATGGTCGACAAGCGCCGGCGGCCCGTGCACCTCGCTTGGGTCAACACCTCCGATCGCCGAGGATGGAACGGGTTCATGACGCTACCGAGCGTGCTCACCCTCAACCGCACGGGGGACGTGGTGCGACAGCCGATCGGCGATCTCGCGAGTCTGCGTGACCGCATGGCAGCGCTAAGGGGCGTCGAGCTCCAGGGAGAACGAGATATCAGTCCGCTCATCCAGGGCAATCAGCTCGAACTGATCGCCGACATCGACCCAGGGACCGCGACCAAAATCCATCTCAAACTGCTCGCCTCGCCGGAAGGAGAGAAGGCGGTGACCTTGACGTACGACGTCGCCACTCGCACGCTGGTCACTCCCCATCGATCACCCGTGGTTCTCGCCGAATCGGGACGCCTGCGGATCCACGTGTTCCTCGACCGATCGGCGCTCGACGTCTATGCCGATGGTGGCCAAGTGACCCAAGCCGTCGCGTTCCAGCCGAACACTGGGGGCCAGGGCGTTCGGATTGCCGCCGAAGGCGGGACGGCACGGATCAGGTCGTTGCGTGCCTACACGCTCAGGTCGGCGCGGTTCGACCTGCAGCGGTTCAAGTAAGGAAGGGGCGTGCGCGTTTCGAGGGCATGATGACCGAAGGTGCCCTCGAAGGCTCTCGGCCACGCGAGCTGCCGTCGGAGGTACAACGCCGCGTATGCTCCGGCTAAGCGTCGCAAAGGACCGCCGCACTCTGCAAACGTCCGATGGGCAGCCGTTCTTCTGGCTCGGCGACACGGCCTGGGAGTTGCTTCACCGCGCGACCCGCGAGCAGATCGGCGCCTACCTGGATAAGCGGCGATCTCAAGGATTCAACGTCGTGCAGGTCGTTCTCGTCCCGGAAGTGAACGGTCTGACGCTGCCGAACGCGTACGGGCACGTGCCATTCGAGAGGCTCGACCCCACCCGGCCCGTGGAGGGGTGGTTCGAACTCGTCGACTTTCTCGTCGAGCAAGCCGAGGCGCGAGGACTGTACGTCGCGCTGCTGCCCACTTGGGGTGCTTACACCATCACCGAAAAACACCCTCTCTTCGAAGACCACGCGATCTTCAACGAGGCGAACGCGACCGTCTACGGGACGTTCCTCGGGCGTCGGTACGCCGCTCGACCGAACGCCGTGTGGGTCCTCGGCGGCGACCGTCCGCCCGAAACGAACCGCCCTCTCTGGCGCGCCATGGCGGCTGGCATTCGAAGCGGATGCCCTTCGGCGATCCTCACCTACCATCCCCAAGGCGGGCACAGCTCAGCCGAGTGGCTGCACGACGAACCCTGGCTCGATTTCCACATGCTCCAGTCGGGCCACAGCCAGAAGTCGCGGCCCGAAGAGATGCTCGCGAACGATTGGCAGCTTTCGCCGGCCAAGCCGGTCCTGAACGCGGAGCCGATGTACGAGCAGATTCGCAACGAGTTGGACCCGACGAAGCCGAAGCTCGGCGCGGACGTCGTGCGGCCGTTCTGGTATCGCTCCGTGTTCGCCGGCTCGTGCGGCATCACCTACGGCGCGAACGAGGTGTGGATGATGTGGGCACCGGAGCACGAGCCGTATACCCCGGTGATCGAGCCGCCGTTTCTGCAGGCCGAGCGACACTGGCTCGAAGCGCTCGATTACGAGGGGGCCAACCAGGTGCGGCACCTCAAGACGCTGTTCGAAAATCGGAACCTACTCGGCCGGCGTCCGTCGCGGCACGGCGATCTTCTCGTGTTGGACGGCGATGGATGGCGAATGGCGTTTGTTCCGGCTGGGGCGGAGATCGTATTGCCCGCGGCTCCCGAGGAGGCGAGTCTCGCTTGGTACGACCCACGTACGGGGCATTCACAACCGATTGCCGGCCATGTGCCGACGCAAGCCCCGGACGCGCGTGACTGGGTGCTGACGATCGATCTCAAGATCGACTCTGTGCCCCTGCGTTAACTCTGTGGTCGATGATTCTTCGCCACAGAGTTAACGCAGGGCCACGGGCGCGTTGCTAAGCCTGCTGAAGCCGGCGGTCCCAGGGTTAGGAACGCGGCTTGCCTAGGCCGTACAGGTAGCCGAGCAGGCACGTCTTGCCACCCATGGTTTGCTGCGGGGTGAACTCGTTGTTGGCATAGGAGTAACGGGCGCGCCAGAGCGCCTCGCCGTGCGGCCACTGATCCCAGGTGGGATACCCCTTCTTGGCGTACCACTGCGGATCGGCCATGTACCCCTCGCCCCAAGCGTTCGCGTTCATGTAAGGCGTGTGCCCCGGGTGGACGCCAGGGTAGCCGTCGTTTCGACCGGAGGTGTAGATGTCCTGCACGCTGCGGCTCCCGAGACCGGTCATCAGGACCATGTTCAGCGGGTTGCGCCCAAGGCTGTAATCCGCTTCGAGAATCAACGCGCGCTGGAAGCGTTCCTTCTCGGCGACGTCGGTCGACACCGCATGGGCGATGCAAAGCGCCTGGACCGTCGTCGTTGACTGGAACCAGCCGTAGTCGCTGTTGCTGCTACGCCGAGAGGGCCACTGTTCCGAGTTCGCGACGTTCTTCTTCATCGCCTCGTTTCGGATCGCGGCGCGCATGTTGGCGAGCAACTCCGGATGGTGGATCGGCCGCCAATTCTGCTTGGCGCACATGAGGTACGCCGCGGTGCCCCAGTATTGGCTCGCCTCATCTTTGCGGTCGATCTCCGAAGTAGGCCCGGTTACCAGGCTCTCGGCCGCCATCGCGTCCTCGTAGGCGCGTTCGCCGGTGAGGTTGTACAGGTAAGCCGCGGCCAGCATCTTCAGGTCGCGGCCGCGGGTGGCGCCGTTCCCGATGCCGTACTTGAAGTCGAGATCCTCGCCGTTCGCGGCCTTGTACGCCTCGATCGCGGCGTCGCGGTACTTCGCCATCAAGTCGGTTTTTCCGGCCAGTCGGTAGCAGTCGGCGAGCATCGCGCAGTTCGCAGCATTCGCCCATGCCATGTAGGGGCGCGCCGCCGCCTGATACATCGTCAGGTGGTCCTTGCCCGGGTTGTTCAGGCCGAACGCGTAGCCACCTTTGCCGTCACGCAGTCTCAGCCAGAAGTCGACCTCGTACCGCGCCTCATCCAGCAGGTCCGGCAACCCGTTGCCACTCTCACGGATCTTCAGGTTGTCGTCCTTGATCTTCCCGTTGGTCAGGACGAACGGCAGGAGCATGTCGTAGATGATCGAGATGTGCCCCGCGTGCCGGTCCCAATCCAACGCGTCCGAGTGCCCGCCCCAGGCGTTGGGATTGGTAGGCTCCCCCGGTTCCTTGTAGGCCGACCAGTCTTGGCGATCCCACACGTCGCCCCCGAGCTTCTTCCAGTCTGGGTGCCACGGACCGAAAGTCGTGCGGTAGACCCGGAACTGCTTTGGATCTTCTCCTGGAATGAAGCGCGGTTGCCGGGGCGGCGGGATCATCCCTTTCGGCTCCCCGATCCGCATGTAGTAGAAGCCGAGAACGGAGGTCTGGAACGGATCGAAGTAGACGTCGGGACGAACGTCGAACTCCGGACTGCAGCCGATCCCCTCGACGGCAAGCCGATATCGACCCGGGCGGCTGAAAGCGGAGAAATCGACGTTCCAGACGTCGGACCGGGTGAGATTCCAGTTGCCGAAGTCCGTGCCGCTCTTGCGCCAGAACGCGACCTTGCCGACCGGGTGCTTCGCTCCGGACTTCGTGTCCACCAACACCACCCGTCGCCCCGAGTAGGACGAGTAGTCGCGCGCGCCGCCATCGCCGAGCCACATGTACAGGTCGGCGGACTTCATGGACCGCTGGTCAGGGTTGTAGCCGATCAGGTTCACGTGGATCGCCTCGCTCACCTGCTTGTAGGCGTCGAACGTGAGGGTCCGAGAGGTCGCGTCGGTGTTCGTGCCCGGAGCGATGCGGAGCGTGTACCGCTTGCCTTGCTGAAGCTTGCGTGGGAGGCGCAAGAACACCGTGTGCTCGAGAGTGAACGGCGGCTCGGGCCACTTGTTCGTGGTGCCGTTCACCTTCGCGCGGCGGTTCACTGCCTTAGGCCGAAGTCCCGCGGAATAGGCGCGGTCGTCGGTGGAGGTGAGCGTGTAGCTCCCCAGTGCCGTGGCCGCCGCCGTGCTCAGCGGCGGATCGAACTTGCGGACGGTGTCGTCCCCACCGCTCTCGTGCCCCATCAACGCGTTGGGGCCCGAGGCGTCGTCCTTGTACTCGATGATCCCGTCTTGCCACGTGATCATCAGCGTCTCGTCGTCGACGACGCGGACGTCGACGAGCTTGGCTCCCCACGAGCTGGCAACGACGCCGAGGCTGAGGAGCGGGAGAAGTGCGGTCTTCGTTAACCGGTGAAAAGTCATGCGATGGCTCCGAGATCAGCCCATTCTACGCGCGGGTCACTTCCCTTCGGCGATGGCCACGTCGAGATCCGCCGACGCGATCTCGAGCCGATCTCGGGACACGAGCAACACGCCGGGCGGCCACTCGATGCGGAGCGCCACGAGCTGCTCTCCCGGGTCGAGGGCGGTGGGGACCGTACCGTCCTCCGCTACGGTCACCACGCGGGGAGTCATGGTTGGGCGGCGTAGAACTCTTCGCGGACGATCTTGCCGTCTCTCACCGTGTAGATGCCGACCTCATCGATGCGCATCCGGCGCCCGGCCATCGGCCCATCGGTGAACTCCATTTCGGCGGTGGCGAACACGCCGAAGCGATCGGGGCCGTGGAAGAACGGACCGGTCATGGAGGCGTCCTTCATCGTCGCCATGGCGCTCCACATCGCGACCTTCTGCCGGATCGCGGAGAGGCCGACGCTCTCGGTTCCGGCTCCCGGGTGGAGCGGAAACGCCTCGACACTGACGCAGTCCTCGGCATAGAAAAGGTCGTAGCAATCGAGGTTGCGGCCCTGATTGCACAGCTCGACGAGTCGGTGCGCGACGGTTGCCACTCCCGATGGCGCAGTGGTGAGTTCATTCGACATCATGATTCTCCTGAGTGCCGCTTCGGCCTCGAATAAACTGTACGACACCGTTCATTTTTGATCGTCAGCCTTTTCTCTGAACCGGTAATTTTCTGTTATGAAGCCATTAAGGAGCTACGCGGGAAAGCGGGGCGCGGTACTGGCCGCCGCTCGTGGCCTGTTCCTCGAGCGCGGCTTCGAGGGCGTGGCAATGGACGAGGTGGCCACTCGGGCCGGCGTATCCAAGGTCACGGTCTACCGACACTTTCCAACGAAGTCGGTGCTCTTGGCGGCCGTGGTGCATGCCGAGGGCGAGGGAAAAGCGACGGACTCGACCCCGCGCCCGGCGCCTCAAACAAGGGATGAGCTCGTCTTCACGCTCGAAGCGATGCTCACCCGTCTGATGACGTTTCTCGACCAGGACGACATCGTCCGGCTCGGATGCCTCCTGATGTCGCAAGCCCCGCACCATCCCGAACTCGCGCGCGAGTTCTACGCGCATGGCCCCGCCTTTGGCCACGAGACGATGAGGGCCTTGCTCGCCGACGCCGCCGAGAAGTCGATCCTGTCCATCGACGATCCGGACTTGGCGGCGGAACGGCTCCTCGCGCTCTGCTTCCACCGCCACGAGCTAGGTCGAAACTTCGGCGTCATGCCGCCTCTCACTCCCGAGGCTCGAGCCGCAAGGGTTCGCCGTGCGATCGATGGATTTCTCGCGATCTACGGATGAGACGTCTCGAGTCCGCCGTTATCCCGAGCGAAGACGAGGGATCTAACGTAAGGCTCTGCCTACTGCCGGTCAAGCAAACTCAGAAGCAGGCACCCGTGGCTGCGGCATTCCTACCTCGGATCGAGCGCAGCTCGATAGGAGCATCCGCACCGGTAACGCAGAGGGCGCAGAGAGGCCCCACCGCGTTGCGCCGTGGCGTAAGGCTCCTTCATACAACGCGAGGAGCGCCGGCTACACGCGCGTTCGCGCGTAACCCTCTCCTAGTCTGCGGCTTGACCAGAGGTAGGCAGTCACTCCCGTCAGATCCGTAGGCTCCACTCGAAATGACGGGAGCAGGGCCGTGCCTTCTGTGGTGAATCCAAGCGCAAACGGGACCGAGCCACGGCACACCGACACTGCCGTGCCTGCAGCCTCTCGAGCCCGATCCCTCTCACCGCTGAGAGCGCAGGTACCGCAGGAACGAGCCCAAGCCCGCGAACTTGTACGTCGGGTCCACGTAATGCTGGATCACGTAGAACATGAAGTAGTACCAGCGGCAGAACGCCCACAGGGCGATGCCCAGCAGGAGCGCCACCTCCCAGGTCGGATGCAGCACCAGGAGAGCACCCGCGGCAAGGACTCCCAGCAGCAGGAACAGCCATCCCTTAGCCAGGATCGCCCGTGGGCTAGTGAGGTCGTCGGTGAGTCGCATGCCACATGGAATGACGGAATAAGACCGCCGAACGTGCAACGGCAGCTGGCGCGGCTAGGATAAGAGCGTGACGCCACACACCGCCCCAACTCGCGAGATCGCCGGAGGGGGCCGCATTCCCATCATCGGGCTCGGCACCTTCGGATCGGACAAGTACTCACCCAGGCAAGTCGCGGATGCGGTCGTCGAGGCGGCCGAGGTTGGGTACCGCCACTTCGATTGCGCCGCGGTGTATGGAAACGAGCGCGAGGTAGGCGGTGCGCTCGCCCGCACCGGCCTTCCGCGCGAGGAGCTCTGGGTCACGAGCAAAGTCTGGAACGATCGGCACGACACCCCGGAGGCGGCTTGCGAGCAGTCGCTGCGCGATCTCGGACTCGATTACCTCGACCTCTACTTGGTGCATTGGCCGTTCCCGAACCACCACGCGCCCGGTGTCGGCGCCGACGCGCGCGATCCCCACGCGCGGCCGTACGACCACGCCGCGTACATGCGGACTTGGCGCGGCATGGAGCGTTTGGTGGAACGTGGATTGGTCCGCCACATCGGGACGTCGAACATGACGATCCCTAAGCTGCGTCGGGTCCTCGAAGACGCCGAGATCCGGCCCATCGCGAACCAGATGGAGCTGCATCCTCACTTCCAGCAGCCCGAGTTGTTTGAGTACGTCGTCGGCAACGGCATCCTTCCAATCGGCTACTCGCCACTCGGATCGCCCAGCCGACCCGAGCGCGATCGAACGCCGGACGACACGTCCGACGTCGATGATCCGGTGGTCATCGGCATCGCGCAGAGACGTGGCATCTCGCCCGCGGAGGTGTGCGTCAAGTGGGCGGTTGGACGCGGTCAGATTCCGATCCCATTCTCAGTCAAGCGGGCGCAGTTCGAGAGCAGTCTGCGCGCGGCGATCGGGGATCCGCTTTCCGATGCTGAGATGACGGCACTCGCCGACATCGACCGCGGTTGCCGGCTGATCAAAGGGCAGGTCTTCCTCTGGCCGAGCGCACGTGATTGGAGAGATTTGTGGGACGAGGACGGAGAGATCGCGTGATCGAAGGAGCGGCGGCAACATGAGTGACATCTTCCAGGGCTACGAACGCGTGTCCGACTTCTCCGACGGAACGGACGAGATCCTTTCGCCGCGCCTCACGCCCCGACAGCTGAGCGAGATCGCGCGATTCGCGCGCGCACGGGAGTTCGCTCCCGGCGAGATGCTGTTCGAACATGGACAGCCGGAAGCGCCGTTCTTCGTGATCGAGGAGGGCGAGGTGGGCTTTCTCGACCGGCGCGCCGACGGCGATCGTTACTTCGCGAAGGTCAGCGCCGGCACGTTCGTGGGCGACATCTCCATGTTCACCGGCGAGCCGACGATCGCCGCCTGCCTCGCCGCCACGCCGTGCCGCGTCCTCGAGATGGACCGCGCCACCTTGCAGCGGCTCGTCGCCCAGTTCCCCGACGTCGGCGACCTGCTGCTGCGAACTATGATGGCCCGGCGCGCCTGGTTGGAGAACCACGACTATGGGAGCCTGCAGCTCATCGGCTCCCGCTGGTCCCGCGACACGTTCCGCCTCCGCGACTTTCTCACTCGCAACCAGGTCCCGTTCCGGTGGCACGATCCGGCGACCGACGAGGACAGCCGCGTCCTTCTCGACAGCCTCAGCGTAACCGAGGACCAAACGCCCGTCATCATTGCCGCCGGCAAGGTGTTCCGTCGTCCTCAGGTCGCCGACGTCGCGAGCGCGCTAGGCTTGCTCCCCGCGCTTCGGGGAGCTCAAGATCCACCCTACGATCTGGTGGTCGTGGGCGCTGGGCCGGGCGGACTCGCGGCGGCGGTTTACGGCGCGAGCGAGGGTCTTCGGACGCTCGTCCTCGACGCCGACAGCCCCGGTGGGCAGGCGGGCACCAGCAGCAAGATCGAGAACTACCTCGGCTTCGCCGCCGGAATTTCGGGTAACGAGCTCGCGAGGCAGGCGGTGCTCCAGGCGAGGAAGTTTGGCGCGACGTTCTCGAATCCGCTCGCGGTGGAGACGATGGCCGAACGGGACGGCGTGAAGACGCTCTCGCTCTCCGACGGTAGCGAGATCCGCGCGCGAGCCGTCGTCCTGGCGATGGGTGCGGAGTACCGCCGATTGGATGCCCTGGACATCGAGCGGTACGAGGGATCGGGCATCTACTACGCGGCGGGCGCGTCCGAGGCGGTGCAGTGCAGCGGCGAGGAGGTGATCGTGGTAGGCGGCGGCAACTCCGCCGGCCAGGCGGCGATGTTCATGTCCGGCTACGCGCGGAAGGTGCATGTCGTGATTCGGGGCGACGACCTCTCCCACAGCATGTCGCAGTATCTGATCGAACGCATTGAGCAGTCGCCGAACGTGCAGGTTCTGACACGAACGAAGGTGGCGGCGGTGCACGGCGATGGACGGCTCAGCCAGGTCACCCTGATCGGACCCGAGGGCAGCTTCTGCGTGGACGCGTCCGCCGTGTTCGTCATGATCGGCGCCGTGCCACGGACCCAGTGGATTGCCCGGCTCGGCTGCGTCGGGCTCGACGGCAATGGCTTCGTCCTCACCGGCGGCGGGCGTCACGGAGAGGCGTTCGACGACCTGTGGCGACTGGAACGGGACCCTTACTTCCTCGAGACGACGTGCCCCGGCGTCTTCGCGGTGGGCGACGTTCGCTCGGGATCGGTCAAGCGGGTTGCCTCGGCCGTAGGCGAGGGCTCGATGGCGGTGAAGTTCGTGCACGAAGTGTTCGCTGGCTGACGAAGCGCGTGCCAGAATCGAGCCCAACAATGACCGCCCGCCCCGAGTCCCAGCCTCGCCGTATCGTCGTCGTGGACGACAACGAACTCGATCGGCAGCTCGCCGTACGCAGCGCGGCCGATCAGACGGGGCTCATTTGGGTGGACAGCGTCTCGATGCAGGCGGCTCCCGCCGCGATCGCGGCGGGCGAGCGGCCCGCTCTGGTGATGCTCAGTTGCTCCATGCGCACCGGCGGCTTCGAGCTCCTACGCTGGATCCGTACCCACGAGACGCTTTGGGAGCTTCCCGTGATCGTCGCGGTCGAGGCGAACGACCCTACCGAGGCGACCCACGCATACCGCGAGGGAGCCAACGGCGTCGTGCGCAAGCCGATCGATCCAGGGGAGGGACCGGAGCTTTGGCGCCGGATCGTGGATTACTGGATTCGTCTCAACGTGGGGAACTAGGAAGCCGCACGGTCGCCGACGCATCGGCTTAGTCCGAGGCTCAGGACCAGTCCTCGGCGAGGAGCGACTGATGGCTCATGGAGCCTGCCATGTTGCCGTCGCCTACCGCGAGCGCGACGCCGCCGGCCATCCGGGCGAGGTCTCCGGCGGCGACGACCCCGGGCACGGTCGTCTCCTTCTTGAAGTCCGTCCGCACGTACGCGCCGAGGGGCCCGTCGTCCATGGCGCATCCCAACTGCGCATGAAGATCGCAGACCGGCTCCACGCGCGTCGCCGTGAGGAGCCCTCTTCGCGGGATTCGCCTTCCGTCCGCCATTTCGACCGCGGCGAGTTCCTTCCCCGACGAGACGAGGCGTGCGATCTTCCCCTCCTCCACCGTCACCCCTCGTTTCGCCAGCCGCTGTCTTGCTTGCTCGTCGTACTCAGATGGCCCGTTCGTGAAGAGCATCACGTCGGAAGACCAGTCGGGGAGCATCATCGCTTGGTGGAGCGCGATCTCGCCGTTGCCAAGAATTCCCAATGGTTCTTCGCGCAGCTCGTACCCGTGGCAGTAGGGGCAATGAAAGACGCCCGTCCCCCAAAGCTCCTTCAGGCCTTCGACCTCTGGCAGAAGGTCGCGCATCCCGTAGGCGAGAACGAGCCTCCGCGCCTCAAAACTCCCTTCCGTCGTCTCGACTTCAAACCCCTCGCCGCGCCGAGCCGCGGTGGCGCGGCTCGTCAAAAAGCGAACCGTAGGGTAGCGCGACAGCTGCTCGCGTGCCGTTCTGAGAATCTCGACCGGAGAGACCCCATCCTGCGTTAGAAATCCGTGGGAATTGCGGGCGAATCGGTTTCGAGGCTTTCCGTCGTCGATGACGAGCACCGAGCGGCGGGCGCGTCCCAGCTGCGTCGCTGCCGACAGTCCTGCGAAGCTGCCGCCCACGACCACCACATCAAAACTCGCATCAGGCAGTTTCATCGTTCTCAACACCTCTCTTTGCGCTCTTGGCCAGCCACTCAACAGCGGTGACAGTGCGAGGGCACCGGCCGAGCTCAGCGCTTCTCGCCGACTCAGTCGCACCGGGCCACCAAGTCTTGCACCTTTTAAAGTTACATGATATGCGTGCAGGAAAGTCAAGGGGTAGCACGCGTGGACCGGCGACTCGATCTAGCTAGACTGGCGTAGAGATGGGTTTGGAGACGCCAACCGAGTGAGACGAGACAGCCGCCTCTCCCGAATGCTTCACGTGCTGCTCCACATGGACCGTCACGACCGACCAGTCACCTCTGAGGAGATCGCCGGGATGCTCGGTACTAACGCCGTCGTGGTCCGCCGCACGATGGCCGGACTACGAGATCAGGGTTACGTCCGCTCGGAAAAGGGGCACGGCGGCGGCTGGACTCTCGCCTGTGAGCTGAAGGCGATCACACTCCTCGGCGTCTATCGTGCCGTGGGGGAGCCGCGGATTTTCGCCGTTGGACCCTCCGAAGACAATCCCCAATGTTTGGTGGAGCAAGCAGTCAACGACACTGTCAGCGACGCCATGCGCCAGGCGGAGTCGCTGCTGATCGCACGGTTTGCCGACGTCAACCTGGCCGATCTCGCGAGAGACTTCGACGATCGCATGAAATCCGCCGGCAGAACCGCGGCGGCGGGTCTGTGTGAGACGATCCGCGAACCGTGACGGGAAGAATCCGGCTAGCGGCGGCGTGATGTAGCGCGGTACCCAGTCGATGATTTCCGCCGCTTAAGGTCGCAACCCAAACGCCTAAAAGCATTTGCCTAGGTCGGCTAGGATGATCATCCGTGTCGTAAGTTTCAGACTAAAAGACGAAACTATCGGCACCGATGCTTATACAGAGCCTATACTCTGAACACAGGACCTGGCCCAGCCACCGTGGGAACAACCTCGTTCAGGATTCTCTATGACGACGGTACCCGTGGCGTTGCGGCCCCGCAGAACGCTCAAGAAGGCCCTCACGGGCATCGCAGGCTTCGACGACGTGACCGGAGGCGGGTTGCCCGCGGGTCGACCTTCGCTCGTCTGCGGCTCGGCAGGCTGCGGCAAGACCCTCTTTGCGATGGAGTTCTTGGTGCGCGGCGCCATCGAGTTTGGCGAGCCCGGTGTCTTTGTGGCTTTCGAGGAGGCTGAGAGCGACCTCGTCGAAAACGTCGCCTCTCTGGGCTTCGACCTCGATGACTTGGTCGAGAAGAACCTGCTCCAACTCGACCACATCACGATCGACCGATCTGAGATCAGCGAGTCGGGTGAGTACGACCTCGAAGGCTTGTTCATCCGGCTCGGCTACGCGATCGATTCGATCAAGGCCAAGCGCGTCGTTCTCGACACCCTAGAGACTCTCTTCGGCGGGCTCTCGAACGAGAGCGTCCTCCGCACCGAACTGCAGCGCTTGTTCCACTGGCTTAAAGAGAAAGGCGTGACCGCCGTCATCACTGCCGAGCGCGGTGAGGGATCCCTGACTCGCCAGGGACTAGAAGAGTACGTCTCCGATTGCGTCGTCCTTCTCGACCACCGAGTAAACGAACAGGTCAGTACCCGGCGCCTGCGGATCGTCAAGTACCGCGGCTCCCTCCACGGCACCAACGAATATCCGTTCCTAATCGACGAGGACGGGATCACGGTGATGCCGTTGAGCTCCACCAGCCTCGACCACGACAGCTTCACGGAACGGGTGCCGACCGGCATCGCGGAGCTCGACGGCATGCTCGGCGGCGAGGGGTTCTTCAAGGGGGCGAGCGTTCTCCTTTCCGGCACGTCCGGCACGGGCAAGAGCTCGGTCTCGGCGCACTTCGCGGACGCGACTTGCCGCGGAGGCGGCCGATGTCTGTACTTCGCTTTTGAGGAGTCGCCGCGACAGATCATCCGGAACATGTCGTCGATCGGCCTCGACCTCCGTCCGTACATCGAGTCGGATCAGTTGCGCATTCTGTCGGCACGGCCCAGCCACTACGGTTTGGAGATGCACCTGGCCACGATGCTCAAGGAGATCGAACGGTTCCAGCCGGATAGCGTCGTGATCGACCCAATCACGACCTTTGTCGCCGCCGGATCCGTGGTCGACGCTCAAGCCATGCTCATCCGCCTCGTCGACCTCCTGAAGTCGCGCGGCATCACCGGATGCTTCACCAGCCTAACCCGCGGAATGGACGCCCTCGAGGCGACCGAGATCGGGATGTCGAGTCTCATGGACACATGGCTGCTGCTTAAGGACGTGGAGGCGGACGGAGAACGAAATCGCCTGCTGTACGTGCTCAAGTCGCGTGGCATGGCGCACTCTAATCAGGTTCGCGAGTTCCTGATCACGAGCCAGGGAATTCGACTGCGCGACGTCTACCTCGGAGAGCACGGGGTGCTCACCGGGACGGCGCGCGTCGCCCTCGAAGAGCGAGAGCGGGCGGCATCCGCCGTCCGTGCGGAAGAGGCCCACCGCAACGAATTGCTCGCCGAACAGCGAGCGACCGCGATCGAAGCACAGATCGCCGCCCTCCAAGCCCAGTTGGTGGCGGAGCGAGTCGAAGCCGAGCGGCAGAAGAAGGGTCGGCACGAGTCGACGGAACACGTCTGGGAAACTCGCGACCGCATGGCGGAAAGCCGTGGTCAGCGAGACAGGGTTCGGGAGAGTTAGTGAACATTGAACGCAGCAACCAGTCGGACCCAAAAATCGAGTCGTCGAAGACCGAAGCCCCGCAGGCACCTCAAGCCCGTTACCGCCTCCGCCTCTTCGTGACCGGTTCGACCCCTAAGTCGATCAAGGCGATCACGAACCTGCAGGCGATTTGCGAGGAGCACCTCGCAGGGGAGTACGAGCTCGACATCGTCGATCTCTATCAGCAGCCCGAGCTCGCGAAGCCGAACAAACTTGTGGCGGCACCCACCCTCATCAAGACCCTTCCGGAGCCGGTACGGCGCGTGATTGGGGACATGTCCGACGAGGCGCAGGTGTTGCTTGGCCTCGACATCGCTCCGAGGTAACCCAATGTCGTCACACTCCGAGTCGCAAACGGTTGAGGCGCTCGCTCGTGAGAACGAGGAGCTACGGCTTCGACTGCAGGAGGCCGAGCAAGCCATCGAGGCGATCCGCTCTGGCGGAGTGGACGCACTCATCGTTCCAAACGAAGGCGAGGAACAGATCTACACCCTCGAGGGTGCCGAAACGCCTTATCGCTCCTTCGTCGAGCACATGCTCGAGGGCGCCGTCTCGATGTCGCTCGATGGCACACTCCTGTACTGCAACCGGCGCTTCGCCGAGATCGTGGGATTGCCGCTCGAGAAGATCCTCGGGCGCAAGTTCGAAGAGTTCGCGACCCATCCCGATCTCGTCACCGCCTTGCTGTCCGAGGCCCAGTGGGGATCCAGTCGCGGCGAGCTCACGCTTCACAAGCTGGGAAACTGCGGAGTCCCCGTCTTCGCCGCGCTCCAGCGACTCGCGGGCGAGACGGCCGAGCTCTGCATGGTCGTCACCGACCTCACGGACATCGTGGCCGCCAGGCTCCTCGTGGGAGAGCTCGAGCTTCGCGTCGACGAGCGGACGGCCGCGCTCGTTGCCAAGAACCAGGAGCTTGAGGGCTTCACCTATTCCGTCTCCCACGACATGCGAACGCCGCTGCGCGGCATCGTCGGAAACGCCAACATCGTGCTGGAGGAGGAAGGCGAGCGCATCAGCGACACCGGCAAGGAGCAGTTGCGACGACTCGCCAACGCGGCGATCAAGATGGCGCAGCTGGTGGACGATCTGCTCCAGTACGCGCGACTCGGCGTGCGCGAACTGAAGACCGAACCCATTAATCTCATGAGCCTTGCCCAACAAGTGGCGAAAGAGGTCGCGTCCAACCGTGGCGATTGTGAGCTGACCGTCTCGATACCCGAAGACTGCACCGTCACCTGCGACCCTCGTATCTTGGGAATGGCGCTACACAACCTCTTCGATAACGCCTGCAAGTACCGCAAGCGCGGGAATCCCATGCGGATGGAGTTAGGCGTTCAAGAGCGGTTCGGGGAATCGGTCTACTTCGTCCGCGACGAGGGGATCGGCTTTGACATGACGTACGTGCACAAGCTGTTCGTTCCGTTCGAGCGGCTCCACCGGGACTCGGACTACCTTGGAACGGGGATCGGTCTGGCCAATGTCCGCCGAGCGATCGAGCGCCACGGAGGCGTGGTGTGGGCAGAAGGCGAGCCGGGGGTCGGGGCCACGTTCTACTTCACGCTCTCAGCCGCGCCACAGCCGCACCGGTAGCGGCGCATCGCCGGCTCAGATCGGCAAGCGTGGAAAGAATCTTCAAGTCCGGTGTACGCAGAACTCATGACGCCCGCTTCTTGCTGATCTCGACCTGACACGCGACAATTTCGCGTGGCGTTCAGTAGAGTTCCGCGCATGAGCGAATCCGTTGCATTGAGGTTCGCGAAGGTGGCGCTTGCGCTCTACAACCGGGATCAGTGCTTTACGATCGACACCGCGGGTCTCGACCCTGACGAGGTCGCCGAGGCGTTTCGATCCCTCGGATGCGAAGTCTCGCCGGATCGATTTGGCCGCCTTCTGACGGTCACCTGTCCCGCAACATAGCGCCTTACCGTGGCGCGGTTGGGCTGTAAGCCTGCCGCGCCCTTATACTGGCCGTCATGAGACGCGCTTCTACGCTCCTCCTCACTCTCGGGCTTGCCTCCGTCGCCGTTGCCCAGGCGACGCCGAAGGAGGAGTTCGACACCGTCGATTCGATCGTCAAGGCGGTCTACGACGTGATCTCGGGACCGGCCGGTCAGAAACGCGACTGGGATCGGATGCGGTCGCTGTTCCAGCCCGAGGCGCGCATGATCGCCGTCGGCAAGACTCGAACCGGCGAGCTCCGAAAGCGCCCGATGACCGTCGAGGAGTACATCAAGCAGAACGGCAGCTTCCTCGAGGAGCGCGGCTTCTTCGAGCGCGAGGTGTCACGCAAGGTGGAGCAGTATGGCAGCATCGCCCACGTCTTCAGCACCTACGAGACGCGCCAAAAAGTGGAAGACCCCAAGCCGTTCATGCGCGGGATCAACAGCTTCCAACTTTGGAACGACGGCAAGCGCTGGTGGGTGATGAACATCTTCTGGCAGAGCGAAGACCCAACTACGCCGATCCCGGAGCAGTACCTCAAGCCAGGACGCGGTTAGACGAGTCGCTGGCTCGCGATCTCCGCACACCCTTACCGGTTGCCGAACCGCGCCAAGTAGGGGTCGAGCAATCCACGGAGCTTCGCTCGCTCATCCGGTGGCATGTCCGGGTCGAGGTAATCCTCGAGCGTCATGAGAAAGTAGAGGTCGAGAATACGCTCAGGATCGACCTCACCGCCCCCCGCCGCCGCGTACCGGCGGGCGATCGACTCGGCGGCTTGGAGATCGCACTCGAGCAGGTAGTTCAGGTCGAGGCACGGATCCCCGATGGCCAAGTCGCCGAAGTCGATCACCGCCGCAACCGCGTGAGTTGTCGAGTCGAGGAGAATGTTGTCTCCGTGGAGGTCGTTGTGCACGACGCAGTCGGCGTAAGCGCCTTGATCCACACGGGCGAGGGCGCGGCGGGCCACGTTCGCCCACTCGCTGCGAGCGTTCACCGATGCCCGCACGAATCCGAACGCCAGGTCTTCCCGGATCACGCCATTAGCCAGCGCGTCATCGACGCGTAGGCCGGTGTGCATGGCGGCGCAAAACTCGACGAGCCGAGCAACGACCGCTTCCCTCTCCGACTTCTCGCACCTCGGCCACGCCTCGGAGAGGAGCACGCCCGGAAGCATTCGATATCCGGCGAAGGCGATCTTCTTCCCCGTCAACTCGAGGTGCGGGATTGGAACCGGCGACACACCTTGGAGAGCCTCCGTGACCCAGCGTTCCTGCGCTGACTGGAACTCCTCGTCCTTTGGGAAACGCACAATCCACTCGTCGTTGAGCACGAACGTGTGGTTGTCCCATCCCTGTGTCGTCAGCCGAAGGCTCTTGACCTCCAAGTCGGGCAGTTCGACCGCCAAGGCCTCTCGGACGATTTCTGGATCCGCCGCGCTTAGGAACCGCATCGTTCCATTCTGAGCGGCTCCGGGCTTTTGTCGATTAGGCCCCTTGACCCCAATTCATCTCGAGCCCGCCGTCGATCACGAATCCCTGCCCGGTCACGTAGTCGGAGTCGTCGGACGCGAGATAGAGCGCGAGAAGGGCAACCTCCTCCGGTTCGCCCGGCCGGCCCCAAGGGATGTGCTTCATCTCCTCCGCATGCGTCTCGGGATCGTCGATGCGACCCTGCGTCATCGGGGTACGGATCTGCCCCGGCGCGATCGCGTTGACATTGATCTTGAGTGGGGCGAGCTCCAGGGCGAGGCTGCGGGTCACGATGAGGAGTCCACCCTTGGCGGCGGCGTAGGGAATCCCCTTGGGACTGGGAATCGAGTCGTGGACGGAGGTGATGTTGATGAGCTTTCCGCGTCCCCCGACTTCCCGCCGGCGCTGAATAAAGGCGCGCGAGCAGAAGAAGGGACCGTACAGGTCCGTCTTGATGACGCGGTCGAAGACTTCCGTAGTGAGGTCTGCCGTGGCGGCGCCACTGCCGATCCCCGCGTTGTTCACCAGAATGTCGACGCGGCCGAGTTGCGAGTCCGCCGCCCGGAAGAGCGCCTCGACGCTCGCCTCGTCGGCGACATCCACCTGGTGCGAGATGCCGCGTCCACCCGACGCCAGGATCTGATCGAGGGTCTCCCTTGCGCCGGTCTCCTCCGAGTGCCACGTGACGACCACGGACGCTCCCGCTCGCGCAAAGGCGACGGCGATAGCTTGCCCGATCCCCGACTCGGATCCCGTGACGATCGCGATTTTGCCGCTAAGCTTGCCCATGCGGCTTGGACATCTCGCGCGGCGGCGCTGCTCCGGCCCCTAAGTGGAAAGCTCCTTCCGCCACGCGTTACCCTTCTTCTGGGGGTCGCCGTTCCTCAACGTCGTGCGCTCCCTAAGTGACTGGCGTGAAGCGACGCGCTGCGGCCGAATCGCGCGAATCGGCCGCCACACTCAAGGGACCAGGGAGATCGGCATTCCGGCCATTCTAGGTTCAACAGGCGTGCGCCATCAGGTCTCCATGCCGAGTGTGTAGTTCCTCCCTGCTAGAAATCGCGGGATCGGGTGATAGACTATCCGCCGATGTGGTCGAACTCGCCCCAGGGTCAGGCAGGGAGCTCCCCGACGCCGGGCGCGGCGGCGTGGGCGCTCGAGGCGACCACCGACTTCGTGGTGCTGCTGGACCGAGAGTTCCGGATCACGTACATCAATCGGGCTGCCGCCGAGCTCAATAGCCTCACCGTGGAGGAAGCGATTGGGCGGACGAACTGGGAAGTTTGGCCCTCGATTCTCGGGACCGATGTCGAGCGCGCCTACCGCGAAGCGATGACGACCGGCGAGCCTCGCCGATTCGAGCAGCACTACATCGAGGAAGGTGGGCTCAACGTCTGGCTCGAGGTCCACGCCTACCCAAGCCCCGACGGACTCGCGATCTTCTTCCGAGACATCTCGGAAGCGAAGCGGCAAGCCGCGCGGGAAGCCGAGGACCGTGAACGTCTCGCCAGCGCGATGAGGGCCACCGATCTCGGTACTTGGCGGTGCGAGCTGCCGCTCGATGGCACCCCGTTCTACTGGTCGCCTCAGGTGCGCCGCCACTTCGGGATCTCGGAAGACGAAGAGGTCGGCGTCAAGGAGTTTCTCGAGCTCCTGCACCCCGACGACCGGGAGCCGACCGCCCAGGCGATGACACGGGCGATTGAGGAGCGCGTTCCGTACGACGTTCTCTACCGCACTCTTGGCAGAGACGGCCGGATGCGGTGGATCCGAGCTACGGGAAACGCCTTCTACCGCGAAGACGGCACCCCCTACCGATTCGACGGATTCACCGTCGATCTCACGGAGCGTATCGAGACCGAGCAGGCTCTGCGAGATGCGAAGGCGCGGAGCGAGGCGACGCTCGCTTCGGGCGACGTGGGAACTTGGGTGTTCGACACCGTGTACGACCGCGTGTACGCCGACGCCAACATCGTGGCCATGTTCGGGGTCGACGATCGCCAAGCGAACGGCGGATCGGTGTCGGACTTCATCGAAAGAGTCCATCCCGAGGATCAACCGATCGTGCGAGAAGCCATCGCCCGATCGATCCGCGAAGGAGCCGCGTACGACATCGAGTACCGCGTCCTCAACGGCGATCGCGAGGTTTGGGTTCTCGCCCGGGGTATCCCCGAGAAGAACGCAGCGGGCCATGTCGTCCGGCTCCCGGGGATCATCGTCGACATCACCGCCCGGAAGACCGCGCAGGCGGCACGGCTTTTGAGCGAGGAGCGGTACCGCACCCTCTTCGAGTCGATCGACGAAGGTTTCGGCGTCATCGAGGTCGTCTTCGACGAGAGCGGAAATGGAGTGGACTACCGCTTCCTCGAAGTGAACCCGGCGTTCGAGCGAATGTCCGGCGTGCCGATCGAGGCGGCGCTCTCCGGCCGCACGATGCGGGAGATGTATCCCAGCTTCGAGCGGTACTGGGCCAACCTGTACGGCCAAGTCGCCAACACCGGGGTGTCGGTAAGCGTCACCGACCACTCGCCCGCTCTCGGGCGGTGGTTCGAGGTGCAGGCCGTCCGCACGGGGACGGTCGGCAGCGGTCTCGTCGCGGTCGTGTTCAAGGACGTGACGGAGCAAAGGCAAGCGGATGTCGATCGCGAACGCCTGATGGCCGAACTGACCGCGGAGCGCGCTCGGCTGTATCAGCTGTTCCAAATGTCGCCCTCGGCAATCGCCGTGCTGCACGGCCCAGACCTCGTCTTCGAGTACGCGAACCCAGCCTATCGCGCGATGTTCACTCAGGGAGCGGACGTGGTCGGAAAGCCGCTGGCGGAGGTGCTTCCGGAGGCGTTTGATCAGGGCTTCGACCGTCTTCTTCGAGACGTGATGGCGACCGGCGTGCCATTTCGTCACCCGGAAGCCCCCTTCACGATGCGCGCGACGGCGGAAGCGCCCGAGCAAACGGTTTATGTCGACTTCGTGTACCAACCCATGGCCGACGCGAACGGGGCGACCACGGGTGTGTTTGCGCACATCGTCGACGTGACGGCCCAGGTGCTTGCGCGTGAGGCGGCCGTGAAGAGCGAGGAGCGATTCCGGGCCGTCCTGGAGACCACCCCGGATCCATTCACCATCCTGGAGGCGGTCCGCGATCACGACGGAGAGATCGTCGACTTCACGTGGACCTTCGTGAACGAAGCCACCGGTCGGTTGACCGGTGAGACGGCGGAGGAGCTCGTCGGCGCCCTCGTATCCGAGCGGCGTCCGGGCATCCGGGAGACTGAGCTGTACGCCCACTGGCTACACACGCTTGCCACCGGCGAGCCGTTTAGTCACGAGACGTTCATGAACTTCCCCAGTGGACGAACCTACGTGCGTCTGACCGGCGTTCGCGTGGGAGACGGCATCGCGACCTCCTTCACCGACCTCACCCAGCGACGTCTCAACGAAGAACGGCTGGAGGCCGTCGTGTCCGATCGGACCGCGGAGCTCCAAACGGCGGTGAAGGAGGCGGAAGGGTTCAACTACTCCGTCGCCCACGACCTCCGCGCTCCGCTTCGGGCGGTATCGTCCACCGCGGGCATCCTTCTGGAGGAGGCGGGACCGGAGTTGACCGAGGAGCACCGAATGCTGCTCGCGCGCCAAGCCGAGAATGCCAACCGCCTCGGACGTCTGATCGACGAGCTACTCCGGCTCTCTCGTTTGTCGCGCGCGGAGGTCAGGCGGCAGCCGCTCGACATGACAGCCAAGGTGCGCTCCGTTTTCAACGACCTTCTCGAGGAAGGTCGATCGAACGGCTGCGTGTTGGAGGTTCAGGAGGGAATGACCGCCGAAGGCGACGCCGGCTTGGTGAGGACGGTGCTCCACAATCTCTTGGGGAACGCGTGCAAGTTTTCTCCGACCGGCGGAACGGTGCGCGTGGGGCAAGTCAAGGATGCTTTCTTCATCCAGGACGAAGGCGTCGGCTTCGACATCCAGTTCGCGCCGAAGATCTTCCTCCCCTTCGAGCGGCTGGTGACGGACGCTGAGTTCGAGGGGACGGGCATCGGGCTGGCCAACGTGGACCGCATCGTACGCCGTCACGGTGGTCACGTCTGGGCGGAATCTGAGCCTGGGCAGGGCTCCACGTTCTGGTTCACCCTCGTCTAACCGGTAAGCGCGACGAGACTCAAGGTTGCCGGCGTTAGAGGGCAGCGCTTTGGCTCGCTTCGGCGCCCGGCTCAACCCTATCGCGGATCGTTCGAGTGGAGTGAACGAGCGTCGCCCTACAGTTCCGGCAAGTCATCGTCATCGCCCCACGGTGGTCGGAACACGGTTGAGGCTCGGTGAAGCCGATTCGCTCCCCGCACTTCTCGCAAGGTCCCTCGGCACCGACGCGGCCCGAGCGATTCTGGGCCTCGCGCTCAGCTTCCCCGATGCTCCTTAACCACTCGTCCCGTGAACCGAATGCAGCTCGTGAGATGGGCTCGGCGACAATCGTCGGGCGAAAAGGCTGGTACGTCTCGTCATCGTCGGCAGGCGCGGTCTCGGTCGCCTGGTACCAGGTCATTTGATCGAGCGTGTGCGTCGCGATCACGAACCTCCGGTGAGGAAAACGCGATTCGAGAGTCTGGCGCCAGCGCGCCGCCCGCCGTAATTCAAGCCGGAGGTTCAGCTCCGGGTCCGCAGGGTAGTCCGAGTGAACGTGGTTCGCGAACGCTTGGTACCGCCACAGTTCCAGAGTGCCGTAACTCGAAAGCTCAATGGCCAGCTGACGCGGGATGAGCTCCTCGGGCAAATCGAGCACCACGCCGAAGTACTCGTGCGGGTCGATCTGGAGGGCTTCGTCCACTTCGGGCACGACACGATGCTACCCGCGAGCTTTTGGTGCCACTTCACACTCCATGCCGGCTTAGCGCTTTGCCGGGAGACCGCAGATGGGAGCAACCGAGAGGACGAAACGCAGAGAGGCGATGGCTCCCGTCGTTTCGGTGCCATCTCCCGCCATCGCACAGATCAAGCGGCAGCCGTGGGCCCAAAGGCCAAACTCACCGACAACGCGCCAGAACAGCGCATTCCGGAACGCTCTCAAACTATCCAGGGCATCGGTACCTTGCTAACGCTCCGCGTCCCTAACGGAAACCGCTCGCCTTAGGGCAACATTGGGCTCGCTTCTATCCCGTTGCGGCACCTGCAAGCTATAACCGAGGGCGATGAACCGCCTCACCTTCACGATGCTCCTCGTTCCCGTTCTCCTCGCTGCAGGGTGCGGAGGCAGCGGCGGGGGCCCGTCTGTCGACCGATTCGCCGGCACCTACACGGGCACTTGGACGGCCGTGGGCGACGCAGAGGACACCGGAACCTCCACCTGGACCATCAGCCCGGACGGCACGGTAACGGGTAAGGACGTCGATCCCAGCACCAACACCACGTACACCGTGGTCGGCACGATCAACCGCCAGGGTCAACTGTCGTCGATGTCCACGCCGAACAACGACGCAGGTCCTGCGACTCTCGACGGACGACTCCAGTTCGACAATCAGGGCCGCCTCGCCGGAACCCTCGTCTGGGGCGTCACCCCTCCGATCTCCTACAACTACACCTTCAGCCGGGACTGAGCCGAAGATGCTCCTCTGAGGGTGGTCCCGTCGAATCGCTCGACCGGGACCGCCCTCTTTTCCTACTCGTGGACGAGGTCGGCGACGCGAATCCTCGCGCAGCGCACCCGCCACTCGCCTTGTGGCCCGCTCAAGTGGAGCTCGAGGCCGTTCTCGACGAGCGCCAACTCCGATCCGGTGAAGTAGTAGCTTGCGTCGTCGTGAGTCCAGCCGCCGACGCTGAAGATCGACACCTCCTCGAAATGGAGCGTGATCTCGTCCCGGGGGCCCCCTTCGTGCAGCCTCATCCGCAGCCTCAGGGAAGGACCACCGTCGCCCGGGTCGAACTGCGCTGAGAGCAGGTCCGCGTCGTGGAAGGATGGGTACCACCCGAGACGCTCCCTCACCACCTCGGCTCCGGCTATCCGCCGCCACACTTCGTCTTCGGCCCTGAACGCGAGGCCAGCGGCGGCCTTCTCAATGGCATAACTAAGCGTCACGTCCGCCGAAAGGATGGTCGTTGCGACCTCGCCTTGTCCCGACAGGCGAGTTTCCACCCGCCCATCGGCCGTAGTAATCGACAGACCTATGTCGTTCACCTCTGATAGATCCATCGAGGTCGAAACGCGGCTGACGTCGTTCCAGATCAACCCGAACTGGACTTGCGGAATCTTCCCTCCTCCGTGCGTCAGAAAGGAGGCCGTAACCTGGCGCGCTGCGTACTCAGCCCCAGCTTGGGTCGTCACTTGAAGATCGACAAGCGTTAGGGCACCGAGACCCTCAAGGCCATCGGTAAGAGCGGCGAGATGCTCACAACCCTGAATAAGCGCTAGTCCGGTATTCCTCACCACCTTACGTATAGCCGATCGGGCCGAATATCGCCCTTTTCGCGCGGGACGCGAAAGGGATTGATCGCCCACCGTTCTGTGCGGTGGGAAGCGACTCGTAGAATGGGCGCATGCGGTACGTCGGCTGGCGGTGGACCTTCTGGGCGCTCCTAGGTTGCGCTCTCGCTCGAATCGCCACCGGTTGGGATGTGCCCGGAAGGCGCTATTCCCTTCCCTTCTTCGAGTTGACCCTCGCGCTGATGGTCGTCTGCGTCCCCCTCGCACGCTGGGCGATCCTACGGGACGAGCGCCGCGCCCAGGAGGAGCGGCATACCCGCTTAGGGCGGGATGGGAAATCAGGCAAGCGGCGGCGTGGCGCTAAACGCTAGCCGCCCGACGTAGAGTCAGCGCTCGAGGAATACCCGACGGGAAGGGGACTAGACCTTGGGAGCGGACGATCAATACCGCCTGTCGCGACCATCATCCGGAACCGCTCTGCAGCTCCGCCTCCACGCGCTTTCGCCAGACCCAGGGCAATGCCAGTGCGAGGTCTTCTCCCCAGCACGCCGGGTCGTGGCCGCCTCTGTACTCGCGGTAACTGACCTCATACCCTTTCGATCGAAGGGCCGCCACCGTTTGGGAGCAGCCAGCGATCTGGGTCATTCCCTGATACAGGCCGGACGGAGGATGGGACACTCCCGCGGACGTCTCGTCGCTGCCGACACAGATCCAGTACTCCTGGCCCGGCCGTGCCGAGGTCGGCAACTCGTCGGCAAAACGGGCTTGGTCCCACCAGAACGACGGCGACTGGCAAACGGCCGCTCGGAAGACGGCGGGATGGCGGGAGGCGATGTAGGCCGCGGCCAGCCCACTGAGGCTCAGTCCGAAGATGACCCCATCCTTGACGTCTGGGTAGCTTTGGCGAGCCCAGTCCATCACGTCGCTCGCGATGAAGTTCGCGTAACCCGGGTGGCAGGTGAAGTCTTCGTGCCGAGACGCCGCGCCATTGTTCGAAACGAACAGCACGGGTCCCTGCGGGATGAGTCCTGCGTCGCGCCAGCGGTGGATGGTCTTCAAGGCCGAGGTGCGCTCAAGATAGAGCTCGGCGTCGAGGAAAACTATCAGTTCGGAAGAGCTTTGCGCCGCCTGATCCAGCAGCCAGACGGTCCGCTCGTAGGAGAGGTCCTTCGAACTTACGAGGTGCTTGTTCAGGGTGGAGTAAGGCATGGTCACCGGCGCCGTAGTCTATTCCACCGCACGTTCGCGCCGGCGCGGCCCAGGGCGTCGGGAGGCAGATGGCAGTCGCTACCGCATCCTCGTTGGGGATCGGGTCGTGAGGAATTCCCATGCGGTCGCGTATGTCCGAGGCCAGCAGCCGCACCACGGCCTCTTCGGTCAGGACGGTCTTCTGGTGCTCGTCCAAGTGGCACGGGAACGCGGACCTCATGCGGCGCATGGCGGACGCCGACGTCGACCTCGTGGTCACCATCTACCGCAACCACCACGTGAAGGACGAAGGCGAGGAGTAGGTGGGGGAGCCTAGAGGGTGCCACGGAAACTGGCACAGTTCACGTGAACATTCCCGTACAGGAGCGTACAGGGGATGTACGTTTTTGAACCTGGGGGATGGTGGGCGGTACAGGACTTGAACCTGTGACCCCTTCGGTGTGAACGAAGTGCTCTACCACTGAGCTAACCGCCCGTAGGCATTGATATTACCAAACGGGCCGCGTGCGCCGCATCCCCTCGGTGCGAATCATCGGAGGAAGATCAGTCCGGCGGCGGCGCACGCCGCGACGATGAAGAGCGGGTTCGTCTTGGGACGCCAGATGAGAAAGCCGAGGGCGGCGGCGGTGATGGTCACCTGGATCGGGATCGCCTGGAACGCCTTCGAGGCGAAGAAGCCGCCCGCGAGGGTGAAGCCGACGGCGGTCGGGACCAGCCCCTTGCGGATCAGCCGAAGGTGCGCCACCGCTTTCGGGTGCTTGATCGCGCCCAGGAGGCAGAGCATGAGGATGGGCCCCATGGAGAACGCGAGGATCGATACCAGCGCGCCGACCACGCCGCCCACGTGGAAGCCGAGGAAGGCAAGAAAGATGGAGTTGGGGCCCGGGGCGGCCGTCGAGATGGCGTAGTGCTGGGTAAAGGAGTCCGCGTCCATCCACTGATGCTTGTGCACCGCGTCGCGCTGAAGCTCCGGCAAGACCGCCGATAGGCCGTTGACCGCCACTAGACCGGCGAGGAACGTGTCCTTCGCGAGCTCGGCGAGCGGGGTCATGCCGCCTCCCGTCGCCGGATGAGGGCGTATCCGACGATGCCGAACACCAGCGTCATCGCCTCGATGGGGAGCCGAAGGAACGCGAGGCCGACGAACGCCAGCAGCATCAGCACCACGTCGGTCGCGCCGCGCAGGCCCGCCTTCGCCAGCTTGTACGCGGTGAAACCGATGAGTGCCACCGTGCCACATTCCAGGCCGGCGAGGATGCCGTGCGCCGCGGGGTCGTCGCGGTGCGCCAGGTAGAGCGGCCCCAACGTGAGAAGCACGGTGACGCCGGGCGCGAGAAGGCAGAAGAAGCCGACGAAAAGTCCGGGGAGACCCCAGAGGCGTCTGCCGATCTCGAGCACGAGGTTCGTGGTGTTGCCGCCCGGCACCAGCCCGGTGAGGATGAACGCGTCGCGGTACTCCTCCTCGTCCATCCAGCCATGCTTGGCGAGCACGACGTACTCGATGCGGGTGGCAAGATTCCCGCCGAATCCGGTGATCCCGATCCCGAGCATCTCCCGGGCGAAGGTGAGGAGCGACGGACGGGGTTTGGGCGCAGCCGGCACGCCTTCCGGCGTCGCAAGGGTCTCCAGACTGGCGGCCATGCGGACAGTCTATTGAGCCATCGTTCGGATTCATCCCGGCAGGAGTGCCAGGAAAGGTCGGCGCAACACGGCCGGGGTGCCATCGTACGTAAGGGAATGGCGCGCGAACCGTAACCGGCCGAGCGTCGCCCAATGGCGAGGCAACATCGACAAAGCCGCTATAGCCCGAAACGTCGCGCGTCAGTAAACTCCCACCCCACCGCAGATGATCACCACCCTCGCGTTCGTCCTCGCCACCCAGGCCCGCCCGCAACCGATCGTGACGCCCTACGCCCAACGGGGCCCGGTGCAGATCCGCGATGTGAAGCTGGGAGCGGAGCGCGTGGCTCAGTACGAGATGCAGGAGCTGACGGTGGATCTGGGGGCCACTTACGACAACCCGTTCGATCCCGAGGACGTCTCGCTCGACGCCGAAGTGGTGACGCCGAGCGGCAAGACGTTCCGCGTGCCCGGCTTCCTCGACCGGCCCTACGAACGCACCCTCGCGAACGGATTCGAGGAGTTGAAGCCCGCCGGCGATCCGCGCTGGAAGATCCGCGTGACGCCGCTCGAGGAGGGCGTGCACCGGCTGCGACTGACCCTCAAGGACCGCCAGGGGACCGCCACGCGCGAGTCGAGCTTCATCGCCACCAAGGCGGAGTCGCCCGGCATGGTGCGCGTGAGCCCACGCGACCGGCGGTTCTTCGAGTTCGACAACGGCACCGCCTTCTATCCCATCGGCAGCAACGTCGGTTGGGGTCCGCGCGGCACCTTCGACTTCGAGACCTGGTTCGGCGACTACGGCAAGGCGGGCGCGAACTACGCCCGCGTCTGGCTGTCTCCGTCTTGGACCACCTTCGGCATGGAGCAGCCGGGCAAGCCGAGCGAGGGCAAAGGCTTGGGGCAGATCGACCTCGCCAATGCCTGGCGCCTCGACTACGTGTCGGAGCTCGCTCGCAAGAACGGGATCTACCTGCAGCTCTGCCTGGAGTCGTACAACGTGCTTCGCAGCGGCGACGCGTTCCCGTGGTGGGAGAAGACGCCGCACAACCAGGACAACGGCGGCCCCCTGCGCATCTGGTCCGACTTCTGGACGAGCCCTGTGATGGAGCGGCACTTCCGAAACAAGATGCGCTACCTGGTGGCCCGCTACGGCTCGATGCGCAGCACCGCCGCCTGGGAATTCTGGAACGAGGTCGACCTCACGCAGGACTTCGACATTCCGACCGTGCAGGGCTGGCACCAGCGCATGGGGCGCGCCCTTCGCGAGCTCGACCCGTACGACCACCCGGTGACCACTTCCCTCTCCAACTCCATGGGTAACCGGGAGCTGGAGCTGATCTCCGAGCTGGACTTCTTCCAGACGCACCACTACGGAAGCGCGGACCTCGCGGCCACCGTCGTGTACCAGCAGTCGCGCAAGGCGTGGGGACGCCCGCACCTCGTCGCGGAGATCGGGGCCGACGCCTCTGGCCCGCGTGCGGCGGAGGACCCCAAGGGGCTGCAGATCCACGACCCCATGTGGGCGAGCATCGGCACGGGCGTGAGCGGAACCGCGATGCCCTGGTGGTGGGACACGTACATCGCCCCTCGGAAGCTCTACCCCTTGTTCACGGCGGCCGCCAAGTTCGTCCAGGGCGTGGACTGGCCCGGCGAGGCGTTCATCCAGACGAAGCCGAGCTTCGCCATGCGCGACTCCCGCCGCGGCATCCCCCGCGCCGACCTGCGGCTGGGCGGCACGGTCTCGTGGGGCAACCACCCCACGAACCACCCCCAAACGGTGACCATTCGAAACGGCAAGGCGTCCGGCGCGAACCTCGTCAGCGGCATCCAGCACGGAACCGTGAACCGTCCGACGCTGCACAACCCGGTGCTCTTCAAGGTGCACCTCGACCGAGCCACGCGGTTCGATGTCGAGGTGAACGAGGTGTCCGGATTCGGCGGCGCAGCTCTGCGCATCGATCTCGACGGTTCGCGGATGCTGTCGCGCGATTTCGCGGATCCCGATGGGCAGACCGACACGAAGAACCTCACGAAGTACCGCGGCCGGTACGGCTTCACGATCCCGGCGGGCTACCACACGGTCAAGGTGTCGAATCCGGGCCGCGACTGGTTTACCGCGACGTACCGTTTCGCCGCCGCCGTGCCGCGGACCGCGCCGCCGATTGACGGGTGGGGCGTGGTGGGCAACCGCACCGCGCTGGTGTGGGCGCGAGTGCAAGGCCGCGACTGGCGCCGCTTGGCGGTCTTCAAGGACCAGATTCCCGCCGCCCCTGAGACGATCATGGGCATGGCCGGCCTCGCCGCCGGCCGCTGGAAGATGGAAGTGTGGGACACCTGGCGCGGCGTGGTGACCAAACAGGCGATCATCGGCGTTCCGATCCGAGGCAAGGTGCGAATCCCCGTGCCGAAGATCGAGACGGACATCGCGATCAAGCTCACGCGCCTCTGAGGGGTCGCTCGGTCGCTCGGTCGCTCGGTCGCTCGGTCGCTCGGTCGCTCGGTCGCTCGGGGTGAGGCTGGCACCCTCTTCCACGCCCCTGTCATCCCGAGCGAAGCCGAGGGATCTCACTGGAAGTCCTGAGTACTCACGGTCACGCCACGACCTAGGCAAAGGTACGCCCGTCAGGGCGTGTAGCCGGCGCTCCTCGCGCCGCTCCAGGGAGACTCACGCAAAGACGCAAAGGGGACAGCGGTTTCAGGAAGAGCCTCCCTCTCGCCGCTCGTTCCCACCATCGGTTTCCCGGAAACGGAGAGTCTCACGCAACGGCGCGACGTCCACAACAGGGTGGGCCCTCTCTGCGTTGATGTCCCTATGGAGCTCCGCTCGATCCGCGGCAGGAATGCCGCAGCCACAGGCACTTGCTTCTGAGTCGCCTTGACCGGCAGCAATCGGCAAGGTCCACCGTCAGGTCCCTTCGCTTCGCTCGGGATGACAGCTCTCATCCTGCCGCGACCCTATGGGCCTGGGGTACCGTCCCGGAACATGCCTGTTGGCGAGCGCGCCTCGTAGAAGGCAGCATCAGGATGGAAACCTCGCGTTACGACTTCGTCGTCATTGGGAGCGGCCTGGCCGGCCTTACCTTCGCTCTGCGCGCCGCGCAGCACGGCCGGGTGTGCGTGCTCACCAAAGGCGAGGTGACCGACTCGAACACGAGCTGGGCCCAGGGCGGGATCGCCGCCGCCGTCGGTGAGGCCGATTCCTGGGAGCTGCACGAGCAGGACACGCTGATCGCCGGTGCCGGTCTTTGCGACGAGACCGCCGTGCGCTTTCTGGTTCAGGAGGCTCCCGAGGCGATTCGTTGGCTCATCCACCACGGCGCGCGATTCGACCAAGACGGCCCCGACCTCGCTCTCGGCCGAGAGGGAGGGCACAGCCGCAATCGGATCGTGCACCACGCCGACAAGACCGGCTGGGAGATCGAGCGCGCGGTGGTGGCGGCCGTGCGGCAGCAGCCTCGGATCGAGGTTTTCCAGCATGCCTTCGTCACCCGGCTCCTCATGTCGGAAGGCCGATGCGTGGGGGCCGAGGCTCGCCTCAACGGCGACGACGACAGCATTCGCCAGTTCATGTCCCGCGCGATCATGCTGGCGACGGGCGGCTGCGGCCGCATGTACCAGCACACGACGAATCCGCGGGTGGCGACCGCCGACGGGATCGCCCTCGCGGACGAGGTGGGAGCCCGCATCTCGAACATGGAGTTCATGCAGTTCCACCCCACGACGCTGTTTCACCCACAGCTGCGAAGCTTCCTCATCACGGAAGCGGTGCGGGGTGCGGGCGGCACCCTTCGGAACCACCTTGGCCGCCGGTTCATGTACGACTACGACTCGCGGCTTGAGCTCGCCCCGCGCGACGTGGTGGCGCGCGCCATCGAAGCCGAGATGAAGAAGCACGGCACGTGGTGCGTGTACCTGGACATGACGCACCTTCGGCCGGACCTCATCCTTCATGAGTTCCCCACGATCCACGAGCGACTCGCCGGAATCGGGCTTGAGATCGAGAAGGACTGGATCCCAGTCGTGCCGGCGCAGCACTACTCGTGCGGCGGCGTGGTGACGGACCTGGACGGCCGAACGTCCGTTCCCGGGTTGTATGCCGCCGGCGAAGTGACGTGCACGGGCGTCCACGGTGCGAACCGGCTCGCGAGCAACAGCCTGCTCGAGGCACTCGTCTTTGCCAAGTCTGCCGCCGAGGCGGCGGCGAACGACGAGATGCCCGGCGAGGCCCCCGCCGCCGGCGTCCCCGTGCACTGCGTGAGCGAGGCCGAGTCGATCCGCATCCGGAGGGCGATGCAGCGGACGATGACGGAGAACGTCGGCATCGTCCGCACGATGGACGGACTTCGCGAAGCGCGCGAGACCGTGGATGCGCTGCTCAAGGACTACGCCTCGCTTCCCGCCGCGCCGTTCTCGGCCCATCCGCGAGAGACGCACAACCTCCTACTGGCGGCGCGACACGTGGTGGTCGACGCACTGGCACGGGACCGAAACGTGGGACTTCACTTCAACCGAGACCTGGCGCCGGCCGAGCCGGCTCCGAGTACCGTGGCGTCGGCACCGTCGCCGGCAGGCGAACCCACTCGGGGAGCTTAAGCCGGACCTCGCAGAGTCCGGTGGTCTCGGGCGTGTAGGCAAGCTCGGTGATGCCGAGCGCCTGCTCGATGGATAGCCGAGGCAGGTTGAGAAGGCCCTCGACGGTGATCGGGAAGCCCGAGGCGAGCGTGAGAACGCTCGCCTTCGGCTCTCTGGCGGTCCACTGGAGGACGTAGTCCGGCTCTCGACGCACGAGGAGGGCGGCGCCCTCGCTGAAGACCCTTAAGGGGCTGACGATCAGGTCGGCGAACTGCGACCCTTCTTCGGCCTTGCCGCGCAGGCGGAAGAGACCTTGGCGAATTCCCAGGAGAGGCTCCAGCAAAGCAGCCTCGGCCTTGATCTGCCCCGATCGGCGCAGCGCCACCTGCCGGCCATGCTCCGCGCTGAGCCCAGCTTGGAACATTGCGGCGGAGAGCCGCCGCTCCGGTTCGGGGCAGAGCGCACCCGCCAGCGCCGCAAGAGCACCGGCCCTCCGAGCGAGGGCGGGATCGGGAGTGTGGAGCCGCCAGGTGTACCAGTCACGCCGCCACGCTACCGAGGTCAGGAGCGCGTTGCTTTCGGACGAGGCACGCGTCGTTGAGATCAGCGACTGGCTCAAGAGCGCGTGGGCGGCAGCGAGGTCTATTCCCTTCCCTTCGGCGTCGAACGGCAGCTGCTGCTCGGTAAACGGCTCCTTGTGGTACGCCGCTTCGCTGAGGAAGAGGGCCGCCGCACCCTCGGCGGTCTTTCTGGAGTCCAGATCCCGGTTGGCGAGCAGGCACTCGAGGGCGAGTTCGCCGACGCTCGGCACATCCAGGTGGGAGATCGTCGCTATCGGCTGCGTCAGCTCACCACCGAGCGGCAAGCTGCGGCCGATCGGGACGCGTCGCAGAGGGAAGCGAACCTTGAGCTCGCGGCCTTCGCACACCTGGAGCGGCAGCCCTTCTAAGCTGAGGCCGGCCCGGCGGATGGGCGAGAGGACGCGCACGCGGTACCCGCCGATGTCGGCGAGCGCCAAGCCTTCCGGCACGACAGCGTCCGGCCCGGAGAATGTCCAAGTCGCGGTGACCGACTGCTCATCTGCCTCGACCTTGGGCGCGGTGACCGTCGGCGCGAGGTTCGTCCACATCCGAGCGTTGTGGTTCGCCGCCTTGGTGAGTCGTCCAAGAGCGGCCGCGCTGTTGGCGGCCTCGCCGCGGGACCCGACGGGCAACCCGACGCGGAGCCAACCCTTAAATTCCGGAGCGCTCTCGATCGTCCAGTCCCCCGGCTTCCCATTAACGGCGAGGCTGACCGGACCATCGGGGAAGCCGAGCACGAGCGGTGGCTGGGCATCGCGAAACGAGAGCACCAGCCACTTGGCCGCGGGAGCGGGCACCCCATTCGTGACGCTACCTGCGGACCAACTGAGGTACGGCGCGGCGGTGGAGCCCACACGGAGCTTGAGACCTTGTGGATAGTAGAGCGCGAATCCTGGCGTGAGAAGATCGAAGCGGCCTTTGTTGGGGTTGCCCGGGGTTAGTCCAAAGCCAACGGTCTGACCGAACTCGCTCGTCTCCAGCGGCTTCCAGGCGGACAAAGGCGCACCGAACTTGATCTCGTCGGCGAGGGGGTGGACCGCGGCGAAACCGTTACGACTGACCCGGATGCCGGGGAGAGTCGCCCCCTCGGCGTATCCGAATCGCCCAAAAGCCTGCGCCGCCGCCCCAGACGTCAGGGCGGCGAGCAGCGCGAGGGTGCTAGAAGCTCGCACCGAGGAGTTGGATGCCAATGCGGCCGGTTCGCTTGGACCACATCAAGCCGACTTCGCGCCAGCCGATGCGGTAGCCGAGGACGAGGTTGTAGTCCAGGAAGGTACTGCCGAGGATGCGGTCGAGAGTGTACGAGCCGGAAATCCGCCACAGCCCGCCGACGCGGTAGGAGAGGTCGCCGAAGATATTCATCCGGTCGACGTCGAGGCTACGGCTGGCGAAAATGGAGGCGTTGGTGCGGCCGGCGTTGAAGAAGCCTTGGAGCGTGAGCCGGTGCATGCCGATGGCTCGGTCGTTAAAGCCGTCGCGGGTGAAGTCGTAGTTCATCAGCACCGACGTAGAGGAGCTGAGGCGACGACTGAGCGTCGCGTGGCCAAGCAGGGTGAGCCCCGAGGCGACGTTCCGGCCCGAAAGCTGGCTCGCGCTGAAGGAGGTCACGAGGCTCGTCGCACCGTCGAGCTTAACGGGGAGCGACTGCAGACGCACGCGCAGACCGGCCGAGTTCTGGGAACGGCTCTGGATCAAGTCCTTGTTGCCGGGACCACCGTCGGTGACCGAGCTGTACGCACTGGAGTTGGCGACGAATCCGTAATAGAGGCGGACGGGAAGCTTGCCCACCTTCGTCGGGTCCTTCTCCGCAACCAAGCTCATGTCTTGGTTGGTGTTGCGGAAGCCCCGGATCGACTGGTTGGCGTTGGCGTTGAAGCTGATCTGGAAGCCGTCGAACTGACGGTTAACGCTGCCGGAGCCGAAGATGCTGCGCCCGCCGGGCATTTCGAACTGCGCCGTTACCGAGCTGCGGTCGTCGATGCGGAGATATTGGTTCAGACCCAAGCTCCAGTCGGTCCGACCGATGCCGCGGAACGCCATGCTGCCTTCCATGCGGTCGCCGCGATTCCAGTTCATCTCGTAGTCCAGGAACGCGCCTCGGCTCGTAGCGGCACCGCGACCCAGTTGCTCACCCGTCCGGAAGCGAAGCAGGCTGGTCATTCCGGGCTTGAGCGACAGGTAGTGCGGGTAGTTCAGCGCCACCTGGTTGTCGTTCACGTTCACCATTTGCTCCATCACCACGGGGGTGTTGTTCTGCATCAGGTTCACCTGGAACAGAGGGAGCTTCATCACGCGCGAGTCGGCGACGTAGATGTCGGCGCGCTGGAACTGGATCTGCCGGTTGGGGAAGATCACCGCCTTCTTGGCGGCGACGCGCGAGGGCGCGCCGCTCAGGTCCTCGAACTCGAAGGACGTGTTTCGGGCGGCGAGGGACGCCGGGGAGATGTTCGCGCCTTTCAGCTCGACAAGTCCGTAGCGGTCCTCTTCGAGCGGAGCCGCGGTGCTGAGGTTGCCGTTCGCGTCCTCAGAGACGAACGCTAAGCCATTGAGGTAGGCGACAGGCCACTGCGGACGCTTCGAGCGGTAGGTGGTCGTACCGACGCCGCGGCGCTGGTCCAGCTTCATGTACAGCTGGTCGAAGTCTTTCGTAAACTTGCCGATCTTCACCCGCGCCTTACGGGCGCGCAGCTCGTACGTCGAGATGCTGAGCTGCATGTCGTCGGCGTCGATGGCGATGTCCCGGTAGCGCAGCGAGACGCCCTTGTTTGCTCCGGAGGCTCCCATGACCCGGCTGTCGCCGGTGTAGTGCATGACTCCCGGGGCAACGAGCTCGATGTACTCCCGGGCGTTCGAGAGCATCGAACGGTCGCCGACGAACTCGAACTCGAACGTCGTCGGCGCGGCTTGGCCGTTGAGCGCGGTCGCGGTGATCTTGGCGATGCCCGGCGCTCCGCCGCTGACGAGGATGACGCGTGCGATTCCGTTGGCGGTGGTGGCCACGCTCTCGCGGAAGGAGCCGAGAGTGGTGTTGAAGACGATGCGGGTGCCGTCGGCGACCGGTCGGCCGGACGTGTCGCGCACTTCGGCAGAAATCGTGGTGGTGCTGCGTCCGTCGGCGACACTGAGCGCTGGGAAGCTGCTCAGCTTGATGAGCGACTGCTGGGCCAGCGCGGCGGCGCATACGCACGCGAGAGCGGCCGTGGCGAGGAGGCGATAAGGGCGGGGCATGGGCTCTCGG
>Ga0164290_1000357_pt1 | contig 160705 bp, 158 predicted proteins | sample Micstemetagenome_FD_108782 | JGI IMG/M metagenome (GOLD analysis project Ga0164290, IMG submission 108782) | Contaminated culture microbial community from soil near Moab, Utah, USA - Microcoleus steenstrupii SON62 (Illumina Assembly) | ecosystem: Environmental > Terrestrial > Soil > Soil crust...
CGCACCAAGGCCGAGATCGAGGCCGAGCGGGCCGCGACCGAGGGCGGCGAGGCGCCGGCCGAGGAGCCGAAGCCCCGTCGTCGCCGGCGCACCAAGGCCGAGATCGAGGCCGAGCGGGCCGCGGGTGGGGACGCCGCCACCGAGGACGCGGCCGGCGCCTGATGCCGGCCACGGCCGCGGGCGATGCGCCCGCGGCCGTGGCGGGGCGCGTCACCCCTCGGCGGTGACGACCCCCACCGGGCAGGACACGCCCGTGCCGCCCAGGCCGCAGTAGCCGTTCGGCACCTTCGCCAGGTACTGCTGGTGGTACGGCTCGGCGTAGAAGAACTCGGGCGCGTCCACGATCTCCGTGGTGATCGGGCCGTAGCCCGACGCCGCGAGCAGCGGGGCGTAGCGGTCCCGGCTCGCCTCCGCCTCCCGGCGCTGGTCCGCGTCGAACACGTAGACGCCCGAGCGGTACTGCGTGCCGGCGTCGTTGCCCTGGCGCATGCCCTGCGTGGGGTCGTGCCCCTCCCAGAACACCCGCAGCAGGGCGTCGTACGAGGTCCGCGCGGGGTCGAACACCACGAGCACGACCTCGTTGTGCCCGGTGCGCCCGGAGCAGACCTCCTCGTAGGTCGGGTTGGGCGTGTACCCGCCCGCGTAGCCCACCGCGGTGGTGTGCACCCCGGGCGCCTGCCAGAAGAGCCGCTCGGCGCCCCAGAAGCAGCCGAGGCCGAACATGGCCTGCCGCATCCCCTCGGGGAACGGCGGGACCAGCGGCGTGCCGAGCACCTCGTGCCGCTCGGGCACGGGCATCCGCTCGGACCGCCCGGGGAGCGCCTCCTCGGGGAGGGGCATCCGGCTTTTCATGCGCATGAAGGAGAACATGCCCCCGAGGGTACCGCTCCCGGCCGGGCACGCCAGCCGGTGCCGCCTAGGGGGTGTCGTTCCAGGCGCGGTACAGGTTGCCGGCCAGCTCCACGATCTCGGCCTGGTACACCTTGCGGCCCTCGGGGGCGAACGACTGGATGCCGTACACGTCGCGGCCGGCGGAGAACGTGACGAACACGATGTCCTGGTTGCCGGCGTCGATCCGCAACCCCTGGCCGTTGGCCTCCGGGAGGTTCACGTCTCGGATCGGGGCGCTGGTGGTGGACCGGATCTCCTGGATGGACGCCCGCACCTCGGCCTGCGCGGCCGCGCTGTCGCGCAGCCGGAAGATGTAGGTCCGCAGCAGGCGGGGGCCCTCGTCGCCCTCGCCGGGCTGGTCGCGGATCACGCCGTCGCTGTACCCCGCGGCCGTCAGGCGCTGCACGGCGGTCGCCGCCGTGGGGTCGTTGCTGCTGTAGAGCGCCGACACCAGGTCCTGCGCGCTCGGCAGGTCGCGGTCGGTGCCCCGCTGCACGTCGGGGATGGACCCGGGCGCCGGCAGCCGCAGCTCCAGGGCCGCGTCCGTGGGCGCCGTGCTGACCGGCGCGGTGGTCGTGACCGGGCCCGTGGTGCCCCCCGCGCCGGGGATCGTGGAGGCGCGGACGGTGACCGTGACGATCACCGTCTCCTCGTCGCCGCAGGCCGCGACGGGAAGCACCGCCAGGCCGGCCACGGCGACCAGCGCGAGCCGGCGGAGGCGGGGGCGCGGGGCGGGGCGGCGGGGCATGGGGGCGCGGCGGAACACGCGCGGGAACGTACGGGGGCGGCGCCGGGTGGTCAAACGAGCTCGACCGGCTCCTCGCGGACCGCCTCCTCCACGGGGACGTTGCGCTGCAGGTGGAAGGCGCGGATCTCCGGGGCGGCGGGGTCGGCGAGCGAGACGATCAGGTAGAGCGTCTGCCCGAAGAAGGCGAGCTCCACGTCCGTGCGCGAGGGGTACGCCGCCGACCGCGTGTGGGAGTGGTAGACGGCCAGCAGGTCGAGCCCGGCGTCGTCGATCTCCTCCATGATCCGCAGCTGCTCGCGGGGCTCCATCACGTACATGTAGGGGCTCGCCTCGGTGTTCACGGCCCGCCACACGCGCTCTGCGGTGCCGTCCCGGCCGCCGATCATCCCGCAGCACTCGTTGGGGAGGTCGGCGCGGGCGTGCGCCACGAGCTCCTCGGCGACGGCGGCGGGCAGCCGCAGCGTCACCAGAACAGGCCCTGGTCCAGCGTGTCCTCGACGGCGTCCAGCTCGCCCGTCCAGATGCCGGCCGACAGGTACTTCCACCCGCTGTCGCACACGATCCCCACGATGGTGCCGCGCGTCATCCGGGAGGCGATGCGCACGCAGGTGTGCATCACCGCGCCGGAGGAGATGCCCGCGAAGACGCCCTCCTCGGACGCGAGCCGCCGGGTCATCACCAGGGCGTCGCGGTTGGCGACCAGCAGCTTCCGGTCGAGCCGGGAGACGTCGAGGATCGGCGGCACGAAACCGTCGTCGAGGCTGCGCAGGCCGCTCACCGGGTCGCCCTGCAGCGGCTCGCAGGCGACGATCTGGATCTCGCGGCGGTGCTCCTTCAGGCGCTGGCCGCACCCCATCAGCGTGCCGCCGGTGCCTAGGCCGGCGACGAAGACGTCGAGCTCCGGGCAGTCCCGCACGATCTCCTCCGCGGTACCCGTGTAGTGGGCACGCGGGTTCGCCGGGTTGCCGTACTGGAACGGCATGAACAGGCCGTTCTCGGCGGCGAGACGCTGCGCCACGGCGACGGCGCCGTTGGAGCCGTACTCGCCGTCGGTGGCCACGATCTCCGCCCCGTACAGGCGCAGCAGCTGGCGGCGCTCCTCGGTGACGTTCTCGGGCATCACCGCGACCAGCCGGTAGCCCTTCACGCGGCAGATCATCGCGAGCGAGATGCCGGTGTTGCCCGACGTCGGCTCCATGATCGTGTCGCCCGGCCGGATGAGCCCCCGCCGCTCGGCGTCCTCGATCAGCGACCGGGCGGTGCGGTCCTTGATGGACCCCGTGGGGTTGTGGCTCTCGAGCTTGGCGAGGATCCGGACGTCGGGGTTGGGCGTCAGCCGCGAGAGCTCGACGAGCGGCGTCTCCCCGATGGCGTGCACCACGTCGGGGTGCACGATCGCGGGCGGGGCGCCCACGGCGGCGTCGGGCGTCACGGCCCCGCCGTCAGGCGTGCTGCCGCCGGGCCGCGGAGGCGCCGTGGGCCGCGGGCCCCGCGCTGCCGCCGCCGGCCATGGCGGGCAGGATCAGGACCGTGTCGCGCTCGCCGACCGGCGTGTCCATCCACGACAGCAGCCGCGCGTCCTCGTCGTTGACGTAGACGTTGACGAACCGGTGGAGGTCGCCCTCGGGCGTCACGAGCTGCGAACGGACCCCGGGATGCATGGAGTACAGCGACTCCAGCACCTCGGACACCGTCCCGCCCGGGACCTCCAGCTCGCGCGCGCCGCCGACGGCCTGGCGCAGCACGGGGGGGATGCGGACCCTGCTCACGCCCCCACCGCCACGTGGCGGCCGACCCCGGCGCACCAGGCGTCGTAGTCGCGGAACTCGAGCCGGGCGTCCGGGCCGCAGGCCGGGCAGTCGGGGTCGCGGCGCACCTTGAGCTCGGTGAACGTCATGCCGAGGGCATCGTAGACCAGCAGCCGCCCGGCCAGCGTGTCGCCCGCGCCGAGCACCACCTTCAGCGCCTCAGTGGCCTGGATCGTGCCCATGACGCCGCAGAGGACGCCCAGGACGCCGGCCTCGCCGCACGACGGCGCCAGGTCCGGCGGCGGCGGCTCGGGGAACAGGCACCGGTAGCACGGCCCCTCGTAGGGCAGGAACACCGACGCGTGCCCTTCGAAGCGGAGGATGCTCGCGTGCACCAGGGGCGTGCGGGTCATCAGCGACGCGTCCGACAGCAGGTAGCGCGTCGGGAAGTTGTCGGCCCCGTCCACCACCACGTCGTACTGCGACATCAGGTCGAGCACGTTGTCGCGGTCGATGCGCGTGGCGTGGACGTTCACCCGCACGTCCGGGTTGAGGGCGGCGATCGCCTCGCGGGCGGACTCGCCCTTGGGGATCCCCACCCGGTCGGTGGTGTGGATGATCTGCCGCTGCAGGTTGCTGATGTCGACGACGTCGTCGTCCACCAGCCCGATGGTCCCGACGCCCGCGGCCGCCAGGTACAGGGCGGCGGGCGAGCCGAGGCCGCCGGCGCCGATGAGGAGCACCTTGGAGTCGAGCAGGCGCATCTGCCCCTCCTCGCCGACCTCCGGCACGAGGATGTGGCGGCTGTACCGCGCCCGCTGCTCGGCGGTGAGCGTGCGCGGCACGCGCACCTCGTTGCCGCTCTGCTTCCAGCGCGTGAACCCCCCGGCGAGGCTCTGGACGTTTCCGTAGCCCATCGCGCGCAGGGTGGTGCCCGCCAGCAGCGACCGGTTGCCCCCGGCGCACATCAGCACCACCTCCTGGTCGGGCCGCGCGACGCCCCCGATGCGGCTCTCCAGGAAGCCGCGGGGCACGTGGACGGCGCCCGGGACGTGGCCCTCGTCCCACTCGGCCTGCTCGCGGACGTCGACCAGCACGGGCCCGTCGGGGCCGTCGAGGCGCGCGGCGAGGTCGGGTACCTGGATCTCCGGCACCTGCTCGCGCGCCTGCGCGAGGAGGTCCTGGTAGCTGTGGGCCATGCGCGTCACCCCCGGTGTACCGAGCGAAAAGACGGTGATTAGGCGGGGGATTCTAGCCTTTTCGCGGCGACGGGGACGCCGTAGGCTCGGAGCGCCATGGCGCCGGAGCCCATCCCCAAGAGCCGGTTCGCCAACGTGGACGCCCGCGTGCGCTGCCCCACGCCCGACTGCTGGGGCGATCTGCTGCTGTTCCCCACCGGGGCGCAGGACTCCGAGGGCATCCCCGAGTTCCAGCCCTTCACCGCCTGCCCGTTGTGCGGGACCACCTTCCCGCTGACGCAGGACATGGACGACCGGGACCTCTTCCTGCGGGTCTCGTGGCTGCGCGCGAACCCGCTGGAGGCGGAGGATGGCTGAGACGCCGACGCCGTTCGCCGCCCGGGCGGACCTCGACGGCGAGGTCGCCGCCCCGCCCCCCTCCCCGCTGCTGCAGCGGCTCTCGGCCGCCGGGCGCGCCCTGCTCGCCGTGGTGGTGTCCGCGCTGCTGGGGGGCTTCGCCTGGCTGATCGTGATGCAGAAGTCCCTCGAGGAGGGCTGGACGGACCACGACTTCAACGGCGGGATGGGCCTGCTGGTGGGCGCCGAGGACGAGCAGGTCTCCCGGCAGGGCTTCTACGTGACCATGGCCGCCTGGCTGGTCATCGCGATCGCCTTCGACCTGGCGTCGCGGATCCGGCGCGCGCCGTGGCTGGTGCGTGGCCTGGTGCTGGCGGGCGCTCTGCTGCTGCTGTGGGGCCTGGTGTTCGGCCCGCTGGTGGCCTCCCGGGTGGACGAGGTGCCCGCGGGCGTGTTCGGCGCCGACGCCGGCGGCGCCAGCGCCGTCGTGGCGCTGGTGGCCTCGCTCGCGGCCGGCATCACGCTGGCGCGGGCGCACGCCCTGGTGCGCAGCACCGCGTGGTGGGAGCCCAAGCACTTCGACCTCCGGGAGAGCCTGGAGGAGCTGTTCGACCGCGACACCGTCCCGCCGGCGGTGCCGGTGGACGTGCCCCCCGGGACCTCCGCCACCGGGGGCGCCACGCGCCCTCCGGCGGCCGACGCGCCGCCCCCCGCCGCCGGGTCGTGACCTCCGCGGGCCGTCGCGGGGCCCCGGCCGGGACCGACGCCGGCGCCGCGGTGCACGGCCTCCCCCTCGCGCGGGGGGGTGGAACGGCGCTGGCGCGGGCCTACAGTCCCCGTGTGCCCTATTCGAACTCGCCGAAGAGCGGGCCGAACACCGTCTCCCAGGTCCCCGGGGTCACGCCCAGACGCTCCGGCCCGGCCATCCGCCGCAGCGCGGCGAGCCCGGCGACGCGCTCCTCGGGCGGCAGGGCGGCGGCCACCCGGGCCGGGTCCACGGGGCGTCCCGGGAACGCGGCCGCGGCGCCGGCGACGTCGGCGCCCCGTACGGGGCGGTCGTAGGTGGCCATCGCGTCCCATCGTACGGCGGGCTCCGCGCCCGCCGGGCCGGCGGACCGCTTCGACCGTGGCGGGATCCTCTCGCTGGCCGCCGGCCACTTCGTGGTGGACATGCTGGTGGGCGCGCTGCCGGCGCTGCTGCCCCTGTTCGTGCGCGAGTACCGGCTGTCGGACCTCGCGGCGTCGATGGTGCTGGGCGCGAGCCTGCTGGCGTCCTCGGCCACGCAGCCGGCCTTCGGGGTGCTCGCCGACCGGCGCGCGGCGCACCCGCTGCTGTGGGGCGGGGTCGCGCTGGGCGCCGTCGCCGTCGCCGCGTCCGGCGCGGCGCCGTCCTACCCCGTGCTGCTGGCGCTGATCGTGGTGTCGGGGCTCGGCATCGCCGCCTACCACCCGGAGGCGGCACGCTCCGCCAACCGCCTCTCGGGCGGGCGCCCGGCGACCGGGCTCGCCTGGTTCATGGTGGGCGGCAACGCGGGCTTCGCCGTGGGCCCGCTGCTCGCGGCGCTCACGGTCCCCTTCCTGGGCCTGGGGGCGACGGCCGTGTTCCTGGTGCCCGCCGCCGGCGTCACGGTGCTGCTCGCCGTGCAGCGCCACCGGCTGTCCCCCCCGGTGACCCACGCCTCGCGCGGCGAGGCGGCCGGGCCCCCGCACGTCCCCGGGCTGACGCTGCTGCTCACCGTCACGACCCTGCGCACGTGGACGCAGTTCGTGCTGCTGGCGCTGGTGCCCCTGCTGCTGGTGCGCGAGCGGGGCATGTCCGACACGGGCGCGGGCCTCACGGTGTTCGCCTTCTCGCTGGGCGGCGCGGTGGGCACCGTGGCGGGCGCGGCGATCGCCGACCGCGTCGGCGGGCGCCGCATGCTGGTGGCCACGATGCCCCTGGCCGCGCCCTTCGCGGCCGGCGCGGCCCTGCTGCCGACGCCCCTCGTGCCCGTGACCATGACCCTGGCCGGGCTGGTCCTGATGGCGTCGTTCTCGGTGACCGTCGCGATGGGCCAGGAGTACCTGCCCGCGCGGCTCGCCCTCGCGGCCGGTCTGATGATCGGGTTCGGCGCGATCGGCTCCGCGCCTCCGGGACTCGCGCTGTTCGGTGCGCTGGCCGACGCCCTCGGCCGCGAGACCGCCATCCTGCTGGTCTCCGCCCTCCCGCTCGCCGGAGGCGCCCTGAGCCTCCTGCTGCCCCCGCCCCGCCCCGCCCACGAGGTGACCCCGTGACCCCCGCCCTCCGCCGCGCGCTCGGCCTGTCCGCACTGCTGGCCCTCGGCGCCGCGGGGCACGCGCAGGCCGCCCCGACGCTCGTGATGCAGCCGATGCCCGATGCCGTGCGGACGGTCGCCTTCGGCTGGAGCTGGCAGGACGCCGACCCGCAGGGTCCGGACGAGGCCCCGTTCTCCGCGGGCAGCGCCCGGCAGGGGTACGACGTCGTCACCTCCACCGGCGTGGTCCTCGCCTCCGCCGAGGGGCCCGGCCGCCGGTTCGCGCAGCCCGCCGCCCCGCCGGCCGACGGGCTCTACAGCCTGCGCGTGCGGGCCCGCGAGTGCTTCGGCAGCCCGGCGGCCTGCGCGGGCCCGGCCTACACGCCCTACGTGCTGGCCGTGTCCGCGCCCCGGACGGTCCGCGTCGACCGGACGCCCCCCACCGCGACCATGGCGATCGCCGGCGGCGCGCCCTACACCACCTCGCGCAGCGTCCTGCTGTCGCTGGGCGCCGCCGACCCCGGTGGCTCGGGCGTGGGCAGCGTGCAGGTGAGCCACGACGGCACGTTCGGCTGCGGCACCGACGACACGGGCGAGCAGCTGTGCCCGCAGCCCTTCACCGCGTCACTGCCGGCCACCCTCCCGGAGGGTCCCGACGGCCCCCGCAGCGTCGCGGTGGTGGTGTTCGACCGCGCGGAGGACCCCGAGGGCGCGGCCGGCGGCTACGTCGACCCCGGCAACGCCTCCACGCCCGTGACGGACGGCATCTTCCTGGACCGCGTGGCGCCCACCGCGGTCCCCGCCGGCCCCTCCGCCGCGGGCGCCGGGCAGACGGCCGCCTTCAGCGCCGCGGGCAGCCGCGACGACACCGACGGCGCCGACGACTCCGGTGTCGACCCCGCGGGCACGACCTGGGACTGGGGCGACGGCACCACGTCCGCGGGGGCCGCCGCCACGCACGCGTGGAGCGGGCCGGGCACCTACGCCGTCACCCTGCGCGTGCGCGACCGGGCGGGCAACACGGGCACGGCCACGCGCACCGTCGCGGTGACCGGCGCGGGCGCGCCGGCCGCGGCGGGGGGCGGGGGCGCCCCGGTGGTCACGACCCCGCCGCCCGGCCCGTCGGCGCCGGCGGCCGCCCAGGGCCCCGCCCGGCTCACGGGCCTGCGCACCCTCGGCACCGCCCGCGCCCGTGGCACCGTGCGCGTGCAGCTGCGCCTGTCCGCACGCGGGCGCGTCACCCTGCGCCTGCACCGCGTGGGCCGGGGCGGGCGGCTGGGCGCCGTGGTGGCCCGGGTGGGCCGCAGCGCCGGCCCCGGCGTCACGCGCCTGGGCCTGCGGCTGCCGGCCGCCGGCTCCTACCGGCTGGTGGCGCTGGTCGACGGGCGGCGCCGCGCGCAGCGCGGGCTGCGGGTGCTGCCGGTGCGCCGGGCGCGGTGAGCGCGCGGCGGGCCCGGCCTCCGCAGGGGGGCGACGACCTCTTCGCCTCCGCGGTGGAGGAGGACCTGCGGCGGACGGGCCCGCTCGCGGCGCGCATGCGGCCGCGCACGCTGGACGAGGTGGTGGGGCAGGGGCGGCTGCTGGCGCCGGAGGGCGCGCTGCGCCGCGCCATCGCGGCCGACCGGGTGCCCTCGCTGGTCCTGTACGGCCCTCCCGGCAGCGGCAAGACGACGCTGGCACGGGTGATCGCGGGCACCACCCGCGCGGCCTTCGAGGAGCTGTCGGCCACCCAGGCGTCGCTGGCCGACGTGCGGGCCGCGCTGCAGCGGGCCCGCGACCGGCGCGTGTCCGCGACGCCCACCGTCCTGTTCATCGACGAGATCCACCGCTTCAACAAGGGCCAGCAGGACGCGCTGCTCCCCGGCGTGGAGGAGGGGCTCGTCACCCTGATCGGGGCGACCACCGAGAACCCCTACTACGAGGTCAACAGCGCCCTCATCTCCCGCATGCGCGTGGTGGTGCTCGACGCGCTGGCGCCGGAGGACGTCGCCGCCCTGCTGGACCGGGCGATGGCCGACCCGCGCGGGCTCGACGGGCGCGTGGCGCTGGCGCCGGAGGCGCGCGAGGCCATCGCCCTGCGCGCGAACGGCGACGCCCGCGCCGCGCTGAACCTGCTGGACGAGGCCGCGGCCGGGGTGCCCGACGGCGGCACGGTGGCCGTGGAGGACGTGCAGGCCGCCGCGGGCGGCCGGGCGGTGGTGTACGACCGCCAGGGCGACGCCCACTACGACACGATCTCGGCCTTCATCAAGTCGATGCGGGGCTCGGACCCCGACGCGGCCCTCTACTACCTCGCGGTCATGCTGACCGGCGGCGAGGACCCCAAGTTCATCGCGCGGCGGATCGTGATCGCGGCCAGCGAGGACGTGGGCAACGCCGACCCGATGGCCCTGACGGTGGCGACGGCCGCCTCCCGGGCGGTCGAGTTCGTGGGGCTGCCCGAGTGCCGCATCAACCTGGCGCAGGCCACGGTGTACGTCGCCCTCGCGCCCAAGTCGGACGCCTCCTACCGCGGCATCGACGCGGCCCTCGCCCACGTCGAGCGCGAGGGGCCGCGGCGCCCGCCGCTCGCCCTGCGGGACGCGAGCCGGGTCAACGCGCGGTTCCTGGGACACGGCGAGGGCTACCGCAACCCGCACGCGGCCCCCGAGGGGGTCGTCGAGGGGTCGCTCATGCCGGAGGGCCTCGAGGACGTCCGGTTCTTCCACCCCTCGGCCCGCGGGGCGGAGGCGGCGCTCAGCCGGCGGCTGGCGGCCCTGCGCGGCGGGGACGGGGCGCGCGGGGACGAGGACGGGGAGCCCCGGCCCTTCTAGCGGCCGGGACCCCCCGTCGCGGCGGCGGGGCACGGCTAGGCTCCGGGCATGGACATCGCCACACGCCTCGACGAGGACGCCAAGTCCGCGCTGCGCGCGGGGGACAAGCTGCGCCTCGGGGTGATCCGCCGCGCCCGCGCGGCCCTGAAGAACGCCGAGATCGAGGCCCGCGCGCCCCTCGACGACCGGGCGGCGCTCGGCGTGCTGCGCGGCATGGTGAAGCGCCATCAGGAGTCGATCGACCAGTTCGCGAAGGGCGGCCGCGAGGACCTGGTGGAGAAGGAGCGGGCGGAGATGGCGGTGCTGGAGGAGTACCTGCCGGCCCCGCTGGACGACGCCGCGGTGGAGGAGGTGGTGCGCCAGGTGATCGCCGAGCAGGGCGTCACCGACGCCAAGGGCCTCGGCCGGGTGATGCGGCCGTCGATCGAGCGCCTGGGCGGGCAGGTGGAGGGCGGCCGGGTCCGGGAGGTCGCCATGCGCCTCCTGGGCGGCTGAGCCGGCCCCGGTGACGCCGCCCCGCGGCGTGGTCCCCGTGCCGCCCGGCCCGGGGCAGGAGTCCGTGTGGGACTACCCCCGGCCCCCGCGGCTGGAGGCCACCCGGCGCCACCTGCTGGTGACGCTGGGCGGCGAGGTCGTCGCGGAGACGCGCCGGGGCCACCGCGTGCTGGAGACGAGCCACCCGCCGGGCTACTACATCCCCTGGGAGGACGTGCGCGAGGGGACCCTGGTGCCGGCCGGCGGCGGCAGCGTCTGCGAGTGGAAGGGTGCGGCGCGGTACTGGACCGTGCGCGCCGGGGGACGCGAGGCGCCGGGGGCGGCCTGGTCGTACCCCCGCCCCACCCGGTCCTTCGCGGCGATCACGGACGCCGTCGCCTTCTACCCCTCCGCCGTCGAGTGCCACGTGGACGGCGAGCGGGTGCGGCCGCAGGACGGCGGGTTCTACGGCGGCTGGATCACGTCGGACGTGGTGGGCCCCTTCAAGGGCGGGCCGGGCTCCTGGGGCTGGTGACGCGCGCCAGCAGGGGCCGGCCGGAGGGCCGCACCCGCAGGCGGTAGACGACGGTGCGCAGCCGGGGGCCCGCGACCACGACGGGGACCGCGCGCGGCGGCCGCAGCGCCACCCGCACGAGCCCGCGCCGGGCGATGCGGGCACGGCCGGCGACCCGCACGCGGGCGCCCGGGGCCAGGCGCACCCGCAGCACGACCACCCGCCGCCCCCCGGCCCAGAACGCGCGCGTCACGGCCCCGGCGGCCGGGGGACGGCGGCCCGCAGCGGGCGTCACCTGCGACGCGGGCCGGGCGACGACCAGCCGGACGGACGCCTCGGACGCGTTGCCCGCCCGGTCCAGGGCCCGGACGGTCCAGGTGTGCGCCCCGGCCTCGAGCCGCACCCGTGCCTCCCCCACTCCCGGTGCCACCGACGCGACCTCGCGGCCGTCCACCAGGAGCACGTCCTCCGCGCGCCCGGACGCCCGCTCCGGGGCGTCCTCGGGCGACCGCCACCGCAGGGTCACCTCGCCGGCGACCGCCTCCCCGGCCGGCGCAAGCGCGGAGGGGGCGGGCGGCGCGGCCAGGTCGGAGGCCGCCCGGAACTGCGGCACGGGGCCGACCCGGCCCTCGCCGGGGTCGTCCTGCGGGCGCCCGGTGGCGACGAGGCGGGCGCGGACCTCCGCGGGGGTGAACGGGGTGCCGCGCTGCGCGCGGGCCACCCCCTGCATCGACGCGATGCCGCCCGCCACGGCGGCGGCCGCGCTGGAGGTGCCGTTGAAGCAGTGCGTGTACGAGCGGTGCGGCGCACCGTCGCCGCCGATCAGGTGCTCGTAGTAGCTGGGCGCCGCCGTCGCCGTCACCACGCCGAGCGCCGGCCCCTGGACGTCCACCCGGCGGCCGTGGTTCGACATGGAGGCGCGGCGGCCCGCCGCCCCGCCCGCCGCCGGGGACTCCCCGCCGCCCACCATCAGGGCGGTGTCGGAGACCGGTGCGCCGAACGTGGCGACGTCGGCGCCGGCGTTGCCCGCCGGGATCACCACCACGATCCCCGCCGCGGTGGCCGCCGCGATCGCGTCCGCGACGGCCGCCCCGTGCACGCCCGTGTCGACGGGGCCCAGTTCCTCCGACTGCAGCTCCACCAGCAGGACGTCGCCGGCGCGCAGCCCCGCGGCGGCGCGGGTGATCGCCGCGGCGGGGGCGAAGTCGGCGGCGTCGGGCCCGCGCACGGGCGACGTGGGCAGCAGGGCGGCCGCCGGGGCGATGCCCGTCACCCCCTGCCCGTCGGCGCGCCCCCCGATCAGTGCGAGCCCGGCGGTCCCGTGGCTGATGTCGCCGGCGCCGCCCGCCCGCCGGTAGGCCGGCCGCGGGGGCACGCGCCCGTCGAGCTCCACGTGGGCGGGGTCCCAGTCGAACTCCACCGTCGCGACCCGGACACCGCCGCCGTCCTCGCCGGCGCCCATGCCCCCCAGGGCCATCTCCCGGCGCAGGTCCTGCAGGGGGGTGAGGTCGGGCGCGGTGGCCCCGGCGGGCGCCGGCACCGCCGGGAACCCGTCGTCGGCCGTCACCAGGCGGCACAGGGACGCGGCCCCCGGCGGCGGCGTGACCACGGTCGCCCCTCCGGTGGCGACCCCGGCCGCGGCGCACAGGGACGCCGCCCCGGCGAGCGCGGCGACGAGCACCCGCCGGGCGCCGGGGACGCGCGGCCGCGGGGGGGGAGGTCCGGGCACGCCCCGTAGGATGCCCGGCGGTCCGGGGCGCGGGAACTGACCGAAGGCGGGGGACGGGTGGAGCTGTCGGCGGAGGAGCGGGAGCGGGTCCGGCCCTACGTGACCGACCTCGACGGGCCGGTGTTCGCGCTGGTCAACCTCCCCGAGACCGTCAAGGGGGCCCTGTTCGCCCGCTACTCGCGCAGCCCGAAGCCGCTGCGCCGCCTGCTGGTGGACGAGTTCCTCTCCGACGCGCCGCCCGCGGGGGCGGGGGACGAGGGCCCGGGCCGGGCCCGCGCGGAGGCCCTCTACGGCCGCGTGCTCGCGGACTACGGCGACGACTCGGTGGCGCAGCTGGGCGCCGCGCACGTCGCCGTCGAGGGCGCGTCCAACGTGCTCACCAAGGTGCTGCAGTGGGGGCGCCTGGCGTCGTACCTCGAGCAGTCCACGCGGTACATCGCGTACACCGACCGCCCCGGGGGGGCCTGGCGCTACCACCGGCCGCCCCACGTCCTCGCCGACCCCGAGGCCGGGCCCGCGTACGGGACGACCCTCGACGACGCCTTCGCCACCTATGCGCGGCTCGTGCCCGTGCTGACCGCCCACTGGGACCGGGTCGTGCCCCACGAGGGGGCGCCGGAGGCGCGCGCCCGCGCCGTGCGCGCCCGCGCCCTCGACTCCCTGCGTGGGCTGCTGCCGGCCGCCACCACCTCGAACGTCGGCGTCTTCGCCTCCGGGCAGGCCTACGAGGCCCTGCTGGTGCGGCTGCGGGCGCACCCCCTCGCCGAGGCCCGCGCCTGCGGGGACGCCATGCTGCGGGAGCTGCGCCGGGTGATCCCCGCGTTCCTCACGCGCGTCGACCGCCCGGACCGGGGCGAGCGCCTCGGCCGCTACCTCACGGACACGGCCGGCGCCGTCGCCGAGCTCGCCGGGGAGCTGCTGCCCGCGCGGGAACCCGGTCCCGCCCCTCCCTCCGTCGACCTGGTCGACCACGACCCCGACGGCGAGGAGCGCGTGGTCGCCCACGCCCTCTGGCCCGCGTCCGGCCGGCCGCTGTCCGAGGTGCGGGCCGCCGTGGCCGCGATGCCGGCCGCCGACCGGGCCCGGGTGCTGGCCGCCCTCGCCGGCGCACGCGCCGACCGCCGGGAGCGCCCGGGCCGGGCCCTGGAGGCCACCGCCTACACCTTCGACATCACCTGTGACTACGGGGCCTACCGCGACCTCCAGCGCCACCGCCTGCTGACCCTGCAGGCGCAGCCCCTCACCCCGGCGCTGGGCTGGGACATGCCGCCGGAGGTGGGCGAGGCCGGCGGGTCGGGGGACTGGGAACGCACCATGCGCGCGTCGGCCGGCCTGCACGCGCTCCTGAGCGCGCGGTTCCCGCACGACGGCGCCTACGCCGTGAGCCTGGCGCACCGGATCCGCTTCACGATGGTCCTGAACGCGCGCGAGCTGATGCACCTGGTGGAGCTGCGCAGCCAGCCCCAGGGGCACCCCGCCTACCGGGCGGTGGCGCAGGCGATGCACCGGGCCCTGCGGGAGGTCGCGGGCCACCACGCGCTGGCGGACATGATGCGGTTCGTGGACACCTCCGACGCGGGCGCGGGCGCGGGGCGGCTCGCGGCCGAGCGCCGGGCGCAGACGCGCCGGTAGGCTGCGCCCCGTTTCCCCGGCGCCGCCCCCGGGCACCGCTCCGACACGCATCCGTACGGGGAGGGCGACATGGGCGACGACGGCAGGTCCACCGAGATGAAGGGGCGCCTCAAGGAGGCGGGCGGCGCGCTCAGCGGGGACGACAAGCTGGCCCGCGAGGGCCGCGCCGACCAGCGCGAGGGCAAGCTGCAGCAGGCCGGCGACAAGCTCAAGGACGCCGCCCGCGACGCGGGCGACGCGCTGAAGCGCTAGCCGGCCCCGGCCGGATCCGGCGCGCGGGGCGATAGGCTCCGCGCGATGACGGACTCCCGCCCACGCCTCGGGGGCATGGCCCTGGCGAACGGGCTCCTCGTGCACGGCCCGCGGCACTGGGCCGCCGCCGTGCGCGAGGGGGACGGCTCGGTGTCGGTGGCGTCGGGCGCGAAGCCCCGCCTGGCGATCGGGCCGCTGGAGTCGGTACCGCTGGTGCGGGGGGTGCTGCGCCTGGGCGAGGCCATCGCGGTCCTGCCCGCGGTCCGCATGGGCATGCCCCAGGCGCGGTTCGCGATGGAGGAGCGCGGGGCGGGCGCCGGGGTGCTCGTCGCCCTGGGGGCCACGGCGCTGGCGCGGCGGCGGATCCGGTCGCCCCTGGGCCAGGAGGCGGTCGCCGCCGCGGCCGGGCTGGTGCCGGCGCTGCTGTCGCTGCGGGGGTCGCGCGCCGCGGTGTGGCACGCCGTGGAGCACAAGAGCATCGCCGCGTACGAGAGCGGCGGCCCCCGCGAGGTGGCCAACGCCGGCGCGCACCCCAAGGAGCACCCGCGGTGCGGCAGCAACCTGGTGCTGCCGCTGATGGCCACCACCACGCTCGCCAACCTCGTCGCACGCCGCGTCGACCGCCGGCTGGGTCCGCGCACCCGTGCGGTGGCGGCGGCCGCCGGGGCCGGCATGGCCGTCGAGCTGTTCGCGTTCGCCGACCGCCGGCCGCGCAACCCGGTGGCGCGCGTGGTGCACGGCGCCGGGCACATGCTGCAGGCGCGCATCGCCACGCGCGAGCCGGCCGCCGCCGACCTCGAGGTGGGCCGGCGGGCGATGGACGCGCTGTTCCGCGCGGAGGGCATCTCCGGCTGATGGACTGCCGGGTGACCGTGCACGTCGACGCCTCGCCGGACGACACCTGGGGGCGGCTGGTCGATGTCGGCCGCTGGCCGGAGTGGAACCCGTCCTGCGTGTCGGCCGAGGCCGAGGAGCCGCTGCGTGAGGGGTCGCGCATGGACCTGCGGCTGCTCCACCCCCGGGGGCGCGACTTCTACACGCGGCCCCGCGTCGCCCGCCTGGAGGCGCCGCGGGCGTTCGCCTGGCGCGCCACCGGCCCGGGCCTCCGCGCCGACACCGAGCTCGAGCTCGCCCCGGAGGACGGGGGGACGCGGGTGACGCTCACCTCCACCTCGGCGGGGGCGCTCGCCTTCGCGTACCGCCTCGCCATGCGGCCGCGCACGCAGGCGCGCCTGTACCTGCGCATGCTGGACGGGCTGGCGACCGCCATGGCCGCGCGGTGAGGCGCCGCTCGCTCGTCGCGGCGCTCGCCATCGCGATCGCCGTCCCCGGGACGGCCGCCGCACACGTGGACGTGCTGCCCAGCCGGGTGGTGCAGGGCGAGGCGACGGAGTTCACCCTGCGGGTGCCGAACGAGCGCGACCTCGCCTCCACGGCGGTGGAGGTCGCCTTCCCGGACGCCGTCACGGTGTACGCGCTGGGGGTCCCCCCGCCCGGCTTCACCGTGCGCGAGCGGCGGGCCCCCGACGGCCGGCTCACCGGCGCCACCTTCCGGGGCACGATCCCCGTGGGCCGCTACCAGGACTTCACCTTCCTCGGCACGCCGTTCCAGGCGGGCACCACCGTGTGGCCCAGCCGCCAGACCTACGCGGACGGCGCGGTGAAGCCGTGGACCGAGACCCCCACGCCCGGCGCGGAGGAGTCCGCGGAGAGCGGCCCCACCACCCCCGGCCCCGCCTCCGCCGTGGAGGTGCTGCCCGAGGGGACCTCGATCGCGCCGGCGGGTCCCGCCGAGGGCGGCTCCGACGGGGACGACGGCTCGGGCGCGGCGGTCTGGCTGGGCCTCATCGCGATCCTGATCGCCGCCGGCGCCCTCACGGCCACCGGCTTCCTGTGGAGCACGCGCCCCGTGCGGCTCCCGGAGGACCCCGAGGACCCGCCCCCCGGGGCGGCGCCGGGGGCGGGTCCCGCGACGTGACCGCCGAGGCGGCCCCGCGGCGGCGGCTGCCGCCCGAGACCTTCGGGCTGCCCGTCGAGAAGATGCGCGAGGGGTACTACTCGGACGCGTACTTCACCTTCACCCGGGACCTGCTGGAGTGGGACGGCCACCACCCCCGGGTGCTGATGCAGGTGTTCCAGCGGCAGGAGTCGGTGCTGGGGGGCGTCGACGAGGCGCTCGCGATCCTGCGCCTGTGCAGCGGCCGGCGCACCGCCGACGGCTGGGCGCCGGGCTGGTCGGCCCTGCGCGTGGCGGCCCTGCACGACGGCGACGAGGTCGCCCCGTGGGAGACCGTCATGACGATCGAGGGCGACTACACCCTGTTCTGCCACCTCGAGACGCTGGTGCTGGGCGTGCTCGCCCGCCGGACGCTGATCTCGCGCAACGTGCGCGACGTGGTCGCGGCGGCCGGCGGCAAGCCCATCCTGTACTTCCCCGCCCGCTTCGACCACTGGCACGTGCAGACCGGCGACGGCTGGGCGGCGCACATCGCGGGGGCGATCGGCGTGTCCACCGACGCGCAGGCCTCCTGGTGGGGCGGCAAGGGCATGGGCACCGTGCCCCACGGGCTCATCGCCGCCTACGGGGGCGACACCGTGCGCGCCGCGCGCCGCTTCGCCGACCGCTACGCCGACGAGCTGGCGGTCACCGTCCTCGTGGACTTCGAGAACGACTCGGTCCGCACCGCCCTGGACGTCGCCCACGCCCTCGGCCCGCGCCTGTGGGGCGTCCGCCTCGACACCTCGTCGACGATGGTGGACCGCTCGCTGTGGGACGAGATGGGCCGCTTCCCGCCCGCCGGCGTGGTTCCCGAGCTGGTGTGGAAGGTGCGGCGGGCGCTGGACGCGGCCGGGCACGGGCGCGTGCGGATCGTCGCCTCGGGTGGCTTCGACGCCGAGCGGATCCGCCGCTTCGAGCGGCTCGGCGTCCCCGTGGACGCCTACGGCGTCGGCAGCTCCCTCCTGCGCGGCGCCAACGACTACACGGCGGACGTGGTGCGCGTGGAGGGACGTCCCTGCGCGAAGGTGGGCCGCGCGGAGCGGCCCAATCCCCGGCTGGAGGTGGTGGCGTGAGCGGGTCGTCGGCGACGCAGGGCAGGCTCCACCACGTGGCGTACGTGGTGGCCGACCTCGACGCGGCCCTGCCCGCGTTCACCGGGCGCTTCGGTATGCAGGAGACGGTGCGCGAGACCATGCACGAGCAGGGCGTCGAGGCCGTGATGCTGCGGGCGGGCCCGGCGTTCGTGGAGCTGATCAGCCCGCTCGACGCCGACGGGGCCATCGCCCGGTTCCTGGAGAAGCGCGGCGAGGGCCTCCACCACGTGGCGTACGCGGTCGACGACGTGGCCGCGGCGCTCGCCGCGCTGGCGGCCGAGGGCGCCGAGCTCATCGACACGGCCCCGCGGCGCGGCCTGGGCGGGCACATGGTGGCGTTCGTGCACCCGCGCTCGGGAACCGGTGCGCTGACCGAGCTGGTGGAGGAGCACGGCTGAGGCGGCGCCCGCGGCGCACGCGGCTCGGCGCGGCGCCGCCGGCGAACGGCACGGACCGGAGGTGGCGATGAGGGCGACGGTGTTCCACGGGGCCGGCGACGTGCGCGTGGAGGAGGTGCCCGACGCGGCCCTGCGCGCGCCCACCGACGCGCTGGTGCGCGTCACCCACGCGTGCATCTGCGGCAGCGACCTGTGGCCGTACCGCGGCGAGCTGCTCATCTACGGGTCGAACGGCCGCATGGGCCACGAGTTCATGGGCGTGGTCGAGCAGGTCGGCGCCGAGGTGACGGCCGTGCGCCCGGGTGACCGCGTCATCGCGCCCTTCGCGTTCTCCGACGGGACCTGCGCCTTCTGCGCGGAGGGCCTGCACACCTCGTGCGTGCACGGCGGGTACTGGGGCGGCGCCAACGACGGCGGGCAGGGCGAGGCCGTGCGGGTCCCGCTGGCCGACGGCACCCTGGTGCGCCTGCCCGACGAGGTCGACCTCGGCGACCCCGTGCTCGCCCGCGCCTGCGCGACCCTGACCGACGTGCTGGGCACCGGGCACCACGCCGCCCGCTCCTCCGGGGTCGGGGAGGGCGGCACCGCGGTGGTGGTGGGCGACGGCGCGGTGGGCCTGTGCGGCGTGCTGGCCGCGGCGCGCCTGGGCGCCGAGCGCATCATCGTGATGGGCCGGCACGACGACCGCCTGGCGGTGGCGCGCCGGTTCGGCGCCACCGACGAGGTGCGCGAGCGCGGGCCGGAGGGCGTCGCCCGGGTGCGCGAGCTCACCGGCGGGGGCGCCCCGCACGTGCTCGAGTGCGTCGGCACGGTCCAGGCGACGGCGACGGCCGTGGCCGTGTGCCGGCCCGGGGGCACGGTGGGGCACGTGGGCGTGCCGGCCGAGCCCGTCGACCTCATGGACGTCTACAACCGCAACGTCACGCTGCGGGGCGGGGTCGCGCCCGTCCGCGCGTACATCCCCGAGCTGATGGCCGACGTGCTGGCCGGCCGCATCGACCCCTCCCCCGTGCTCGACGTCACCGTGCCCCTGGACGACGTGCCGCGCGGCTACGCCGCGATGGACGCGCGGGAGGCGATCAAGGTGCTCGTCACGGTCGGGTAGCGCGCGCCCGGGCGGCGCCCCGCGGCCCGCGCGCGCCACGGAGCGGCGGCCGGCGGGAGGCGGCGTCCAGGGCGCGGGCGCTGCCCTAGACTCGCCCGCGGTCCACGGCGAGGAGGAGACCCATGGCGGCGCGGCGGCTGGAGCTGGGGTTCGAGGGGGGCGCGGTGCTGCGCGTCTCGATGGAGGAGGCGGACGTCCAGGCGCTGACGTCGGCCATGCAGGGGGGCGCGAACCCCGGGTGGACGCAGGTGGCCGTCGACGACGGCGTGTGCTGGGTCGACCTCGCCAAGCTCACCTTCGCGCGCATCTGGAACGAGTCGTCGCGCAACGTCGGCTTCCGCGGCGCGTAGGCGGGGGCGGTAGGTGGACCTCGGCCTGGTCGGGCGCACCAACTCGGGCAAGACGTCGCTGTTCGCGCTGGTCACCGGCGCCGACGCCGAGATCGCGCCGTACCCCTTCACCACGCGGGAGGCCCAGCGGGCGATGGCCGAGGTGCCCGACGACCGGGTCGACGCCATCGCCGACGTGCAGGACATCCCGCGACGTGTGCGCGCGCAGATCCAGATGGTCGACATCCCCGGCCTCGCGGCGGGCGCCGGCCAGGGCGAGGGGCTCGGCGGCCGGGCCCTGGGCGAGCTGCGCCAGATGGACGCCCTGGTGCACGTGGTGCGCGCGTTCCGGAACGCCGAGGTGCCGCACCCCGAGGAGCGGGTGGACCCCGTCGCCGACGCCGAGGCGGTCGACCTGGAGCTGACGCTCGCCGACCGGGAGCAGGTGGAGCGCCGGCTGGAGCGGGTGCGCAAGGGCGTCCGCACCGGCGAGGCGGCCGCCAAGGCGGAGCTGCCGCAGCTGGAGGCGGTCGCCGCCGCCCTCGACGCCGGGCGCCCCGCCCGCCTGGTGGAGGACGAGGCCGCGCGCGAGCTCGCCCTCGGGATGGGGCTGCTCACCGCACGCCCCGTGCTCTACGTCGCCAACACCGACGAGCCGGGCCCGCCCCCGGACGCCCTCGTCGCCCACGCCGAGGCGCGCGGCGCGCAGGCGCTGGCCCTGGACGCGGGCACCGAGCGGGAGCTCGCCGCGATGGACCCCGCCGAGGCCGCGGAGCTGGCGGCCGAGATGGAGCTGGGCGAGGTGCGGGGCGCCGACGCCGTGGTGCAGGCCGCCTACCGCCTGCTGGACCTGGTCACCTTCTTCACCGGTTCCGGGCCGCCGGAGGCCCGGGCCTGGCCGATCCGGCGGGGCACCACCGCCGACCGCGCCGCCGGGAAGATCCACAGCGACATGGAGCGCGGCTTCATCCGCGCCGAGGTGATCGCGTGGGACCGCCTCGTGGAGTCCGGCTCGTTCTCCCGGGCGCGGGAGCAGGCGCTGGTGCGCGTGGAGGGCAGGGACTACGTCGTCCAGGAGGGCGACGTGATGCAGATCCGCTTCAACGTCTGAGGAGCCGGCCTACAGCTCCCCCGACCCCTCCAGGCGGGCCTTGACCTGGGTCTCCAGGGCGTTGGCCCGCAGCAGGGCGAGCGCCTCGGGGCTCGCGCCCCCGGGACCCTGACCCGGCGGCGGGCCGTGGTGCCAGGCGACGCAGTGCAGCAGGGCGAGCAGGCGGTCGTCGGGCAGCCCGGCCGCGCGGCCGGCGTCCTCAACGATGCGCATCCCCAGCGCCACGTGCCCCAGCAGCCGCCCCTCCTCGGTGGGCTCCACCGTCGCCCCCACCCGCCAGGCCCGCGTGTAGCCCAGGTCGTGCACCAGCGCCGCCGTCACGAGGAGGTCCGCGTCCAGGCGCGGGTGCCAGGTGCAGAGGGCCTGGCACACCGCCGCGACGCCGACGGTGTGCTCCACCAGCCCCCCCAGGTAGGCGTGGTGGCCCGACCGCGTGCAGGGCACGGTGCGCCAGGCGCGGGCCAGCGCCCCGTCGCTCGTCAGCCGCGCCAGCACCGCGCGCAAACCCGTGTCGCCCACCTCGTCGGCCAGGTGCAGCACGAACCCGAACAGCTCGTCCGGGTCGCGATGGCTGCGCGGCACCAGGGTCTCGGCGGGTCCCTCACCCTCGGCGGGGGGCCGCACGTGCGCGATGACCAGCTCCAGGCGCCCGCCCCGCTCCTCGGCGCGTCCGGCGACGCGGGCCGCCGTGCCGGGCACCAGGCGCTCCGCGAACCAGTCCGGCTGGTCGAAGACGGTGGCCCGCGCCGTGCCCGTGGCGTCCCCCAGCACGACCGACAGGAACGCGCGGCCCGCACGGGAGAGCCGCCGCTCCACCTGCCGCACGGCGTAGACCCCCTCGAAGGGCTGCCCCGCGGCGATGTCGGCGATCGCCGTCACCGGTCGCGGGCAGGGCACAGCAGCGCGAAGTCGCAGCTGCGGCAGACCCAGCCCGGCCGCGGATCGAAGCGCCCCGCGGAGATGTCGTCGAGGGTGCCGCGCACCTCCTCCAGCGCGAGCCCCACCTCGCCGCCGTCGGGACTGTCGGTCTTGACCGCCCCGTCGAACACGTACTCGAGCGTCGCCCCGCCCGGCACGATTCCCCAGGCCTCCCGCGCGCCCGCCAGGTACGTGCGCAGCACCAGCCGGCCCTCGTCCTCGGCGGGACCGGGCCCGGGCGGCGCGCCCGTCTTGTAGTCGACCAGCCCGTAGCCGCCCCCGTGGCGGTCGATGCGGTCGATGCGCCCGTGCACCCGGTGCGGGCCGAGCATCAGCGTGAAGCCCCGCTCCACCGCGGCGATACGGGCGCCGCCCCGGACGGTGCGCGCGACCAGGGCGGGGAACCGCTCCCGCGCCAGGGCCAGGGCGTGCCGGCCCTGGGCCGTGCCCTCCACCCGCGACCGGCGCAGCTCGGCGGCGAACCGGCGCACCAGCGCCTCGCCGTCGGGCGGCGGCGCGTCGGGGGCGAGCACCGCCTCCAGGGCGGCGTGGGCGGCGGTGCCGACGGCGCGGACGGGGTCGGCCCGGGGCGGGACGCGGTCCACGTGGGCGTAGCGGTACTGAAGGGGGCACCGGCGGTAGCGCGCCACGGCGGTCACCGAGCAGGTGATGCCCGGGCGGGCGGGGCGCGCGGGGGCGCGGGGCGGCGCGGGGCGGGCGGGCGGCGCGAGCGCCTCGGCGCGGGCCCGCACCAGCGCGTCGGCGGCGGCGTGCACGGCCGCGGGGTCGGGGTCGCCGCCGGCGGCCCGGGCGCGGGCGGCGTCGGTGGCGACGCGCTCGAACTCCGCGCGGGCGGCGCCGACGGCCTCCAGCAGGGCGCGCTCGGGCGCCTCGCCCACGGCCTCCAGCTCCGCCCCCGGCACCGCCGCCATGGCCTCCTCCAGGAACGCGGACGGCCGCTGGGTGATGCCGCGCTCGGACGCCACCACCGCGGCGAGCACCAGCACCCGGCGGGCGCGCGTGAGCGCCACGTAGGCCAGGCGGCGCGACTCCGCGAGCTGCGCGGCCGGGCCCTGCGGCAGCGCCTCGGGCAGCAGGGCGTCGGGGATGTCCGTGCGGGTCCGGTCGCGACCGGGCCACGACCGGTGGGTCATCCCGATCACGAAGACCGCGTCGAACTCCAGGCCCTTGGCGGCGTGCACCGTCATCACCTGCACGCCGCGGCGCTCGGCCGGCGCCCCCGCGTCGCCCCGGTACTCCAGCTCGGCCAGCCCCCACAGGATCCGGGCGACGTCCGCCACCCCGGCGGCCGGATGCGCCAGCCGCAACGCGGCCACCAGCCGCTCCAGGGCGGCGAGCGTGGCCAGGCGCGCCGCCCCCTCGGCCCCGCCCGCGGCGACCGCGGCGGCCCGCAGCCCGGTGAGGTCGAGGATCGCCCGCACGGTGGCGAGGGGGTCGTCCTCGGCGGCGACGCGCCCGAGGGCGTCGAGCAGGTCGACGAACCGCAGATCGGCGCCGGCGTCGGTGAGCGCCTGGCGCAGCGCCAGGGCCGCGGAGGCGCCCCGCGCGGAGGCCACCGCCGCGGTGGCGACGTGCCACGGGACGCCGAGCGCGGGGTCGGCCGCGGCGCGCAGGTGCGCCTGCCCGTCGGCGGGGTCGGCCAGGGCACGCAGCCAGGCCATGGCCGCCCGCACCTCGCGGCGCTCCAGCAGGCCCACGCCCCCGCGCACCTGGTGCGGGATGCCCGCCCGCTCCAGCTCCTCCACCAGCGCCGCCCCCTCGGTGCGGACGCTGCGCATGAGCACCGCCTGCTCCTCCAGCGGCGTGCCCGCCTCCGCCAGCCGCACGATCTCCGCGGCCACCGCGCGGGCCTGCCCGGCGGGGTCGGGGGCGAGCCAGAAGCGGGGGGCGGGCCCCTCTGCGCCGGGGCGGGCGACCAGCCGCTTCTCCACGCGGTCGGGCACCTCGCGCACGATCGACCACGCGGCGTCCAGGATCACCTGCGTGGAGCGGTAGTTGTCCTCCAGCCGCACCTCCTCGGCGCCCGGGAAGCGGCGCCGGAAGTCGGCGATGTTCTTGGTGGACGCGCCCCGGAACCGGTAGATGCCCTGGTCGTCGTCGCCCACCACGACGAGGCTGCCGGCGGGGTCGGCGACCGCGAACAGCAGCTCGGCCTGGGCGTGGTTGGTGTCCTGGAACTCGTCCACCAGCACGTGCCGCGAGGCGGCCCGCACGGCTTCCCGGCGGTCCGGGTGCTCGCGCACCAGCCGCAGCGCCCGCACCAGGGACATGCCGAAGTCCTCGAGCCCCTCCTCGGCGAGCCACGCGTCGTGGGCGGCGAAGGCCTGGGCGAACTCCAGCTCGCGTCGGGCCTGCCGCTCGGCCGCCCGGTCGCGGGCCTCCTCCACGGCGGCCCGCGCCCACGACAGGTACTCCTCCGCGCCCACCAGCTCGTCGCGGCAGCGGTCGATGCGGGCGATGATCTCCCCGACCAGCTGCGGCGGGTCGCTGCGCCCGGTGAGGTGGGTCAGCTCGAGCTCGGCGAGCCGGTCGAGCACGATGAGGCTGCGGAGCTCGCCGTCCGCCGGCCGCAGCACGGGCGCGAGGCCGTGGTCGACCCCGTGGAGGCGCACGACCTCCTGGGCCCAGGCGTGGAAGGTGGCCACCCGCAGCGTCTCGTGCGAGCGCCCCAGCAGGTCCTCGGCCCGGCCGCGCAGCTCCTCCGCGGCCTGCCGGGTGTAGGTGAGCGCGAGCACCTCGCCCGGGGCGGCCCCGCCCTCCACCAGCCAGGCGAGCCGCCGGCACAGCACGCGGGTCTTGCCGGCGCCGGCCCCGGCCAGCACCAGCAGCGGGCCCGCCCCGTGCGTGACCGCCCGCCGCTGGGCGGGCGTGAGGTCGTCCAGGGCGACGCCGGGCGGCGGCAGCAGCGTGGTCATGCGGCGGCGGCGCGGGGGGCCCGGACGGAGCCGCCCGGGCGGGGGCGGGGTGTGCGGTGCGTGCTCAGACGGCGATGGTAGACACCGGCGCCGACGGCACGCGTGGCCGCCCCCGGGGCACCCTCGGGCGACCGTCGGGCGGGCCGCGGGCGTGCTGTAGAGTCGCCCGCCGTGGCCGTCGTCCGCCCCTTCCGCGCGCTCCGCTACCAGCCGCTCGCCGGGCACCTCGACGAGCTGGTGGCGCCGCCCTACGACGTCATCGGCACCGAGGAGCGGCGGGCGCTGCTGGAGCGCAGCCCGCACAACGCGGTGCGGCTCGAGTTGCCCGACCCGCCCTACGAGGCCGTGGCCGAGGTGATCGCCCGGTGGACCGCCGCGGGCGTCCTCGCGCGGGCCGAGCGGCCGGGCATCGTCGCCTGGACGCAGACCTTCACGCTCGCCGGCGCCACCGCGGAGCGCCGCACGCTGCTGGCGACGGTCGGGCTCGCCCCGTACGAGGACCGGGTGGTGCGGCCGCACGAGCGCACGCACCGCGGCCCCAAGGAGGACCGGCTGCGCCTCTACCGCGCCGTGGGCCTGCATGTGTCCCCGGTGTTCGGCCTCTACCCCGACCCGGAGGGTGCGGCCTGGGCCGCGGCCGGCGTCGACGGCGAGCCCGACTCGGTGATGGTCACCGACGGCGGCCAGGTGGAGCACCGCGTGTGGTGGATCGACGACCCGCAGCGGGTGGAGGCCGTCTCGGCGGCACTGGCCGACCGCTGGGTGCTGATCGCCGACGGCCACCACCGGTACGAGACCGCCCTCGCCTACCAGGCGGAGCGACGGGCGGCCGAGGGCGACCCGCCCGGCGAGCGGCCCTACGACAGCGTCCTGATGGGCCTGACCGCGCTGGACGACCCCGGCCTGGTGGTGCTGCCCACGCACCGCGTGCTCACGGAGTGGCCCGACGGGGCCGCCGGGCGGCTGCGCGCGACGCCGGTGGACGACCTCGACGCCCTGCTGGACGCCCTGCAGGCGGCGCCGGAGGACGCGCCCGCGCTCGGCCTGGTGCGCCCGGACGGGTTCGCGCTGCTGACCGCCGACCTGCCGGCCGGCGCCTCGCCGGCGGCGCGCCTGGATGTGGCCGTCCTGGAGCGCGAGGTGCTGGTGCCGGACCTGGGCGACGACCAGGCGGCGCTCACGGCGCGGGGGGTGCTGAGCTACGTCAAGGACGCCCGCGAGGCCGCGGCCCTCGTCGCCGGTGGCAGCGCGGCGGCCGCCGTGCTGCTGCGCCCGATCCCGAAGGCGGCCGTCGCCGCCGTGTCGGAGGCCGGCGAGACCATGCCGCAGAAGTCGACGTACTTCTTCCCGAAGCTCCTCACCGGCGTCGCGTTCCACGTCCTGGTGGATGGCTGACCCGGCGCGGCCCTCGCCGGACGCCATGCGCTGGTTCGCGCCCCTGCGCGAGGTCAGCCGCCGACTCGGAGGCGCGATCCGGGAGATGAGCCCCGCCCAGCGGGCCGAGGGCCTGGGCCGGGGCGCCGGGGGCGATATCACCGCGCGGGTCGACCGCATCGCGGAGGACGCCCTGCTGCAGACGCTGCGCGACCTGCACCACGACCGCGGCGAGGCCATGACCGTGGTCAGCGAGGAGGCGGGCATCGTGCGGCTCGGCGAGGGCGGCACCACGGTCGTCGTGATCGACCCCGTCGACGGCAGCCAGAACGCCAAGCGGGGGACGCCGCTGTTCGCCACGTCGGTCGCCGTCGCGGACGGGCCGACGATGGGACATGTGCGGTACGCATTCGTCCGCGACCACAGCACGGGCGAGGAGTTCACGGCCGAGCGCGGCGTCGGCGCCTGGCTCGACGACCGCCCGATGCCCCCGGCGGCGCGGCCCGCCCACCTGCGCCTGCTGGCGGTGGAGGGCGCCAGCGCGCTGCGGATGCAGGCCGCGGCGGAGACGCTGGTGGGGGAGGTCGGCCGGCTGCGCTCTCTGGGGTCGATGGCGCTGTCGATGTGCTGGATGGCGGCCGGGCGCATGGACGGGCTGCTGGGGCTGAGCCCGGTCCGCCCGGTGGACGTCGCCGCCGCGCAGCTGGTGCTGCGGGAGACCGGGTGCTGGGTGGGGCTGCCCGAGGCCGGCGACCTCGACGGGTGCCCGCTCGACCTGGCGACCCGCCGCCGCGTGATGGCCACTGCGGAACCCGAGCTGCTGGAGCGCATGCGCGCGGCGCTGGACGCGGCGGTGGCCGTCAGCTAGGGCCCGCGCCCCCGGGGCGTCCTATCATCGGCCGGGGCCCGCAGCCGGCCGGGCCCGTGACCGGACGGTGACGACATCGGCCTCCTGCGCAGGCGCCTGACCGACGAGCAGCGCGCCCGGATCCCCCCGGGCCAGCACACCGTCGACGACTTCCCCGTGCTGCACGTGGGCGGGGTCCCCTACACCACGCCGCCGGCGGACTGGGACCTGCGCGTCTGGGGCGCCGTCGCGCGCCCGGCGCGCTGGGACCTCGACGCGTTCATGCACCTGCCGATCACCCAGGTGCGCTGCGACATCCACTGCGTCACCACCTGGAGCAAGCTGAACACCTTCTGGGAGGGGGTCGCTCTCGGCTGGCTGCTGGACGAGGTGGGGCCCCTGCCCGAGTGCACGCACGTGATCTCGCACGGCGAGAACGGCTACACCGCCAACACGCCGCTCGAGGCCCTCCGCGCGCCCGGCGTGCTGCTGGCCCACCGCTTCGGCGGACGGCCCCTGGAGCCCGTGCACGGCGCGCCGGTGCGCCTGATGATCCCCCAGCTCTACTTCTGGAAGAGCACCAAGTGGCTGCGCGGGCTGGAGTTCGTCGCCGGCGACCGCCCCGGCTTCTGGGAGGTGCGCGGGTACTCCGACTCGGCCGATCCGTGGAAGGAGGAGCGCTACGGATTCTGACCGGGACACCCGCGCCCAGCGCGAGGTGACGGAGGACTTCGCCGACATCGAGCGCATCACGCGCCGGGTCGGCCGCGGGGCGGCCGCCTTCGGCGTGGCCTCGCCCGTGTGGCTCGTGCTCCTGCTGCTGCTGCCCGAGGCCGGCCTCGGCCCGATGTCGTCGTTCGTCCTGGCCACCGGCGCCACCGCGCTGCTGGCGTGGGCGGGGCTGCGGTGGTTCCTGCCGCGGCGCGCCGCCACCGCCGCCGGTGCCGCCGGGACGGCGTCCGCGGGCGCCGCGGTAGCCGACCCCGCCGCGCGCCGCACCCGCCGCCTGGTGCTGGGCGCCGCCGGCGCCATCGCCCTCGCGTACCTCGTCTTCGTGCTGCGCGCCGCCGGCTGAGCCCCCGGGCCCGGTCCCCTCGCGGCCGGCCCGCGCGCCCGCAACCATCACCCCAGTGCGGCAGCCGCCGCATGAGAACGCAAGGAGCACCACCGCATGAGCCCACTGATCCCGATGGTCGTCGAGCAGACCTCGCGCGGCGAGCGGGCCTACGACATCTACTCCCGGCTGCTGGCCGAGCGGATCATCTTCCTCGGGACGCCCGTGGACGACCAGATCGCGAACCTCATCGTGGCGCAGATGCTCCACCTGGAGAGCGACGACCCGGACAAGGACATCTCCCTGTACATCAACTCCCCCGGGGGGTCGGTGTACGCAGGCCTGGCGATCTACGACACCATGCAGTTCATCAAGCCCGACGTGCAGACCATCTGCGTCGGGATCGCGATGAGCATGGGCGCCCTGCTGCTGGCCGGCGGCGCGTCCGGCAAGCGCATGGCCCTGCCGAACGCCAAGATCATGATCCACCAGGTCTCGGGCGGGTTCTCCGGCCAGGCCACCGACATCGAGATCCACGCGCGCGAGGCCCTGAAGGTGCGCCAGCGGCTCGACGAGATCCTCTCCGGGCACACGGGCAAGCCGCTGGACGAGGTCAAGCGCGACACCGAGCGCGACTACTTCATGTCCTCCGAGGAGGCGCGGGAGTACGGGCTCGTCGACCGCGTGATCGTCAGCCACTGACGCCGCGGGGCGGGCGGGGCGGACGCCCCGTCCGTCCCGCCCGGCGGGCCCCCGGTTGCACGGCCGCGACGCGCACCTCTAGCGTGGCCGCGTGAGCGGGGTCGGGCAGACGGGCGGCGGGGGGGACGACCCCGCCGGGCACCCCCGGGTGCTCGTGCTGACGCCGGTCAAGGACGCCGCCCATCACCTGGACCGGTACTTCGCGCTGCTCGGCACGCTCGACCATCCGGCGGGCCGGCTGAGCCTGGGCCTGCTGGAGGGCGACAGCTCCGACGACACCTACGCGCGGATCGCCGCACGGCTGCCCGCGCTCCGCGCCCGCTACGCGCGGGTGACGCTGGCGCGCCGCGACTTCGGCTTCCGGGTCCCGGACGGGCTGCCCCGCTGGGCACCGTTCCTGCAGCTCGCGCGGCGCAGCACGCTGGCCAAGGCCCGCAACCACCTGCTCTTCACGGCGCTCGCCGACGAGGACTGGGTGCTCTGGCTCGACGTCGACGTGACGGCGTACCCGGCCGACGTGCTGACGCGGCTGCTCGCCACGGGCCGCGACATCGTCACCCCGCACTGCGTGACGCGCCCGGGCGGGCCGACCTTCGACCTCAACGCCTGGCGGCACGGCGGGCGCGTGGGCATGGCCGACCTGCGCGGAGGGCCCGACCTGGTGCGCCTGGACGCGGTGGGCGGCACGATGCTGCTGATCCGGGCCGACGTGCACCGCGACGGCCTCGTGTTCCCGCCGTACCCCTACGGCCGCCGCAGCCCCTTCGCACGCGACCCCTCGCCCTTCCTCGGGGACGTCGGCGAGGTGGAGACCGAGGGCCTCGGGATCATGGCGAAGGACATGGGCGTGGAGTGCTGGGGGATGCCCAACCTCGAGATCGTCCACGCGCCGTCGTGACACCGGCCGAGGCCGAGGTCGCCGCGCTGCTGCGGGCCCTCGCCGCCCGCCCGCCCGCGTACCCGGGGCACCGCTCGGGCCGCGGGATCGTCATGTGCGCCGGCGGACCGCGGCTGTTCACGTCGGCGTTGGTGACGCTCAACGTGCTGCGCCGCACCCTCGGCTGCACGCTCCCGGTGCAGGTCTGGCACCTGGGCCCGGCGGAGATGGGCCCCGTGGAACGGGGCCTGCTGGCCGGGCTGGACGTGGAGGTGGTGGACGCGGAGCGGGTGCGGCGGGACCACCCCGCCCGCATCCTGGGCGGCTGGGAGCTGAAGCCCTACGCCCTGACGCACACGCGGTTCCGCGAGGTGCTCCTGCTGGACGCGGACAACGTCCCGGTCGTCGACCCCGGCACCATGTTCGCCTGGCCGGCGTACCGGGAGACCGGAGCCGTCTTCTGGCCGGACCTGGACGCGGTCGCGCCCGACAGCGGGCTCTGGGCGCTGTGCGGGCTGCCGCACCGGGCCGAACCCGCGTGGGAGAGCGGCCAGGTGCTGCTCGACGTGGCCCGCTGCTGGGACGCGCTGCAGCTGACGCTGCAGATGAACATGCACTCGGACGTCGTCTACGCGCACGCGCACGGCGACAAGGAGACCTTCCACATGGCGTGGCGGATGCTGGACCGCCCGCACGGGATGGTCCCCCACCCCCCGGCGGTCGTGCCCGTGGGGCTCGGCCAGCGCGATTTCGCGGGTGACGTGGTGTTCCAGCACCGCACCATCGCCAAGTTCGCGTTCGCCGGGGAGACCCCGCGCTGCGCCGGGTTCCGCTTCGAGGACGAGTGCCGCGCGTACCTCGGCGAGCTGCGGTCGGCGTGGGGCGGCCGGATCAGCACGGTGCCCGACCGCGACGCGGGCGACCTGGCGGCCGAGCGGCGCGTGGCGGCGACCCCCTGGTGGACGCGCACGCGGCCCGGGGAGCCCGAGCGGTCGCTGGAGCTGCTGGCGGGCAACCGGGTGGGCGGGGGGGCGTCCGACCTGGAGCTGACCTGGTGGGTGCGCGGCGACCGGCTCCATCTGGCCGGCCGCGACGGCGAACTCGCCACGTTCGCGCCGGAGGGCGACGGCTGGCGGGCGCCGGACGACGGCACCCGGCTGCGTCCGGCGACGGGGGCGGACGCCGCCGACCCGCCCGTCGCCGCGCTGCTCGCCGGCCTCGCGGCCGGCGACCTCGGGGGCGGGGAGGCGGAGGACGCGCTGGTCGCGCTGGCACGCGTCATGCCCCTGCAGGGGGCGCTCGGCCGCGCCCGCGCCCGGTGGCGGGGCCGGGAGGACCTGACCGGCGTGCTGGAGCGCGCGGCGGCGCGGGCCGGGGACCGCGATCCGAGCTTCCGGCGGCGGGGCGGGGCCCATCGCCACGTGCCCGCGCCGGCGCCCCCGCCGGCGCGGCTTCCCGTCCCCGCCGAGGGCGACGGCGGGGTGCCCGCCTGGCGGCTCCGCTTCCGGGTCCTCGGCCTGACGGTCGCGATCGCCGGCGACGACCCCGCCGTCGCCGGGCGGCTGGACTTCCTCGTCCAGCACGCGGACCAGCCCGGCGCTCCGGTGGCCGAGGGGCGGTGGTCGGTGCACGGGGCGGTCGCGCCCTACGTGGTCCGCGAGGACGGCGCGCCGCCGGCCGGGGAACACGACGCCGGGGCGGTGATGGAGCACTTGTTCCACCGCATCCACGCGCGCGCCCTCGCGCTCGCGCCGGCGCCGCTGCTGTGGTGCGGAGTCGCCGGCCTCGGGGAGCGCCGCGCCCTGCTGGTGGGGCCGCCGGGCGCCGGGATCAGCACCCTCCTCGTCCGGCTGCTGCACCGGGGGGGCGGGGTCGAGGGCGACCGGCTCGCCCTGCTGCAGGACGGGGGCGTCACCCCGGTTCCGCGGCCGGTCCACCTGCGGTGGGACGCCCGCGTGCTGCTGCCCGAGTTGGCGGACGTCTGGGGGTCGCTGCCGGTGCGCCACGGTCACGGGGGCGGCGACCTCGTCGCGCTCCACCCCGACCGGTTCGGCGTCCCCTGGCGGATCCGGTCGGGGCCGGTGGACGCCGTGGTCGCGGTGGAGCCCGTCTTCGGCGCGGGGAGCCGGCTGCTGCCCGTGCCGCAGCACGAGCTGGCGCGGCTCCTGACGGGGCGCCTGGCCGGACGGCCGGAGCACCCCGCCGCGGCCGTGGCGGCGATCGCGCGGATCGTCGCGGGCGCGCGTCCCGCGCGCCTGCGCCTCGGGGGGCTGGACGCGGCGGCGGACGCCGTGCTGGACCTGCTGGCCCGGGACTAGGCCACGGAGGGGCGGGGGCGGGCGCGCGCCTCCGCCAGCATGCGCTTCACGCCGTACTCGGGCGCCGCCGGGGCGCAGCGCTGCGCGGCCGCGTAGGCCGCGGCGGCCTCCGCCGGCCGTCCCAGCCGCAGCAGGCACTCCCCCCGGGAGTCGTGCAGCCACTCGCCGAACAGGCGCGCCTCGTAGGCGATACCACCGTCGGCCAGACGGGCGGGGTCGGCGGCGGCGATCCGCGCGAGGTCGTCCAGCGCCTCCCTGTGCCGCCCGTGGTCCATGCGCACGCGCGCGCGCACCCACACGAGCAGCAGGTTGGCGGGGTGGCGCACGAGCACGTCGTCGAGCAGGGCAGACGGGTCGTCGCCACGCTCCAGCCACCGGCGCGCGAGGTCGACGTACGCCAGGCCGGCGTCCTGGTCCCCGTCGGGCGCCGCGTCGGCGAGCGCGACGGCGCGGGCGAGCGCGGCGTCGGCCCCGGCGTCGTCGCCCAGCGCCCGGCGCACGCGGGCCAGGTGCCGCCAGCTGAAGATGCTCCCCGGGTCGCGGGCGAGCTCGGCCTCGAGGAGCGGCAGGTTGCGCCGGTGCTTGCGCGTCTGGTCGCCCTCGTAGCCGACGTGCTCCAGCAGCAGGTCGCAGGCGCCGATCGTGCGTCCCTCCGCCGCGGCGACGGCGTGGATGGCGGGGACGACCTTCTCGTGCATCATGCCCTCGAAGCGGATGCGGGGGTCGCTGCGCCACAGGCGGTACTCGCGGTAGGGGGTCCACCCCACCCCCGGCCGCAGCAGCACCCGGAACGCCACCTCGCGCGCCGGGGCGAGCAGCGTCTCCACCGCGGCGCGACCGACCGGCGCGAGCCGCTCGTCGGCGTCGATGTAGAGCACCCACCTCCCCCGCACCAGGTCGAGCCCCGTGTTCCGCGCGGCGGCGAAGTCGCCGGTCCAGGGATGCGCGGCGACGCGCGCGCCCGCGCGCTCCGCGATCGCCACCGTGGCGTCGCGCGACCCGGTGTCGACGACGACCACCTCGTCCACCACCCCCTCCAGCGACGCGAGGCACGCGGGGAGGTGCTGCTCCTCGTCGCGGACGATCATCGCGGCCGACAGGAGCGGCTCAGGCGACGAGGCCCTCCTCGCGGAACCGCTCCAGGCACTGCGCCACCACGTCGGCCGGCGGCTCGGGCAGGTCGTAGCTCACCTGCAGCAGCCGGGCGATCTCGCCCGGCGGGTTGTCGCCCGTGCAGAACTCGAGCACCAGCGCGGCGGTGTGGTTGAGGTAGTGCACCCGGTCGCGCGCCGGGTCGTACACCACGAAGCCGTCGGCGACCTCGTTGACCTCCATGTCGTCGGCGCGCCGGGGGCCCTCGCTCATCACGCGGAGCCTAACCCGGCGACGGCCGTGACGCGCCCGGCCGGCGCGTGAGCACCAGCGTGACGTGGTCGTGCTCCTGCCCGGCGCAGTAGGCCGCCACCTCCTCGCGGACCAGCCGGCGGGGGAACGGCGCGCCCGGGTACAGCACCTCCAGGTCGAACCCGTCGCGGGCGTAGCGGTCCAGCACCCGCTCCGGGTCGCCGCCGGCGTCCCGCAGCGCGGCCGGCTGGTGCTCCACGAGGGCCACCAGCCCGGGCGATGCGGCGAGCAGGCCCGCCATCCCCCGCCACACGGCCGCCTCGGCGCCCTGGACGTCGATCTTCGCCACGTCCACCCCGCCCCGCAGGACGGGCAGCGCGTCCAGCCGCACGGTGGGGACCGCGCAGGTGCGGCGGAGGGGGGACCCCGACCAGGCGGTGCGGTGGTCGCCGGTGTTCCAGGGGGCCAGATGGAGGTCGACGACGCCGTCGTGCACGTCCGACGCCGCCGCCCCCACCACCTCCACGTTCCCGTGCGGCAGGTGACGCACGTTCGCGCGCAGCAGCGCGAGGCTGGCGGGTTCGGGCTCGACCGCGACGACGCGCCCCGCCGGTCCGACCGCCTCGCTCGCCACCCGTGTGAACCACCCGACGTGCGCGCCTACGTCCAGGAAGGTCATCCCCGGGCGGAGGCGCCAGCGCAGGTAGGCCGTCTCGGCCGGCTCCCACACGCCGTCCCGTGCGAGGGTCGGCGAGATGAACTCGTCGTCGGCATGGACGAGCAGCGCACCGGCGCGCGTCACCACGCGCCGGTGCGGCACGTCGGGTACCGACCCCCCGGGGCGCGGCGCCACGCCGCGCCGTCAGGTCAGGGGTTCTGGCCCGGGGCGAAGAACCTTCCGGGGGGGTTGCCCTGACGGGCCTCCTCGCCCAGGACCTGCCCGAGGTCGCCGCCCGCGCCGTTGCGCGCCGAGTCGGAGACCCTCTGACCGAGGTTCCCAGGCGCGTTGCCGGGCTGGTTCGGCGTCGTCCCGGCCCCGTTGCCGGCTCCGAGTGCGCCCAGCGGGAACGAGGCCACCACCGGCAGCGCGAAGGCGGTTCCCAGCACGATGCGCCGCACGAAGGTGCGCCGGTCCATGGCGACCTGGCTCAGGACCTCGTTCTCGAGCTGGTCTTCCGACATGCGGGCTCCGATCGGTCAGGGGGTTCGTCCGCTTCTACCAGCCCCTCCCGCGGCGGCGCAAGCGCCGGGAGCAGACCGTGGCGGTTCCGCCCGGTTCCCCCGATGGGGGATGGTCGCCCGGATCGACGGGCTCGGCGTGCCGCCGCCGGGGCGTGGGCGATCGCGGCGGCGACGAGGCCACCCATGGGCGGGCCGCTACGGCGACGAGGCGCCGCCCCCCTGCGCGGGGACCGCCGCGACCCTCGCCCGGATGCTCCAGCGGGTGCGGGCCGGCGCGGCGAGGGGCGGATTCGCGGGCGGGGTGTGAGCCCCGCCCGCGGTGCGATCCGCAGCGCCGCCGGTTGGCAACTCTGCGCCACAACCGTGGCAGACGCCGGGCCCCCGGTCGCGGGGGACCCGGCCCGCCGGGTCGCTACTGGGCCTTCGCCAGCACGTCCGACTCGCGGAGGACGATGTAGTCCTCGCCGTCGAGGCGGATCTCGGTGCCCCCGTACTTGGCGTAGACGACCTCGTCGCCCTCGGCCACCTGCATCGGCACCCGCTTGCCGTCCTCGTACCGGCCGGGGCCCACGGCGATGACGTTGCCGCGCTGGGGCCGCTCCTTGGCCTGGTCGGGCAGGTAGATGCCGCTCGAGGTCTTCTCCTCGGGCTCGATGGCCTTCACGACCAAGCGGTCGCCAAGCGGCGTCAGCTTCATCGCCCCTCCTCATGTCTCGTCGGTCCGGTGGACCGACGGAGGCTAGACGCGGCGGGTGCGGGCGACAACCCGCCGCGGGCGACGACCCGGCCCGCTACAGCGGCGGGAACTCGTTGACCTCGCTGAAGTGCACCACCGACACCACGTCGTCCATGTCCACCTCGCGGCTGTAGATCTGCGAGAGGAACTGGAGGGTGTCGTCCACGAGACGGAACTCGGGGTTGTCGCGCTCGATCTCGCGCTGCGACAGCTCACGGATGGGCTTGACGTCGACCTGGTCGATGATCGCCGTGAAGATCTTCTGCCGCGGACCGTGGCGGTGCCCCACGGTCACCCAGACCAGCTGCCCCTTCTTGTACTTGTGGCTCTTGTCGCCGAGACGGATGGTCGCCGTCTTGCGGCCGCGGCGCAGCTGGTCGATGAACAGCGGCGAGTAGAAGTTCAGGGCGAACACGCGGCTCCTCGTATGGTCGGGCGCGGGGCGTCGTCGTCGCGCGCGGCGCCGACCCGGAGGGCCGGTGGCGCGGGGGGCGGCCCCCCGGCCGGCGTGACGCCGACCGGGAGGCTACGCGCTGGGATCAGCGCCCGCCGAACAGGCGGCGCAGGAAGCCCAGGAAGCCGCCCGCGCGCTCCTGGACCTCCTCGGCGGCCTCGGAGGCCACCGACTGCACGGTCTCCTTCGCCTCGTCCACCGCGTCCGCGGCGCGCTCGGCGATGGACGGCGAGCCGTTGGACGTGCCCCCGGAGGCGGACGACGAGGACCCGCCGCCGACCCACTTGTCCAAGGCCTCCCATCCGGTGCCGCCGGCCGGCGCCGAGCCGCGGGCTGCGCCGGACGCAGACTCGCCCGCCCCCGCGCCGCCGGAGGCCGCGGCGGAGGCACCGCCCCCGCCGCCGACCCACTTGTCGAGCGCCTCCCAGCCGGTCTTCTTGGCGCCGCCCGAGGCCGGGGCCGCCGAAGCCGACGCACCGGAGGCCGCCGCGGAGGACGTGCCGCCGCCGCCGACCCACTTGTCGAGCGCCTCCCAGCCGGTCTTCCTGGCGCCGCCCGAGGCCGGGGCCGCCGAGGCCGACGCGCTGGACGAGGCCGCCGCCGAGGACGTCCCGCCCCCGCCGCCGACCCACTTGTCGAGCGCCTCCCAGCCGGTCTTCCTGGCGCCGCCCGAGGCCGGGGCCGCCGAGGCCGACGCGGCCGACGTGGACGCGGCCGCCGCGGACGCGGTCCCGCCCCCGCCGACCCACTTCTCCAGGGCCTCCCAGCCGGTCTTCTTACCGCCGCCCGAGGAGGGTGCGGCCGACGCGGCCGAGGTGGACGGGGACGATCCGCCGCCTCCGCCGACCCACTTGTCGAGCGCCTCCCAGCCCGTCCTCTTCGCGCCGCCGGAGGCCGGTGCCGCCGAGGCGGACGCACTCGACGAGCCCGCCGCGGAGGACGACCCGCCGCCGCCGACCCACTTCTCCAGGGCCTCCCAGCCCGTCTTGCCGGAGGGGCCCGAGGCGGGTGCCGCCGACGCGGCCGAGGTGGACGCGGCCGCCGCGGAGGCGGTCCCGCCGCCGCCGACCCACTTCTCCAGGGCCTCCCAGCCCGTCTTCCTGCCGCCGCCCGACGAGGGGGCGGCCGAGGCGGACGCCGAGGGGGACGACGCCGCTGCGGACGACCCGCCGCCGCCGACCCACTTCTCCAGGGCCTCCCAGCCCGTCTTGCCGGAGGGGCCCGAGGAGGGCGTGGCCGAGGCCGACGCGCCGGACGGGGCACCCGGGGAGGATGAGGCACCCGCGGAGGACGATCCGCCGCCCCCGCCGACCCACTTCTCCAGGGCCTCCCAGCCGGTCTTCTTGCCGCCGTTCGCGGCGGGGGCGTCCGCGGCGGCGGAGCCGCCGCCGGCGCCGGATGCGGCGGATGCGGAGCCTCCGCCGACCCACTTCTCCAGCGCCTCCCAGCCCGTCTTCTTGGTGCCGGCGGAGGCGGTGTCGGCCGCGGGGCCGGGTGCGCCGCCGGAACTCGGCGCGACCCACTTCGACAGGGCTTCCCAACCGGTCGGGGCACCGCCCATCGCGGGGGGCGGGCAGCGGAACTTCAACATCATGAGCGTCTGTGCCTCCGGCGGGTGTGTCCGCATCTCCTGCTCCACGGGACGCGTTCGCGGGGCGCGACGGGGCGACCCGCGAAGGTTGTGCGAGTGCGCACGAACCTACGCTGCGGCGGCCCCCGAAATCAAGGTTCGGGGGGTCACAGGAGGGCCGCGAGGCGGCGGTAGCTGTCGAGCCTCTCCGCGGTCACCCGGGCGGGGACGGCGCACCCCGCCTCGCCCGCATGACGGCAGCCGCGGAAGCGGCAATGGGCGGCCGCCGCGGCGATCTCGGGGAAGCCGGCGGCGAGGTCCGCGGCGTCCATGGGCGGCAGGTAGAAGTTGCGGACGCCGGCCGTGTCGATCACCGCCCCGCCGTCGGGGATGGGGATCAGGCGGGGGTCGGTGGTGGTGTGGCGGCCGGTGCCGGCGCGCCGGCTCACCTCGCCCACGGCCCGGGCGACGCCGGTGAGCACGCGCGTGAGCGACGACTTGCCCACGCCGGAGTGGCCCGCGAGCGCCCCCACCCGCTGCCCGATGAGGGCGCGCACCTCCGCGATGAAGCCGGGGTCCGTGGTGCTGCCCACCAGCACCGGGTAGCCGACCTCCCCGTAGATGCGGCGGGCGCGCGCCAGGAGCCGCGCGTCGTGGGGGAGGTCGGCCTTCGTGACGACGATCCCGCAGTCGAGGCCGCCCAGCTCCCCGGCCACCAGGTACCGGTCGATGAAGCGCGGGCGCAGGGGCGGCTCGGCGGCGGCGGCCACCACCAGCAGCAGGTCGGCGTTCGCCACCAGGGGCCGCTCGCGGTTGCGGGCGCCGCCGAACTCGCCCCGCAGCAGCAGGGTGCGCCGGGGCCGCAGGCCGGTCACGACGGCCGCCTCGGAGCGCACCTCGACGTCCACCTCGTCGCCCACCACGAGCGGCCCGCCCTCGAGCCGCGGCGGGAGCACCGCCTCCCACTCGACGCCGTCCATTGCGATGGTGACGCTCGGGCCCGCCACGCGCACCACCACCGCCCGCCGGCCCCCGCCCGCATCGCTCACGTCGCCCTCCGGCCGGTCAGCCGTCGATGAGGAGCTCCCCGGCGGTGAACAGCGCGTGCAGGGGGGCGCCCTCCAGGAGGGGCTCCACCGCCTCCCGGCCCCCCTCCGCGCGATCGATGACCACGAGCGCCGCCACGACGTCGCCACCCGCCTGCCGCGCGCGGGTGATCGCCGTCGACAGCGACCCGCCGCTGGTGAGCACGTCGTCGACCACCGCGACGGGGGTCCCCTCCTCCAGGAAGGGCCCCTCGATCCACTGCTGGAGGCCGTGCTTCTTGGCCTCCTTGCGGACGTAGAACCCCGTAACGCGCTCCCCGCCCTGCCATGCGGCGGCGCTCACCGCGCACACGAGCGGATCGGCGCCGAGCGTGAGCCCGCCCACCGCACGCGGGGCGGCGGGTGCCAGGAGCGCCCAGCCCAGGGAGCCGGCCAGCGCCGCGCCCTCGGGGTCGAGGAGCACCTGCCGCGCGTCCACGTAGTACGAGGAGCGGCGGCCCGAGGACAGCACGACCGACTCGCGGATCACGGCGTGGTCGACCAGGAGCGTCCGCAGGCGCTCGCGGTCAGGGGCGGGGTCGGCCGGCACGGGGGCGCAGCCTACCCGTCGACCGGCCGGGACGGGCCGTCGGACGGGGGCCCCGCCGCTAGTCTGGGATGACGGTCCGACACGAGGGGAGCCATGGTCGACGTCACGCCCGAGGGGACGCCCAATCCCAACGCCATCAAGTTCAGCCTCGACCGCCCCGCCACCGCCGGGCGCAGCGAGACGTTCCGGGCCGGCTCCGACCCCGCGGCGTCACCGCTGGGGCACCGCATCTTCCAGCTCGACGGCGTCACCAACGTGTTCCTGACCTCGAACTTCGTGAGCGTCACCAAGGAGGACGGGGCCGACTGGGACGAGCTGATCCCGCAGGTGGTCGAGGCGATCGAGGCGCACTTCGGCGCATGAGCAGCACCACCGGCCTCATCTTCTCGTACGCCATCGGCCTGATCTTCCTGGTCGGCGGGGTGCTGTTCATGGTGTTCCTCGACGAGAACCGGTTCCTGTTCGGCATCCCGTACACCCTGATGGGCGTGCTGATCGTGTACGGGATGTACAGCGGGCGCCGGCGGCGGATCGCCCGGGAGCGGCGCGAGGCCGAGCTCGAGGCCGCGGGTGGTGCGCCGCCGCCGCCGCGGCGCGCGCACTAGCGCTCAGACGAAGCGCAGCCGCAGCACGCGGCGGGCGGTGGCGCGGCGGGCGCCGGCGCGCACCGTGACGGTGTAGCGCAGCACGTAGACCGTGCGGGGGTCGCGCCGCCCCACCGGGATGCGCGACGTGGCGAAGTACCGCCCGGGCTCGTCGACGGACGACGGCGGGGCGACCCGCGCGATCAGGGTGCCGCCCGGCGTGCGGATCTCCGCGCGGCGGGTCACGCGCAGGCGCGCGGCGCCGGCCACGCGGTACCGCACCACGTAGGCGTAGCTGCGGGCGCGGCGGTAGGGCGGCGCCGCGGGGCGGCGCGTGTCGGCCGACACCACGCGCACCGAATCGATCCGGACGGCGGGGGCCGCATGCGCGCCCCCGGCGACGGCCAGCGCGACCGCCGTCGCGCCCGCGAGGACCGCGGGGGCCCTCACGCCACGCCCCGCGCCGCCGGCACGCGCGCGACGGCGCCCAGCAGCCAGACGGTGAAGGTGGATCCCTCGCCCGGGCGGCTCGCCACGGTGATCCGCCCGTCCAGCAGCAGGGTGAGGCGCTTCACGATCGACAGACCCAGGCCGGAGCCGGTGTCGTCGGTGCGGACGCGCGAGGACTCGACGCGGAACAGGCGGTCGAACAGCAGCGGGATGTGCTCCTCGCGGATGCCCACGCCCGTGTCGCGCACGGCCACGAACGCGTCGCCCCCGTCCGCGCCGATGCGCACCTCCACGCGCCCCCCGGGGGGTGTGGCGCGCAACGCGTTGGTGATCAGGTTGGCGAGGATGGTGGCGACGTGACCCTCGTCGGTGACCACGGGGAGGGTGCCGTCCGGTCCCTCCAGGGCGACCCCCCGCGCCGCGGCCTGGGACGCGAGCCGGGCGACCGCCTCCCGGCCGAGCTCGGCCAGGTCGGCGGGCGCGGGGCGCACCGGTGGCGCGAGGTCGAGCCAGGTGAGCGACTGCAGGTCGCGGACGAGGTCGCGCAGGCGCGCCGCCTCCTCGCGGATGAAGGACGCGGCCTCGCGCCGGTCCTCGTCCGTCCGCGCCGTGCCGTCCTCCAGGGCGCTCGCGAACCCCTCGATGGCGGTGACGGGCGTGCGCAGCTCGTGGGCGACGTCGGCGAGGAACTCCCGCTGCCGCTCGTCGGCCGCCTGGAGGCGTGCGGTCATGCGGTTGAACGACCGGGCCAGCTCGCCCAGCTCGTCGGGCGTCTCCGGGGCGCGCGCCCCCAGGTGCCCGTCGGACACCCTCCCGGCGGTCTCGGCGAGCACGCGCAGCCGGGCCTGCAGCCGGCGGGTCAGCGCGGCCGACACGAGCCAGGCGATCCCGGCGGCCGCCCCCACCCCCGCCGCCACCACGACCAGCAGGACCCACCCCGCCACCGCGCTCACCGGGTCCACCCGCTCCAGCGTCACCGTCGCCCACTCGCGGGTCACGCGGGCCCGCGCGTAGGTCTCACCGCTGGGGCGGGTCCAGTACTGGTCGACGCCGCCGATGCGGACCACGACGCGGGTGTCGGGCAGCAGCCGGCTCGCCTCCGCCAGGCTGCCGGCCACGTCGGCGCGGCCGTTGCGCACGATCGTGAGCGCCACCGCGTCCGCCTGCTGGGCGAGGGTGCGCTCCACCTGGTCCTGGGCCCTGGTCGCGATGACGCTGTTCAGCGCCAGCGCCACCAGGGCGATCGCCGCGAAGGCGACCAGGATGCCCACCGTCGCCGCCGCCCGGTAGCTCGACACCCGCGGGGCGTGCAGGAGCAGCCCGGCCCGTCGGCGCCGGCGGGCGGGCGGACCGGTCACCGGGGGGGCTCGATCTTGTACCCCACCCCCCGCACCGCCACGACCGGGAGGTCGTCGCCCAGCTTGCGCCGCAGGTTGGCGACGTGGACGTCCACCGTCTTGGCCCCCACAGCCGACTGGTACCCCCACACCTTCTCCAGCAGCCGCTCGCGGCTGTAGACCACCCGCGGATGGGCGGCGAGCTCGTGGAGCAGGTCGAACTCCAGGCGGGTGAGGTCCACCTCCCGGCCGGCGCGGCTCACGCGCCGCGCCGCGGGCTCGATCTCGATGTCGCCGAGCACGATGGCGCGCTCCGGGTCCTGCGCGCCGGCGACCCGCCGCAGCACGGCCTTGACCCGGGCGACCACCTCGAGGGGCGAGAACGGCTTGGTGACGTAGTCGTCCGCCCCCAGCTCCAGGCCCGTCACCCGGTGGGCCTCCTCCGTGCGCGCGGTGACCATGATCACCGGCAGGGACGCGACCTCGCGCATCCGCCGGGTCACCTCGAAGCCGTCCACCTCGGGCAGGTTCAGGTCGAGCAGCACGAGGTCGATGCCGCCCCGGCGCACCTGCTCCAGCGCCTCCCCGCCGTCGGCGGCCTCCGCGACGGTGAAGCCGGCGTCGGTGAGGTACATCCGCAGCAGCCGCCGGATGGCGCGCTCGTCGTCGACGACCAGGATGTGCCCCCGGCTGGCCACGGCGCGAGTATGGCAGCGGCGCGGGCCGGCGCCCCCGGGAGCCGTCCCGCGCGCCCTTGCGGGTGTCCCCGCCGGTCCCTACCGTTCTGCGGCCAGGGCGGGATAGCTCAGTTGGTAGAGCACACGACTGAAAATCGTGGTGTCCCCAGTTCGAGTCTGGGTCCCGCCACTCGCCCTCCCCGCACGGGGACCGCCCCCGTCACCCGCACGCCGCCCCGGAGACCGGGGGCCACGGAGACGTCCGCGCCGGCGCGCCGATGATCGGCGCGGGCCGGCGCCGTCCATCTCTGCGACCGGCACACCACCGTACGAAAGGGACACCGTGCCCATCATCCTGAGCGACTTCATGAGCCTCGACGGCGTGGTGCAGGCGCCCGGGGGCGCCGAGGAGGACACCGAGGGCGGCTTCGCCCACGGCGGCTGGTCGATGCCCTACTTCGACGTGGAGGCGATGGGCCCGGCGATCGACGAGGTGATCCAGGGGGCCGACGCGATGCTGTTCGGCCGCCGGACGTGGCAGGGCATGGCGGCCGCCTGGCCGGAGCGCGCGGGTGACCCGTTCGCCGACCGCATCAACGCCCTCCCCAAGTACGTCGCGTCCCGGACGCTGAGCCAGGACGACCTGACGTGGACGAACTCCCACCTGCTGCCGGCCGATGACGCCATCGGCGCGATCCGGGAGCTGCGGGCGCGGGAGGACGGGGCGCTGCTGATGTGGGGCAGCGCCTCCGTGGCGGCGCAGCTGGTGGCCGAGGACCTCGTGGACGAGTACCGGCTGATGATCGAGCCGGTGCTGCTGGGCGGCGGCAAGCGCATCTTCCCCGGCGACGGCCGCGCCCGGCCGCTGGAGCTGGTGTCGGTGACGCCCGCCGCGACGGGCGTGCTCATCTGCACCTACCGCCGCGCGGCCTGACGTAGGGGGAGGCGTCCCGGCTCCCCCGGGGCCGGGCGCACGTGTGTTTGCGGGCGGCACGGGCGGCCCATGGAGGTCCCCGTGCCCGACCCCGCCTTCCCCCGGATCGCCGACCTCGCGCTGCTGTCCGACCGCAACGGCGCGGCGCTCGTGGGGCCGGACGGCAGCGTGGTGTGGTGGTGCGCGCCGCGGTTCGACTCGCGCAGCGTCTTCGCCCGCCTGCTCGACCGCGAGGCGGGGCACTTCCGCATCGCCCCGGCGGGACCCTGGACCTCGGAGCGGCGCTACCTGCCGGGGACGCTGGTGCTGGAGACCACCTTCCGCACCGCCGGGGGCGCGGCGCGCCTGACCGACGCCCTGGCCGTCGACCCGGTCGACGATCCGGAGGACCTGGGCCGCCGCGTCCCCCACGCGCTCGTGCGGTCGCTGGAGGGTGTGGAGGGCGAGGTGGACATGGAGGTCGAGTTCGCGCCCCGCCTGGAGTACGGGCGGGTGGTGCCGCCCCTGGAGCGCGACGACGAGGGCCTGCGCACGACCGTGGGGCCGGACGCGCTGCTGCTGCGCGCGGACCTGCCGCTGGAGGTCGGCGACGGCGTCGCCCGGGGCCGGATGCGGCTGCGGGCGGGGGAGCGGCGAGGCGCCGTCGTGCACCACCGCCAGGGGTTCGCCTGCCGGGACGTCCCGCCGCTCGACCCGCACGCCGCCCTCGACGTGACCCGGCGCGCGTGGACGTCCTGGAGCGATGCCCACCTGGTGTGGGAGGGCCCCTACCGGGACGAGGTCCGCACGGGCCTCCTGGTGCTGCACGCGCTGACGCACGCGCCCACGGGCGCCCTGGTGGCCGCCCCCACCACCTCGCTTCCCGAGGTGCGCCGGGGGGGCGCCACCTGGGACTACCGGTACGGCTGGCTGCGGGACGCCAGCCTCACCGTGCGGGCGCTGGCGGTGACCGGGTGCGAGCAGGAGGCCCGCGAATACCTGGACTGGATGAGCCGGGTGGCCGGCGACGTCGGGTCGCAGAGCCGCCTGCAGATCGTGTACGGGGTCGGCGGCGAGCGCGACCTCTCCGAGCACCTGCTGGACCACCTCGGCGGGTACCGCGACGACGGGCCCGTCCGCGTGGGCAACGCGGCCTGGCGGCAGCGGCAGCTCGACGTCCCGGGGGAGGTGCTCGACGCCGCCGCCCAGCTCGGCCCGCCCCCCGGGGGCTTCCCGCCGCCCCTGCGGCGCTTCCTGCGCGCCCTCGCCGAGCGCGCCGCCGAGGAGCACCGCTCCCCGGACAGCGGCATCTGGGAGGGCCGCGAGGGCGAGCGGCACTACACCGTGTCGAAGGTGATGTCGTGGGTGGCGCTGGACCGGGCGGTGCACCTGGCGCCGCACCTCGGCGCCGGGGCCGACCCGGGGCGCTGGGCGCGGGTCCGCGACCACCTGCGCGCCACGGTGATGCGGGAGGCCTGGGACGAGCGCGTGGGCGCGTTCACGGGCGCGCTCGGCTCGGACCACCTGGACGCCGGGGTGCTGATGATGCCCCTGGTCGGCTTCCTGCCCGCGGACGACCCGCGGATGCGCCGCACGGTGGAGGTCGTGCGCCGCGACCTGGGACCGGACGGCCTGGTGCGGCGGTGGACGGGGGCCCACGCGGACGGGGGCTTCCTGACGGCCACGTTCTGGCTCGCCGACTGCCTCGCCCGCGCCGGCGACCTGGACGGGGCGCACGGCGTGATGGAGCGGGGTCTGTCCTGCGCCGGCGACCTGGGGCTCCTGGCCGAGGCGGCGCGCCCGTCGGACGGGGAGCTGGGCGGCAACTACCCGCTCGCCATCTCGCACGTGGGCCTCGTCAACGCGGCGGTCAGCATCGCCCGGGCGGAGGCCCGTGTGACGGCCGGGGACGTGGGGTAGGGCCCGCGCATGGCCATTCCCGTGATCGACAACCTCGAGCGCGCGTACGCGCACGGCGAGGAGCGCCCGCTCGGCTCCTACGCCGTCCTGATGTCGGGCTTCAGCGCCGCCGTGGTCGGCGGACTCGCGCTGCTCGAGCGCTCGGGTAGGCGGCTGCCCGCGCGGTTCGGCGCCGGGGACCTGGTGCTCGCCGGGCTCGCCACCCACAAGCTCAGCCGGATCCTCGCCAAGGACCGCGTCACCAGCTTCCTGCGCGCGCCCTTCGTGGAGTACCAGGGCCCCGCCGGCCCCAGCGAGGTGGAGGAGCGTCCCCGCGGCACCGGGCTGCAGCGCGCCGTCGGCGAGCTCGCCGTGTGCCCCTACTGCCTGGCGCCGTGGGTGGCGGCGGGCCTGCTCACCGCGCACATCGCGGCTCCCCGCGCCGCCCGGTTCGCGACCGCGGTGTTCGCGGTGGTCGCGGCCTCGGACGCGCTGCAGCTCGCGTACCACGCCGGGCAGGAGCGCTCCTGACGCGCCGCCCGTCGCGGGTGGTGGTGGTGACCGGCGCCTCGATGGGCGTCGGCCGCGCCACCGCGTGCGCGTTCGCCCGCCGCGGGGACGCCGTGGCGCTCCTGGCGCGCGGCGCGGAGGCCCTGGAGGGGGCCCGCCGGGACGTCGAGGCGGCGGGCGGCCGCGCGCTGGCCATCCCCTGCGACGTGGCGGACGCCGAGGCGGTGGAGGCCGCCGCCGACCGCGTCGAGCGGGAGCTCGGCCCCATCGACATCTGGGTCAACAACGCGATGACCACCGTCTTCGTGCCCGTCGCGGAGCTCACCCCCGACGAGGTCCGCCGCGCGACGGAGGTCACCTACCTCGGCACGGTGCACGGCACGATGGCGGCCCTGCGCCGGATGCGGCCGCGCGACCGCGGGGTGGTCGTGCAGGTGGGCTCGGCGCTCGCCTTCCGCGGGATCCCGCTGCAGGCGGCCTACTGCGCCGCCAAGCACGCCGTGAACGGCTTCACCGAGTCGCTGCGCACGGAGCTGCTGCACGATCGCTCGAGGGTCCATGTGACGCTCGTGCACCTGCCCGCGCTGAACACGCCCCAGTTCGACCACGGCCGCACGCGGATGCCGCGCATGCCGCAGCCGGTGCCGCCGATCTACCAGCCCGAGGTCGCCGCCCGGGCGATCGTGTGGGCGGCCGGCCGCCGCCGCCGGCACGTGATGGTCGCCCCCGCGACGCTGAGGACCATCTGGGGCAACCGTTTCGCCCCGCTGATCGCGGACTGGTACCTGGGCAGGACGGGCTACGACGCCCAGCAGGACGCGCAGAGCACCCCGCCGCGCGCCGGCAACCTGTTCGACCCGGTCCCCGGGGACCGGGGCGCCCACGGGCGCTTCGACGACCAGGCGCGGTCGCGCAGCCTGGAGTTCGCCCTCAGCCGCCACCGGCGCCTCATCGGGCTGGGCCTGGTCGCCGCCGGCGCGGGCGCGGCCGCGCTGGGCAGGACGCGCCGCTAGACGGCGCGGGGCGGTGCCGGGCGGCCGGCGTCCCCGGCGAGCGGCTCCAGGCGGAGCGCGCCGGCGTCCAGGCCGAGCCGCTCGGCGATGCGGCGCAGCGTGCGCTCCGACTCGCGGTGCGACGACGCGGAGCGGTGCACGAAGTCGGCGGTGCCCCGCCGCACCCGCGCGGCCCTGCTCTCGATGTCGGCGGCCGTGAAGGGCAGCCGTCCGTCGCGTGGCGCCCGGTCCCCCGTGTTCATGTGCACCACGGTACCACTCACCGGCGGCGCCCCTCGCGCGCGTCGATCCAGCGGGTGATGGCCGCGACCTGGCGCTGCGTGTCGGCCAGCGCGTCCCCGATGTCGGCGATGGCCCGGCGCGCCAGCCGCTGCTGGTTCTCCAGGCGCTGCAACTCCGCCGTCAGGTCCTCCGCGGCCGGCCACTCCAGGCCCTCGCGCCCGAACCGGCGCGGCAGCTCCCCGTCCAGCAGCCCCCGCACGAGGAGCGCCGCCGCCAGCAGGGCGACGAGGGCGACTCCGGCGCCGACCTCCAGCCGCAGCAGCAGGGGGCTGCCCAGGGCCGGCGCCGGCAGGCGCGCGGGGGGGTCGACCGCGAGGGCGGCCGCGGTCCCGGCGGCCAGCACCCCGGCCACCGCGGTCCGGGCGACGGCCCGGCGCAGGCGCGCGGCGCGGTCCTCGGCGGGGACGCGCGACGGCCGGCGGCGGCGGAGCGGGGACGGCGAACGCATGTTCCCATCGTGCCCACCCCGGCGGACGGCGCGGGCACGAGGGGAGGGCCTACCTGAGGCGGATGCCGAAGCCGCCGCGGTAGGCGACGCGCTCCGCGCGGCTGCGGGTGACGGGGCGCAGCCGGCCGTAGACGGCGTCGCGCCAGGCGGCACGGCGCCAGGGGCCCGCGGTGAACGGGAGGCTGCGGCCGCGTGCGAGCCGGATCACCAGCGGGTCGCTGCGCACCACGCCGGGCGCGTCGCCCCCGACGGGGGCGCCGGCGGTGTCGCCGCCGGAGGTGGTGGCCCCGTCCTCGGGCGCCTCGTTGGCGTCCGGGGAGGTGCCCGAGGGCGCGCCCGGACCGGTGGCGGGCGGGGTGCCCTCGGTCGCCGCGCCCTCGCCCTCCACGAAGTCCTGGCCCTGCCCGGTGCCCGTGGTCTCCACCATGCCGGCCTCGGGCGATCCGGCGCCGACCGGCTCGGAGTCGTCGCCGCCCAGGAGGCTGGCGCCGATGATGCCGACGACGATCAGCAGGATCACCGGGACGGCGATCCAGAGCCATGCGAGCGGACCGCGTCGGCGGCGGTCGTCGCGCTCAGGTGTGGGGTTCTCGTCTGCCATGGGCGTGGAGGTCCCCCATCGCGGCCGGCGCCAATCGCCCGCCCGCCCCTCGGCCCCGCCCGGATCACGCCCACCCCGCCGGCTCAGCCGTCCCCGTCGCCCCCCGCGGTACCGCCGGCGTGCCCCCGCTGGATCATCCGGACGGCCTCCACCGTGTCCGCCTGCTCGGGCGACTTGTCGGGCCGGTAGCGCAGCACCCGGGCGAACCGCAGCGCCATCCCGGCCGGATAGCGCGAGCTGGTCTGCACGCCGTCGATCGCGACCTCGACCACCAGCTCCGGGCGCACGTGCACCTCGTGCCCGCGCCGCCCGGTCTCGAGGGCCAGCAGGCGCGCGGTCTGCCACTCGAGCACTTCGTCGGTCATGCCCTTGAAGGTCTTGCCCAGCATCGTGAAGCCCCCGGCCTCGTCCCGGGCGCCCAGGTGGATGTTGCTGAGCCGGCCGGTCCGCCGCCCGTGCCCCCACTCGGCCGCCAGCACGACCAGGTCCAGCGTGTGCCGCGGCTTGACCTTGAGCCACGCCGCCCCGCGCGCGCCCGCCTGGTACGGGGCGTCCAGCCCCTTGGCCATCATCCCCTCGTGCCCGCGGGCGACGGCGTCGGCCAGGAAGGCGGCCGCCGCCGCCTCGTCGTCCACCTCGCGGCGCGGCACGCGCACCGCCGGGGGCACGGCGGCCGTGAGCGCCTCGTCGCGCGCCCGGCCGGGCAGGTCCAGCAGATCGCGGCCGTCGAGGTGCAGCAGGTCGAACGCGAACAGCGTCAGCGGCGAGCGGGCCAGCTCCTCGGCCCGGGGGGCGCGCCGGCCCACGCGCGACGCCGTCTCCTGGAAGGGCCGGGGGCGCCCGTCGGGCCGCAGCGCGATGGCCTCGCCGTCCAGGACCGCGGCGCGCACGTCGAGGGTGCGCGCGAGGTCGACCACCTCGGGCATGCGCGCGGTGACGTCGTCCAGGGTGCGCGTGAACACGGCGACGTCGTCGCCCTCCCGGTGGATCTGCACCCGGACGCCGTCCACCTTCCACTCCACCGCGCAGGGACCGAGGCGGGCGACCGCGTCGTGGGCGTCGGCGGCGGTGCCGGCGAGCATCGGCAGCACCGGCCGGCCCACGCGCAGGCCGGCGGCGTCGAGGGCCGCGACCCCCCGCCTGCGCACGTCGGCGGCCAGCGCCCCCAGGTCGCCGCCCAGCATCAGCGCCCGCCGCACGCCCGCCGGCTCCACCCCGGCGGCCCGGGCGACGGCGTCGACCATCACGCCCTCCTGCGCGCCCTGCCGCAGCTCGCCCGCCATGACGCGCCGCAGGAAGGCCTGCTCCGCGGCGGTGGCGCGCCCCAGCAGGTCCGCGACGGCGCCCCGGCGCGCCCCCGCGGAGCCGGCGCCGGCGAGGGCGCCGACCGACGCGAGCCGGGCGTCGGTCTCCGTGAGCGTCAGCGACGCCGTGGCCGCCGGCGGCGGCGGTTCGGCCAGGGTGGCCCAGCCGACCCCGATCTGCCGCTGCACCAGGCGCCCCGACAGGAAGGCCACCGCGACCGGCAGCTCCTCCGGCGGCACCCGGGCCAGCAACTCCGCGAGCAGGCGCACCTTGGCGGTCCGCGACGACGTGGCCGCGACCTCGGCGGAGCGGGCGACGACCTCGCTCAGCAGCACCGCACCAGGCTAGCCGCCGGGTGGGGGACGGGGCACGGGGGACGCGCCGGTAGGCTCCCCCGGTCCACGACCGAGGAGGCATCCATGGCCACCGCCGACCGCACCGCGAGCGCCCACTGGGAGGGCGCCCTCACCAAGGGCAGCGGCAACGTCACGTTCGAGAGCAGCGGCGTCGGCACCAACCCGGTGACCTGGGCGTCGCGGGTGGAGACGGCCGACGGCCGCACGAGCCCCGAGGAGCTCCTGGCCGCCGCCCACGCGTCCTGCTACGCCATGGCGTTCTCGGCCACGCTGGGCCGCGAGGCCTCGCCGCCGGACACGCTGGACGTGAGCGTCACCGTGTCGCTGAACCCCAAGGAGGGCGGCGGCTTCGAGGTGACCGACTCGGCCATCACCGTGCGCGGGTCGGTGCCGGGGATCGACCAGGACACCTTCCAGCAGCTCGCGGAGAAGGCGGAGAAGGGCTGCCCCATCTCCAACACCCTCCGCGGCAACGTGGCCATCAGCGTCCAGGCCACGCTCGCCTAAGCGCGCGGGGCCGCCGCGCGCGGCCCGGTCAGCCGGGCGGGGCGGCGCCGGCGGCGTCGTCGCCGCCCGCGGCGAACCAGCGGGCGAGCTGGGTGCGGCTGCGGATGCCCAGCTTGCGGTAGACGCTGCTCAGGTGCCGCTCGATCGTCTTGTCCGAGAGGTACATGCGGGCCGCCACCTCGCGGTTGGTGGCCCCCTCGGCCACGGCCCGGGCGACCTCGCGCTCGCGGGCGCTCAGGCGCGGGGCGCCGGCGGGCGCGGCCGCGCGCAGCCGGCCGGCGTCGAGCTCGGCGCGGGCCCGGGCCGCCCAGGGTGCGGCCCCGAGCGCCTCGAAGACCTCCCGTGCCCGTCGCAGGTGGGGCCGCGCGTCGGCGCGGCGCCGTGCGCGGCACAGGTGCGTGCCCAGCAGCAGGTGCGTGCGGGCCTCCTCGAACGGCGTCGCGCCACGGGCGTGGTGCGTGAGGGCCCTCCGCAGGTGCGCCTCCGCCTCCCCCGCGTCCACCAGGCCCCGGCAGCGCTCGACGATGGCGAGGGCGGTCGGCGCCGCCGACCGGTGCGCGACCACCGCGAGGTCGCGCAGCAGGGCGACCGCCTCGTCGCGGCGGCCGGTCGCCACGGCGGCCTCGATCAGCTCGGACCGCCAGGGCACCACCAGGGCGTCGCCGACGCCGTAGCCGCGCGTGCGCCCCACCAGCGGCGACAGGTGCTCGTACACCTCGTCGGGGCGCCCCTCCCCCGCCGCCCGCAGGCCCCGGGCCATCGCGACCAGCACCTCCACCGCGCTCGCGCCGCAGCTCCACGCCGACGCCAGCGCCCGTCCGCAGTCGGCCTCGCATCGGTCCGCGTCGCCCATCCCGGCGCGCAGGCGGGCCGAGGTCGCCAGCGCGTAGCTCGTCGCCACGGCCTGCCCCGCCTCGCGGCCGAGCGCGATCGCCTCGTCCACCAGGGCGGCCGCCTCGTCCCACCGGCCCACCCGCTGCGCGACCTGCGCCGCGTTGGACAGCGGCACCACGATCGCCGCCGTCAGGCCGCGGCGCCGGAGCGCCTCGAGCGCATCGCCCCCGAGGCGGCCGGCGTCGTCCACCAGCTCCATCCAGGAGAGCGCCAGGCTCAGCGTCGACAGCACGCTCGCCGCCCCCGGCTCGTCGGCGCAGTCCGCCGCCGCCGCCCGCACCACGGGCAGGCGCGCGTGGAGGGCGCGGCCCTCCCCGGTGAGCACCGCCGCGACCGCGTACGCGGACCAGGCCTGCACCCGCGCGACGGGCGAGGGCGCCCCGGCCGCCGCGGCGAGCGCGCGCCGCGCCAGGGCCAGCCCGGCGTCCGGGTCGTCCTGGAGCACGGCGCCGAACGCGGCGAGGGCGAGCATCTCGGTGCGCGGGACGGCGTCCGGGGTGCGCGCGGCGGCGTCGGACATCTCCGGCATCAGCTCGCCGAGGTCGCCCGCGGTGATGGTCGCCCGGCCCACGACGAGGTCGGCCCGCGCCACGGTGGCCGGGTCGAAGGCGCTGCGCCGGGCGCGCCGGCCCAGCTCGCGGGCCCACCCCGCCCGGCCGGCCGCGAGGGCCGACTCGGCCGCGGCCACCAGGCGCTCGCCCCGGCGGGCGGGGTCCGGGGTGAGTTCGGCGGCGCGGGCGAGCGTCGCGGCGGCCGTGGCGAAGCCGGCCCGGGCGCCCGCGTCGCGGGCCACGTCGGCGAGCGCGTCCGCGATGCCCGCGTCCGGGCCCTCCGCCGCCTCGGCGCGGTGCCAGACCCACCGCTCGGGGTCGCGGCGCGGGTCGACGGCGTCCGACAGGGCGACGTGCGCGCGGCGCAGCAGGGCGGGGTCCGCGGCCCCGAGCACGGCGCCACGCAGCAGGGGATGCCGGAACCCGACGCACTCCACGCCGATCTCCACCACGCCCGCCGCCTCCGCCGCCTCCAGGTCGCCCGGACCCGCGTCGAGGGCCCGGAGGGCCGGGATGATGGTCGCCAGGCGCCCGTCGGCCGAGGCGGCCGCGACCACCGCCGCGGCCCGCGGCCCGGCGGGCAGGGCGCTGAACTGCTCCCCGAAGGCGGTGGCCACGGCGTCGCCGGGCCGCAGCGGCTCCGGCAGGGGCTCGGCGCCGGTGCGCTGGCCCGCGGTCAGCATGCCGGGGAGCTCGCCCAGCGCGAGGGGGTTCCCGGCCGCCGCCGCCAGCAGGCGCCGCGCCACGGCCGGGGCCAGGGCGCGCCCGTGGGGGGCGCGCGCCAGCAGCGTCAGCGCGGCGGCGTCGTCCAGAGGGCCGAGCTCGAGGGACGGGACGCCGCGCAGCAGCCTGCGGACCTCGCCGGGCCGGGCCGCGAGCACCACGGCCACGTGCTCCTCGGCGAGGCGCCGGGCGCAGAACGACAGGGCCTCGACCGACGGCTCGTCCATCCGGTGCACGTCGTCCACCAGCAGCAGCAGCGGGCCGCCGCGGGCGAGCGCCCCCAGCATCGACAGCATCCCGACGTACGGGCCGAGGCGGTCCGCGGGGGCCGGCGGCGCCATCGCCAGGGCGCCGAGCAGGGCGTCGCGCTGGGGCGCCGGGACGCGGTCGGCCACGGGCACGACCGGCCCGAGCAGGCGTGACAGACCCGCGAACGCGGTCCCGGACTCCGCCGGCACGCCCCGTGTGCACAGCACGCGGAAATCGGGCGCCATCCCGGCGGCAGCCTCGAGCAGGGTCGTCTTGCCCATCCCGGCGTCCCCGACCAGCACCACGGACGCGCTCCTGCCCGACCGCGCCAGGTGCAGGCAGTGGGAGAGGACCCGCAGGGCGTCCTCGCGGCCGGGGAGCTGGGGGTCCGCGGGGGTCGGCATGCCGGGCATCCTGGCGCGGGCGCCGGCCACCCTCAACGGAGGCGGCCCGGAACCTCCCTACGGGCCGGCACGTGTAGGGATATCCCCCATGCGCCCCGGGCGGCTCCTGCCTACCGTGGGGACCGATCGGCCGGGGACGTGTCCAGGGGTTCGCGTCCCCGGCCGAGCCGCGACGGGACCTCCTTCGTGGAGGCGTCCACCGCGGTGATGCGGATGGTCCGTCCTGGACCCGCCCCCAGGCGGGCCGCCGCGTCCCCCTCGCGCACGGCGACGGCCACCTGCCCGTGGCTGTCGACGTGCACGAGGACCTCCCCCCGCGGCACGTCCGCGAAGGCCCGCCCCACCCGCGCGACCACGGGGGCGCCGTCGTCGACGGACACACGTACGGCGGCACCCGCGCCGAGCCCGGCGGCGACGAGGTCCGCGGCACCGGCCAGCAGGGCCACGTTGCCGAAGCGGTCGGCGCCGGCCACCTCCGCGCGCAGCACGCCGGGCGCCACCCCGGGCGCCGGCATCGGAGGCGTCGCGATGGACGCCACCGGCACGGGCGGGCCCAGCGTCGCGGCATGGCGGCCCGCGGCCAGCGCCGCCGCGGCCGGAGCGAACACGTCGCGCCCGTGGAAGGTGGCGGGCGCGCCCGGCGGTGCGGTCAGCACGTGGGCGGCGACGGCGCCGAGCGCCCGCGCCGCCGGACCCAGCAGGCCGTTGTCCGGCCCCACCAGGGCGCCCCCGCCGGCCAGCGTCACCGCGAGCGCCCGCCGGCCGGTGCCCACGCCCGGGTCGACCACCGCCAGGTGCACGGCGGACGGCAGCAGCGGCGCCAGCCGCGCGAGCTGCAAGGCGGCCCAGCGCACCTGGCCGGGCGGCACGTCGTGCGCCAGGTCCACGCGCGTGGCCCCGGGGCAACGCGCCACCAGCACCGCGTGCAGCGCGCCGACGTGCTCGCTGCCCGGCCCGTAGTCGGTGAGCAGCGTGACGACGGGGGCCACGCCGTCAGCCCGTGGAGCCGGCGTCCTCGACGAGCGCGCGCACGAGCCCGGGGATGGTGTGCTCGGAGGCCTCCGCGTCCACGCGCATGCCCAGCTCGCGCATCGTCGCGCTGGTGACCGGCCCGATCGAGACGTGGCGGGCCCCGTCGCCGGCGCCCGGCCCCATCACCTCGACCCAGTTCCGCACGGTGGACGAGGCGGTGAACGTGACGTAGTCCGCCGCGCGCGCCCGGTCGCGCTCCTCGTCCCCCGGTCGCTCGAGGCGCGTCTCGTACAGCGCCACCTCGTCCACACGCGCCCCCCGCGCCCTCAGGCCCTCCACCACCAGCTCGCGCGCCTCCCGCGCCCGGGCGACCAGCGTGGGCACGCCGTCGACGGGCAGCGCCTCCAGGGCCTCCAGCACCGCCTCGCCCACGAAGCGCTCGGGTACGACGTCGGCCCGCACGCCGTGGTCCGCCAGCCGCCCGGCGGTGGCCGGCCCGATGGCGACCACGGTGGCGGCCGCGTCGATCGCGCGGGCGTCCCGCCCATGCTCGGCGAGGCGGGCGAACAGCTGGTCGACGCCGTTGACGCTGGTGAGGACGAGCAGCCGGTACACCCCGATGCGGGAGCACATGGCGTCGACCTCCGGCCCGTGGCAGGGCTCGACCCGGATGGTCGGCAGCTCGACCACCTCGGCGCCCAGCGCCCGGAGGTGCGCGGACAGCACGCCCGCCTGGGCCCGCGCGCGCGTGACCACCACGCGCCGGCCCCCGAGCGGCCCGCTGTCCCGCCAGCCCACCCGGTCCGCGAGCCCCGCGACGTCGCCCACGACGACCACGGCGGGCGAGCCGAGCCCCGCGCGGGCGACCGCGTGGGGCAGGGTGCCGAGCGTGGCCACCAGGTGCCGCTGCCGGGGGGTGGTGCCCCACTGCACCACGGCGGCGGGCTGGGCCGCCGGGCGCCCGGCGGCGACGAGGGCCTCGGTGATGGACGCGAGGCGCCCCATCCCCATGAGGATCACGAGCGTGCCCGGGGTCCGCGCCAGGGCGGCCCAGTCGGTCTGCTCGCCCCCCTTGCCCGGGTCCTCGTGCCCCGTCACCACGGTGAAGGCCGTCGCCACCGCGCGATGCGTCACCGGCACACCGGCGTAGGCGGGCGCGCCGATGGCGCTGGTGATGCCGGGGACCACCTCGACGGGCACCCCGGCCGCGCGCAGCGCGATCACCTCCTCGCCGCCCCGCCCGAAGACGAACGGGTCGCCGCCCTTGAGGCGCACCACCTCGAGGCCCTCGCGGGCCAGCGCGACCAGGGTCGCGTTGATCTCGTCCTGCGTGAGCGCCGCCCTGCCGGGCGCCTTGCCCGCGTCCACCAACCGGGCGCCGGGCCGGCACAGCCCCACGAGCGCCTCGGTGCCGAGGCGGTCGAGCACGACGGCGTCGGCGCGCTCCAGCAGCTCACGGCCGCGGACGGTGAGCAGCCCGGGGTCACCGGGACCCGCGCCCACCAGGGCCACGCGGCCCACGCCACCCCGCCCGGTCACCGCGGCGCCCCGGCGCGCGACGCGGTCTCGCCGAGCGTGCGCACGAGGCGGCGGGCGGCCTCCGCGGCCAGCCCGTCCGGGTCGCCCGCCTCCCCCTCCACCCGCACGCGCGACGCGCCGGCACCGGCGGCGTCGTCCGCGCGGAAGGCCACGGCCACCAGCCGACCGTCCCGGAGGGTGCAGTGGACGCCGACCGGCGACAGGCACCCCCCGCCGAGGGCCGCCAGCAGGGCGCGCTCGGCGCGCAGGCAGGTCGCCGCCGCCCCGTCGGTGAGCGCCGCGGCGGCCCGCGCGGCCGTGTCGTCGCCGGCGCGCCCCTCGATGGCGAGCAGCCCCTGCCCCGGGGCCGGCGTGCTCACGTCGACCGGCAGGGGGACCACGTCGGGGCGGGCGACGCCCAGCCGCGCCAGCCCCGCGGCGGCGAGCACCAGCGCGTCCACGTCGCCCCGGTCGAGCTTCGCCAGCCGGGTGTCGACGTTGCCGCGGATGCCGACCACCTCCAGGTCGGGGCGCAGCGCGCGCAGCTGGGCCTCGCGCCGCGGGCTGCCCGTGCCCACCCGCGCGCCCGCCGGAAGGGCGGCGGGACCCCCGGGGATGCCCACCAGCACGTCGCGGGCGTCCGCGCGCGGCGGCACGGCCACGATCGCGAGGCCCGGGGGCAGCTCGGTGGGGAGGTCCTTGGCGGAGTGCACCGCGAGGTCGGCGTCGCCCGCGAGCAGCGCCTCCTCCAGCTCCTTCACGAACATCCCGCGGTCGGGCAGCGGGGCCGCGTCGCGGGCGCTCCAGCGGTCGCCGGTGGTGACGACCTCCCGCAGGCGCACGGCGTGCCCGCGGGCCTCCAGGGCGGCGGCGATCGCGCGGGTCTGCGCGAGCGCGAGGGGCGACCGGCGGGTCGCCAGCACGATGGGCGCCACTAGGCGGTGGGGTCGCCCGTCAGCTCCAGCCCGAAGAGGTGGCGAAGGCTCTCGAGGTGGCGGTGACCCTCCGTCTCGCGCGCGGCGGCGCGGGCGCGCACCGTCGGCTCGTGGAGCAGCTTGTTGACGATGCCCCGCGTGAGGACGTCCAGGCGCTCGCGGTCGGCCTCGCTGAGCGACTCCCAGCCGGCGGCCACCCGGGCGAGCTCGGTGAGCCGGATCTCCTCCGCGCGGTCCCGGAGGCTGCGGATGGCGGGCGCGGCGGCGAGCCCGGAGCGCCACTCGGCGAAGCCCTCCACGGCACCGCGCACGATGCGCTCGCCCAGCAGCGCCTCCCGGCGGCGCTCGTCCATGTTGGCCTCGACCACCCGCTCCAGGTCGTCGATGTCGTGCAGCACGACGCCCGGCAGCTCGGCGATGGCCGGGTGGACGTCGCGGGGCACGGAGATGTCGATGATGACCAGCGGGCGCTCGGGCCGGCGGGCCAGCACCGGCTCCAGCCCCGCCCGGTCGAGGATGGCGTGCGGCGCGTTGGTCGACGAGATGACGATGTCGGCCGCCTCGAGCTCGGCCGGGAGCCGGTCGAAGCCCTCGCCGCGGCCGCCCACCCGCGCGGCGAGCTGCCGCGCGGTCGACACGGTGCGGTTGATGACCACCACCTCGTCGACGCCCTGCTCGACCAGGTTCAGCATCGTCCCCTCGGCCATCTTGCCCGCCCCGATCACCAGCACCCGGCGGCTGCGCAGGTCGTCGAACGCCCGGCTGGCGACGGCCACGGCCACGGTGGAGACCGAGGCGGGCCCGGTGGAGATGCGGGTCTCGCTGCGCACGCGCTTGCCCGTCTCCAGGGCGCGGCGGAACAGCTGGTTGAGCACGGGGCCGACCGTGCCCTCCTCCACGGCGCGCTCCCAGGCGCCGCGCACCTGGCCCTGGATCTCGCTCTCGCCGACCACCATCGAGTCGAGGCTGGAGGTCACCCGGAACAGCTGCGCGGCCGCCCGGTCGTCACGGTGCACGTAGCTGGCGCAGGCGAGCTCGGGGGCGGAGATGCGGGTGTGGGCCAGCAGCGCCTCCACCAGCCGCGGCTCGGTGGCGGCGGGGTCGCCCGACACCGCGTAGAGCTCGGTGCGGTTGCACGTGGACAGCACCGCCGCCTCGGAGACCGCCCCGTCGGCCGTGAGCGACCGCAGCAGGTCGCGCGCGGCGCGGTCGGTGAGCGCGGCCTTCTCCCGCTGCTCCACGGGCGCGGTCTTGTGCGAGAGGCCCACGGCGATCACGTGCACGAGCCGGCCTCCACGTCGAGCAGCTCACGCATGCGCCGGCCCGCGGCGGGCAGGTCGCCGCCGGCCAGCAGGGCCGGCACGTCGGAGGCGAGCACGCTGCGCACGCGGGCGCTGCGCTCGGCCGTGTCCGGGTGACGCCGCTTGAGGGCGTCGCGGGCGTCGCCGAGCATCCGCAGCAGGTCGGCCCACTCCGGCCCGAAGGTCTCCTCCAGGCGCCCGCGCACGTGGGCGGCGACCGTGGGGCTCGCGCCGCCCGTGCTGACCGCCAGGGTCAGCTCGCCGCGGCGCACGACGGCGGGCACGATGAAGTCGCCCAGGGCCGGGTCGTCGGCCACGTTGCAGGGGATGCCGCGGTCGCCCGCGTCCGCGCGCACCCGCCGGTTGACCTCGCGCCGGTCGGTGGCGGCGACCACGAGCACGCAGCCGTCGAGGTCGTCGCTCATGTACTCACGGTGTCGGAGATCGCTGACCGCTCCCTGCGCTGCGAGGACGGCGACCCCCGGCGTGACCCGGGGGGCCACGAGGCGGACCCGGGCGCCGCTCTCCGACAGCCGCCGCGCCCGCTCCTCCCCGACCGGGCCGCCACCGACCACCAGACAGGTGCGGCCGGTGAGGTCCGCGAACACCGGGAAGTAGCGCGTCACCTCTCGGAGGGAGTCGTTCACCGTCGAATGTCCTCCCGCGGACAAGTAAAGCCCGCGGCCGGGCGGGGTACCAGTGGCGGATTGCCCTGCGGAGACGACGGAGGTACCCATGCGCGGCGGGTCCGGCACCCCGGGCGGGGCGCCCGCGACCACCTCAGCGGCCGACGCCCGCGGTCTCGTCGGCGGCCCGCCCGCCGGAGTCGCCCTCGCCGTGCTCGGCCAGCACGCGCGCCATGAGCTCGGTCTCGCGGGTGAGGCGCGCGGTGCGCATGCCCACCGCGACCACGTAGAGCATCAGCACGAACCAGATGACCGCGTACGCGGCGACGACGTACTCCATCAGGCGGCCGGGACCCCGGCGCCCCCCGGGCGGCGCGCGCTCACGCGATGACCGCCTCGACGCGGAGCTTGAGGTCCTGCAGGGCCCGCTCCGCGCGGCGCTGCAGCAGCTCCAGCTGCAGCAGCGTGGCGAACAGGCCCAGCACGCCGATCTGGGCGAGCACGAACCAGCCCAGCATCGAGCCGGGCATGTTCGCCCCGTTCTCCGTGAAGACGACCGGGTGGATGAACGACTCGGCCACCCGCACCGCGTAGAAGGACAGCGGCACGGCGGCGAAGGCGAAGATCGCGTAGACGGCTGAGTACCGCTCGCGCCGCTCGCCCTCGGCCGAGCTGCGCAGCACGAAGTAGGCGGCGTACAGCAGGATGACGATCAGGTACGTGACCAGGCGGGGGTCGTCCCAGCGCCACCACGTGCCCCAGGCCCCCTTGGCCCAGATGGAGCCGGTCACCACGGTGAGACCGGAGAACAGCAGGCCCAGGCCGGCCGAGATGCTGCCCACGTCGTCCCACACGCGGTGCCCGCGGCGCAGGTAGAGGACGCCCGCCACGCAGGCGACCAGGAACGCGACCATCGAGCCGATCGCGATGGCCACGTGGAAGTAGAAGATGCGCTGGATGACGCCCTGGTCGGTGTCCTCGGGCGCCACCAGGAAGAGCCCGATCACGGACGCCGCCATCAGGACCGCCGTGGCCCCGCCGAGCACCACCAGGCGGCGCCGGGCGGCGTCAGTCGTCGAGGACGTGATCGAAGGTGGCATAGGCGACCAGGGAGAAGATCAGGGCGTAGACCGCGAGGAAGACGCAGTAGCCGCGGAACTCCGCCAGCTCGCGCGCCGGCCCGAGGACGGCGTGGGTGGCGCCCGAGGCCGTGATCACGACGGGCACCAGCGACGGCAGGAGCAGCACGGGCAGCAGCAGTTCCCGCGCTCTTGAGAATACGCTCATCGAGGCCAGGAAGGCCCCCACCACGGCGATGCACAGGTCCGCCAGCACACAGACGAGCGCCACCAGGGGCGCGTCGGCGGGCTCGGCACCGCGCACGAAGAACAGCACGGCCAGCGGCACCACCACCGCCTCCACCGCGAGCAGGTACACCACCAGCGCCAGCGCGCGCGCCACCAGCAGCGTCAGGCGCGACACGGGGGCGACCAGCAGGGCGTCGAGGACGCGCTGCTCCCGCTCGGGCACCCAGGTGCGCCCGACCCCCAGCACCGCGGTGAGGGCGATCGTGGCCCACACGATCCCCGCGGCGAAGAGGGTCGGCTCGTCCGCGCGCTGCCCGATGGCGAACTGGAAGATGATCATCGCCACCAGGGCGAACAGGCCCATGGACACCGCCGTCTCGCGCGTGCGCAGCTCCAGGCGCAGGTCCTTGCGCAGCAGGGCGCGCAGCTGGGCCAGGTGCGAGGCGGTCACCCGGTCATCTCGGCGTAGGTCGCGGCGAAGCCGGCGTCGGTGAGGGATGCGGTCTCCGACCGGAGCACCACGCGTCCCGCCCGCATCACCATCACCTCGTCCGCGAGCCGCAGCGCCCGCCCGAGCTCGTGCGTGACGATCACGGCGCCGCGGTCGCCCGAGAGGTCCCCGATGACGCCGTCCAGCAGCCGCCCTCCCGCCGCGTCGAGCCCGGTGTAGGGCTCGTCCAGCAGGAGCAGGTCGGGCGCGTGCAGCGTGAGCCGCGCGATGCCCAGCCGCTGGGCCATCCCGCGGGAGAAGGTGCGCACCGCGTCGTGGGCGCGGGGCAGCAGGCCCACCCGGGCGAGGGCGGCGGGCACGGCGTCGCCGAGGTCGCGCACGCCGTACAGCGCGCCGAAGAGATCGAGGTTCTGCCATGCCGTGAGGTCCAGGTACACCAGCGGGTCGTGGCCCAGGTAGCCGATGTGCGCCCGGGCGCGCCGCGCCCCCGCCGGCAGGGGGTGTCCGGCCACCGCGAGGGTCCCGGCGTCCGGGCGCAGCAGCGTGGCGAGCATCCGCAGCAGGGTGCTCTTGCCGGCCCCGTTGGGGCCGACGACGGCGAGGCGACGGCCGGCCGGCAGCCGGAGGTCGACGCCCGCCACCGCGGCGCGCCCGCCGAAGGCGCGGGCCAGCCCCTCGGCCTCCAGCAGCGGGGGCCGCTCGTCCCGGGTCGCTACAGGGTCACCTCGAGCACGACGGCCGTGATGAACACGACGGCGAGGACCATGTTGGCGGTCCCGAAGGCCTGCTGGATGCGCTGGGGCTCCCGGGGGGCCACGATCAGGTTCTCGTAGACGAGCACGGCCGCGGCCACCGCGACCCCCAGCATGTAGGCCGCGCCCGCGCCGGCCGCGAGCCCCGCGAGGGCCAGCAGCACCGCCGCGGCGCCGTGCAGCACCCGGGTGAACCAGAGGGCCCGGGCCGGGCCGAAGCGGGCCGGCACGGAGTGCACGCCCGCGCGCCGGTCGAACTCCTCGTCGAGCAGCGCGTAGATCACGTCGAAGCCCGCGATCCAGCAGGCCACCGCCAGGCCCAGCAGCACCGGCGCCAGGTCGAAGGCGCCGGTCACCGCGATCCACCCACCCACGGGGGCGAGCCCGATGGTGAGCCCCAGCACGCCGTGGCAGGCCCAGGTGAAGCGCTTGGTGAAGGGGTAGAGCACGAACGCCGCCACCGGGATCGGCCACAGGTACCAGGTGATCTCCGGCAGACGGCTCACCGCGAGCAGCAGGGCGGCGAGGCTGAGGGCGCAGAACACGGCCACCTGCGCGGGGGTGAGCCGGCCGGCGGGCAGCTCGCGTCCGGCGGTGCGGGGGTTGAGGGCGTCGATGCGGCGGTCGACCAGCCGGTTGACCGCCATCGCCAGGGAGCGCGCCCCGACCATGGCGAGCAGGATCCAGCCGAGGGTCGCGGCGGCCGGCACCTCGTGCCGGGCGAGCAGCGCGCCCGCCAACGCGAAGGGCAGCGCGAAGACGGTGTGGGCGAACCGGACGAGCCCCAGCAGCGCGGGCAGGACGGCGAGACCCGTCGCCGGACGGGTCACGGGGGACGTCGACGTCACCCCCGGATGGTACCGCTCGCCGGCCCGTCCCCCGCGCCGGGCCCGTCCCCCGCGACGCCGTCCGGCGGCGCGTCGGCTGCGGCGTACCGGGCGTCCCGGTCGCGCACCAGCCCCCAGAACTGGTCGCCGTGGTCGAAGTGCCACCACTCCTCGGCGTAGTTCGTGAAACCCGCCGCGTTCATGGTCCAGAACAGCAGGCGGCGGCGGTCGCGGACCTCCCCGGGCGCATCCTCGAACGCCCGCGTGCCCGCCTCCTCGGTGAACGCGTCGAAGGCGGTACCCAGGTCGAGCGGCCGCCCGTCGGCGTCCGCCAGCGTCAGGTCCACGGCCCCGCCCGTCAGGTGCGGCGGCGGCGCCAGCACGGAGCGCGAGGGCGGTGTCACGAACCGGGCGGCGGCGTCCTCCACCGCGTCCGCGGGCCAGTCGGGGTGGACCGCGGTGAGCTCCGCCACGTAGCCGTCGAACAGCGCCGCCTGCACGGGCAGGGGGCGGTAGGCGTCCCACACCAGCAGGGCCAGCCCGTCCGGCAGCAGCTCCGCGGCCCGCGCCAGGCGCTGCGCGACGCCCTCCCGCACCCAGCCCCGGGGCAGGGCACCGGGCAGTCCCCAGGCGTGGTACTGCGGGCGGTCGTGCACGCGGGCGCCGATCGCGTCCACCGGGACGAGCGGCTCGTCCACGGGGTCGATGGCGACGTCGCGCCAGCCCTCGGTGGACCGCAGCGCCGGTATCGCCCGCCCCGCCATGCCCGTGGGCGCGGCCGGACGCCGGCCCGCCGGGGCCGGGGGCTCCCCGGCGCGCGCGGGGTCGCCCGCGCTCACACGCCGCCCCCGCGCGCCCGGCACCGCGGTGCGCGCCCGGTCACCCCCGCCGGCCTCAGTCGAACAGGCCCGGCGACCCGCGCGTCTGGTCGTAGTCGGCCGGCGTGTCCTCGGGCGGGAACGGGCGCGACGGGTAGACGACGCTCTCCGGCGTCTTGCCCGCGACCGACGCGACGTACGTGGCGACGTCCTCCGCGTCCTGCCCGGTCACCAGCTTGCGTGGCATGGGCGGCTGCGCGTCGTAGATCCAGCGGTGGACGACGCCGCGGAAGGTGCTCTCCTCGAACCCCTGCTGGCGGGCGGCGCGGAACGCGTCGTCCAGGTTGGGACCGGGCACCGGGCCGGCCTCGGACCCCTTGGTGCCCGCGTCGGACAGCGTGTGGCAGCCGCCGCAGGCCCCGGTGAACAGCTGCTTGCCGGCGGCGGCGTCCCCCTCCACCCCGCTCGAGCAGCCGGCGGCGAGGGCGACGACCCCCGCGGCGGCCAGCGCCATCAGCGGCGCACGGCGCCCGCGGGGGAGCCGGGCGAGGGGCGAGGACGGACGGATCTGAGGGCTCATACGAGGTAGACCAGGACGTAGAGGAGGACCCACACGACGTCGACGAAGTGCCAGTAGAGCGACGCGGCCACGAGGGGCGTCGACCACTTGGGCGTGAAGTCGTGGGCGCGGGTGATGCGCAGGTAGCAGATGAACAGCAGGATCAGGCCCACGAGCACGTGCAGCCCGTGGAAGCCGGTCAGCGTGTAGAAGGCGGCGCTGAACGCCTGGTCCTTGGGGGTGAAGCCCAGGTGGGCGTACTCGTTCACCTGGATCACCAGGAAGGTGAGCCCCAGCAGCATCGTGAGCCGCAGTCCCCGCTCGAGGCCGCGGCGGTCGCCGTGCTTGAGCCGGTGCTCCGCCCACCAGATGGTGAAGGAGGAGAACACCAGGAAGGCGGTGTTCACGCCCGTGATGGCGACCGGCAGCTCGAAGCGGTCGCCGACGTCGTTCACCGGCGGCCAGTCGTTCTCGGCGACGTTGAACCGGATCATGAAGTAGGCCGTGAAGAGCGACGCGAACAGCATCGCCTCCGACCCGATGAACAGGATCATCGCCAGGACGCCCTGGCTCATCTTGGCGCCGCGCGAGGTGGAGGCGGGCGTCCCGGGGACGGCGCTCAGCTCCGCGCGGACCTGGTCGATGGCCATCGGCTGCTCCTAGCTCCCCGTCGGCGCGGTGGGCGCCTCGGCGTCGACGATGACGTGCTCGACGGTCGCGCCACCGGCCGCCGCCTGGACGCCCGGCAGGACGTCGTCGGAGTGGTCGCGGCCCCGGAAGCTGCACACGAGGACGACGTCCGCGTGGAAGGAGTCGCGCGCGATGCGCGCCGCCTCCACCGGGTCGCCGTCGATCACCTCGCCGCGCACCGAGATGCCGGCGCGCTGGAGCTGGGCCATGGTGGCGCGGGCGCGGGCCGCGGCCTCGGTGCGCACGCGCTCGGCCTCATCGGTCCACCCGGGCCCGTCGAGGCTCAGGGGGCACAGGACGACCGCGTGCATCGGCCGCTCGTCGGCGCGCTCCTGGAGCGCCTCCAGCAGGGCGTCCGAGCCGAGGGTGTCGTTGGCGATCACCGCCACCTGGCTCACCGCCCGGGAGGCGACGGGCTTCCGCGCGTCGTCGGTGGTGACCACGACCCGCGTCACCGCGAGGTCGGTGAGCTTGCGGATGCGGTCGATGACGTCCTGCGTCATCCAGCGGGAGGTGCCCGTCGGGTAGGTGGCGATCATGATCTCCTGCGCCGGCTCGTCCGCGAGGACGCGCTGCACCGCGAGGATCGGCCCGCCCTCCACGACCGTGCCGCTGGCGTCCACGCCGTCGGCGGCCAGCACCGCGAGGGCGACCTGCATCCGCCGCTCGGCGGCCCGGTGGCCCGAGCCCTCCGCGGGGACGACGAGGGTGAAGCGCCACACGCCCTCCTGGGCGCGCTCGCGGATCTCGTCGAGCAGGCTCGACGACGCCACGGTCTCCGAGGCGACCACCAGGATGGTGCGCTTCTCGGTCTCCGTCAGCTCGCCGCCGCCCAGCTCCTCGCCGGCGAACACCACCGCGTGGCGCGCGCCCGGGATGCCGTATTGGTACGGGCCGCCCACCACCTGCGGGGTGGCGTCGAAGTTGAACAGGCTCGGCGGGGACGAGACCAGCCACTCCATGGTGCGGCTGCGCCACGGGTTCCAGGGGGCGCGGGGGCCGCGCGCCCAGGAGTAGGCGAAGTTGTAGAAGAACACCGCCGTCCCGATCACCATGCCGAGGTTGGCGATGGAGATGAACATGTTGAGGTCGGCGAACCGCTCGTCGTAGTCGGCCACGCGCCGGGGCATGCCCTGGATCCCGAGCCAGTGCATCGGGAAGAAGGTCGCGTTGAAGCCGACGAACGTGAGCCAGAAGTGCACGTGGCCGAGCCGCTCGTTGTACATGCGGCCGGTCATCTTCGGGAACCAGTAATAGATCCCGGCGAAGATCGTGAAGACGCTGCCGCCGAAGAACACGTAGTGGATGTGCGCCACCACGAAGTACGTGTCGGTGAGCTGGATGTCGATCGGCAGCGTGCCCAGGAACACCCCGGACAGCCCGCCGATCACGAACGTGAACAGGAACCCGAGGGCCCACATCATCGGCGTCTTGAGGTGGAGCTTGCCCTCCCAGATGGTGCCCAGCCAGGAGAACACCTTCACGCCGGTGGGCACCGCGATGATGATGGTGGTGATCATCATGGGGATCCGCAGCCAGCCGGCCATGCCGCTCACGAACATGTGGTGCGCCCACACGCCGAAGCCGAGCACGGCGATCGCCACCGTCGAGAACGCGAGCGCCCGGTAGCCGAACAGCGGCTTGCGCGAGAAGGTGGCGAGGACCTCGGAGATGATGCCGAAGCCCGGCAACATCATGATGTACACGGCCGGGTGCGAATAGAACCAGAAGACGTGCTGGTACATGATCACGTCCCCGCCCTGGCCCGCGTTGAAGAAGTTCGTACCGGCCACCCGGTCGAACATCGTCATGAACTGCGAGCCGGCGATGAACGGGGTGCCGAAGACCACCAGGGCCGAGGTGGTGGCGTTGGCCCACACCAGCAGCGGCATGCGCCAGACGGTCATGCCGGGGGCGCGCATGGTCGCGATCGTGACCAGGAAGTTCAGGGCGGTCGCGATGGACGACGCGCCGGCGAACTGCACGCCGACCTCGAACAGCGTCTGGCCGGTGGTGCCCTGCAGGGCGAGCGGCGGGTAGGCGGTCCAGCCCGACGAGAAGGCCCCGAACAGGGGGCTGACGCTCATCATCACGCCGGCGGGGATCAGCAGCCACAGCGACAGCGCGTTCAGGCGCGGGAACGCCATGTCCTTCGCGCCGATCATGATCGGGAGGATGTAGTTCGCCAGGCCGGCGAAGGCCGGGATGACGAACAGGAAGATCATGAGCGTCGCGTGGACGCTGAAGAAGCCGTTGTACGTCTCGCCGTCGGCGATCGTCTGCCCCGGCTGGGACAGCTCCAGCCGCACGAGCTCGGCGAAGATGCCGCCGATCACGAAGAAGAAGAGGACGACGATCAGGTACTGGACACCGATGACCTTGTGGTCGGTGTTGACCCGGAAGTAGTCCCGGAAGGTGCGGGCGCCGTGGAGCGAGTGGTCCTCGTAGTCCACGTGCTTGCCGCGCAGGTAGCGCCACCACCAGTCGAAGTTCCCGATCCCGATGACGAAGCCGAGGGACGCGAACGTGGCGATGGCCGTGGCGTAGGCCTGACCCTTCCACAGCTCGTCGAAGCCGAACGCCCAGCGGAAGAAGAACATGACCGCGAAGGCGAAGATGGTGCCGACCATCGTCCCGACGATGGCCCGCTTCCACCAGTACCAGAGCGGCTTGGCGGGAGCGTGGTGGTGGCCCCCGTGGCCGGAGCCCGCGTGGGTGGGTGCGTGAGTCGCCATGGGTCAGACCGTCTCCGTGCGGATCCGTGCGGTGCGGTGGACGGGGGCGGTCATCCGCCGCCCCCGGTGCCGGGGGTGGTCGCGGGGGTGCCCGCGGGGGCGCCGGGGCCGACCGGCGGCGGGGGCGTGACGCCGCCGTCGCCGTCCTCGCCGCGGCCGGTGGTGTTGGTCCCGCGCGGGGGCTGGGGCTGCTGCTGCGCCTCGCGCTGCGCCTGCTGCAGCCAGGCGTCGTACTCGGCCTGCGGCATCACGATCGCCCGCGAGCGCATCACGGAGTGGCCGACGCCGCACAGCTCCATGCAGATGACGGGGAAGGTGCCGACCTTGGTGGTGTCCACGACGTAGCGGGTGGTGATGCCGGGCACCACGTCCTGCTTGACGCGCCACTCCGGCACCCACATGTCGTGGATGACGTCCACCGACCGCATGCGGAACTCGATCTGCCGGCCCACGGGCACGCGGAGGTCGCCGCTGGTGACGCCGGCCTCCGGGTAGCGGAACTCCCACGCGAACTGCCAGGCCTTGACCTCGATGACCTCGCGGTCGGCGGCGCGGGCCTCGTTGCGGTCGGTGACCAGGAAGGCCCACACGGCCATCACGCCCAGCAGGATGGCCGGGATGAGCGTCCAGGCGACCTCGATGGCGGTGTTGCCGTGGTTCGGCGGGCCGTCCGACTCGTCGCCGGGCTTCGCGCGGAAGCGCCAGATCGAGTAGACGAGCACGGCCGTCACGATCGTGAAGATCGTGCCCGCGGTGACGACCAGGTACCACATGAGGCCGTCGATGCGCTCGGCCTGCTCGGACCCCTGGTCGGGGAACCAGTCGATGAGTAGAACGGTGGCGGCGGTGAGGCCCCCGATCACCAGCATCAGCAGGGCGAGGGCGGGCGCGTGGCGGCGTCTCATGGCAGGGGCGAACGTAGCATCCGCGTCCCCGCGCCTTCGCGTGTCGAGTGTCCCAAGGGCGGCCGCGCGGTGCGTCCGTCCCCGGCGCGGGTGACAGCCCGCCTGGCGCCCGCGGGCACGCCGGTCAGGCGGTCGCGGGGCGGGGGGCCGCCCGCGTGGCGAGCACCACGCAGACCGCCGTCAGCACGGCCCCCGCGACGAGCGGCGCGGCCGGTGCCACGTGCTGGAACAGGGCGCCCGCCGCCACCGGCCCCACGATGCGCGCGAGCCCGCCCGTCGAGGCCGCCACGCCGAGGGCGCCGCCCTGCCCCTCCTCGGGCGCGGCGTGCGAGATGAGGGCGGTCACCGTGGCGAAGGCGAGCCCCGACGCGATGCCGAGCACGGCCAGCGCCAGCAGCAGCAGGGGCAGCGTGACCGCCGCCGCCAGCAGGCCCAGGCCGAGGGCCGTCCCCGCCAGCCCCACCAGCATCACCCGGTGCTCGCCGTGCCGCGCGACCAGGCGCCCCACGAGCAGCCCCTGCCCCACCGCGGCCGCGACGCCGACGAACGCGAACAGCAGGCCCATGTCGACGGCGTCGTAGCCGAACCGGCGGTCGCCGAGCAGGGCGAACGTGGATTCCATGCCGACGAACGCGAGGGTCGCGATGAACGAGAGGCCCAGCAGGGGCCCGAGGTCGCGGGCCGCCAGGGCGCGGCGCAGCGCCTCGCGCCGCGGCACGGAGGGCCGCACGGCGGCGCCCGGCGGCCGCGACTCCGGCAGGCGCACCCACGCCACGGCGAAGTTGGCCGCGGCCAGGGCGGCGGCGGCGAAGAAGGGGGCCGAGGGGTCGATCGCCGCGAAGGCGGCGCCGAGCGCGGGACCCAGGATGAACCCCAGCCCGAAGGCGGCACCGATCATGCCCATGCCGCGCGCCCGGTCGGCCCGGGTGGTGACGTCGGCGACGTAGGCCTGCGCGGCCGCGTACGACGCGCCCGAGATGCCGTTGAGGATGCGCGCCAGGAACAGCACCCAGAGGGTGCCGGCGAGCCCGATCAGCAGCGCCGACAGGGCGCTACCGGCGAGCGTGACCAGGATGACCGGCCGCCGGCCCACCCGGTCCGAGAGGCGCCCCCAGAGCGGCGCGAAGATCACCTGCATGAGCGAGTAGGAGGCGGTGAGCAGGCCGATCTCGGTGGGCGAGGCCCCGAACCGCTCGGCCCAGAGCGGCAGGATCGGCAGCACGATCCCGAAGCCGATCAGGTCGATCAGCACCGTCACGAAGACGATCGCGAGCGGCGCCCCGAGGCGCCCGGACCCCCTGGTCGCCCGGCTCACGTGTCGCGGGCGCCCGGCGTCAGGCCGCGTCGACGGCCATGGCGACGAACAGGAGCGCCAGGTACAGCAGCGAGTAGTGGAAGGTGATCCGCGCCATGCGCCGCGTGCCCTCCCGCCACAGGCGCAGGGCGAGCAGGGCGAAGACGCCCCCGAGCAGCAGCGCCGCGACGGCGTACAGGGCGCCGGCGAGGCCGGCAGCGGCCGGCAGCAGGGTGACGCCCACCATCACGAGCGTCCACAGCAGGATCTGCCGCCGGGTGGTCTCCTCGCCGTGCACCACGGGCAGCATGGGCACCCCCGCCGCGGCGTAGTCGCGCTCCAGCAGCAGCGCCAGGGCCCAGAAGTGCGGCGGCGTCCAGTAGAAGACGACCGCGAACAGGATCCACGCGTACAGCGACAGCTCGCCGGTGACGGCGGCCCACCCCACCAGCGGGGGCACCGCCCCGGCCGCCCCCCCGATGACGATGTTGTGGATGGTGGTGCGTTTCAGCCACAGCGAGTACACGCCCACGTAGACGGCGAGCCCGGCGAGGGCGAGCACGGCCGCCAGCGCGTTCGCCGCGAGCGTGAGCACGAGGGCCGACAGCGCGCCCAGGGCGATGCCGAAGGCCAGGGCCCGGCCGGGGGTGACGCGCCCGGCGACCACCGGCCGCGCCGCCGTGCGCGCCATGTGGCCGTCGATGTCGCGGTCGATGAAGTGGTTGATGGCGTTGGCGCCGCCCGCCGCCAGGTAGCCGCCCACGAGGGTCCACAGCAGCAGCCAGCCGCCGGGCACGCCGCCGGCCGCGACGAACATCGCCGCGGCGGTGGTGACCAGCAGCAGCGAGATGACGCGGGGCTTGGTGAGGCGGACGTAGTCGCCCACCAGCCCGCGCAGCCGCCCCGGGACCGGGACGGGCGCCACCGCGTCGCGCCCGCGGACGGCCTCCGTCGTCACGCGGTGGCCGCCAGGGCCACCAGCGCGGCGAGGCCCGCGAGCGGCAGCACGGTCCAGACCGCGTCCAGCGCGCGGGCGGCGGGCGAGGCCGCGGGCTCGCGCAGGGAGCCCATGAGCCGCAGGATCAGCAGGGCGGCCGGCAGCATGGCGGCGAGGGCGACCGCCAGCGCGGCCGCGCGCAGCGGCGAGTCGAGCAGCGCGCTCATCGGATCGAGGATAGCCGAGGCCCCCCGGCCGGGCCGGGGCGCGACCTCCCGGCCGGGCCGCCCATCTGTCCCCGGTCGGCACCGCCCGGCCGCCCGTTGACGCGCCGGGGACCCGCGGGCACGCTGCCCGGCGTGACCGACTGCGTGGTGCTGGGGGCGGGCCCCGCGGGCCTGGGCGCCGCGCTCGCGCTGGCGCGCGACGGCGCGCGGGTCGTGCTGGCCGAGGCGGGGGACGCGCCGGGGGGGCTGTGCCGGACGCGCGGGCGCGACGGCCTCCGCTACGACCTCGGCGGGCACATCCCGTTCGTGCGCGATCCCGGGCGCCGCGCGTGGCTGGCCGCCCTGGCGCCGGACGGCTTGCTCTGGGTCCCCCGCCCGGTGGCCTCGGTGCGGGACGGGCGCATCCGGCCGGGGCGCTACCTGGACCAGCGCGACGGGCGGCCGGAGCCGCCGGTGGTGCCCGTGCCGCCGGACGCGTCGGCCGCCGACGTGCTCCCGGCCATGTTCGGCACCGCCCTGGTGGAGCGCGAGATGCGCGTCTACCTGGAGAAGATCGACGGGGTGCCCCTGGGGCGCATCCCGGCGGGGCGCCCCCTGCGGCTGATGCGCGACCAGGCCGCCCCCGACGGCTTCTGGTTCCCGCGGGGCGGGATCGGGCGCCTGATGGACGGCATGTGGGCGGCCGCGCGGGCGGCCGGGGCCGACGCGCGGCTGCGGACGCGCGCCACGGCGATCCACTACGGGGGCGGGCGGGTGCGCGGCGTCACCCTGGAGGGCCCCGGCGGCGCGGTGCGCCTGGAGGTCCCCGCGGTGGTGGTGGCGCTGCCGGCCGCCGTGGCCGTCGGGCTCCTGGACGGCGACGGCCGCGGAGGTGCACCCGCCGCCCCCGGCGGGGCGGTGCGCATGCGGGCCGTGTGCCTCGTCTACGTCCGGGTGGCGGGCCCGCCGCTCACGCACGAGGCCTGGGTCCAGGTGGACGACCCCGCCGTGCCCTTCGCCCGCATGTTCGAGATGGCGAACTGGGACCCGGGCATGGCAACGCCCGCCGGGGGGGCCATCGGGATGGAGTGCTACTGCGACGCCGCGCCGGAGGACCCCCTCTGGTCGCTCGACGACGCGGCGCTCACCGCGCGGTGCGTGACGGGGCTGGTGCGGCTGGGGTGGCTCGACGACCCCGGCCGGGCGACGCCGCTGGAGGTGGTGCGCATGCCGCGCGCGTATCCGCTGCCGGACCTCGCCCAGATGGAGGCCGTGTCCGCGGCGCCGCGGCGGCTGGAGGCGGTGGCCGGCGTGCACCTGGCCCCGGGCGCGGAGGTGGTCACCGCGATCGAGGCGGGCGAGCGGGCGGCGGCGGCGGTGCGCGCGGGCCGGTGGGACTAGGGTCCGCCCATGGCCACCCTGCTGCCCACGGCCGTCGGACGGTTCCGCGGGATCCTGGGCGCGCGCGTGCTGGAGCACCCGACCGAGCGCCTCCTCTACGGGCGCGACGGGTCGATCGCCGAGGGGACCTGCGGGCTGGTGCTGCTGTGCGAGACCGCCGAGGAGGTGGTCGCCTGCATGCGGGTGGCGGCGGACGAGGGGCTGCCCGTGGTGCCGCGCGGGTCGGGCACCGGCCTGTGCGGCGGGGCCGTGCCGCTGGACGGCGCCCTCGTGCTGTCGGTGGCGCGCATGCGGCGGATCCTGTCCGTCGACCCCGCCACCCCCTGCGCCTGGGTCGAGCCCGGCGTGCTCAACCTCGACGTCAGCGCGGCCGTGGCCCACCTGGGCCTGCACTACGCCCCCGACCCGTCGAGCCAGGCCGCGTGCTCGATCGGCGGCAACGTGGCCACCAATGCCGGCGGCCCGCACTGCCTCGCCGCCGGCGTCACGGCGCAGCACGTGCTGGGCCTGGAGATCGTGCTGCCCGACGGGGAGCGCATCCGGCTCGGGGGCGAGGCGCCCGATCCGCCCGGCTACGACCTGCGCGGCTTCGTGGTGGGCGGCGAGGGGACACTGGGCGTGGTCACCGCGGTGTGCGTCCGGCTGACGCGGAACCCGCCCGCCGTCCGGACGATGCTCATCGACTTCGCGACGGTCGCCGACGCCGGCGGGTGCGTGGGGAGGGTCATCGCCGACGGCGTGATCCCGGCCGCCATGGAGATGCTCGACCGCCGCATGGTGCAGGCGGTGGAGGCGTTCACGGGGGCGGGGCTCCCGCTGGACGCGGCCGCCGTGCTGCTGGTGGAGGTGGACGGCACGCCCGCGGAGGTCGCCGAGCAGTCGGCGGTGGTGGAGCGCGTCGCGCGCGACCACCGGGCGCGCGACATCCGGGTGGCGGCCGACGCGGCCGAGCGCGCGCTGCTCTGGAAGGCCCGCAAGAGCGCCTTCGGCGCCGTCGCCCGGGTCGCCCCGAACTACTACCTGCACGACTGCGTGGTGCCGCGGACGCGCCTGGTGGAGATCCTGGAGGCGATCGAGCGCATCGGCGCCCGGCACGACCTGGTGATCATGAACGTGTTCCACGCCGGTGACGGCAACCTGCACCCGCTGATCGCCTTCGACCGGCGCGACCCGGCCCAGGTGGAGCGGGTGCTCGCGGCCGGGCGGGACATCATCGAGGCGTGCGTGGCGGTGGGCGGGGTGCTCTCGGGCGAGCACGGCATCGGCCTGGAGAAGCGCGACTTCATGCCGCTGACCTTCTCGGAGGCCGACCTGCACGCGCAGGCGTGCGCCCGGGGCGCGTTCGACCCGGAGGGCCGCATGAACCCGCGCAAGGTGCTGCCCTCGGCGAGCCGATGCGGCGAGATGGTGCTCGAGGCCGGCGCGCTGCCGCCCGGTACCTGGCTGTGAGCGGGGAGGTGCGCCCGGGGGACCGCGCCGCGCTCGCCGCGGCGCTGCGCGAGGCCACCCTCGACCGGCGCACCGTCCGCGTCGCGGGCGGCGGCTCGTCGTCCCGCCGCGGGCTCCCCGGCCCGGCGGCCGACGTCGTGCTCCGGACGGGGGCCCTGGACCGGGTGCTGGTGCACGAACCCGCCGACCTGACGGTGACGGTGGAGGCCGGGGCGGACGCGGCCGCACTCCAGGCGCGGCTGGCGGGCGCGGGCCAGACCTGGGCGCAGGCCGACGACCGGGGCGGGGCCACCGTGGGCGGCCTGCTCGCCACCGGGGCGAGCGGCATCCGGCGGTTGCGGCACGGCGCCCTCCGCGACTCCGTGCTGGAGATGGTGCTGTGCACGGGCGACGGCCGGCTGGTGCGCGCGGGGGGCCGGACGGTGAAGGGGGTCGCCGGCTTCGACCTGCATCGCCTTGCCGTGGGCGCCCTGGGCACCCTGGGCGTGATCGTGGAGGTCACCCTCAAGCTGTGGCCGCTGCCGACCGCGGCGGCGTGGTTCGGCACCGGGGGCACCACGGCCGAGCTCGCCGCCCTGGGGGAGGAGCTGCGGCGGCGCCTGCACCGGCCGGCCGCGATCGTGCTGGGGCCGGGGCGGCTGGACGTGCAGCTGGTGGGCCCCGAGGCGGACGTGGTCGCCCCCGAGGGACTGGGGGCGGGGGAGCGGCCGCCTCCGCCGCCGGGGGAGGGCACCGTGGAGGCGGCGGTACCCCCGACCGCCCTGCCCTCCCTCGCCCGTGCCCTGGACGACCTGGGCCTCCCCTTCCGGGCGCAGCTCGGGGTGGGCGTGTGCGCGGTGGGCGTGCGGTCGGCCGACGAGGTGGCGGCCGTCCGGGCGGCCGCCATCCATCGGGGCGGGCACGCCGTCGTGGCGGACGCGCCCGCCGGCCTGCGCGCCGACCCCTGGGGGCCGGCCCCGCCCGGCCTCGCCGTGATGCGGCGGCTGCGGGCGTCCTTCGACCCGGCCGGGATCCTCAACCCGGGCGCCTTCGTGGGCGACGCCGTCCCCGTGGCGTCGGTGTAGCGTCGGGCGATGTCCGAGGCCCCTCCCGCCGCCGGCGCCGCGCCGAACTGGATCGCGGGCCGTCCGGCGCCCGACGAGTCGGACATCGTGAAGTGCGTGGCGTGCGGCCTGTGCCTGCCGCACTGTCCCACCTTCCGCGTGACCGGTCGCGAGACCGCCTCGCCCCGCGGCCGCATCGCCGCAATGCGGGCGGTGCAGGAGGGCCGCGCGGAGGTGGACGCCGCCTTCACCACGATGGTGGACGAGTGCCTGGCCTGCCGCGCGTGCGAGACGGCGTGCCCGAGCGGGGTGCCGTTCGGCCGGATGATCGAGGCGGCCCGCGCCCAGGTGGAGGCGCGCCGTCCGGTGCGCGCGCGAGGGCTCCGGCGCCTGGGGCTGGCGTGGGTGATGCCGCGGCGGCGGGCGGTCCGCGTCCTGGGCGCGGGCCTCGCCCTGGCGCAGGCGCTCCGGCTGGACCGGGTGCTGCCCACGCGTCTCGCCGCCGCCGCCCCCCGCATCCCCCTGCGCCACCTCGTGGCCCGCGTCCCCGCGAGCTGCGGGCACGGGCCCGTGGCCGCGGTGCTGCGGGGGTGCGTCATGGACGTCGCCCACCGCCCGGTGCAGGCCGCCACCATGCGGGCGGTCGCGGCCTCCGGCCACCGGGCGGTGATGCCGCGCGGCGGCTGCTGCGGGGCGCTGGCGATGCACTACGGCCACCCCGACGCCGCCCGGGCAATGGCGCGGGCGCGCATCGCCGAGTTCGAGGCGGAGGGGGCCGAGGTCATCGTGGCCAACGCCGCCGGGTGCAGCGCCCACATGAAGGGCTGGGGTCACCTGCTGGCGGACGACCCCGCCTGGTCGGCCCGGGCCGCGCGCGCCGCCGCCCGCGTGCGCGACGTGCTGGAGCTGCCCGTGCCCCCTGGCCGCGTGGGCCCCGCCGACGCCGTCGCCGTGCACGACGCCTGCCACCACGTCAACGGGCAGGGGCTGCGCGCCGAGACCCGGCGGATGGTCGCGGCGTCCGGCGCCCGCCCGGTGGAGGTCCCGGACGACGGGCGGTGCTGCGGCGCCGCCGGCCTGTACAGCCTGCTGCAGCCGGAGCTGTCGGGCGAGCTGCGCCTGCAGAAGGCGCGCGCCGTGGCCGCCTCGGGCGCGACGCGGGTGGCCGTGGCCAACCCCGGCTGCGCCGCGCAGATCGCCGCCGGGCTGCGTGAGATCGACGCCCCCGTCCGGGTGGTGCACCCCGTGGAGCTGGTCGCCCCGCCGGGTTCCTGACCCGCCTTCCGCGCGGGCGGGAGGTCAGAGGCCGAGCGTGAGCTGCTCGGCCGGCGGGGCCCCCGGGGGCGCCGGCGCGACCCGCACGAACGAGGTGGGGTCGCGGCGGAAGCGCGCGCGCCACGGGGTGGTCGACGTGCCGCGGAACTCCTCCACCAGGCGGCGCACCCGCTCGGCGTGGCGGTCCTGCACGTCGCGCGGGGCGTACGCCCGCCGGTACCGCGCCGCGTGGTCGGGCACCAGGTCGGGCCGATGGCCGGCGAGCCAGCCCATCCAGTGCTCGCGCACGCCCGGCCGCAGGTGCAGGAGGATCGTGGTGACCGAGGCGGCCCCTGCCTCCACGCAAGCGCGCACCGTCGCGCGCAGCTGCTCCTCGGAGTCGGAGAGGCCCGGCAGCACGGGCGCGACCAGCACCCCGCAGGGGATGCCCGCCTCGTTGAGCCGCGCCACCGCGTCCACCCGCCGCAGGGGATTGGGCGTGCCCGGTTCGGTGAGGCGCCAGACGTCGCGGTCGACGGTCGGGATGGAGAGGTTCACCATCACGTCCGTGCGCGCGGCGGCCGCGCGCAGCACGTCGATGTCGCGCAGCACGAGGGTCGACTTGGTGAGGATGGAGAAGGGGTTGGCGGCCTCCGTCAGCACCTCGACGATGCCCCGGGTGAGCCGGTAGCGGCCCTCGCAGGTCTGGTACGGGTCGGTGTTGGTGCCCATGGCGATGTGCTCGCCCCGCCAGCGGCGCGCCGCGACCTCCGCGCGCACCCGCTCCACCGCGTTCACCTTCACCACGATGCGGCGCTCGAAGTCGCGCCCGGTGTCCATGCCCAGGTACTCGTGGGTGGGACGGGCGAAGCAGTACGCGCAGGCGTGACTGCAGCCGCGGTACGCGTTGATCGTCCAGCGGAAGGGCATGCGCGACGCCGGGGGCACCTGGTTGACCACGCGGCGCGCGTTGACGTGCAGCAGCTCCAGGCCCACGAGCTCCCCGCGACCGGGCACGCGCTCCACGAGATCGCCGAGCAGATCCGGCCTGCCGGCGTCGTCGTCGGCCAGCCGCCAGCGGATGGGGGTGTCCTCGCCCATGCCCCTCAGCCTATACGAACGCGCGTTCGCCTTGGCGCCGTTCCTGACGCACCCCTCAAGTCGCGTCCGCGCGGGCCGATGCGCCGGACGGAAGAGGACCCGGCCGCCCGGAGCGTCGGACTCCGGGCGCGGCGGTCGCCCCTTCCGCGCCACGCCCCTCCCCCGGGCCGGCGCGCGACCCCACCGCGGACCAGGGACCACCCATGTTCGATCGCCTCCTTCACATCCTGGTCGGCGCCGTCGCCGGCTTCGTCGACGGGGCGCGCGCCGCCCGCGACACGGAGCCCGTGGACGACGCCGTGTTCGACGAGATCGTGCGGCTGCAGCCGCGCGTCATCGAGGGCCTGCGCCGCGGCAACGCGGCGATCGCCGACAACCCCGACGCGTCCTGGCGCGAGCTGTTCGAGCTCGCGGCGCTGACCGCGATCGACAGCCGCGACGTGGCCGCCGACCCCCTCGGGTCGCTGGCGGCCCTGCGTCAGGCGCGCGCGATCCTGGACCGCGCGGAGGAGGAGATGCTCGCGGCCTGAGCCGCGGCGACCGGGCGGGCGCGGCGTGGCGCCCCGCCCGCCCCGGTCGCGGGCCGGAGGGACGCCCGCGCGCGTCCGCGCTCCCGCATACTCCCGGGGGTGACGACCGGCGACACAGTCCGGGCGCGCCGGCGCGCCTGGCCGGCCGCACGCTGGGGGCTCACCGCCCTCGCGCTCGCCGTCGTCGTCTACCTCGGCGCCACCCGGCCGGACTGGGGCGAGATCGGGGACGCCCTCTCCGACGCCTCGGCGCCCTGGATCGTCGCCGCGGGGCTGGTGAACGTCGTGTCGCTGCTCGTGCGGGGCGCGGGGTGGGTGGTCGCCGCCCAGGTGGCCACGGAGCGGCGCCTGCCCTGGGTGCACGCGCAGGCGGCCTTCCAGCTCGGCCAGGGCGTCAACACGGTGGTGCCGGGGCGCGTGGGCGAGGCCGTCAAGGCGTACGCCCTCAACACGCGCATCGGCGGCGGCGCGGAGGGTTTCTCGGCGCTGATCGGGTCGGTCGCCGTGCACCGGCTGATGGACGTGGTGCCGCTCGCCACCGTCTCGCTGATCGTGATCACGTTCGGCGAGCTGGAGGGCGGCCTGCGCGCGAGCGTCATCGCGACGCTCGTGTTCAGCGGCGCCCTGATCGTGGTCGCGGCCCGCCTGGCGACCCGGCCCGGCGCCCGCGTCCGCAACCGCCGGGCCCTGGAGCTGCTCGACGCGCTGCGCGGCGGCTTCATGGTGCTGCGCCGGCGGGGCCCGCTCGTGGTGGCGGTGGTGCTGGAGACGGTGGGATGGAGCATCCAGATCGGCGTGGTCTGGCTGGCCTTCGTGGCCTTCGACATCGACGCCGGGCCCGTCGCGGCGGGCGCGGTCGTGATCGCGACCAACGCGGCCACCCTCGTCCCCCTGTGGCCGGGCAACGTCGGGCTCGTGCAGGTCGCCGTGGCGCTCGCGCTCGCCCCGTGGGGCGTGCCGGAGTCGGAGGGCATCGCGTTCGGCCTGGCGCTCCAGGGAGCGGAGATGCTGTCGGCCCTCGCCCTCGGCGCCGTCGCGATGGCCGTCGAGGGGATCGGCCTGCGCAGCCTCCTGTCCCCCCGGCGCGCCGCGCCCGTCGCCCGGCCGGGGATCGAGGAGGCGTAGAACCACCCCCGCGGGGAGGTCGTGGCAGACGTGACGTGCTCTAGTCTGCGCGCGTGACCACGGTGGTCCCCGCGTCGGCGCCGTCACTCGTCGGGCGCGAGGAGGTCGCCGCGCGGCTGGCGGCCTTCGCCGCCGCCCGGGGGGCGCCCACGGTGGCGGCCCTCCTCGGTGACGCCGGCATCGGCAAGACCCGCCTCGCCGCCACCGTCGTGGCCCGCGCGCGCGCCCAGGGCAGGGCGGTGCTGGTGGGCCACGCCAACCCCGTCGACGCGGCCCTGCCGCTGGGCGTGGTCCGCGACGCGCTGCGCGGCGCCCGCCGGCGCCGCGACGTGGCGCTGGAGGTCCCGGATCCCCTGGGGAGCCGGTTCCCCGGATGGCTGCTGCCGGAGCTGGGGCGGCACGCGCCGGAGGTCGAGCAGGACGTCCTGTTCGAGGCCGCCACGCTGTTCCTCCACGACCTCGCCGCGCCCGCGGGGCTGCTGCTGGTGCTGGAGGACCTCCACGCCGCCGCCGGCCCCTCGCTGGCGCTCGTCGCCCACCTCGCGCGCACCCTCGAGGACGTCGACGCCCGCATCCTGGTGACCGCCCGCCCGGACGAGGGCGGACCCGCGCTGCACGCGCTCCGGGGCGAGCTCGCCCGCGGCCGGCGGGGCCTGGAGATCGCCCTCGCACCCCTCGGCCCGGCCGAGGTGGCCGAGATGGTCGGGGTGCTGCTGGGTCGCCCGCCCTCCGCCGAGGCCGCCGTCGTCGTCGCCCGCACCAGCGGCGGCAACCCCTTCGCCGTCGAGGAGGTGGTGCGGGAGGCCGTCGCGCGGGGCCGCCTCGACCCGGCGACGGGCGGCTGGAGCGGGGACGAGGCGGTCGCCCTGCCGTGGTCGGTGCGCGAGATGCTGGTCGCCCGCTCCCGCACCCTGCTCCACGCCGACCAGGAGCTGCTGCGCCTCGCCGCGATCATGGGCGAGGAGGTGGACCCGCTGCTGCTGGGGCACGTCGCCGGCCTGCGTCCCGACCGGCTCGTCGCCGCGCTCGGCCGGCTGCGGGCGGCGGGGATGGTCGCCGACCCCGAGGACGCGCCCGACGACCGGCCGGGACCCGTGCGGTTCCGCCACGCGCTCGCGCGGGACGCGATCCTGGCCGACATGCTGGGCGCCGAGCGCGCCGCCGTGCACGCGCGGGTGCTCGCGGCGCTGGAGCGGCCGCGGCGCGGCGCGCCCGTCCCCCGGGTGGAGCAGCTGCTGGCGCACGCGCTCGGCGCGGGCGAGACGGGGCACGCGGTGCGGTACCTGCGCGACGCCGCGCTCGCGGCCCGGGCGCTCGGCGCGCACGCCGAGGCGGAGCGGCACCTCGCACGCGCCGTCGCGCTCGCCGCCGACGCGGACGGTGCCCTCCGTGCCGGCGTCCTGCGGGAGCACGGCCGCACCCTGGCCGCGATCGGTGACCGGGCCGGCGCGGTCACGGTCCTCGCGGACGCCCGCCGGGAGGCCCTCGCCGCGGGGGACCCCGCGGGCGCCGCGGAGGCCCTGGGCCTGTCGGCCGAGGCCCGGCTCGACCTCGACCTCCGCGAGGGCGTGCTCGAGGACCTCCACGCCGCCGCGCGCGAGCTGGAGGCGCACGACCCCGAGGGGCCCGCCCGCGGGGAGGCGATGGCGCGCCTGGCGCGGGCCCACCTGGTGCTGGGCGACGCCGCCACCGCCGCCGAGGCGGCCGCCGACGCCCTCGGCCGCCGCGGAGACGACCCCGCGGTCGCCCGGGGCCTGCGGATCACCCTCGGCGCCGCCCGGGCGGCGCTCGGGGACACCGAGGACGGCGTGGCGCACCTGCTGGCGGGACTGCGGGCGTGCCAGGAGGCGGGCGACGTCCTCGGCGCCCTGCGGGCGCACCTGAAGCTGGCGGGCGCGCACCAGGAGCGGCTCGAGGACGCCGCGCGCCATGCCGACGCCGCGGTGGCCCTCGCCCGGGAGCGCCACCTCCCCCGGCTGCTGCTCGGGGCGCTGTGGCGCCGCGCGGCCCTGCACGTCGAGGCGGGGCGCTGGACCGAGGCCGACGCCTGCGCGGACGAGGCGGAGGCGCTGCTGGACGGCACGGGGGCGGACCCGGCCGCCGCGATGGGCCTCACGGTGGTGCGCGGCATGCGCGCGCGGCGGACGGGCCGGGTGGACGCGGCCATCGAGTGCTTCGCGCGCGTCGCGGCGGACTCGGCGCGGCTGGGGATCGAGGAGCGCGAGCTGGAGGCGCTGGTGGGGCTCGCCCGGACCCACCTGTCGGCGGGGGACCCGGCCGCCGCGTGGGAGGTGCTCGCACCGGCGCTGGCGCGGTGGCGCGACCGCCCGGGCGGCGCCGCCTCCCCGGTGACCGCGCTCGTGCTCACGGGTACCGAGATCGCCGCCCTCGCGGGCGACGCGGGCACCGCGCGGGTGCTCGCGGCGGAGGTGGCCGCACGCGCGCCCGGTCCGCGCGCCCGGTACGCCGAGGCGATCGCCCTCGCGGCGGGGGGGCGCCGCCCGGCCCCCGGCGCGGTCGAGGAGGCCGCGGCGCACGTGGAGGCGAGCGGGCGGCGGCCGGAGGCCGCGCGGATGCGGATGGCGGCCGCCGAGGTCCTCGCCCGCCACCCCGACGCGCGGGAGGAGGCGGCGGACCTGGCGGCGGCCGCACTCGCGCTCTACCGGGCGATGGGGTCGGGCGAGTGGGGGTCGCGCGCCGAGGGCCTGCTGCGGCGCCTGGGCCGGCGGGTGGCGCCGCGCGCCGGGGGGTCCGGCGGCCTGACGCCGCGCGAGACGGAGGTGCTGGGGCTGATCGCGGAGGGCCTGTCGAACCGCGCGATCGCGGAGCGCCTCGTGATCAGCGAGGCGACGGCCGCCCGCCACGTCTTCAACATCTTCACGCGCCTGGGGGTGCACACGCGCGCGCAGGCGGTGGCGGTGGGGCTGGGGACGCCGGGGGCGGGCGCGCCCTACGCATAGCCCCGGCGGGGATACGCATCGGGCGCCCGGCGGGATGCGCAGAACGGACGATGCCGGGCGGGGCGGCCCCTCCTAGCGTCGGGGCACCCCGACCCGAGGAGGTCCCATGGAACCCATCGCCCTCGCGATCGTGATCGTCGCCGTCGTCACCGTCTTGGTGATCACGCTGTCGGCGGTGCAGATCGTGCCGCAGGCCCATGCGGCGATCATCGAGCGGCTCGGCCGGTACACCCACACGCTGGAGGCCGGCTTCCACATGATCACGCCGGTCGTCGACCGGCGGCGCTGCCTGGTGGACCTGCGGGAGCAGGTCGTCGTGTTCCCCCACCAGCCGGTCATCACCGAGGACAACGTCACGATCTCGGTGGACACGGTCTTCTACTACTCGATCTCGGACCCGTTCCGCGCCACCTACGAGGTGGCCGCGATGCTCGACGCGATCGAGCAGCTGGTCATCACCACGCTCCGCAACCAGGTCGGCTCGCTGACCCTGGAGGAGGTGCTCACCTCGCGGGAGCGGGTCAACGCCGACCTGCGTCACGCCATGGACGAGGCCACCGGCCGCTGGGGCCTGCGCGTGAACCGCGTCGAGCTCAAGTCCATCGACCCGCCGGACTCGATCAAGCAGGCCATGGAGAAGCAGATGCGGGCCGAGCGGGACCGCCGCGCGGCGATCCTGACCGCCGAGGGCGAGAAGCAGTCGGCGATCCTGGTGGCCGAGGGCGAGGCGCGCGCCCGGATCCTGCAGGCGGAGGCCGAGCAGCGGGCGGCGGCGCTGGAGGCGGACGGCGACCGGCAGGCCAAGGTCCTGCGGGCGTCGGGCGACAGCGAGGCCATCCGCTCCGTGTTCCGGGCGATCCGCGAGAGCGAGCCCACGCCCGAGGTCCTCGCCTACATGTACATGCAGGTGCTGCCCGAGGTCGCCGACGGACGCGCCACGACGCTGATCGTGCCCTCCGACGTCCTCCCCGCCGCGGGCGCCGCCGCAACCGTCGGCACGGCGCTGGCCGCCCAGGCGGTGCGCGGCCACGTCAACGGCCTGCCCGAGCCCGTCGCGTCATGAGCCCGCTGCTGTGGGGCGTCCTGGCGGCCGCCGGGCTCGTGGTCGAGGTCACCACCCCCGTGTTCGTCGGGCTCTTCGTGGGGATCGGCGCGGCGGCGGCGGCGGTCGCCGCCGTCGCCGGCGCCGGTGCCGCGCCGCAGGTGGCGGTCTTCGCCGTCGTGGCGCTCGGCTCCCTCGTGGCGGCGCGCGGCCCCCTGCTGCGCGCCACACGTGCGCCGGGGGCGGTGCGGCGCCCGGGCTACGCCGAGGGGCTGGTCGGCCGCCGCGGCCGCGTGGAGCGGGAGGCCGCCGTCGGCGAGCCCGGGCTCGTGCGGATCGGCGACGAGGTGTGGAGCGCGTTGCCGTACGCGGGGGTGCCGGAGCGCCTGCCGCGCGGCGCGCGCGTGGAGGTGCTGGACGTCGAGGGACTGGCCGCGCTGGTCCGGATCGTGGAGGAGGACGGGGATGCGCCGCGCCTGGACGCCTGACCGGATCGTGGGGCGGCTGCCCCCCTACGCGTGGCCGGAGGCGGGCGACGCGGGCCCGGCCGACCCGGCCGCGCCGCGCCGCCGGCTCGCCGTCGTGTGCTGCATGGACTGCCGGGTCGACCCGGCCGCGCTGCTCGGCCTGCGGCCGGGGGACGCCCACGTGCTGCGCAACGCCGGCGCGCGGGTGACGCCGGACGTCGTGCGGTCGCTGGCCGCCTCCCAGCACCTGCTGGGCACGCGGCAGATCGTCGTGCTCGGGCACACCGACTGCCGCGGGCTGGAGAAGGCGGGCGACCCCTTCGCGAGCGTCCGGGCCGCCATCCACGCCATCTTCGTCAGCGACTCCATCCCCCACCGCGCCGCGGTGCGCGGCATGGTCGTCGACCTCGACGAGGGCGTGCTGCTGCCGGTCGCCGGCGGTCCGGCCGGCGACCGGGACCGCTCCTACCGGAGGGCGGCCGGCGGCTGAACCACCTCCGCCGGCCCCCGCCGCGGCACGGCGGCCACCCAGAGGGCGCCCGCCAGGAGCAGCAGGGCGAGCGCCCCGAGGCCGGGCATCCACGTCAGCTCCACCTCGCGCGGCTCCGGGGCGATGATGCGCCCCATGTCGGCGAAGACCCGCTGGAGGTCCGGTCCGCTGGTGCTCTGGGCGAACACGCCCGCCGTGGCCGAGGAGATCGTGGAGAGCGTCTCCGCGGGCGTCGCCTGGTCGGGACGGCCGGGGTCGTCGCCCAGCAGGATCGTGTAGACGGGCACCCGCAGCCCGGCGGCCCGCTGGGCCCCCTCCTGGGGCTGCACCTGCCCGGCGCTCTGGGCACCGTCGGTGAGCAGCAGGATCCGCCCGGCCGACTCCTGCGGGGTGGCCGGCGGCGGCGTCAGCGCGCCCGAGGCCTGGAGCCCGGTGAGCCCGACCGAGATGGCGTCGCCGATGGCGGTGCCCTCGCGCGGCTCGGTGAAGCGGGGGCCGTCGAGGGCGGCCCGCAGCGCCGCGCGGTCGAGCGTCGGCGTGACGACCACGTCCGCGGTGTCGGCGAACGCGACCAGCCCGATGCGGACGTCGTCGGGCGCGTCCGCCAGGAACCGGCGCGCCGCCTCCTTCGCGGCGTCGAGGCGGCTCGGGGCGATGTCGGCCTTGCGCATCGACAGCGAGACGTCGATGGCCAGCACGACGCTGGCGCTGCGCCGGTCGTCGGTCTCCACCCGGTAGGGCCGGGCGAGCGCGGTGGCGGCCACGGCGAGGGCCAGCAGCAGCACCAGGGCCGCGGCGGCGCGCCCGCGCCCCACCCGTGCCGGGGTCCGCAGGGGCATCAGCGCGGGGTCCGCGTAGCGGCCCGCCAGCGACCGGCGGCGGCGCAGCGCCGCGACCATTGCCGCCGCCGCCAGCGGCACCGCGAGCAGCGCGAGCAGCCAGAGCGGCTGGTGCCAGTCGACGCCGAACGGTGTCACGAGAGCCGCACCCCCCACCGCCACCAGGCGGCGCCGGCGCCGGCGAGCAGCAGGAGCCCGGCCCCGACGGCCCAGGCGGTCACCTCCTGCGGCCGGCGCTCCGTCCCGATGAACGAGCCGAGCCGCTCGTAGACCTCGCTGACCGACTCCGAGTCCCGGCTCTCGTACGACTGCCCGCCGGTCTGCTCCGCCACCGCCGCCAGCGTCTCCGTGTCGGGGGGGACGGGGCGGCCGTCGGCCAGGCGCCCGTCCGGCGTGCCCAGGGCCACCGTGAACACGGGCACCTCGGCCGCCTGGGCGCGGTCGACCGCCTCGGCGACGGACACGCCCTGCGTGTTGGACCCGTCGGACAGCAGCAGGATGCGCGCGGCGTCGCCGCGGGCGACCCCGCCCTGCGACTCCTGGATCGCCGTGAGCGAGGTCATGATCGCGTCGCCGATCGCGGTCGCCCCGCCCGCCAGCAGGCTCTCGACGCCGCGGCGCAGCTGCTCGCGGTCGGTCGTCGGCGGCACCACGACCGCGGCGCCGCCGGAGAAGGCCACCAGCCCGACCTGGTAGGTGCGGGGGACGCGCTCCGCGAAGCGGAGGGCCGCGTCCTGGGCCGCGCGCAGGCGGTACGGGGCGACGTCGTCGGCCGCCATGGAGCCCGAGACGTCCACCGCGAGGATGATCGTGGCGCGCTCGCGCGGCACGTCGCGCTGGACCTCGGGGCGCGCGACGCCCAGGGCGAGCGCGAGCACCGCCAGCGCGGCGAGCGCGGCCGGCAGCCGGCGGCGGGCGCGGGGCGGCACGGCCGCCCGGTCCAGCACGCCGACGTCGGGGAAGGGGAGCCCGGCGCCGGGCCGGCGCCGCCGCCATGCGACGAGCGCCCACATCAGCCCCGCGACCAGCGGGATCAGCAGCAGCGCGAGGGGCGTGCCGACGCTCACGACCGCACCCCGCCTCCCCGCGCGAGCGCGCGGGCGAGCTCGAGGACCCAGTCGCCGCCGGTGTCCAGGCGCACGTGCCGGGCCCGGACGCGCGCCAGCATGCCGGCGCGGGCGGCCTCGTCCTCGGCCACCACCTGCGCCATGCGGGCGCGGAAGCGCGGGTCGGCCGTGTCGACGAGCCGCGTGGCGCCGGTCTCCATGTCGCGCAGGCGCACCGCGCCGAGCACGGGCAGCTCGCGCTCCCGGGGGTCGCCGATCTGCAGCGCGATGATCTGGTGCCGCCGCGCGAGGACACCCAGGGCCGACTCGAGCTCTGGCGAGACCGGCAGGTCGGAGATCACGATGACGGCCCCGCGGTGGCGCGCGACGCGCCCGAGGGTGGTGGCCGCCCGCGCCAGATCGGTGCGGCCGGGCGTTTCCCCGGGCACGACCGACTCCACCGCGTGCAGCGTGGCGATCAGGCCGCGGCGGTCGCCCACGGGGGGACGCACCAGGTCGAGGTCGCCGTGCGCGGTGGCGACCACGCCCAGGCGGTCGCCGCGCCGCCGCAGCACCACGCCGAGGCCGGCGAGGGCCTCCGAGGCGAGCTGCGCCTTGGTGCGGACGGCGCTGCCGAACGCCATGGAGGGCGAGCGGTCCACCAGCGCCCACGCGGTGAGCACGGGCTCCAGCTCGGGCACCCGCACGCTGGGCTCCCCGGTGCGGGCCGTCAGCGCCCAGTCGATCCAGCGCACGTCGTCCCCCGGCGCGTACGCGCGCGTGACGGTGGGCTCGCCGCCCGGGCCGGGGCGGCGGCCGCGCCGCTCGCCCTGGAGGATGCCGTCCAGGCGGCCGCCGATGCGCAGCTCCACGCGGCGCAGCAGCGCCTCGGGGGACGTGCGCGCGTCGGCCGCCGCGGGGCCGGGGGCGGCGGCGGTCACGGCCGGCCGGCCGTCCGCACGTGCGCGCCCTGGCCGAGCTCGACGTCGGGCATGGGGATGGCCTCGAGGACGGCGTCGAGCACCTGGTCCGGCTTGACGTCCGCCGCGAGCGCCTCGTACGAGAGCACGATGCGGTGGCGGAGCACGTCGTTGAACAGGGCGTGCACGTCCTGCGGCGTCACGAAGCTGCGCCCGCGCATCACCGCGAGGGCGCGGCCGCCGCGGACGAGGTTCAGCGAGGCGCGCGGGGACCCGCCGAGCTCCAGGTACGGCGCCAGGTGGGGCAGCCCCTCGGAGCCCGGGTTCCGGGTGGCGTTGACCAGCTGCACCGCGTACTGGCGCACCCGGTGGTCCACGAACACGGCGTCGGCGGTCTCCTGCAGGTGCAGGAGGTCCCCGGGGGCCAGCAGCGTCCGGGGCACGGGCGGGTCGGAGGCCATCCGGCGGACGATCTCCTCCTCGTCGGCGGGCGTGGGGTACCCCACCACGACCTTCATCGCGAACCGGTCGACCTGCGCCTCGGGCAGGGCGTAGACGCCCTCGCTCTCGATCGGGTTCTGCGTCGCCATCACCAGGAAGGGACGCGGCACCGGGTGGCTCTCGCCCGCGATCGTGGCGTGGCCCTCGGCCATCACCTCGAGCAGCGCCGACTGCACCTTGGCGGGGGCGCGGTTGATCTCGTCCGCGAGCACGAAGTTCGCGAACACGGGGCCGAGCCGCGTGACGAAGTCACCGGAGCGGTCGAGCACCTGGCCGCCCACCACGTCGCTGGGCACCAGGTCGGGCGTGAACTGGATGCGCGAGAAGCGGCCGCCCACCACCTTCGCGACCGTCTCCAGGGTGAGGGTCTTGGCCAGGCCCGGCACGCCCTCGAGCAGGATGTGCCCGCGCGAGACCAGGGCGACGAGGACGCGGTCGAGGAGACGGTCCTGCCCCACCACCACCCGCCGGAGCTCGTAGAGGACGGCCTCCAGGCGCTCGCGCGGCGATGCGGACGGTCCGGGGACCGGTGTCGGGTCGGTCGTCATCGGGCTCCTGTCAGGGGACCTGGGAGAGGAGGGCGACCACCCGGGCCGACGGCACGGCGAAGCCGATGCCGACGTTGCCCGGGATGGGCGCCCGGATGGACGTGGGGATGCCGACGAGGCGGCCGCCGAGATCGAAGAGGCCGCCGCCGGAGTTGCCCGGGTTGATCGGCGCGTCGGTCTGGATCATGGGCACGCCCCCGTCGCCGGTGCGGCCGACCGCGCTCACGATCCCGGCCGTGACGGAGTTCTGGAGGCCGAAGGGGCTGCCCACCGCGAACACCGTGTCGCCCACGCGCAGGCCGCCCTGGTTCTCCTGGGCGATCGGCACCCCGGGGGGCAGCGGACCGGAGGGCTGGAGGATCGCGAGGTCCTGCCGGGCGTCCTCCACCACCACGCGCGCCGGCACGGAGCGGCCGTCGCTGGTGACCACCACGACCCGGTCGCTGCCCGCCACGACGTGCTGGTTGGTGACGACCAGGTTCCGGGGGGCGACGATGACCCCGCTGCCCTGCCCGGTGAGGGTGCGCACCTGCACCACCGACGGGGCCACGAGGGTGACCGCGTCGGCCAGCCGCGGCGTCGTCACCGGGTCGCGTGCCGGGATGGTGGGCGCCGGGGCGGCCGGGGCGGCCGCCCCGGGCGCCGGGTCGTCGTCGAGCGCGGCGCCGACGGCACCGCCGAGGGCGCCGACGCCGAGCACCAGCACCCCGAGCGCGGCGAGGCGGGCGGTGCGCCCGCCGGGGACCCGCCGCCGCCGCCGGACGGGGGGCGCCGGGGGCGGCACGGTGCCCGCCAGGGGGGGCAGCCCGCCCCCCGGCGGCGTCCCCCGCCGCGAGGCCGCGATGGGCGGGAGCCCCTCGGCGGCGGGGGGGCGGGCGGGGATGGGCGGGAGCTCGCCGTCGCGCGGGCGACGGGGCGGGAGGGGAGGGAGTTCGCTGGCCACGGAAGGGGTTGTAGCCCGCCTATGTGAAGGGGTCGTTGCGGTGGGCTTAGAACCGACGACCGGCGGGGCCCGTCCCACCGGTCCGGGCGCCGTCGCGGCGCCCCTCAGGCGTCGACGCGGCGGCGGCGCAGGGCCGACACCTCGGCGAGCTGGTCCGACAGCTCGTCGGCCAGCTGGGCGCGCTCGGCCGCCCGGGACAGCCGCAGGCGGGCGCGCGCCAGGCGGGCCTGGCCGTCCTCGTCCAGCTCCCCGACGGCCTCGGCCTCCGCGAGACGGTCCGCGAGCCGCGCGAGGCGCCGGACGCGGGACCAGAGGGCGTCGGCGACGGCGTCCGGTCCGTGTCCCGCCGGCAGTGGCATGTCGTCAGCATGCTCGTCGTTCCCGGGTCGGCGCAACCGCCCGGAACCCCTACCCGGCGCCGTCGGGCGACCCGCCGGACGGGGCGTCCCCCGCGCCCTCGGGACCGCCCTCGCCGCCGCCCGCCGGGCGCGGCCGGCGCCGCCGGCGACGGCGCCGGGAGCGGGCCGGAGCGGCCTCCCCGCCGCCCTCGGGTGCGGGGGCGTCGTCGGCCTCCGGGGGCTCCCCGCCGGCCTCGGGCGCGGTGTCCTCGACCGGGGCGCCGCCCTCGGCGGGGGGCGAGTGCAGGCGCCGGCGACGACGGCGCCGGGGGCGGGCGGCGGCGTCCTCGCCCGCGGTCTCCCGCCGCTGCTTGGGACCGTCTCCGAGCCCCAGGTCCTCGGCGCTGGGCAGGCGCGGGAACCGGGTGCGGAGCGTGTTCCACGCGCGGCGGTTGAGGAGGGCCTTGGGGTGCGTGGCGCCGACGGCCGCCCGCAGGGCCCGGCGCGCGTCGGCGGTGGTGAGGTCGAGCGAGTCCAGGAAGCCCCGCAGCTGGGCCCAGCCGCCGCAGGTGGCCGCGGCGCGGGCCGCGAGCCGCACCTGCTCGGGCCGGGTGGGAGCGTCGCCCGGGCCCAGCAGCACCACCAGCCGGGCCGCCTGCCCGAGCCGCACGGGGGGCGGCTGGCCCTCGGGGGGCGGCACCGGGTCGGGGGGCGGGCCGCCGGCCGCGCGCAGCCACAGGGCGATCATCCCGGCCTCGCCGCCGTGGGAGAGGATGTGTCGCGCCTCCCACGCCGCCACGCGCATCGCCTCCTGGCTGCGCCCCGTCCGGTGGGGCTCGGCCACGCCGCGGGAGACGTCCCACGCCCACGCCGGGGCCCAGGAGGACGCCTCCTCGAGTGCGGTCCAGCGACGGCGGCGGTCGCTGGAGCGGCCCAGCTGCTCCAGCGCGGTGATCCGGTCCCAGCGGTCCGCCTGGTCGGCGTGGTACCACAGGGCCCGGAGCCGCTCGCGCGCGGTCATCCGGAGGCGGTCGAGCACCTTGCGGGGGACGTCGTCGGGGAGCATCGCGCGCAGGTCCGGCTGCACCACGAGCGCCATCGCCCACTCGCGCCACATGGGCTGGTCGGTGCCGTCCTCCGCGTGGCGGGCGAGGACGCCCGTGAGGCCCCACCACGCCAGCCCCGCCTCCGGGGCGATCCCCGCCGCGACGCGCTCGGCGATCTCCTGGCAGGTGGCGTCGGCGGCGGCCGCCTCGATCCACTCCTCCAGCAGGATGCCCCGCAGGACGCCCGGGTCGGCGTCGCGCCAGCCCCCGTCACGGAAGCCCGCAGCGATCTGCTGGTGGTCGGCCTGCGGGTTGACCAGCTCCGGCGCGCCGGTGCCGCGCTCGGCGAGCACGCGCGCGGCCTGTGCGAGCTTGCCGCGCTCGTCGCTGCTCTCCGGCGGCCCCGCCACACGGCCCAGCGGCCGGTACCAGCCGACCCCGAAGACGTCGTGGCTGGTCTGCACGCCCATCGGGTCGCCCGCCGGCAGGAACTCGACCGACACGGCCTCCTTGCCCGGCGCCGGCCGCATCACGCGGCCGAGGCGCTGCACGAAGACGCGCTCGCTGGTGGTGGGCGCCAGGTGCATCACGACCGAGGCGCGGGTCTCGTCCCACCCCTCCGTGAGCAGGTCGGCGTTGCAGAGCACGTCGAGGGTGCCCGCCCCGAACTGCCGCAGGATGCGCTGCAGGTCGCGCAGGGGGGTCTGCCCCGACACGGCCTCGGCGCGGACGTCGCGGGCCCGCAGCTCGTCGGCGAGCGCGTGGGCCTGCGCGACCGTGGCGGTGTAGGCCACGCCGGCGAGATCCAGGGGCGCGAAGTGCTCCACCCAGACCTCGGCGCAGGCGCGGTGCCACAGCGCGCGGTCGAGCGCCCGGCCCAGGCTGCCCTGGTCGAAGTCGCCGCGCACCCGGGCGACGTCGGAGAGGTCGACCGCCCGCTCCACGCGCAGGGACCTCAGGGGCGCGAGGATGCCGCGCTCGATCGCGGACTGGCGGTCGAGCGTGGTGGCCACCGGCCCGAAGATCTGCTCCACGTGCCCCGTGGTGGTGGAGCCGGTGGCGGTGAAGCCGACCACCACCGCGTTGGACGCCCGGTCGAGCATCCGCCGCGTCTGCGCCCCCAGCGCCGTGTGCGCCTCGTCGCAGATCATGAGCGTGACCGCGTCCCAGTCGATGCGCTCCTGGTGGCGCAGGGCCGCCTGGTAGGTCACCACGGCGGCGCCCGGTCGCCCGATGGCCTCGGGCCCCTCCATGTGCACGGGCACGGAGGGGAAGTGCCGGGAGAAGCCCGCCACGGTCTGCTCGGCGAGGTTGCGCCGGGGCACGAAGACGACGACGGACCCGCCCATGGCGGCCGCGAGCGCACAGAACATCACCGTCTTGCCGGAGCCGGTGGGGGCGTCCACCCAGGTGCGCCGGACGCCGTTGGCCAGCCGGACCGACAGCTCGTCGAGCGCCTCCAGCTGGTGCGGGCGCAGGACGACGTCGGGCCAGGCGGCGCCCGGGTCGGCGAGCGCGCTCTCCAGTGCCTCGACGGGCGCCGGCGGAGCGCTGGTCTGGGTCATGGGATGCGTACCGTCAGGCATCCGTACCGATCACCCGCAGGGTCCCGGGGCAAGGGGGGACGGCGGGTCGTGGTGAGCGGGCCGGGGGCGCGGGCGCGCCGACCGGGCCACGGGACGAGCGCTCTGGGCGTGGGGGGGCGAGAGCGAGTCGTTCGAGTGACCGCGACGAGGTTACCAGAGGCGGCGGACACCGGAAGGGCGGCGGGGCCTCGGGCGGCGGAACCGGGCCGGGGGGACGGCCGGGGGCCGGGGTTACGATCCTGTGGCGCCGGGAGGTATGCGGCGCTCCCCGTCGTATCGCCCTGGACATGACCGCCCACTCCCCCTCCGGCCGCACCGCCGTCATCGCACGGCTCGCCGCCATCGGCCTGGCCTGCCTCGTGGCGGGCTTCGTGGTCGGCTGGTTCACCCGGGGCGACGGCGGCGCGGGCAGCGTGCTGCCGGCCGCGACCGCGCCCGCGGACGCCGGCACCGCCACCCGGCCCGTCACCACCAGCGCCGACACCCCGCCGGCCCCCGCGCCGCTGCCCCGGCCGGCCTCCATCCGCATGGCGGTCCTGAACGGCACGTCGATCACCGGGTTCGCGGCGCAGACCGCCACGCGGGCCCGCGCGCTCGGCTACCCGGCGCCCAGCACGGGCAACGCCCCGAGCGGAACGGGGCCGACGGTCGTGTACTTCCGGCAGGGCCGGCGGGACGCCGCTCGGCGGGTCGCCCAGGACCTCGGCTTCTCCGCCATCCGGGCGCTCCCGGCGAGCGGCCCCATCGCCACGGCGGCGCCCTCGGGCGCGCAGGTCGTCGTCGTGCTCGGACCGGCCTAGACTCCCCCCATGCGCGTCGGGCTCCGCCTGCCGCAGTACGGGTCCAGCTGGGACACGCTGGTGGCCGTCGCCGCGCGGGCGGCGGGCCGCGGCGCAGACCATCTGTGGGTGAACGACCACCTCCAGTCGCCGGGCCGCCTCAAGGGCGAGCCCACCTTCGAGGCCTTCACGACCCTGGCGGCGCTGGCCCAGCGCGTGCCCGACGTGCGCCTGGGCGTGGCCGTCTCGTCCGCCTCGTACCGCCACCCGGCGCTCACGGCCAAGATGGCGACGGTGCTCGACGTGATGTCGGGCGGCCGGATGATCCTGGGGATGGGGACCGGCTCGGACCGGCCGGAGCACGCGGCGTACGGCTTCCCGCTGGGGGAGCCGCGCGAGCGCACCGCCCGGCTGCGCGAGGCCCTCACCGTGGTGCGGGCGATGCAGGCCGCGCCCGACGGGGCCGACGTCCCCGGCCTGCTGGCCGGGGCGCCCAACCGCCCGGCGGCGGCGACCCCCGGGGGCGTGCCGGTGTGGGTGGCGGCCCACGGACCCGTGCTGCTGCGGTTGGCGGGCCGCGTGGCCGACGGGGTGGTGGCCGCCTGGGTGGGCCCGGAGGCCCTCGCGGAGCGCATCGGGATCGCGCGGACCGCCGCCGAGGAGGCGGGCCGGCCCGCGCCCGACGTCGCGCTCTACACGTTCGCGCTGGTCGTGCCCTCGCGCGACGAGGCGCTCGGATGGCTGCGCGCGGAGGCCGAGGCGCTCGGGACGACCCCGGAGTCGGTGCTGCGGTGGGCCACCGGGCACGGCCTCGTGGGCGACCCGACGCGGGTGCGGGAGCAGGTCGCCGAGCTGGAGGCGGTGGGAGCCACCGACGTGATCCTGGCGCTGCCGGGGCGCGTGCCGGCCGAGGCCTTCGACGCCGTCCTGGAGGCGCTCGCGCCACTGCGGACGCCGGGCGGCGCCGCGCCGGCCCCGTCCGTCCCCGCCGTCGTGGCGGCCGGCCCCGACACCTCCTCGCGGGACAACCTGGTCCACCTGCTGGTGGAGCGCCACCGCGAGGCGGGGCGGGGCGCGGACGTGGCGGCCGAGGACGAGGACGGCGCGTGGACGTACGACGACCTCGCCGACGCGATGCGCCGGGCGGCCGGGGCGCTGCACGACCACGGGGTGCGGCCCGGCGACCGGGTCGGGGTGGCGCTGCGCGACGGCCGCCCCTGGTTCGCGGCCTTCCTCGGCGCCGCCGCCCTGGGTGCCGTGCCCGTCCCGGTGGACCCGCTGTCGGCGGCCGACCGCATCGCCCTCGTGCTGGACGACTGCGAGCCGGCCCTGGTGGTGGCGGCCGAGGACGTCGACACCGGCGCCCACCCCCGGCTGGCGCCCGCCGCGCTCGCCGCGGGCGAGCCGCGGCCCGTGCGGGCGGTCCACCCCGATGACCTCGCCTATCTCATCTATTCGTCGGGCTCCACGGGGCGGCCCAAGGGCGTCATGCACGCGCACCGCGACCTCGCCGTGGCGGTGGAGGGGTACGCGCGGGAGGTGCTCGCGCTCGGGCCGGGCGACCGCTGCCACTCGGTGGCGCGCCTGTTCACCTCGCTGGGATTCGGCAACGGCTTCTTCCGCCCGCTGGGCCGCGGGGCGACCGCGGTGCTGCACGCCGCGCGCCCGAACCCGCGGGGCACGCTCGCCATGGTGGCGGAGCGCGGCGTGACCGTCCTCACGGCCGTGCCCACCTTCTGGGCGCAGATCGCCACGTTCCTGGAGCGGCACCCGGACCCGGGCGCGCTGGCCGGCGTGCGTCTCGGCGTGTCGTCGGGCGACCGGCTGCCGGAGCCGGTGGCGCGGCGGCTGGTGGCGGGCACCGGCCTGGCGCTGGTGGAGGGCCTCGGCTGTTCGGAGTGCTCCAACATCGTGCTCTCGACGCGTCCGGGCGACTCACCCGACGGGACCCTGGGACGCCCGGTGACCGGGGTCGACATCGACCTGCGCGACCCGGACGGGGCCTCCGTCCCCGAGGGGACGCCCGGGCGGCTCTGGATCCGGAGCGACTCCAACACCACCGGCTACTGGCGGCGGGTGGCCCAGACCCGCGACCTGGTGCACGGCGAGTGGATCCGCATGGGCGACGTGCTGGTCCGGCAGGGGGGCGTGTACCGGCACGTGGGCCGCGCGGACGACATGTTCAAGGTCGACGCCCGCTGGGTGAGCCCGGCGGAGGTGGAGGACGCGCTGCTGGAGCGCCCCGAGGTGGCCGAGGTGGCCGTGGGCGGCGTGACCGACGAGGACGGGCTCATGCGCGTGCACGCCTGGGTGGTCGCCGCGGAGGGCGCCGAGGCCGACCCGGCGGAGCTGCGCCGCCACGTCGCGCGGCGGCTGGCGCCGCACATGGCGCCCCAGTCGGTGACGCTGCGCGACGCCCTGCCGCGGCTGCCCTCGGGCAAGCTCGACCGGCGCGCCCTGCGCGCCGGCGCGGGGGGCTAGGCCCGCCCCTCCTCCTGGGCGCGGAGCCAGTCGACCAGCAGGCGGCCGACGTCGTCCGGGGCCTCCTGCTGGATCCAGTGCCCCACGCCCGGCAGCCGCTCGACGCGCAGGGGCCCGGCGCACTTGGTGACCGAGCGGTCCAGCAGCTCCAGCCCGAGGTACGCGTCGGCCTCCCCCCACACGAGCATGGTGGGCACCTCGACCGGGGGCAGCTGGGGGGGCTCCCGCACCCAGCTCGCCGGCGGCATGTTGGCCCGGTAGTAGTTGAGGGCGGCCGTGAGCGCGCCGTCCTGCCGCAGGGCGTCCAGGAACACCTCGCGGTCCTCGTCTGAGAACGTGCCGGGCGCGGCCGTGTCGAACACGAAGGCGCGCAGGTTCGCGAAGTCGTCGGCCGACAGCCAGGTCTCCGCGACCCCCGGGAACTGGAACAGCAGCATGTACCAGCTCTTGGCGCGCTGGGCGTCCGACTCCCGCCGGGCCTCCGCGGACGCGACCGGGTGCGGCGAGTTCAGGATCGTCAGCGAGCGGACGATGGCCGGCGCCCGGGAGGCGAGCACCCACGCGAGGCTGCCACCCCAGTCGTGCCCCACCAGGTGCGCGCTGCCGCCGAGCTCGGTCACGAGGCCGGCGACGTCGCCGGCCAGCGCCGCGATGCCGTAGTCCTCCACCTGGCTGGGGCGGTCCGACCGGCCGAAGCCGCGCAGGTCGGGGGCCGCCACCCGGAACCCGGCGTCGGCGAGGACCGGGATCTGGTGGCGCCACGAGTGCGCCAGCTCGGGGAAGCCGTGCAGCAGGACGACGGGGGGGCCGTCCCCCGCCTCGGTGACGTGCAGGCGGACGTCGCCGACGCGCACGCGCCGGCCGGTGATCTCGGAGGGCATGGCCCGCACCCTACCCCGGCCCGCATAGAGGATCCGCCCATGGCGCCGGGCGCCGCGGTGCCGCAGACTCGGTCGTGTCGCGTGGGGCGGAGGCGGGTTCCGATGGGGGCACCGGCACTCCCGCCCCGCCCCGTGCGGCCAGGCCCCCGGTCAGGGGCGGCGGATCGTCCCGTCGGCGGAGACGCGGGCGGCGCGGGGCCCGAAGTCCTGGCGCGAGAGGGTGGCCACCTGGCTCACGCCGGACCCGCCGGGGGTCGGCGCGCCCGGGGGCACCATGTAGGTGGGCCGGAAGCGGCCGGCGACGAAGCGGCCGTCCGCGCGCAGCGTCACCTGCAGCACCCCGCTGGTGCCCAGCGGGCCGCCCAGGCTGAAGGCCTTCCACCCGGCGAAGTTGCCCAGGCTGTAGGCGATGAGCCGCCCACCGCGGAACTCCATCCCCCGCAGCACGTGGGGCCCGTGCCCCACCACCAGGTCCGCGCCCGCCGACACCACCGCGCTGCTGAAGGCGGTCAGGTTCCCGCGGTTCTCGCCCAGGTAGAACTCGGTGCCCGGGCGCACGTGCTGCCGGTCGGAGCCCTCGGCCCCGCCGTGGAAGGTGACCACCACGATGTCGGCCTCGGCGGCCGCGCGGCGCACCAGGCGGCGGGCGGCCGGGATGTCCTCGAGGCGGTTCGCCCACGGGTAGGACGCGAACCCCAGCACGGCCACGCGGACGCCGTTGCGCGTGGTGACGACGGTGTACCGCCCCGGCCGCCCGGTCTCCCGCAGCCCCGCGCGGGTGAGGGCGCGCACCGTGTCCGAGAGTCCCACGGGCCCGAAGTCGTTGGCGTGGTTGTTGGCGAGGTTCATCACCGTGAACCCCGCCCGCCGGAGGTTGGGGGCGTAACCCGGCGGCGTGCGGAACGCGAAGCAGTTGGGACTGCCGCCGGCACCGCACTTGTTGGCGCCGCGCGTGGTGAGCGTGCCCTCGAGGTTGCCGATCACGACGTCGCCCGTGAGCAGGGGCGCGACGGGGTCGAGCAGGTCGCGCCCGCCGTTCGGCGGCAGCCCGTACTCGATGGTCCCCATCACGATGTCGCCCGTCAGCGACAGGCGCACGGTGCGCGACGGGTCCCCCGTCGGCCGGCGGGGGGCGTCACCAGGGGACCCGGCGGGCGCCCCGGTGGCGACGTCCGTGCCCGGTGTGCCCCCGCCCCCGCCGCCCCCGATGCCGCTCGCCAGCGCGACGCCGCCGACGACGAGCACGGCGAGCGCCCCGCCGGCCGTGAGGCGGCGGCGGCGGATACGGCGCTGCCGCTCACGGCGGCGGCGCGCCCGGCGCTGCTCGGGGGTCATGCTCATGTGACGAAGTGTACGAGCGGGGACCGGAGCGGGCCCGCGTCCCTAGACTGCCGCGCCGTGCCGGCGCCCGAGACCCCCACCGAGGCGGTGGACCGGGGCCTGGAGGACGCTCCCCCGGTGGCGCACCTGGTGCTGGACCTGGGGGGCGTGGTGCTGCCCTCGGCCATGCCGCAGGTGATCGCCCAGCTCGCGCAGCTGAGCTCCCAGAGCGAGCAGCGGCTGTGGCGCTTCTTCAACACCCGGCTGTTCCAGCCCTTCTGGTCGGGCGAGATGACCGTCGAGGAGTTCTGGGAGGTGTTCAGCGCCCAGGCCGGTGTTCCTGGCGCGCGGGCGCCCTGGCAGACGGAGCTCACCCGCTCGATGCTGGAACCCCTGCCCGGGGTCGCCCGCATCCGCCGCTGGGCGGAGGCCGTGCCCGTGGGCGTGCTGTCCAACCAGCGCCTGGAGTGGGTGCTGCCCGTGCTCGACCGGGCGGGGCTCACGGAGCTGTTCTCGCCGCTGCTGGTGTCGAGCCTCACGGGTCTCGTGAAACCCGACCCGCGCGCCTTCGCCCAGCTCACGCGCCTCGGCGTGCCGGCGGAGCGCGTCCTCTACGTGGACGACCGGCCGCAGGCGCTGCGGCGGGCCGAGTGGCACGGTGTGTCGACGATGCAGGCGCACACGGGGCACGACTGGATGGACCGCGTGGACGCGCGGCTCGGGCTGTCTCCGGGCGACGCGGCGGGGGCATGACCGCCCGGCCCCCGCGCGAGTGGGACGCCCACGCCTACCACCGCCTCGGCGACCCGCAGCTGGGGTGGGGGCTGCGGGTGCTGGAGCGGCTCCCGCTGCGGGGCGACGAGACCGTGCTGGACGCGGGCTGCGGCAGCGGCCGGCTGACGGCGCACCTGCTGGCCCGCCTGCCCCGGGGGCACGTGGTGGCCGTGGACGCCAGCGCCGCCATGCTGGACCGCGCGCGCGACCACCTCGCCGGCGAGGCCGGCCGCGTCACCCTCGTGCAGGCCGACCTGGTGTCGCTCCGCCTGCCCGCGCCCGTCGAGGGGGTCTTCTCCAACGCCGTGCTGCACCACGTCACCGACCACCCGGCCGTCTTCCGCGCCCTGCACGACGCGCTGCGCCCGGGCGGGCGCCTCGTGGCGCAGTGCGGCGGGGGGCCGAACCTGGCGCGGATCCGGGGGCACGTGGCGGAGGCCGCCGCCGGGGACGCACGCCTGGCGCCCCTGCGCGGCTGGCCCGGGCCCTGGGAGTTCGCGGACGCGCCCACCGCCCACGCGCGGCTGGTGGCCGCGGGCTTCACGGACGTCGTGACGGCCGTGGTGCCCGCGCCGGTGCCGCTGGGCGATGCGCACGCCATGGGGGAGCACCTGCGGGCGATCACGCTGCGCAGCCACCTCGCCCGGCTCGCCGACGACGCCGCGCGCGCCGCCCTGGTCGACGCCGTGCTGGCCCGCGCCGCGGCCGACGACCCGCCGTTCACCCTCGACCACTGGCGGCTCGACCTCGACGGCCGCCGGCCCGCCTAGCGGCGGCGGGGCGGGTAGCGCCCGCGCAGGGCGTTCACGCGGACGGCCACGATGTCGCGCAGGAAGGGCGGCAGGTGCCGGCGCAGGTCGTAGGTGGACTCGTCGCGGAACTCGACCGCGACGGGCATCTCCACGATCCGGGCGCCCAGGCGGCGGGCCAGGTACAGCGCCTCGATGTCGAAGGCGAACGAATCGATGCGCGCCGCCGTGAACACGTCGCGCGCGAGCGCCCGGCGGAACACCTTGAAGCCCGCCTGCGTGTCCACGATCGTCGGCAGCACCAGCGTCCGGCGGGTCACCTGCACGGCGAGTCCGGCGGCCAGGCGGGCGACGCTCCGCTCCTCGCCCGCGTACTCCCGCAGCCCCCGCCGCCCCACCACCAGGCTCGCGCCGCCCGCGATCAGGTCGAGCGCCGGGGGCACGTGCGACGGGGCGATGTTCAGGTCGGCGTCCACGTAGGCCACCACCTGCGCGTCGGCGGCCAGCATGCCCGCGCGCACCGCCGCCCCCTTGCCCCGGTTGCGCTCCAGCCCGACCAGCCGGACGCGGGGGTCCTCGCGCGCGACCGCGCGCACCAGGTCGGCCGTGTCGTCGCGGCTGCCGTCGTCGGCGACCACGATCTCGCCGTCGATCCCCGACCCGTCGAGGAAGCCCCGCCACGCGTCCAGCGTCGGGCCGAGGCGCCGCTCCTCGTTGTAGGCGGGGACCACCAGGGCGAGGGCGCGCGGCATGGCCCCGATCCTACGCGCGGCGCGCACCCCGCCCGTCCGCCGGGGCCGGGCCCGTACGTCCGGTGCTGGTGGCGCGGGCGGCCGCCGCACTAGGGTCGGCCGGATGACCGGACGCGGACGGATGCTCGGGCGCTACCGGGTGATGGGCGAGATCGACCGCGGCGGGATGGCGGTGGTGTACCTGGCCCGCCAGCCCGACCTGGACGACCGCGAGGTCGCCATCAAGCAGCTGGGGGCGTTCGCCGCGCGCGACCCCGCCGCCGCACGGCGCTTCATCCACGAGGCGCGCATCACGGGGACGCTCAACCACCCGAACATCGTCACCGTCCACGACTACTTCGAGCAGGACGGGGTCCCCTACATCGTCATGGAGTACCTGCGGCGGGGGTCGCTGCACGCCGTGATGTCGGGGTTGACGGTGCCGCAGACCGCGGGCGTGCTGGAGGGCGTGCTCGCCGCCCTCTCGCACGCGGGCGCCCGCGACGTGGTGCACCGCGACCTGAAGCCGGCCAACGTGCTGCTGACGGAGTCGGGCGGGGTCAAGGTCGCCGACTTCGGCATCGCCAAGGCCCTGCAGGCGACCGAGAGCCTCACGCTGACGGATCACGTGGTGGGCACCCCCGCCTACATGGCGCCCGAGCAGGCGCGGGGGATGCCGGTGACGCCGCGCACCGACCTCTACAGCGTGGGCGTGATGGCCTACGAGATGCTCGTCGGCCGCCCGCCGTTCACCCGCCGCGAGCCGCTGGCGGTGCTCATGGCGCACGCGCACGAGACCCCGCCGGACCCGCGGACGCTGCAGCCCGGCATCGACCTGGAGCTCGCCGCCTGGCTGATGCACATGCTCGAGAAGGACCCGGAGCGCCGGCCGGCCGACGCGGACACCGCATGGCAGGAGCTCGAGGAGGCGGTCGTCCGCATCTCCGGCCCCCTCTGGCGCCGCAGCGCGCGGCTGCCCGTGGCCGACGACGCCGCGCGCCTCCGGGCGCTCACCCCGGCGCCCTTCGACGCGGACCCCCGGCGTACCGAGGCCGACCCGGCCCGGACCGAGGCCGACCCGGCGCGCACCGAGGCGCAGCGCCCGTCCGGAGGCGCCGCCGCGACCCCCGGCACGCGGCGCGGCGCACGCCGCACGGTGCGCGCCCCTGCCCCCGGCGCCCGGGCGCGCCGTGTGCCCGCGGCGCTGGTGGCGACGCTCGCCGTGGGGGCGGTCGCCGGCGGGGCGCTGGCGGTCGCGGCCCTCGTGGACGGCGGGGGCGGGGCCGCGGCGCCGGCGGACACGCGATCCCAGGACGGCGCCGGTGCGGGCACGGCGACCGGTGCCACGGCGACCGCGCCCGGCACGGCCGGGCCCGCGACGACGGCGGCGCCGCCCGTCACCACCTCTGCCGGCGGGTCCTCGCCGCCCCAGGGGGCGCACCCGGTCATCGCGGCGGGCGGCGAGGAGGTCGCGGTCGCGGACCCCGCGGGCAGCGTGCGCCGGCTGGACCTCCGCGCGGGCAGGCTCACCGCGTCGATCCCCTTCCCCGCGACGCCGCGCGCCCTGGTGCGCGACGGCGCGCACCTGCTGGTGGGAGGGGAGGAGGGCGTCGCCCGGCTCGACGGCGGTGGCGGGCTCCTGGCCGTCACCGGCGTCGGCGGCGAGGTGACCGGGATGACGCGTGACGGCGAGGGGCGCGTGTGGGCCGCCGTGGCGCGCGGCCGCGCGGGCCGGGTGTGCGCACTGCTCGACGCCGGTCCCCGGTGCACCGACCTCCCCCGCCCCCCGGCGGGGCTCGCGGTCCCCGAGCCCGGGCGCGTGCTGGTCACCGACGCCGGGGGCGGCCTCACGGACCTTCGCGGCGCGCCGGGGGCCCAGCGCGCCGCGGGTCGTCTGGTGGTCGGCGAGGCGGCGGGCGCCGTCGTCGCCACCCCCATGACGGCATGGGTCGCCGTGCCCGGGGGCGTGCGGGCGGTCGATCTGAGCGGCTGGACCGCGGCCGCCCTGGTGCCCCTCCCGGCGGCCGCCGGGGATCTGGCCCTGGCGCCGGGCGCGGTCGCCGCCGCCCTGCCCGCCGCCGGCGCGCTCGCCCTGGTGCCGCGCGCCGGGGGCGCGGCGCAGGTGGTCACCCTCGGCGGACGCCCCGTGGACGTCGCCGCCACGGATGACACGCTGACCGTGCTGGACGCCGAGGGGCGCCGGGTGGTGCGCGTGGACGGGTCCGGCGACGCGGTGGGTACCCCCGTCGGCCTCCCCCTCGGGGCGCGCGTGGAGCCTGCCACCCTGCGCGCGGCCGCCGCCGGCGCCGCGGGGCGCACCCTCACCTGGCGCATCGACGTGGGCGGGGGGACGCTGGCGGGACGGGACCTGGAGGTCGCCGACCGCCGCGTCGCGGACGGCGTGGCCGTGGTCGTGCTCCGTCAGGCGGGCATCCGCAACGGCCTGATGGCCGCCCGGGACGCCGGGGGCATGGGCCTTCGCACCTCGTCGGGCCCCGGCCGGGTCACCCTGCGCTTCACGGCGCCGCGGGGCGACCGGCAGTCGATGGACGCGGACGTGGTCGCCGGGGGACGCGAGGTGCGGGTGCGGTTCACGGCGCCGGCCCCGGCCCCCCGGCCCACCCCGTCGCCCTCCCCCGCACCGGCGCCTGTCACGCCCGAGCCCGCCCCGGCGCCGACCCCCGTCCCGACGCCGACCCCCCGGCCGACGCCGCCCCGGCCGGCCCCGGCTCCCCAGCCGCGGACGGAGGACGTCTTCTAGGGATGCGCGGCGGCGGCGATCCGGTCGCCGCCAAGGGTTCACCCCACGCGAACCCGGGTGCGGTGCACGACGACGCCGCGAACCCGGAGCTCAAGCCGCCAGACGCCCCGGCGGAGACCCGTCGACACCTTGATTCCGCGGGCGATCTGGCCGTTGTCGATGCGGTTGGTGCGCAGCTGGGTGTCGCCCAGGGGATCGATGAAGCGGATCGACGCCGTTTTGGTTCCCGCCGGCAGGCTCACGAACCGGTAGGCGGCGTAGAGGATCGTGCTGCCACGCGGCAGGCTGCGGCGGGGCGCGCCTTGCACGGAGTTGCTGACCCGGAGCAGCTCCGCGATGCCCGTGGCGGGAGCGGTGAGGCGGAAGGTCCGGGTGAGGGGCACGAGGGGGAGCAACCCCGGTGTGATGTCCGTGAGGGTGAGCCGGTGCGCGCCGGGCCGCGAGGTGGCCGGCAGGGGGACGACGACGCCGTGGCTGCCCTGGGGCAGCGTCCGCACCAGACGCGCGACCCGGGCGCGCCCGCGCGTGACGTCGATCCGGATAACCCGCGTGGCGCCGGTGACGTCGACCCGGAACGCGTAGGACGCCGCCGTGAGGCGGCTCAGCCGCCAGCGGCCCTGCGTCAGCCGGCCGCCGACGACGCTGATGACGGGACCGGTGGTGATGATCCCCCCACCGCCACCGCCACCGCCACCGCCACCGCCGGTGCCGCCTCCGCCCCCGCCGCCGCCGCCGGTGACGGGCCGCGCCAGACCGAAGACCTCGCGGACGAAGACGTTGCGGACCGAGGTGTTGCCCTGGGGCCCCAGGTTGTCGGCGTCCGACTCGAAGGCGACGAAGCGGCCGTCGGCCGAGATCGTCGGATCGTCCGACGCCCCCTCGGCGGGGACGCCGTTCTCGCCCTGCGCGCGGCTCACGAGGTACGTGCGCCCGAGCAGCAGGTCCCGCACGAACACGTCGTTGCTGAAGTCGTCCCGGTCGGCCGCGCTGAGGTTGTTCGCCTCCGAGGTGAAGGTGACGAAGCGGCCGTCCTCGCTGAGGTCCGGCTGCATCGAGCCCCCGTCGCCGGGGGCGCCGCCCGGGCCGTCGGCCCGGCTCGCGAGCGTCACCTCGCCGGTGGCCATGTTGCGGACGAAGACGTCGCTGTCCCCGTCGCCGTCACCGGCCACAAGGTTGTTGGCGGCCGATTCGAAGGCGACCACGTTGCCGTCCGCCGAGATGGAGGGCCGGCCGGAGCCGCCGTCGCCCGCGGCGAAGGGCGTGCGGCTGACGAGTTCCATCCCGCCGGTGAGCGTGTCGAAGCGGAAGACGTCCTGGCCGGAGTGGTCCTCCCCGGGGCGCAGGACCTCGGACTCCGACTCGAAGGCCACGTAGCGGCCGTCCCCGGAGACCGACGGCCAGCGCGAGTCGGAGCGCACGGGCGCCTGCCCCGCTGGGGGCCGGCTCACGAACACGGTCGCCCCGGTGGCGGTGTCCCTCAGGAAGACGTCGGTGGAGGTGTCGTCGTCCTCCGTGGTGAGCGTGTCCGACAGCGAGGTGAAGGCGACGAACCTGCCGTCGCCGGAGATCGAAGGGTGGAAGCTCCCCGCCTCGGCGGCGACGCCGTTCGCCCCGCTGGCCCGGTTGACGAGGATCGTCTGCCCGTTGGCGACGTCGCGGACGAAGATGTTCTGGGCGCCGTTGTCGTCCTCGTCGGAGAGGTTGTTCGCCTCCGACCCGAAGGCGATGCGGTTGCCGTTGCGGCTCGCGACGGCGTCCTCGTACGAGGTGGCGGTGCCTGCCGCGCCGCCCTCGCCGGTGGCCCGGGACACCAGCAGCAGCTGCCCGGTGGCGAGGTCGCGGCGGTAGACCTGCCGGACGCCGCCGGCGCTGCCGACCAGGTTCTGGGCGTCCGAGCTGAAGACGACGTACCGCCCGTCGTACGACACCTCGGGGGTGTACGACCGGGCCCCGGCGGGGCCCCCGGCCGCGGTGACGGACACGATGGTGACGTCCCCCGCGAAGCCGAGTGCGATGGGGACGAGGGCCCCGGCCCCCGTGGCGGCGCCGAGGACGGCCAGCGCGGGGAGCGCGGCCCGGCGAATTCGGCGGCTGTCCACGGCGCCCACCCTAGCCCGCCGTTCGTTCAGGTAACAACGCGACCGACGGGGGGGTACCGGGTGGTCGCGGCCGGGCCGTCAGGCGGTGACGACGCCGTGCGTCCCCCCCATGCCGTTGTCCTCGGTCGCGTCCGCGTCGGGGTCGTCGAAGAACTCGCCGCCGTCCGCCAGGTAGCGGAAGCGGATGCGGGTGCCGGCCGGGACCACGACGGCCACCGAGCGCGTCCCGTTGGCCCTGCGTACGAGGGGCTGCGCGTGCGGATCCCACTCGTTGACGTCGGCGACCAGCGACACCCGCCGGTCGTCGCGGACGGCGAAGGTGACGCGGATGCGCCCGTCCTTCTCGCGCCGCCTGGTGATCATCGCCCCTCCCTCGACACGGTGCCCCGTCCAGTTCGCCGCACCTCCCCGCGGGCCCTCCCCGGACGGTGGGGTAGGGGCCATCCCGGAGGGTGATTGCGGTCGACGCGAGGAGGGTAGTGGGCTTGCCCCCCGAAAGACCTCTGGCTAGGGTCCCCGCCACTCGATGTGTGCCCGCGGCCGTCCGATGCTGCAGGCGCCCGAAGGCCGACCCCGCGAGGTCCCCCGATGCCCCGAACCGCCACGGCGACTCGGCCCGTTGCCGCTGTCGTCTGCGTCGCCGCCGCGGTGGCTGCGCTGTCCGCCGTCTCCTCGTCCGCGCTCGCCGCGGACGCCGCCTCCCACAGCGGCCAGCTCGAGCTGCAGCCGTCCGCCGCCGGACTGGGGGGCTGGACCGCCCTCGTCCGGCGCCCCCACGGGCGCGTCCGCGTCGTGCGCACCCCCTCCGACGGCGACGTCCTGCGCATCAGCGACGGCGGCCGCCCCGCCGGCTACGTGATGATGGGCGTCCAGTTCGCCCCGCGCACCTCCGTCGTGGGCCAGGCCGAGGTGAACCTGGGGCGCCAGGTCATCGCCACCCGCCGCGCACGGCCGGTGATCGAGGTGGCCGGTGGTGGTGTGTCGTTCGAGGCCGGGATGGTCCGAACGCGCGCCGGCGCCCTCCGCTGGGGCGCGTGGTTCAAGGATCGTGACGGCTCGCGCCGGGGGCTGGTGGTGAGCCCCGTACGCGTGAAGAAGCGCGAGTGGACCAAGGTGACCCTGGCCACGCGCTGGAACCAGGCCAACGGCCGCGCCTCGCTGCGCGTCGACGGCCGCGTGGTGCTGCGGACCAAGGCGATCAACCTCACGGGTCGCACCGCCACCCGGGTCCACGTGGGCCTGGGGGACCCGGACGGCCGCCGCGAGGTGGGCGTGCTCTACGTGCGCCGGGCGCTCGCCTGGGGCCCGGGCCTGCCGCTGACCGCGGCCACCCCGACGCCGGACCCCGCCGGCTCCGCCCCGGCGGCCGGGGGCGGGACCGCCCCCCGCACGGGCAGCACGCCGCGCACGGGCACCACGCCGCGCACCACGACGCCGCGCCCGGCCCCCGCCCCCGCGCCGCCCCGGACCGGCCCCACGCCGCCGCCGCCGCCGAACGGCGACATCCCCGGCCGCCTGATCCACAAGGTGGACTTCGAGAACGGCTTCGCCGGCACCAGCAGCTACCAGGCGGTGTCCCGCGACCGGGCCCGCACGGTGACCTCGCCGGTCGCCCAGGGCAGCTACTCCGGCCGCTTCGAGGTGCGCCAGGGCGACGACCCGATCAACTCCAGCGGCGACCGCTCGGAGGTGTCGATCGACACCAACGACACCGAGGGGCAGGAGCGCTGGTACAGCTGGGCGGTCATGTTCGACGGCAGCTTCCCCAACGCCGGTGGCGGTGGGTGGCAGGTCGTGACCCAGTTCCACTCCCAGCGCTCGGGTGGCCAGCCCCCGGTGGCCTTCTACGCCGAGAACAACGTGTTCCGGCTCCAGGTCTGGCCCAAGAACAGCGACGGCTCCAGCGCCAGCGGGCCGCGCACCATCTGGTCGACGCCGGTGCAGCGCAACGTCTGGTACCGGATGCAACTGCACGTGAAGTGGTCCGGCCGCGACGACACGGGCTTCGTCGAGCTGTTCGTCAACGGCCAGCCCGCCGGCTCCAAGACCTACATCCGGACGATGTACCCCGGCTACCGGAACTACACCAAGGTCGGCTACTACCGCTCGGACAACATCTCGCAGACGGGGGTCGTCTACATCGACGACTTCCGCGCGACGCAGGTCTCGCCGTAGTCGCCGCGCCCCACCCCCCGCGGCGGCGGGGGGTGGGGCGCACGCGCCACCCGCACCTCCGAGGCAGGGTTCGGCCCCCGGGGCCGGGGGGATCAGGGCCGGGTGGAATGGTTCCTGATCGCGGGGGCGCTCCTGCTGGGCGTCGCCCTCGCGGGGTCCGCCGTGGACCGGCTGCCCCTGTCGGTGCCGGTGCTGTACCTCGGCGTCGGCGTGCTCCTCGGCCCCTGGTTCCTCGGGCTGCTGTCGTTCGATCCCTTCGAACGCGCGAAGCTGCTGGAGGTCCTGACCGAGATCGCGGTGGTGATCTCGCTGTTCGGCGCGGGCCTCGCGATGCGCGTGCCCCTGCAGCGCGGGGTGTGGGCCGTGCCCCTGCGGCTGGCCTTCCTCTCGATGGCGCTCACGGTGGGCCTCGTGGCCACCGTGGCCGTGCTGCTGCTGGACGTCCCCCTCGGCGTCGCGATCCTCATCGGGGCCGTCGTGGCGCCCACCGACCCGGTCCTGGCGGCGGAGGTGCGGCTGCGGGGCCCCTTCGACCGCGACGTGCTGCGGCGGGGCCTGAGCGCGGAGGCCGGGCTCAACGACGGCACCGCCTTCCCCTTCGTGCTGCTCGGGCTGGGGGTCATCGGCCTCCACGACCTCGGGCCCTCGGGCCTGCGCTGGATCGGGGTGGACGTGCTCTGGGCGACGGCGGCGGGGCTCGCCGTCGGGGCCCTGGTCGCGCTGGGCGTCAGCCGGCTGGTGCTGTACGCGCGGCGGTTCCACCGGGCGGCCACCGGGTTCGACGACTTCATCGCGCTGGGGATCGTCGCCCTGGCCTACGGCGCCGCCCTGGCGGTGACCGCCTACGGGTTCCTCGCGGCCTTCGCCGCCGGGGTGACCGTGCGCTGGCTCGAGCGGCGGGAGGTCGGCGAGGAGCCCCCCGAGGAGGCGATCGACCCCTCCCGCGAGGCGGAGACCCACCCCGAGCACGCGCCGGCGTACATGGCGAAGGCGCTGCTGGAGCACAACGAGCAGCTCGAGCGCATCGGCGAGCTGGCGCTGGTGGTGCTGGTCGGCGCGATGCTCGCCGACTCGCTGCTCGACCCGATGTCGCTGGTGCTGGCGGTGCTGCTGGTGTTCGTGCTGCGGCCGCTGTCCGTCGCGCTGGGGCTGACGCGGTCGACGGTCCACCCGCACGACAAGCGGCTCTTCGCCTGGCTCGGCGTGCGCGGGATCGGCTCCCTCTACTACCTGTCCTACGCGGTGACGCACGGCCTGGCGGAGGGCGACGCGCGCGTCGTCATCGACGTGGCGCTGATCACCATCACGCTGTCCGTGGTGCTGCACGGGATGTCGGTGACGCCGCTGCTGGAGCGGCGCCGCAACGTCGTGGAGCGCGAGATCCGGCACGGGGAGGTCGTCCCCGAGACGCCGCCGATGTCGCGGCCGCGGATGCCGTCGGCCATGCGGGTGCGCCTGCGATTGAAGCCGCCGTGGCGGGAGCGGCAGGATGAGCCGGCACCCGGACCGGGAGGACCCGATGGAGATCACGCGCGCACGCCCTGAGACCCGCCCGGGACCCGGGGAGTGGTTCCGGGGGCAGGTGTGGGTCGACACCATCGCCACGCCGCCGGCCCCGTCCCGGGTCCGGATCGTCAGCGTCCACTTCGCCCCCGGCGCCCGCACCGCCTGGCACCGGCACCCGTTCGGCCAGGTGATCCACGTCACCGAGGGCACGGGGCGGGTGCAGCGGCGCGGCGGCCCGGTGGAGCAGGTGCGGGCGGGCGACACGGTGCACTTCGCGGCCGGCGAGGACCACTGGCACGGTGCCGCCCCCGACGCGTTCATGACCCACCTGGCCGTGCACGAGGTCGACGAGCACGGTGTCAACGCCGAGTGGGGCGACCACGTGAGCGACGAGGAGTACCTGGCGCCGCACGCGGGCGCCTGAGGTCAGACCGGGCCGGAGAACGTGTCGCAGGCGCCGGGGTCGCCCGACGACAGGCCCCGGCGGAACCACTGCCCGCGCTGTGCCGCCGAGCCGTGCGTCCAGCTCTCGGGGGTGACCCGCCCCTGGACGCGTGACTGGATGCGGTCGTCGCCCACGGCCGCCGCCGCGGACAGCGCGTCGTCCACGTCCTGCTGGGTGAGACGGGTGATGAACCCCGTGCGCACCGCGCCGGCCGCCCACACGCCCGCGTAGCAGTCGGCCTGCAGCTCCGACCGCACGGCGGCGCTCTGCGGCCCCGTGCCGCGGTCGCGGCCCACCCGGTCGAGCACCCCCGTGAGGTTCTGCACGTGGTGGCCGTACTCGTGGGCGATCACGTAGCCCTGGGCGAAGGGGCCGCCCTGCGCCCCGAACCGGTCGCGGAGCTCCCCGAAGAAGCCCAGGTCCACGTACACGCGCCCATCGGCCCGGCAGTAGAAGGGCCCGACGGAGGAGTCCGCGGCGCCGCAGCCGCTGTCGGTGGACCCGCTGAAGAAGACGGTCGTCGCGGGCCGGTAGCGCGCGCCGCGCCGGGCGAACACGTCCCGCCAGTGGGCCTGCACGCTGTTCACGAACGCGACCACGCGGCAGTCCTCGCGCCGGTCGGCGTCCGCCCCGGTGCGGCACTCCTCGGCCACCGGCCCCGGGACCCCGCCGCCCACGGTCCCGTCCTCCAGGGCCGCCAGCCCGCCCAGGTTGCCGCCCCCGCCGGTGAAGGCGCTGATCAGGACCAGCGCGAGGACGACCAGGCCCCCGGCACCGCCGCCGCCGATCGCCAGCCCGCGCCCCCCGAGCCTGCGCCCGCGCCGGTCGCTGACCTGCCCCGTGTCCAGCCGGACGTCGTCGTCGAAGTCGACCATCCCCCCACCTCCCGCCGTCGCGCTGCGCTGCCGCCCCCTACCCGCCCGCGCAGGGGCTCAGCCCGGGGCCGCGCCTGCCGATGCCTACAGCGGGGCCCGCCCCCCACTCCACCCCCGTCCGCAGAGGTGCCCCGTGCTCCGCGCCGTCGTCCTCACCGCCGCCGCCCTGTGCGCCGCCCCCCTCACCGCCGTCGCGGCGCCCGGGCAGGTGGCGCAGCGGGTGATCCCCGTGCCCGCCGGCACGCCGGGCGTCACGATCGACCAGGGCGCGCTCTTCACCGACACGCCGCAGGTGTCGCTGCGGCTGATCGCCCCGCAGCCGCACAACGTCGCCGCCGTGCGCATCTCCAACGACGGCGGCTTCGGCACGTCGACCGTGGTGCCGCTCGCCGACCCCGGCAGCGTCGCGACCGTGCCGTGGACGCTGGCCAGCACGGGCCCCGAGCGCCTGCCCAAGACGGTGTACGTGCGGTTCGTGAGCCAGGTCGCGCTGGACGGGCAGGGCACCGTGATGGGCGTGGACGACGTCCAGTACACCGACGACATCGTCCTCGACGAGACCGCCCCGGTGATCGTGGCGGCCCGCTTCGCCTCCGGGGGCGGCGCCGCCGCCCTCGCCCGGCCGGCGCGTCCGTCGCGGCCCGCCCGTGGCGCGGTGGTGCTGCGCGCCCAGGACGCGCTCTCCGGCGTCACCCACGTCCAGGTGACGGGGACGCGCAGCCGCCCGGGCACCTGGAGGGCGTACCGCACGCGGGTGCCGGCCCCGGGGGCCCGCGGCGCCGTGTTCGTGCGGGTGCGCGACGGGGCCGGCAACGTGAGCGCCTGGCGCGAGGTCCCCCGGCGGTAGGGGCGCGCGGCGGGCGGGTATCGTGCCCGCTGTGGACGCCCTCCCGCAGACGTCGCCGGACCCCGTCGCCGCGGCCCTCGACCGGGTGCTGGCGGCGCCGGTCGGCCTGCTCGGGCTGGGCATCCCCGGCTGCGCCGCGTGCGAGCTGCTGCCGGCCTCGCTGGCCGTGCTGCAGCGCGCCCGTCCGGACCTGGTCGTGGCCATGGCGCACTTCGCGGGACCCGAGGACTGGCGGGCGCGGGAGACGCTGCTGTGGCCGCGCGGCATCCACGTGAGCCGCTCCTCGGTGCCCGCCCTCGCCCTGTGTCGGGACGGGGAGGTGGTCGCCGGCCGCCCCGGCGGCGGCCCGGCCCACCGGATCGAGCGGTGGCTCGCCCCCCTGCTGGGACCGCCCGCGCAGCCGGTGCCGGAGGAGCCCGCCCCCGAGGAGCTGGCGGCGCTGGAGGACCTGCAGGGGACGATCGCCCACCACCGTGCGGTGAAGGGGTGGCGCGACCCGGGCGCGGGGGTCTGACCCGGGGCGGGACCCGCTAGATCAGCCCCCGGGCCCGGGCCACGCTCAGCGCCTGGACGCGGTTGTGGGCCTCGAACTTGGTGAACAGCGCCCGGGTGTGGCTCTTGACGGTGTTGGGCGAGACCGTCAGGGCGTCGGCGATCTCCTGCGTCGTGAGGCCGCGCGCGAGCATCTCCAGCACCTCGTGCTCCCGGTCGGTCAGGTCCGCCCGGCGGGCCGGGTCGGAGCGGCGCACCATGGCGCCGGCGACCCGTGGATCGACCACGGTGCGGCCGTGCGCCACCTGCATCAGCGCCCCGAGCAGGTTCTGCTCGCTGACGTCCTTGAACAGGCAGCCGGAGGCGCCCGCCTTGATGCACCCGCGCAGCGCCATCACCTCGGGGTGCGCGGTGAGGATCACGATCGCCGTGTCGGGGTTGCGGTCCTTCACGCGCTGGCAGATGGTGGCCGCCGGCAAGTCGGGCAGCCGCAGGTCCAGCAGCAGCACGTCCGGGCGCAGCTGCTCGCACCGCAGGATCGCCTCGGCCCCCGTGCGGCCCTCGCCGACCAGGCGGAAGAAGCGGCTGCCGCTGAGCAGCAGCTTCATGCCGTGCACCACGATGGGGTGGTCGTCGACCACCACCACGGTCCGCTGCGACTGCATCAGGCGCGCGGGAGGCACACCCGGAGGGTCGCACCGGCGTCGTCGTTGCTGACGAGCCGCAGCTCGCCGCACAGCCGGCCGACCTCCTCGCGCAGGCCCGCCAGCCCCCGGCGGCCCTCGCCCATGCCGGTGCGGCAGCCCGTCCCGTCGTCCTGCACCGTCAGCTCGGCGGTGGCCGCGCCGATCCGCAGCGTCACCACGACCTCGCTGGCGTCGGCGTGCCGCTCCACGTTGCGCAGCCCCTCCCGGGCCACCCGCAGAAGCAGGTCGGCGAGGTCGGGGTCGACCGCGCCGGGGTCGTCGAGGACGATCAGATGGGCCGGGAGCCCCGTGCGGTGCCCGAAGGCGGCGACGTCCTCGCTGAGCATCACGGGCAGGCTGCCGCTCTGGGCCTGCTGCGGGGAGAGGTCGTTCATGGTCGCCCGCAGCACACCCGAGGCCTTGACCACCTGCCGCTCCAGCTCGTGCAGGTGGGTGACGAGGTCGGGGTGGCCGGAGGCGGCGCTCTCGCGCGCCCGGCGTGCCTGCATCCCCACCCCGAACAGGTGCTGGCCCAGCTCGTCGTGCAGCGCCCGCGCCAGGCGCCGGCGCTCCCGCATCCGCGCCAGCTCCTCCACGCGGGCCCGGTCGCCGGCCGCCGCGAGCGCGGCGCCCGCGTAGGTGGCCACGCGGGCCAGGGCGTCCGCCGTGCCCGCGCTGAACCCCCCGCGCGCGCGCAGGCCGGCGTGCAGCACCCCCCGCACCACCCCCGCGAAGGAGATGGGCACGGCCACCAGGGAGGTGATCCCCTCCTCCCCGGCGGTGAGGTCGATCAGGTCGGCGTCGAAGGGCGCGCGTCGGTAGTCGCGGGTGGAGAAGGGCCGCCCGGTCTCGAGCACGCGGCCGCCCACGCCCGCGCCGGGCGTCAGCACCAGCCCGGGCAGGCGCGCCCCGCGGTTGCCCAGCACGGCGCGCACCGCGAGGTGATCCGCGCACCGGGGGCGGGGGCAGGGGGCCGGGTGCTCGCACGCCGGCGTCACCAGCGACACGGCCACCACGTCGACGGCGACGAGGCGGCTCACCTCGCCCACCGCCGCCCAGGCGATGCGGGAGGCGACCAGCTCGCGGAACAGCCGCTGCCCCGCGGCGTCCGCGCGGCGCATGAGGTTGGCCTCCGCGGCGGTCGGCGGCTCGACCGACCTCCCGAGCTTCAGCTCCTCCACGAGCGCCACGAAAGTCCCCCTCCTCCGGCCCGCCCACCCTAACCGCGCGGCCGCGGCGCGGCGAGCCCCTCACCCGTTCGGGCGAGGGGCGCCACCCGTCCGGTCGAGGGCGTCCCGGGCGGTGCGGGGCCCGTGCCCATGCGGTTTCGCCCGTACGGGGTCCCCTGGCCCGCGGCGGCCGGGCCTGGCAGGGGGGCTCCCCCCGGGCGCACCATGGCCCCGTGCATCCGCCGGGCGCGGATGAGGACGCGGACCACAGCGACCGAGGGGGATCCGATGCCGGACACGATGCGGGCGGCCGTCTTCAAGGACGTGCGCGACATCCACATCGAGGAGGTGCCGTACCCGAAGTGCGGTCCCACCGACGCGATCGTGAAGGTCACGACCACGACGATCTGCGGGACCGACTCCCACATCTGGCGCGGCGAGTACCCGGTGGCCCCGGGGCGGATCGTGGGCCACGAGCCCGCCGGCGTGATCCACGAGATCGGGGAGGCGGTGCAGGGCTACGAGGTGGGCGACCGGGTGGTGGTGGGTGCGATCACCCCCTGCGGCGCCTGCTACTTCTGCCAGAGCGGCGACTTCTCGCAGTGCGCGGGCTACGAGGACCAGTGGGGCATCATCGGCGGCTGGCGCCTCGGCAACTCCATGGACGGCGTGCAGGCGGAGTACTTCCGGGTGCCCTACGCCCAGGCGAACCTCGCGAAGATCCCGGAGGGCCTGTCGGACGAGGACGTCCTGTTCGTCACCGACATCGCCACGACCGGCATCTCCGCCGTCGAGACCGCCGCTGTACAGCTGGGCGACTCGGTCGCCGTGTTCGCGCAGGGCCCGATCGGCCTGTGCGCCACCGCTGGCGCCCGCCTGCGCGGCGCGGGCCTGGTGATCGGCATCGATTCGAACCCCAAGCGGCTCGAGATGGCCAAGGCGATGGGTGCCGACGTGGTCATCGACTACACGCAGGAGGACCCGGTCGCGAAGATCAAGGCGCTCACGGGCGGACGCGGCGCCGACGTGACGATCGAGGCGCTCGGCATCCAGGAGACCTTCGAGAACTGCCTCAAGGCCGTGCGGCCGGCGGGCGTGGTGAGCTCGCTCGGCGTCTACGGCGACAAGGTCTCCATCCCGCTGGAGCCCTTCATCTACGGCATCGGCGACATCGACATCCGCACCTCGCTGTGCCCCGGCGGCAAGAAGCGCCTCGGCGCCCTGATGAACCTGGTCGCCTCCGGCCGGCTCAACCTGCGCCAGCTGGTGACGCACCGCTTCACGCTGGACGAGATCGAGGAGGCCTACCCGCTCTTCTCCAACCAGGAGGACGGCGTCATCAAGGTGACGGTGACCCCCTAGCGGCCCGCGCGCCCGGCGCCCGCGGGCGCCGGGCGCCCCACCGGCCGGCGCGGTGACGCGCCGGCCCCCCTCACGAGCCGGAGGACCACCGTGCCGACCTACGACCTCACCTGCCCCGGCTGCGGCACGGGCTTCGAGGTGTTCCGCCAGCGCCTGCTGCGCGACGAGGACCGGGTGTGCCCCGCATGCGGGGCGCCGGACGCCGTCACGCGCCTGTCGGGCTTCGTGACCGCGCGCCCCATGCGCGGGTCCCCGCAGCCCCGCGTCACCGGGTTCGCCGGCACGGGCTGCTGCGGCGGCCGCTGCGCGCACTGAGCGGCGCGGCCCGTCCGCTCAGGCGGGCGCCGGCACCCGGTGGGCCGCGACCACCTGCTCCCGCGGCGCGACGGCCTCCGGCGCGACGTGCGTCCCCGCGTGCCGCCGGCACTCCTCCGGCGCCTCCTGGGCCGGCAGGGGCGTCGACGGTGTGCGGCTCGGCGGCACCGGCCTCGCCGGCGCCCCTCCTGAGGAGTGTCGCGTTCGGGGCGCGTGCGGGACGACGGAGCGCACGCGGAGACGACAGAAGCATCCGGGCGGGCGTGCGAGATCCGGGGCGACCCCGATGGGGACGGTCGTCCGCATCAGGTTGAGTGTGCCGCGGTCCCCGGGCGGAACCGGGACCTCCGAGACCCCTGAACGTGCCGAGGAGGTGACGATGGTCACCGCACCCGCGGCTGCCCGTGCCCACGCCGCCGGCGGCCCCGGCGCGCCCGACGGCGCCTGGCGCGCCTTCCGCGCGGCGCTCGCGTCGCCCGGCTACCGGCGCCACCTCGCGCTCGGGGGCGTCATCCCGGGGGAGGTGGCCCGCTGGAGCGACCTGCCCTTCCTGGACCGCGCGTCGGTGTTCGCGGACGCCACCACCGACTGGGTGCCGGCGGGCCTCACGGCCGCCGCCGAGATCATGTGCTCCAGCGGCCACTCCGGGCGGCCGCTGGCGCTCGGGGTGGTGTCGCGCACCGCGGCGGCGGCGGGGACGGCGCTGGTGGACGGCGCCCTCGCGGCCATGGGCGCCTCGCCGTCCTCGCCGACGCTGCTGGTGAACCTTCTGCCCATGGGCATCGCCCTCCCCACCCGCCTGGCCACGACCTGCACCCCGTCGGTCCACCTGGAGATGGCGCTGGAGGTGCTGGAGCGGTACACGGCGCCCTTCGACCGCGTCGTGCTGGCCGGGGAGCCCCTGTTCCTGGCCGAGGTGGCGCGGCGCTGGAGCGCCGGTGGGGGGGTGCACCCGTGCGTGCGGGCGCTCGTCGGCGGCGAGTGGGTCCCCGAGCCGCTGCGGGCCCGCGTCGCGCGGTGGCTCGGCGCCCCGGAGCCCGCGCCCGTCACGGTGTCGCTCGGCGCCGCCGAGGTGGGGCTGCACGTCCTGCACGAGACCCCCGCCCTGGCCGTGGCGCGCGCGGCGCTGTGGGCCCGCCCCGGGATCGCGGCGCGTCTGGGGCTGGCGGCGCCCGGCGGCCCGGACGCGCCCAGCCTGCTCACGTGGGACCCGGACCGGGTGCACGTGGAGGAGCGGCATCACGGGGACGGCGCGGTCACCCTGGCCCTCACGCCGCTGGGCGAGGTCGCGATGCCGCTGGTGCGGTACGACCTGGGGGACGCGGCCCGGGTGCTGGCGCCGGACGACGTGGCCGTGCTCAGCGCGGCGACGGGGACCCCGCTGCCCCCGCGGGTCGCGGCGGTGTCCGGGCGACGGGGCGGCCTCGCGCTCGCCGGCGGCGGCGTGCTCCGTCCCGAGCCCGTCGCGGAGCTGCTGTTCGGCGACGACGTCCTCGCCGACGCGCTGACCGGCCGGTTCCGTCTCCGGCCGCGGCCCGGCGGAGGGGTGGATCTCCACGTCGAGGGGCGCGACGACGGGGACCTCGTGGCCCCCGCCGTCGCGACGGCGCTGCGCGGCCTCGGGCGGGGGGTGGAGGCCCGGGCCGGCGTGCCCGTCGCCGTGGTGCCGCATGGCGCCGGCGGCTACCCGCACCACCGGCACGGCGACTGGACGCACAAGCCCCGCTACCTGGACGGGGAGGTCCGATGAGCGGCCTGCGCATCACCCTCTCGGACCGGCTGAGCGACATCGACCGCGTGATCGCCGTGGTGCACGACGGGTTCGTGGACGCCGGCTTCCTGAACCCCCAGAGATCCGGTCGCCGGGTGATCCCCCACTACCTCACGCCCGGGGCGGCGTTCATCCTGGGCGAGGTCGGCGGCGAGGCCGTCGGGGCGTGCACGGTCGTGCCGGACGGCCCGTGGGGCATCCCCAGCGAGCACGCCTTCCCCGAGGCCGTCGCCCGCCTGCGGGCGGGCGGGCCGCCGCTGGCGGAGGTGGGCTCGCTCGCCGTGTCGCCCCGGCATCGCGCGATGTCGCGCCACCTGGTGATGCACCTCACCGCCGCGGCCACGCGGGTGGTCACCGAGATGGACCACACGGTCGTCATCACGATCGCGCCGGCGCAGGAGCGCTTCTACCGCGGCACCTTCGGCTTCGTGCGGGTCGCCGGCCCGCACGACCTGTACGGCGCGCCCGCGATCCTGGTCGTCACCACCAGCGAGGGCCTGCGGGACCACCTGGCGTGCGGCACGGCGATGGCCCGGCGGACGATGGCGGCGCTGGTGTCCGACCCCGCTCCCGACTGGCTCGTGGACCGCCGGGTGGACGTGCGCTCCTCGCTCGCCAGGGGCTGACTAGCCCTCGGCCGCCGCGCGGGGCAGGGCCGGCGCCGAGAGGCCGCCCTCGATGACCGCCAGCGACGGCGCCCGGGGCGCGGCCTGCCCCGGCGCGGCCGCGTCGAGCCGCGCGCACATCGCGGGAGCGGGGCGGCGGAACAGATAACCCTGGGCGAACTCCACCCCCAGGCGGCGCAGCACGTCCAGCTCGGCGGGGGTCTCCACCCCCTCGGCGACCAGCACGCAGCCCAGCTCGCGGCTGAAGGCCGTCATGGAGCGGACCAGCGCCTGCTTGGCGGGGTCGCCGTCGATGTCCTGCACCAGCGAGCGGTCGAGCTTGGCCACGTCGGGGGACAGGCGCATCACGTGCCGCAGCGTGGAGTGTCCCGCGCCGAGGTCGTCCACGGCGACGCGGGCGCCGCGCGCCCGCACCCGGGCCAGGCGCTCGGCGAGGTGGGCGTAGTCGCGCACCTGCTCGTGCTCGGTGATCTCGATCATGAGCCAGTCGAGGCGGCCCGCGGGCAGCAGATCCTCCACCAGGCCCGCCAGGATCAGCTGCGGGCTCATGTTGACCGACATGTACGTGCGCGGGGGCATCGCCGCCCGGTGCGTGGTGGCGCGGCGGATGCAGGCCGACTCGATCTCGAGCCCGAGCCCCACCTGGTGGGCCTCGCCGATCCACTGGTCGGGCCCGCGCTGCGGTTCGCGCAGCACACGGCTGAGCACCTCGTGGCCCTCCACCGCGAGGTCCGCGAGGCGCACGATCGGCTGGAAGACGGACGTGATCGCGCCCGGGTCGCCGATGACCTCGGCCACCCGCGCCCGCCGCGCGCGGAAGGACGCGGAATACGCACCCTCCACGGCGGCGCCGTCCAGCAGGCCGCGGTCGAAGGCCACCACGCGTGTCCCCGTGATCGCCGCCGCCTCCAGGGCCTCGGCCAGGGCGTCCAGGGCGTTCGCGGCGGTGGCGGCGTCGACCGGCGCCATCACGACGGCGGCACGCACCGGCAGGCCGGCCGCGTTCGCCGCCGCGGCGTCCGCCACGGCGTCCGCCCAGGCGCGCGCCTGGTCGAGGTCCGCGACCCGCCCCACCCAGCAGAAGCGGTCGGCCTCGATGCGCCCCCACACCCCGGGTCCCACGGGGGCCGCGACGCAGGCCTCCGCGACCTCCGAGAGCAGGGCGTCCCCGGCGGCGAAGCCGTGCCCCGAGTTCCAGGCGCCGAAGCCGGTGACGTCGACGCCGATCACGGCAACGGGCTCCCGGGCGCTGGCGGCGGCGATGGTCCCGGCCATGTGGCGCGTGGTGGCACGGGCGTCGAAGAGCCCGGTGACGGGGTCCTCGTCGCTGCGGCCCTGCCGCCGCAGCAGGGCGTGCACCCGCCAGGCCAGGGCGGCCCCGAGCACCCACACGGCGACCTGCAGCGCGTCCGGGGCGAGCACCGCCGCCGGCCCCACCAGGGCGAGCGCGATCATCGCCGTCGCGGCCGTGACGCGCTCGCCGGCGAGGCCGACCTCGCGTCCGGACAGCACGCGCCCGGCGGCGACGGCCAGCAGGCCCATCGCCAGCGAGTACCCCCACGTCGCCACCGGCGCGAGGACGAGCTCGCCGCGGGACACCGCGTAGCTGACGCCGGCGTCGGAGACCGCGAGGGCGGCGAACGCCCCCACCAGCCAGGGGTGGGCCGAGGTCATCTGCAGGGCCGTGCGCCGGACGGCGTAGTAGGTGGCCGCCAGCAGCAGCAGGTCCAGGGCGATCGGCGTCAGCAGCGCGACGTTGTCCGACGCCGAGGCGGGGGCGTACCAGAGCGCCCCCATCACGACGGTGCTGAGCAGGACGAGGCTCCCCAGCTCGATCGCCACCGTCTCCAGGCGCCGGCCCCGGCTCTCGGCCACCACCGGCTGGCGCAGCAGCCACAGCCCGCGCAGCCACGGGACATAGGCCAGCAGGTAGCCGGCCTGCGACCAGGCCTCGGGGCTGGCCACCGACCCGCCGGTGAGGATGTAGGCCGCGTAGGGGACCGTGCCCGCCGCCCAGACCGCGCAGCCAGCACCGAGCCACGCCCAGACCCGGCGCACCCGCGCCGCGGTCCGCCGCGCGGCCACCAGCAGGGCGGCCGCCGCCAGCGCCGCCATCAGGCCGTTCGGGACCGCGCTCCACAGCGCCGCGGTGCCCAGGTCCCCCGATCGGTGCGCGATCAGCTCCGACCCGATGACCCCCACGACGCTCGCCAGGACGAGCGCCACCACCAGCCGGGGATCGAGGATGCGCGGACGGGTCTCCACCTCGATGACCGTCGGCATCTCGGGGGTCGCGCTTGACCGGGACCCGCCCCCGGTCCACCTGCGGGAGCGGATGGAGCGCGGCCGGGGGGGACCACGGCGCGTCACGTAGTGCGCACCGGCGGGGTCCGGGAGCGCCCGGAGGCGGGGGAGCCTCGCCGCCTCCACAGTTGCCGCCGTGCCCGCGACGCCACCGCCGCCACCGCCAGCGCCGCCACCACCGCCCCCGCCTCCGCCGCGCCGGTCGCGGGGGGTCACCGTCGTCCTGGGTGCCGCCGCCGCCCTGGTCGCCGCCGCTGTCGGGAGCGCGCTCGTCGTGGCGGTCACCGACGGCGCTTCGCCGCAGCCCGGGTCGCCCTCGACGGAGGTCGTGCGCGCCGCCTCGGTGCCAGGCCCTGCCACCATGGCCGCGGCGCCGCCGCCGGCGCCGCCCGCGTCGCCGGAGCCCCGGCCCGAGGCGCGCCGCCCGGGCTTCACCGGGTCCTTCTCGACCCACGACCACCGGCAGCGCTGCGTCGCCCGGGCGGACGTCGTGGTCTGCGCGTCGACGGTCTCCGGTCAGCGGGTCCGCCTCGACCGCACGGGTGCCCGCTACCTCGCGACGCAGACGCTCTCGTTCCCCCCGCCGGGCGATGACGGGGGCCGCGCGCGGACCGCGGGAGGCATCTCCTGCATCGGGACCGGCCGCGGCATGGAGTGCACGCGCGGCGGCCACGGCTTCGTGATCGGCGACAGGGCCGTCGTCGTCCTGCGCGGGGCCATGGAGCGGCGGTACGACACGAGCCCGCCGCCGGCACCCGACGTTGTCCCCGTGGATCCGCCCGACACCGCGCCGGTCCCTGCTCCGGCCGAGGACCTCGACTGCGCCGACTTCACCGGTCACGAGGAGGCCCAGGCCCACTACGACGCCGACACCTCCGATCCCGACGGGCTCGACGGGGACGGGGACGGAATCGCCTGCGAGGCGCTCGCCCCCGGCTCGGACGACGGGTACGACGGCGACGTGTACGACGACGCGGGCGGCGCGCCGGACCCGTCCGGCGGGCTCGACCTCGACTGCGCCGACTTCACCGATCAGAGCGAGGCCCAGGGCTACCTCGACGCCGACCCCTCGGACCCGAGCGGTCTCGACGGGGACGCCGACGGCGTGGCCTGCGAGAGCCTGTCCTGATCCCCCGGCCCGCCCGCGCGACCCAGCGGCAGACCGAGGGATTCGCCGGGCGGGCGCCCGGCGGACGAGGCTAGCGGCCCGCCACCCGCCCCAGGCGGCCGAGCAGGTCCTCCGCGGCCTCCTTCACCGCGTCGTGGCCCTCGCGCTCGGCGTGGAGCATCGCGTGGACCAGCGCGGACTGGTGCACCGCCCGGAAGTCCCCGATCGGGAACCGGTAGCGCTCCTTGGTGTCGTACTGCTCATCGTCGTCCACGCCGAGGTGCCACGACGAGTACTCGTCCCAGGAGTTCGCCTCCAGGAAGGCGTCCTCGTCGCCGGCCGACGGCCGGGCGGCCTCCCAGTCGCCCCCGAGCACGTACTGCCCGCTCTCGATGAGCCGGCGCGCGCGGCGGATCCCGATGTCGTTCTCGTCGATGTCCGGCATTGCGCGGACAATACCTGCGGCCGGCACGGTGTCTGCTCGGGCGACCCATGCGACACGGGCCCTGCGACTGCGACCGCCGCGCGGTGGTGACGCCGCTCGCCCCCATGGCGGAGCACCACCCTCGTCCCCATCGGTCAGCGAGAGGGGAACGTCGGGGGATGCATGCGAGACTGCGACCCGGCAACCGAGGGATCTGTCAACAGGAGGCGCTGATGGCAGTCACGAAGCCAAGAACCCGAGAGATGGTCCTGGAGGCGTTCGCCGCCCTGGAAGCTCGCACCCGGCGGACCGACTTCTCCCCGGCCGAGATCATCGCGGAGGTCCAGGGGCGCCACCCCGGGCGCGAACGCGAGCACGATCCGGACGCACGTCTGCAGCAGGATGTGTCACGAGGCCCCGGAGAACCACGCCGTCACCTACTCCGACCTCCAGCGTGTCGGGGACGGGTTGTACCGCCGTCGCAGGTGAACGGTCATGCGGAGCAGGAGCACCGCCTGTTCATGCGGTCCCGGCCATGCCCCCGGCAGGATTCGAACCTGCGACACCAGGTTTAGGAAACCTGTGCTCTATCCCCTGAGCTACGGGGGCGCCGGTCAAGGCTGACAGATCCGGCGGGACCCGGGACGCGACGCGCGGGACCGCGGCGGCGGGTCAGCGCTCCCGCAGGTAGGGCCGCCAGCTGTCGGGCTGGCGCGGCGCGGCCACGGCGATGAACACGTCCGGGGACGGCGGCCGGGGGGCGCTCCGCGGCACCATGCCCACCTCGTCGGGCAGGCGGTCGGCCTTGCGGACGTTGCAGGGGGCGCACGAGGTCACGACGTTGTCCCAGCCCGAGCCGCCGCCGCGGCTGCGCGGCACCACGTGGTCGACGGTGAGGTGCGACTGGGCGCCGCAGTACTGGCAGGAGTAGCCGTCCCGGGCGAACACCGCGCGCCGGCTGATGCGCCGCTTCTCGTTGCGAGGAACGCGGACGTAGGTGATCAGGCGGATCACCAGCGGATAGGCGTGGTCGGCGGCGGCGCTCCGCAGGCGCCGGCCCGCGCGCTCCAGCACCTCCGCCTTCTTCTTGAGCACGAGGACGACCGCACGCTGCAGCGTGCAGACGTTGATGGGTTCGTAGGTCGCGTTCAGGACCAGGACCTGCTGAGCCATGGCCTCGTGCAGTTGTGGAGGTTCGGAAAGGGAGTGTAACCAGAGGGCCGGGCCCCACGACCCGTACCCCGGCCGGGTGACGCGGGCGTCACCGGGGCGCGCGGTGCCCGGCGTACGCGACAGGGCGGCGCGCCTGGTCTACGGTCGCCCGCGTCCCCCATCCAGGAGGAGCGCGTGCCCGCGTCGACCCCCCTGCGCCTCGGCCTGGCCGGGGCGACCGCCCTGGCCGCCGTCGCGGCCCTGCCCGCCGCGCCGGCGGGGGCGTATCCCGGCCGCCTGACGCTGGTCTACGACACCGCAGAGTCGGTGCAGGCCCTCGTCCGCCCCGCCCGCGGGAAGGGGCTCAGCCCCGCGCGCGGCGCGCTGCGCCAGGACCCGGCGCCCGCGGGGATGCTGCAGCCCGGCGACAACCGCCGGTACCGCGTGGCGAAGGTGAGCGGGCGGGCGCTGGTGGGCATGAGCGCGCCGGCCATCGCCGCCCTGCTGCGCAACGAGATCCGGCGCGGCAGCAGCGGGGCGGGGTCGCACCTGGTGGCCATCGACGAGATCACCGGCGCGTTCGGCGAGCCGCCCCCCGCCCGCCCGCGCCGCGGCGGCGCTCCGTCGCCGATCGACCCGAACGGCCCCGGTGCCCGCTTCACCGCCGCGATGCGGATGCTGGAGACGCCGAGCCCCTACGGGGGCACCTGGGCCGACCGCGTCCTGGTGTACCTGGCGCCGGCCGTGCACACCTCCATCGCCGCCGGGCGCGGGCCGCACCGCAACCTGGGCCGCGACGGCAAGCCGCACCGGCGCACCTGGCGCGCCGTGATGCCCGGCCTGGCGCTGTCCGGTGGCGTCCACCTGCTGATGTACCACGGGGTCGGCGGCGGCACCCGGCCCTTCGCGGCCGGGGTGTGGCGCACGGTGCCGTCGTCGTTCCTGGGGCTGTTCGGCCGCTACGGGGGCAGCGCGGGCGACGTGCACCTGGTGTTCACGGCGGGCACCCCGCGCGGCGCGCCCCCGGGCTGCGGGACCGGCGTGACGTGCGCCTTCCGCCTGGCGGAGTCCACCGCGGCCGGACGCACCGTGCTCGCCAACGGGCCCGGGGCCTACCGCCTGGGCGGGGAGGCGTCGCGGTGGCTGCGGGAGTTCAACCGCCGCTTCCCGTGACCCCTCAGTCGGGCGCGCCCACCGGGTAGGAGCCGAGCGGGATCACCCGGGCCAGCTGCTGGTCCTCGATGGCGCGCACGGCCTGCGCCACCGGCAGGTCGCGCTGCTGGCTGCCCTCGATGTCGATGAAGAAGTGGTACCGACCGAGGCCCGTCTTGGCCGGGCGGCTCTCCAGGCGCGTCAGGTTGACCGCGCGCAGCGCGAACTCCTGCAGGATCGCCAGCAGCGCCCCCGGCCGGTCGCGGGTGAGCATGCACACCACGGACGTGCGGAAGCGCCCGGGGCCCGACGTGTCGACCGGCTCGGTGCCCAGCAGGATGAAACGGGTGCTGTTGGACGGGTTGTCCTCGATGTCGTCCGCCAGCACCTCGCCGCCGTAGATGTCGGCCGCCCGCAGCGTCCCGATCGCCGCCCACGGCTCGTTCTCGGCGGCGAGCACCGTGCGCACGGCCTCCGCGGTGGAGTGGGACGCGGCGATGCCGGCGTCCGGCAGGTTGCGCCGCAGGAAGCGGCTGCACTGCGCCGTGGCGTGCGGGTGCGAGATGACCTGGGTCACGTCGCCGAGCGCCATCCCCGGGCGGGCGATGAGGTGCTGGCGCACCGGGTGGATGGCCTCGGCCCGGATCACCAGGCCGCGGGGCCCGAAGGCCAGCTGATCGAGGGTCTGCGTGACCGAGCCCTCGATGCTGTTCTCCATCGGCACCAGCGCCTCGGGCACCTGCCCGGAGGCCACGGCCTCGAAGCAGTCGGGCACGGTGGGCAGCGGGACCGGCTCCAGGCCGTCGCCCGGCCCGAACAGCGTCAGCAGCGCCTCCTCGGCGAAGGTGCCGGGGGGACCGAGGTAGCCCACCCTCATGCCGCCCGCCTGCCCTCACCCGCGGTGGCCAGGCCGATGGCGCGCTCCTCCTCGGGCGACAGCCGCTGCGCCGACTCCCCGCGCAGGACCTCCTTGAGGTACACCCGCGCGTGGTCACGCGCATGCAGGCAGCTGATCACGGTGCCGTTCCCCTGCTCGTCGAGGAGTGCGAGCGACCAGGACTGGCCCCCGCCCATGTCACGGTAGGCGTCATACCGCACCAGGCCCTGGAAGCGCAGGACAGTCGACAGCTCGCGGGCCGTGTACTCGGCCTGCCGGTCCACCAGCGCCCGCAGGTCCTCCAACGCCGTCTGCTGCTCGCCGACGCGGCGGGTGAGATCGGCCTGGCGGTCCACCAGGGGCAGCGTCTCGCCGTCGCCCATCAGCACGGTCTGCGCGGCCCGGATGCGGCGCTGCCGGACGGCGACCACGATGGCGATGACGAGGGCCAGCAGCCCCGGCGCGGCGGCCCCGGCGACCGCGGCGGCGACGACCGGCTCCACGTCAGCCGAAGGTGATCGTCACCGGGTACTCGGCGGAGTTGTTGTCGGTGTTCTGCTCGCCCTCGACGGGTCGCACCGCGATCGCGAGCGACGCCTCCTCGCCCGGCTGCTGCGCGTTCGAGGGCGGCCCGGCGATGCGCACCGTCTTCTCCTGCCCGGCCTCGATCGTCTCGATGGTGGCCTCCTGCGCCTCGGCGTCGCCCGCGGCCGAGGGGTACGTGAGCGTCGCCGTCACCACGACGCCGTTCTCCACGAAGTCCCCGCCGTTGCGGACCGTGACCTCCCACGCCAGCGAGGCCGACGCCGGGATGGTGGTGACCGTGCCCGCCTGCAGGGTGGTGTCGGACGGCACCGCCCGCACCGAGACCAGGCTCGTGCCCCGCAGGTTGCCGCCGCTGTTGTTGCCGCTCGACGCGCCGCCCTGGCGCCGCAGGGGCGTCAGTAGCGTGCGCGCCCCTGCCTCGCTGGCGAAGCGGTCGTTGTTGCCCGGCAGGAACAGGGCGTCCCCCGCCACCTCGAGGCCCGCGATGTCCTCGTCGCGCACCTTCGCCTGCACGACGTCGACGAACGAGTCCTTGTAGATGACGTCGCTCGCCGAGAACCGCTTCATGGTGTCGGCGATGCTGCGCGACGCGAAGCGGTTGTTGTCGGAGCGGATGATGTTGGGCAGGCCCTCGCTCAGCAGCCGCAGGCCGTTCGCGCGGTACCGCAGCGCGGTGACCAGGTCCCGGTCGGCGTCCGCCAGCCCCCCCGGCGGGTCGAGGTCCTCCGCGCGCTGCACGAGCCCCTGCGCCTGCGTGGACAGCTCGCGCACCTGGGCCTGCAGCGCGGACGCGTTGCGGCCCTCGCGGTTCTGCATCACCAGCAGCAGCCGCTGGCCCTGCTGGGCCGACTCCTCGGCCACCTGGCCCGCGGAGTTGACGTAGGTCTTGTACGAGTCGACGACCTGGTCCCGGCGGCAGTCGCGGATGACGAACGCCAGCACCACGATGAGCACGACCACGAACAGGGCGCCGAGCGCCAGGCGCCCCGCGGGCGAGGCCAGCGGCGAGCCCGCCGCCGCCCCGCGCCGGCCGCCACCGCCACCCCGGCCGCCGCCCCCCCGGGCGCCACCGCCGCGCGACCGCCCGCCGCCCGCGCGCGCCGGGCGCGCACCGGCACGGGCCCGGCCGCGTGCCGCGACGCCCGCGCGTCCGGCGACGCCGCGCACCCGCCCGGCGGCACCGCGGGCGCGTGCGGTGCGGGAACGCCCGCGGGGCTCCTCGTCGCGCGCGATCTCGTCGAAGCCGAAGTCCTCGACCGGGGCCCGGCGGGCGGGCTCGGGGTCGAGGTCCGGGTCCTCCTCCCCGAAGATCGCCTCGAAGCCGCGGGGCTCGTCAGCGAAGGAGCTGTCGAGCTCGTCCCACTCGTGGTCCGGCTGCCGCGGCGGACGCGGAGCGCGACCGGTGGCGCCGGTGTCGCCCTCCTGCCCGGGCTCGAGGCGGTCGTCGGCCATCGCCTACCCGACCGGAGCTGTGTGGTGAGGACTCTTCACGGGCGGAGGAGGGGGATGGGCGAGGGGGGACTCGAACCCCCAAGCTCGTACGAGCACTAGACCCTGAACCTAGCGTGTCTACCAATTCCACCACTCGCCCACGCATCCTGCTCCTCAGGGTGCGCGGACGATACCACGGCGGGCCCGCGGCGACCGCGCCGGGGAGGTGAGGATCCGCGATGGTCGAAGCTGCTCACGTGACGGCCACCACCACTGGGCTCGCGCTGGGCCGGTACCGGCTCGGACCCCTCGTCGGACGGGGCGCCACCTCCAGCGTACGCAGGGCCCAGGACGTCGCCACCGGGCGGGTTGTGGCGGTCAAGACGATCCCCGCCGACGACGAGCTGATGGCGCGCGTGCGCCGCGAGGTGCGCGCCGCCTCGCGCCTCGAGCACCCCAACGTCGTGCCCATCCTCGACTGGGGGCGCGACCCCGACTGCGTGCGGCTGGTGTGGGAGCTGGTGGAGGGGCCGTCGCTGCGGGAGGCGCTGGCCGCGGGGTCGCTGGACGACGCGGGCGCGACCCGGGTGGTGGCGGGCGTCCTGCGCGCGCTCGCGCACGCGCACGCACGCGGGGTCGTGCACCGGGACGTGAAGCCCGCCAACGTACTGGTGGACCCCGACGGGCGCGGGCGGCTGACGGACTTCGGCGTGGCGTGGGTGAGCGGCGAGGCGGCCCTCACCCAGGCCGGCTCGCTCGTGGGGACGGTCGCCTACATGTCGCCCGAGCAGGCCGAGGGCCTGCCGGCCCTGCCGGCGTCGGACGTCTACGCCGCGTGCCTGGTGCTCTACGAGGCGCTCACCGGCGGGAACCCGCTGCACCACCCCAACCCCGCCGAGGCCGTCCGCCGCGCGGTGCGCGCCGACCTCCCGCCGCTCGCGCACGTGCGCCCCGACCTGCCCCCCGCGCTGACGGCGGCCGTCACCGCCGGGCTCGCCCGCGACCCCGCCCGCCGCCCCGCCGCGGCCGCGCTCGCCGAGGAGGTCGCGCGGTGGGCGCCGGCGCCGCGCGCGCTGGGCCGCGGCGTGCCCGTGCTGCCGCCGCGGGCGCTGCCCACCGTCGCCAGCGCGGCGGCCGGGGCGGCCGTTGCGACCGCCGTGCTCACCGCCCAGACCGGGCTGCGGCCCATGGAGGTCGCCGTGGGCGCGGCGCTGGCCGCGATCGCCGCCGCCCTGTCGCCGGCGCTCGCCACGCTCGCCGCCCTCGGCGGCCTGGTGGCCCTGGTCTCGCGGGCGGCACCGGGGGCCGCGGCCGCGCTCGCCGTGGCGGGACTCGTGGCCTGGCTCCTCGGGCGCGGCGCCGGGCGCCTGCTGCTGGGCCCGCTGGTGGCGCCCCTGGCGTTCGCCGTGGGCCTCGGCCCGCTGGCCGTCGGCCTGGTGGGGCTCGTGCCGCGCGCCGGGCGGCGCGTCTGGCTCGCCGTGACCGGGCTGGCCGCCGTGGTGGGCTGGCAGCTGGCGGCCGGCGACGCCGGGCTGGTGCTGGGCGCGACGCCGTCGCTGCCGGGCCTGGACGCCGTCGGCGGCGAGCGCGACCCGCTGGCGGCCGTGCGGACCCTCGTGGAGCCCCTGGCCGACCAGCCCTGGGCGGGCTGGCAGGCCCTGGTGCTGGCCGCCGCGGCGGTCGCGGCCCGCGCCATGTTCCGTGCGCCCGCCGGTCCCCGGCGCCTGGCCGCGGTCGCGGCCTGGTCGCTCGCGAGCGTGGCCGGCGCCGCCGCCGTCGCCCCCCGCCCGGAGGAGGTCGCGGCCCTCGCGGCACCCTCGGTTATGCTCCTCGTCCTCTGGGCCCTGCGCCCGTGGCGCCACCTCGCCCGGCTGGGAGGCACACCGGTGTCCGCTACTGTCCGCGGACCCTCGTCATGAGCGTCTTCCGGAAGATCGAACAGTCCATCGAGACCGTCGTGGAGCGGGGCTTCCGGCGCGCCTTCCGGAGCCAGCTGCAGCCGGTCGAGCTCGCCCGCAAGCTCGCCCGGGAGATGGACGACCACAAGACCGTCTCGGTCTCCAAGGTGTACGTCCCGAACGAGTACACCGTGTACCTGGCGCAGCCCGACCGGGAGGCCTTCGCCACCTACGAGTCGACCCTGACGGGGGAGCTGGCCGCGTACCTGGAGGCGCACGCGCGCGCCATGGGCTTCTCGCTGGTGGCCCCGCCGGCGGTGCTGCTGGAGACCGACGACGACCTGCGCCCGGGCGAGTTCGGGATCGCGTGCCGGGTGGTGGACGTGCCGGGCGGGGCCGCCGCGCCGCCGGCCGACGCCGCCCCGGCCCCGGTGGCGGAGCCCGAACCCGCCCCCGGCCCGTCCCCCGCGCCGGTCGCCAACCCGGCGCTCGCCGGCGTGAGCGGCACGCAGGTGATCTCCGCGGCGGACGCGCGGGCGGGCGGCATCGCGCCCGAGTCGATGACGCTGGTGATGAACGGGGTGCGCACCCGCGTGAGCAAGCGGATCACCACCATGGGCCGCAGCCGCGACCGCGACGTCGTGGTGCCCGACCCCAACGTCAGCCGCAACCACGCCGAGATCCGGCACGTGGGCTACGACTACTTCCTGATCGACCTCGACTCCACCAACGGCGTCGAGGTGAACGGCCAGATGGTCAAGCGCCACGCGCTGGCCGACGGCGACGTCATCACCATGGGGACCACCGAGATCCGCGTGGAGTTCGCGTGACGGCGCGGTGCGGCGGGGGCGCCGCCCCCCGGTGACCGAGACCGCCCTCCTGATCGCGCAGATCGCGGTCCTGCTGCTGCTGTTCGGGTTCGTGTGGGCCGTGGTGCGCTCGTCGAGCCGCACGGTCGCCCGCGCCGCGCCCCCGCCGCTGCCCCTGGAGGACCCGGTGGAGCGGTCGGACACGGCCGCGCACCCGGTGCCCCGGCGCGCACCCGCCCCGGCCCAGGCCCCGGCACCGGCCGCGGCACCGGCCCCCGCGGTGGTCGCGGCGGCGCCGCTGCCCGCGTCGCCCCCCTCCCCGGTCACCGACCCGTTCGCCGGCCGGTTCGCGGCCCCCATCCCCCCGGAGGAGCCGCCGGACCCGGTGACCGACACGGGCGGCAACGGGCGGGTCCGGGCGAACATCTCCACCGCCGACGCCCTCGCGGCCAACATCACGCCGCGCCTGGTGGTGGAGAACGGGCCGGGGCGGCGCGCCGGCGAGGAGATCACGCTCGGCGGCGGCCTCACGATCGGCCGCTCGCGCTCCAACGACGTGCACCTGGACGACACCTACGTGTCGCACATGCACGCGCGCATCCTGCGCCGGGGCGCCTTCTACCAGGTGCAGGACCTCGGCTCGACCAACGGCACCTTCCTCAACGGGCAGCGGATCGAGGCGGCCCAGCTGCGCCCGCGCGACGAGCTGCGCATGGGCGAGACCACCCTGCGGTACGAGGAGTGACGATGGCGGACGACAGCCTGCACATCGTCGAGCTGGCGGAGCGCTCGGACACCGGCCGGGTGCGCGACCACAACGAGGACCGGGCCTTCGCGGCCGCGCACCTCGTCGCCGTGGCCGACGGCATGGGGGGCGCCCTCGCGGGCGAGGTGGCCTCGCAGATGGCCGTGGAGGCGATCGAGGCCGTGCGGCCGCCCGCCGACCCGCAGACCATCAAGATGGCCCTGGAGAACGCCAACCGGGCGATCCGGCGGATGGCGGCCCAGGACCCGTCCAAGGCGGGCATGGGCACCACGATGACCGCCGCCACCCTCGACGGCGACGGCGTCAGCATCGTGCACGTGGGGGACTCGCGCGCCTACCTCTGGCGCGGCGCGGAGCTGTCGCGCCTCACGGACGACCACTCCGTGGTGGCCGAGCTGGTGCGGAGGGGCAGCCTGTCGCCCGAGGAGGCCGAGAACCACCCGCACCGCAACGTGATCACGCGCGCGCTCGGGGCCGAGCCGGACGTCAAGGTGGACACCTACGCGCACGCGCTGCAGGACGGCGACGTGCTGCTGCTGTGCAGCGACGGGCTCTACACCGAGGTGACCGACGCCGACATCGCCCAGGTGCTGACGGAGGCGTCCGACCTCGCGGCCGCCGCCGACACGCTGGTGGACCGCGCCAACGACAACGGCGGCTCCGACAACGTCACGGTGGTCCTGGCGCGGGTGGGCCGGGGGCCCGCCGTGGAGGTCGACCCCACCCAGGTCGCCTCCGACACGCAGGAGTACCCGCCGCTCACCGCCGAGGGCACCCGCCCGACCGAGGAGCGGCCCAACCGGACCACCAAGGTGATCGGCGGCACGGGCCCGCCTCCCCGCGCGGGGGCCGAGGTCGCGCCGGCACCCCCGCGGGTGCTGGAGCGCGGCGGGCGCCGGCGCGGGCCCGCGCCGATCCTGGTGGGGATCCTGGTGGTGGTGGCCCTGGTCATCGGCGCCGGCGCCTGGGCGGTGTCGCGCGCCTACTCGCTGGAGCGGGGCCCGGGGGACACCGTGTGGGTGATGCGCGGGGTGGAGGTGGGTCCGGTCGACCTCCGCTCGCGGTGGCAGGACACGGGGGTCCCCGCCGCCGAGGCCGGCGGCCTGGGCGGCATCGGCGGCCTCAACGAGACGGTGGCGCGCGCCGCGCGCATCGTGTGGACCGAGGGCCTGCCGGACCTGACGGTGCCCCAGCCGGTGCCCCAGCCCGATCGCGTTCCCGGCGTCGGACCGGTGGTCCCGCCGGGGCCCGGCTGACGGCGCGGCGATGATCTCGCCGCGCACCCGCGAGCTCGGCTTCCTGCTGCCGGGCGCGATCATCGGCCTGCTCGGGGTCGCCACGGTGGCGAGCGCCCGCGCCGACGCCGTCGAGGCCGGCCCCCTGCCGGTCGTGGCCGTCGCCGTCGGCCTCTTCGTGGTCATGCACCTGGCGCTGCGGCTCCGCGCGCCGCAGGCCGACCCCTACGTGCTGCCGGTCGTCGGCGTGATCGCCGCGATCGGCCTGGTCACCCTGCACCGCATCGACCCCGACCTCGCGCGCGATCAGGTGCTCTGGCTCGCGGTCGGGGCGATCGTGTTCGTCGGGGTGCTGCTGTTCCTGCCCGATCACCACGTGCTGGAGCGCTACCCGTACCTGATCGGGCTCACGGCGGTGCTGCTGCTGGTGGTGACCATGCTGTTCGGCACGGAGATCAACGGCGCGCGGCTGTGGATCACGCTGCCCGGCGGCCAGACCGTGCAGCCGGGTGAGCTGGCCAAGGTGCTGCTGGTGGTGTTCCTGGCCGGCTACCTGCGCGACAAGCGCGAGCTGCTGGCGGTGCCCACGCGGAAGATCATGGGGGTGCCCGCCCCGCCGCTGGCGGTGCTCGGCCCGATGCTGGCGCTGCTGGGGGCCGCCCTGGCGCTCGTGGTCGTGCTCAACGACTTCGGCACCGCGCTGCTGTTCTTCGGCGTCTTCCTGGCGATGCTCTACGTCGCCACGGGCCGCGGCGCCTACGCGGGCGTCGGCCTCGGGCTGTTCCTGGCCGGGGCCGTGGCGGTGTGGGCGGTGGTGCCGCGCATCCAGGACCGCGTCGACGCCTGGCTGCACCCCTTCGACGACCCCCAGGGGCGCGGCTTCCAGCTGGTGCAGTCGCTGTACGCGCTCGCCGACGGGGGCATGTTCGGGCCCGGCTGGGGCAAGGGCTTCCTGGTGCGCGACGACGGCTCGTTCGTCATCCCCGTCCTCGACACCGACTTCATCTTCACCGCGGTCGCCGCGGAGCTGGGCTTCATCGGCGCCCTCGGCCTGCTGTGCGCCTTCATCTGCCTGCTGGCGCGCGGCCTCGTGATCGCCGCCCAGGCCAACGACGGCTTCTCCAAGCTGCTCGCGATGGGCCTGACGACCGTGATCGGCCTGCAGGCGTTCATCATCGTCGGCGGCGTGATCCGGCTGATCCCGCTCACGGGCGTGACGCTCCCGTTCATGAGCTACGGCGGCTCGAGCGTGGTGGTCAACTTCGCGCTGGTCGCGCTGCTGCTGACGATCAGCCACCGCACCGAGCGGCCGTGGCGCCCGTCGCCGCGCCGCCGCCGGGTGGCCCCGGTCCCGGACGAGGACGAGCTGCCGGCGTGAACCGCTCCATCGCGCGGCTCTTCATCCTGCTGTCGGGCGCCTTCGCCGTGCTCGCGCTGCTGCTCGGCTACTGGCAGGTGGTCGCCGCCCCCTCGCTCAACGACCGGGCCGACAACCCGCAAGCGGCGCAGCGGGAGCGCCTCATCGACCGGGGCCGCATCATCAGCGGCGACCGGGTCGTGCTGGCGCGCAGCGTGGCCGTGCGGCGCGGCGGCCAGGACGTGTTCGTGCGGGGCTACCCCAACGGGACGCTCGCGCCGCACGTGGTGGGCTACGCGACGCCGCAGCAGGGCAACACCGGGCTGGAGTCCCAGTACGACGGCTTCCTGAAGGGCGACTACGGCACCGAGCCCCTGCTGGTGCGCCTGCGGCTGCGCACGGCCCGCGGCGCGGACGTGCGCACCACGCTCGACAGCCGCGTGCAGCGGGTGGCCAACGAGCAGCTGATCGGCCGGCGGGGGGCCGTGGTGGCCCTGGAGCCCCGCACCGGCCGCATCCTTGCGATGGCCTCCTCGCCCGGCTTCGACCTCGACCGCGTCGACACCGAGTTCGCGCGCATCCGCGGCGAGGGCAACGCCCCCCTGCTCAACCGCGCCACGGCGGGCCGGTACGCCCCCGGCTCCACCTTCAAGGTGGTCACGGCCGTGGCCGCCCTGGAGTCGGACCTCGGCTACTCGCCCACCAGCGAGTTCGACGACACCGGGCGGCTCGAGGCGTCCGGGCGCCCCATCACCAACTTCGGGGGGCGCGTCTTCGGCCGCCACACCCTCACGGAGGCGCTCACCTTCTCGGTGAACACCACCTTCGCCCGGCTGGGCCAGGTGCTGGGGCAGGAGCGGCTCGGGCGGACGATGGAGGCCTTCGGCTTCGGGAGCCGCCCGCCCGTCGACCTCCCCGAGTCGGAGGTGGCGGCGTCCGGGCGGTACCGCGGATCGACCCTGCTGCCCAACGGCGAGGAGGGCATCGACGTCGCCCGCGTGGGCATCGGCCAGGAGCAGCTGGGGGTGACCCCGCTGCAGATGGCGATGGTCGCGGGAACGATCGCCAACGGCTGCACCCTGATGCGCCCGCACCTGATGGACCGGATCACCGACCGCGGCGGCGCGGTGGTGCGCGAGAACCGGCCCTCCGAGCTGCGGCAGGTCTGCTCGGCGGAGACGGCGGCGCAGGTGACGCAGATGATGCGTAACGTGGTGCGGGAGGGGACCGGCACGGCCGCCGCGCTCGGCGGACTGGACGTGGCCGGCAAGACCGGGACGGCCGAGACGCAGACGCCGGGCATCAACAACGCCTGGTTCATCGGCTTCGCGCCCGCCGCGGCTCCCCGGGTGGCCGTGGCGGTGGTGGTGGAGGCGACCACGGGCACGGGCGGTGTGGAGGCGGCGCCGATCGCGCGCCAGGTCATGGAGGCGGCGATCAGGAGGAGCGGCTGATGGACGGCGTGCGCCCCGGCGACGTGATCGGCGGCCGCTACCGCGTCGAGGACGTGCTCGGCACCGGCGGCATGGCCCGCGTGTACCGCGCGCAGGACCTCGAGCTGGGCCGCGACGTGGCCGTCAAGGTCCTCTCGGACCGGTACGCGGCCGACCCCACCTTCGTGGAGCGCTTCCGGCGGGAGGCCTCGGCCGCCGCCCAGCTGAACCACCCCAACATCGTGCAGGTGTTCGACCGCGGCGAGGCGGGCGGCACCTACTACATCGTCATGGAGTACCTGCCGGGGCCCGACCTGAAGGGGATCATCCGGCGCCGCGGCACGATCAGCGCCGACGAGACGATCGAGGCGGGCCTGCAGATCCTGTCGGCCCTCGCGGCCGCCCACCGGCGCGACGTCATCCACCGGGACGTCAAGCCGCAGAACGTGATCATGGCCGACGACGGCACCCTGAAGGTCACCGACTTCGGCATCGCCCGCGCGGGGGCCGACTCGGAGATGACCGAGGCCGGTTCGGTGATCGGCACCGCGCAGTACCTGTCGCCCGAGCAGGCGCGCGGCGGCGAGGTGACCCCGTCGAGCGACTGCTACGCGGTCGGCATCGTGCTGTACGAGATGCTCACCGGCCGGGTGCCCTTCGACGCCGAGCGGCCGGTCGCGGTGGCCATGAAGCAGATCAACGAGCCCCCGGTGCCGCCGAGCGTGTACGAGCCCTCCGTGCCCGCCGAGCTCGAGGCCGTGGTGCTGAAGGCGCTCAACAAGCGCCCCTCCGAGCGCTACCGCACCGCCGAGGAGTTCTCGGCCGCCCTGCACGACGTGCGGGCGCGCCTGGACGGGGTCACCGGCCAGACCGGCGTGATGGGGGCGCCCACCGCCGGCACCCGTGTCATGGAGCCCCCCACCTCGGCCACGCGCGTCATGCCGACGCCCGGCCGCGCGGCGCCGCCGCCGCGGCCCGCGCCCGTGCCGGACGAGGAACCCCCGCGGCGGCGCGTGCTGCCCCTGGTCCTCGCCGCCCTCGCCGTGCTCGCCCTGCTGGCCGGCGGGCTCGTGCTCGCCCTGGGCGGCGACGACGGCGGGGGCGGGCGGGTCACGATCCCGGGCGACCTCGTGGGGCAGACCGAGGCGGAGGCCACCGCGCAGCTGACCGCGCTCGGGCTCACCGTGCGGACCGAGCAGGCGGACGCGGACGCGGCGCAGGCGGGACGCGTGCTGGAGACGCGCCCGGCACCGGGCACCGAGGTGGACGAGGGCTCCGAGGTGGTGCTGGTGGTGGGCCGCGCGCCCACGACCGCCACCGTGCCCGACGTGGTCAACCGCCCGCGCGAGGACGCGGAGCTGGCGCTCACCGGGGCCGGCTTCGAGGTGCGGGTGGTGCAGGCCTTCGACGAGGAGGTCGAGGAGGGGCGGGTCATCTCCCAGAGCCCCGCGGGCGGCGCGGAGGCCCCGTCCGGGTCCACCGTGACCATCCGCGTGAGCCGCGGCGCCGGCCCCACGGACGTGCCGAACCTGGTGGGCGACTCGCTGTCGACCGCACGGGCGGAGATCGAGGCCGCGGGGCTGGAGGTGGGCGACCTCTCCGACCGCAGCAGCGAGCGCCCCGAGGGCACCGTCCTGGAGCAGAGCCCCCGGCCCGGGCAGCGCGTGGAGCGCGGCAGCCGGGTGAACCTGGTCGTGGCCGCGGGCCCGGAGCTGGTGTCCGTGCCGAACGTGATCGGCAGCAGCCTCTCCAAGGCGCAGGGCAGCCTGGAGGCCGCCGGCTTCGACGTGACCACCGTGACCGCCCCCAGCAACAGCCCGGCAGGGACGGTGGTGGACCAGTCGCCGGCCGCCAACGAGCAGGTCACGGCGGGGTCCACCATCACGCTGACGGTGAGCGAGGGGCCCGCGGAGGAGCCGGAGCCGGAGCCGGAGCCCGCCACCACCGCACCCGCGCAGACCGCGCCCGCCCAGCCGCCGCCGCCCGAGGAGACCACGGGCGACGCCGGGGGGCCGGGCAACGGCAACGGCAACGGCCGTGGCAACGGGAACGGCCGTGGGAACGGCAACGGGAACGCGCGGGCGGCGGGGCAGCGGTGACGCGCGTCCTCGTGCTGATGGGCGGGCGCAGCGCGGAGCACGACGTCTCGCTGGTCTCGGCGCGCGGCGTGCTGGGCGCCCTGGACCCCGCGCGCACGGAGGCGGTGCCCGTCCTCATCGGGCGGGACGGCGCGTGGACCCGGGACGGCCGCCCCGTGGGCCTCTGCCCCGGCCCCGACGGGCGGGCGCTGCTGGTGGCGCTGGACGGGGCGGCCGCGCCCGAGCCGGTGGACGTGGTGTTCCCCGTGCTGCACGGGCCCTACGGCGAGGACGGCACGGTGCAGGGCCTCTGCGAGATGGCCGGGGTGGCCTACGTCGGCGCGGGGGTCGCGGCCTCGTCGGTGGCGATGGACAAGGCGCTGTTCAAGACGCTGGCGCTCGCCCACGACCTGCCGGTGGCGGAGGCCGTGGTGCTCACCGCCGCCGACCTGGCCGACCAGCACGCTGCGGTGCGCGCGGAGATCGCCCACTCGGTCGGCTACCCCTGCTTCGTGAAGCCCGCCCGGCTGGGCTCAAGCCTCGGCATCTCGCGCGTCGCCGCCCCGGACGACCTGGACGCGGCGGTCGAGGCGGCGCTCGGCCACGACGACAAGATCCTCGTCGAGCGCGCCATCCGCGGCCGGGAGGTGGAGGTGGGGCTGCTGGGCGGCGAGGGCGCCCTGGTGGTGAGCCCGCCCGGCGAGATCCGGTACAGCGCCGAGTGGTACGACTACGCCACCAAGTACGAGGCGGGGCGCGCGGAGCTCACCGTGCCCGCCGACCTGCCCGAGGCCGTGGCCACGCGCGCCCGCGACCTGGCGGCGTCGGCCTTCACCATGGTGGGCTGCCACGGGCTGGCCCGCGTGGACTTCTTCGTGACGGACGCCGGCGACGTGCTGGTGAGCGAGCTCAACACCATGCCCGGGTTCACGCCCACCAGCGCGTACCCCTCGCTGATGGCCGCGGCCGGCGTGCCGTATCCCGAGGTGGTGGCCCGCCTGGTGGAGCTCGCCCTGCAGCGGGGGGGCGCGGCGGTCGGGCGGGCGTGAGGGGCGCCGCGCGGGTCCGCCGGATCGGCCTCGTCGCCGACACGCACGTCGGGGAGTTCGTGGAGGCGCTGCCGCCGGGGCTGGCCGAGGCGCTGGCCGGCTGCGACCTGCTGCTCCACGCGGGCGACCTGTCCCGCGTGCGCGTCCTCGACGACCTCGCGGCGGTGGCGCCCGTGGTCGCCGTCCGCGGCGACCACGACACGGACGCCCACGACCTGCCCGCCCGGGTGGTGGTGACGGTCGGCGGCTGGCGCATCGGCCTCACGCACGGCAGCCGTGGCCGGGCCTGGGACACGGCGGTGACGCTGGCCCAGGACGCCGCGGGCCGGCCCCTGCCCTGGCGGCGGCCCCTGCACCGGCGGCTGGTCGCCCGCCTGGGCGCGGTGGACGCGCTGGTGTACGGGCACTGGCACGCCCCGGCCCTCGACCGCGTGGGCTCGGCGCTGTGCATCTGCCCCGGCGCGGTCACCCCCTGGGGCAGCCTGGAGGGCGGGGCCCCGCCGCGCCCCGGCGCCGCCGGGGTGGCCGACCGCGTGGTGCGCCGGTTCCGCGACCTGATGGGGCCCGAGGCGATGCGTCCGCGGGTGGGGGTGCTGGAGGTCGGCTCGGGAGGCATCCGTCCCCGGCTGGTGCCCCTCGACGGCGCGTCCCCTGCTTGAATCGCGCGGTGGCCCCCCTCGCGCGCCAGCCCCTGACGACCGCCGGCCTGCTCACCGGGGTCCTCGCCGCCCTGCTCGCCTGCCTGGCCGCCGGCCGGGACATCGTGTCGGGGCCCTCCCGCGACCTGGAGCCGCCGGTGACGGCGGTCGACCTGCCGGTCGGCGTCATCGTCGTCTTCGCGATCGCCGCGATCCTGCTGGGGGTGGCGCTGGGCGTCCCCGCCCGCTGGGCGCGTATCGCGGGGGTCGGCGTGCTGACCGGGCTCGCCACCACGATCGCGTTCGTCGTGGTCATCGCCCGCGTCAGCGACGAGTTCGCCGTGGAGGCGGACCTCTCGCTCGAGAGCGGGGGCGTGATCCTGGCGATCGGCTTCGGCGTGGCCCTGCTGGGCCTGGTGCTGGCGCTGGTGGGCGCCCGGGAGCTGTCCGCGCCGCGTCCCGGCGGCCCCCCGCCGCCGCCCCCGCCCCCGGGCACGTCGGGGCGCGCCACGGCGGCCCTGGTGCTCGGCATCACCGGCCTGTTCGCCGCGATCGCGGCGGCGCTGGCGGTGGTGTTCGCCACGCTGGCGTTCGGCGAGATCCGCGCCGGCGGCGGCGCCCGCACCGGGCGCGGCATCGCCATCGCCGGGCTCGTGCTCGGCATCGTCTGGCTCACCCTGTGGGCGCTGTTCCTGCTGGCCGGCGTCTTCGCCGCCTCGCCGTCGGCCGACTGACGGCGCGCGCCGCCGCCGGCGTCCTGCTGGCGGCCGTCCTCGCCGGGTGCGGCGGGGGTCCCGCCGCGCCCGAGGTGCGCCGGAGCGCGGAGGCGGCCTGCCTTGCGTACGCCGCCGGTCTGCCGCCGGCGCGCCCCTCGCCGGCCGCGCCGCGCATCGCCGAGGACCTGCTGGCCCACGCGTTCCAGGTGAACGCGACCGACGCGGCGCTCGACGCGGCCGGTGCCGGGGGGTCGGCGGGGCGGACGGTGGACGATCTGCGCGAGGGCCTGCGGGCCTTCCGCGACGGGCTCGTCGGCGTCCGGTACGCCCTCATCGCCGACGACCTGGCGATCATCCCCGTGCGGGCGGACGCGGCCCGCCGGGGGCTGGCCGCGGCCGACGACGCCGCCGCCCGGCTGGGTGTGGCCGCCTGCCGCGCCGAGCGGCTGGGCGGCGCCCGCGCGGAGGCCCTGCTGGCGGCCGCCGACGCGCTGCGGCGCGCCCAGCAGCCGACCGGCGACTACGCCGTCGACCTGCGGCGGGCCTGCCGCCTGCTGCCGGCGCCGCCCGGCGTCGTGCCCCGCCCGCAGCGGGGACCCGCCGCCCAGACCCGCGCCCTCGCCCTGCGCCAGGCCCTCAAGGGGTTCGAGGAGGAGCTGGCGGGGCTCGCACCGCCACCCGCGCGCGCCGCGCTCCACCGCAGCCTGCTGCGCGACGTGCGCGCCGGCGAGCAGTTCCTGTTCGACTACGTGAACGCCGTCGGGGTGTCCGACCCCGGCGGGGCGGCGCGGGCGGCGGCGGGCGTGCGGCGCATCCTGGTGGGCGTGCGTGCGCGCGCGGACGCCGCCGGCCTCGCCTGCCCCTAGGCCGGGGCCGGCCGGCGGGCCCGGGGGTGGGCCCGGTCGAAGTCGGCGCGCAGGTGGGCGGCCGTGACGTGCGTGTAGATCTCGGTGGTCACGGGCGACGCGTGCCCGAGGTGGGCCTGGACGTAGCGGATGTCGATCCCCGACTGGATCAGGTGGGTGCCGCACGAGTGCCGCAGCGCGTGCGGGAACACGCGGCCCCCGTCGTCGGTCAGGCCGGCGCGGCGGGCCGCGCCCCGGACGATGCGCCAGACGTCGCCGCGCCCGAGGCGGCGCCCGCGCACCGAGAGGAACACGGCGTCGGCCGAGGGGGCGTCGCGGGCGCCACCGCGCAGCGCGGGACGGCCGGTGCGCAGATACGCGGCGAGCACGTCGCGCGCCCGCGCGGGCACGGCGACGGCGCGGACGCGGTCGCCCTTGCCGCGCACCACCAGGTGCGGGTCGTCCGGGTCGTCCAGGTGGCACGCCGACACGTCCAACCCCACCGCCTCGCTGGCGCGCAGGCCGCACCCGTAGAGCACCTCCACGAGCGCGGCGTCCCGCTGCCCGTCGGGCCCCGGGCGCGCGGCGGCCTCGCACAGGCGCCGCGCCGCGGCGGGGGTCAGGGCCACGACCTCCCGGTCGAGGCGCTCCCGGGCCGGCCCGGCCCCCGGCGGCCGCAGGTCGCCGGCGGGGTTCTCCAGGCCGAAGGCGCCCGACCACCAGCGGCAGAAGGCGCGCGCCGCCGCGACGCGCCGCCGGCGGGTGGCGGCCCGGCCCTCCAGCCCGTCGCGCCAGTCCCGCCACCACCCGGGTGGCAGGGCCGCGAGGGCGGCGGCGGCCGCGCGGGCCCCCGCGTCCTCCTCCACGCCGAACGCCGACCGCACGTCCGCCTCGGCGGGCAGCGCCTCCGCGGGCAGGCCGAGGGCCGCGGCGAGCACCCGCAGGTCACGCCCGTAGGCCGCCCGCGTGTTGGGACGCGCGCAGGAGGCGAGGAAGCCGGCGGCCAGGCGGCGGAACCCGTCCGGCTCGGGGGCGGCGGTGCTCATGGGGCGGCCCCGCGCGGGTGGCCCCGGCGCAGCATCTCCTGCACCGCGCGCGTGGTGACGCCCGTGTACCGCTGGGTGGTCGCCAGGCTGGCGTGGCCGAGCACCTCCTGCACCACCCGCAGGTGGGCGCCCTCCCCGTCCGGCGGGCCCTCCAGCAGGTGCGTGGCGGCCGCGTGCCGCAGCAGGTGGGGACCGCCGCCGCGTCCCAGCGCCCGCAGCCGGGCGGCGACGATGCGGTAGACGCCCGATCCGTCCAGCGGCCGGCCCGAGCGGGACAGGAAGACGTGCGCCGGGGCGGCACCCGCGGCCCGCGCTGCCAGCGCCGGCCGGCCGCCGCGGAGCCATGCCGACAGGGCGGCGACGGCCGGCTCGGTGAGGGGCACGGTGCGCAGCCGCCCGCCCTTGCCGGCGACGCGCACCACCTCGTGCTCGAAGTCGACGTGGCCCAGCAGCAGGTCGCAGGCCTCCTGCCGTCGCAGGCCCGACCCGTACAGCAGCTCCAGCAGCGCCCGGTCGCGCAGGGCCAGCGCGTGCCCGGCCTCCCCCGGCCCGGCGGCGGGCGCCGCCTCCACCAGCGCACGGGCCTCGTCCTGCGTGAGCCGGGGCACCAGGGGCGGCGCCGCGCGCGGGCGGCGCAGGCGGGCGGCGGGGTCGCGGCCGGCCGGGAAGTACGGGCGCAGCCACTCGCGCGCCGCGGTGAGCGCCCGCGCCCGGGTGGCCGGCGACCAGCCGAGGTCGCGCAGCGCCGCCTCCAGCGCCGAGGGCGTCACCGCCTCCGGCCCCGCGACCCCGTGCGCCTCCAGCCAGCCCGCGAGCAGCCGGGCGTCCTTCAGGTAGGCGCGCCGCGTGCGCTCCGACAGCGGCCGCGCCCGGGTGCCCTGCCGCGCCAGCCGCGACTCCAGGTCGGCGAGGGAGGTGGCGAAGCCGGTCACCTCCCCCTGTTCGGCACCCCGCGCACGGACACCTCTTCCACCGCGGCGTAGTAGCCGCGCTCGCCCTGCTGGGGAGCCAGCCGGGTGATCCACAGCAGCAGCCGCGGCCCGGCGCCGGGGCCGAGCCTCACCCGCTGCCGGCCGCCCTGGAACGTGCCCTCGGCGAGGGGCGCCGCGGCCTCGTCGTCGGCGTCGCGTATCTGGAAGGTCGCGCCCGGCGTGGAGGAGGTGATGTCCACCTCCGTGGGCGTGAACTCGCCCCGCACCGGCAGGATGAGGCCGACGCCCTCCTTGCTGAAGCCGCCGAAGGCCGGGGTGTCGCGGTAGTACTCCGTGGTCCAGGCGGTCTGGTCGCTGCCGTCGACGGCGCGGCTCACCAGGTCGGGCTGCTCGCCGTCGCCCCCGGCGGGGTCGTAGTCGACGGGGGTGTCCAGCAGCAGGGCGCGGGCGGCCGGCGTGGCCGGGGTCGCCGAGCCGCCGTCGTCCAGGGCCTGCACGGCCACGATCGCCCCGACCCCCGCGACCGCGGTCACCAGGACGCCCCCGAGCAGGGCGATCGGGCGCCGCCGGCGCCGGCGCCGGCGTGGGGCCCGGCCCGTCGCGCCCTCGTCGTCGTGCCCCAGCACCGCGTAGGAGGCCGTGTCGCCCGACTCGCTGTCCTCCAGCGCCTGCGCGAACCGCGCCGCGCTGTCGAAGCGGTGCGCGGGCTCCTTGGCGGCCGCCCGCATCGCGCACGCGGCCAGATGCGCCGGGATGCCGGGGCGCACGGTGCGCGGGTCAGGGAGCGGATCGCTGACGTGCCGCATCGCGATCGCGAGGAAGCTCTCCCCGGGGAAGGGCAGCCGGCCGGTGAGGCACTCCCACAGCACGATCCCGAGCGAGTAGACGTCCGTGCGCCCGTCCACGGGCCGGCCCTCGGCCTGCTCCGGGGCGAGGTAGTCGCTGCTGCCCACCAGCATCCCCGTGCGGGTGAGCCCGGAGTCGGCGTGGCTCTCCAGCAGCCGGGCGATGCCGAAGTCCGTCAGCTTCGCCGTGCCGTCGGCGCCGAGGAGGACGTTCTGCGACTTGATGTCCCGGTGCACCACCCCGTGCCGGTGCGCGTGCTCGAGCGCGCGCGCCACCTGCGCGCACACGCGGGCCGCCTCGTCCGGCGGCAGGGGCCCGTCGCGGCGTATCCGCGCCTTCAGGTCCTCGCCCTCCACCAGCTCCATCACCAGGAACGGGCCGTCGGCGTCCTCGCCCCGGTCCAGCAGGCGCACGAGCCCGGGATGGGTCAGCCGCGCCACGGTCTCGGCCTCGCGGCGGAACCGCTCCGCGCTCTCGGCGTCGTCCATGAGGCTCGGGCGGAGGCGCTTCAGCGCGACCGGACGGTCGAGCAGGGTGTCGCTCGCGCGCCACACGGTGGCCATGCCCCCGCGGCCGATCTGGTGCTCGGCGCGGTAGCGGCGGGCGACGGCGTCGGTCACGTCGGCGCCCACCGGGGTGAGGGTGTCGCGCCCATCGGCCGCAGGATAACGGGGGCCGGGACGGGCCCCGGCACGCCCGGTGCGGCGCGCGTCTCCCCCCGCCGGGACTGGACTAGACTCGACGGGATGGCGACGCCGCAGACGGTGCTGCTGGTCGAGGACGACGAGGCGATCTCGGAGACGATCGCCTACCACCTCACCCGCTCCGGCTACCGGGTGCTGCGCGCGGGGGACGGCGCCCAGGGGCTGCGGATGTTCCGCCAGCAGCGGCCCGACCTGGTGATCCTCGACCTGATGCTCCCGCAGGTGGACGGGTGGCGGTTCACCGAGCAGGTGCGCGGCGAGGACCCGCGCGTACCCCTGGTGGTGTGCAGCGCGCGCACCAGCGAGTACGACCGCGTGCACGGGCTGGAGCTGGGCGCCGACGACTACGTCACCAAACCCTTCTCGATGAAGGAGCTGGTGGCGCGCGTCAACGCCCACCTGCGCCGCGCCGACCGCGAGCGGCAGCCCGAGGGGCGGGGGCCGGTGGAGGCGGAGGGCCTGCTCATCGACCCCGAGCAGCTGCAGGCCTTCGCGCACGGCCGGCCGCTGGGGCTCACCCCCCGCGAGTTCGAGGTGCTGTACGCCTTGGCGCGGGCCCAGGGGCGGCCGATCGCCCGCAACCGCCTGTACCGCGACGTGTGGGGCTACGAGATGCTGCCGGGCGACCGGTCCGTGGACGTCTTCGTGCGCAAGGTGCGCCAGAAGCTCGCCCGCGCGATCCCCGACCGGACCTTCATCCAGACCCACTACGGAGTGGGCTACCGCTTCGAGGCCGCCGCGGCCGTCGGGGGCGACGCCGAGGAGGCGCGCGAGGACTGAGGGGGCCGGCGGCCCGGGTTGTGGGTGCCCGGGGGCGTGGGCTACCCTCTCCGGGCTCCGCGGGGGGATGCCCGAGCGGCCAAAGGGAGCGGTCTGTAAAACCGTCGGCTCAGCCTACGGAGGTTCGAATCCTCCTCCCCCCATCGGTGCGTACCGGGTCCCCGGCGTGGGCGGCGCCGCCGGAGATCCGACCCGCCGTCGCGTGACCCCCGGGACGCCCGCGGGGTGGCCGGAGGGCCCGCCCCGGGGCACCATCGGGACGTGCAGGACATGCCCGCCATCGAGCCCTCCCCCGCCGGGCGCGCCGACGCCGCGGCCCTCGCCGCGCTCGCGCTCATCCCGCCCGAGGTGGTGGGCGACCACGCCCGCACCCTGGACCTGGCCGCGCTCACGGCGGCGGCGCTCGCGCGGTCGCGCGCACCCGTTGCCTGCCTGGGCGCCGCCCTGCGCGTGCACCTGGCGGAGGTCCGCGCGCTGCGTCATGGCGCCGCGTCGGCGCCCGCCCGGCCGAGCCGCGACGAGGTTGCGACGCTCGCCGGACCCGTGGCCGCCGCCCTGCGCCGGGCGCGGCGGCACCCACCCCCGCCGCCCTCCGTGGGCCGGCGGGTCGAGGTCTGGTGCCGCGACCACGGCGGTGGGCGCGAGGAGGCCCTCGCCGACCTCGTGCGCGCCACCCTCCACGCGGGCGCCTGGACGGGGGCGGAGGCGGGCCTGGTGCTGTCGGCCGCGCTCGCCCGGCTGCCCGGCCCGCCGCGGGCGGGCGAGCGCGTTCTGGAGGGCGCCGTCACCTGGGCCCTGCGGGACGAGGCGGGGGGCCGGCCCGCCGGCGCCTAGGCGCGCGGATCCCCTCGGCAGGGGGACGCCGATGTGGTCTGATCTGCCGGATGCGTCCTGTCGGCACCCCCCGCGCCCCCCGTCGCGCGCGTCCGCGCGCCCGGCGACGGATGCGCGGACCCCTCGCGGCCCTGGCGCTGCTGGTGCCCGCCGGGCTCGTCACCGCACCGGTCGCGGCCGCGCAGCCGGCCGGTGACGGCGGCGCGAGCGCCGACGGAGGGCTGCTGGGGTTCGTGGACGCCCTGCTGCAGCTGGGCGACGACGACCTCGACGACGATGACGACCGGGACGAGGACGACGAGGACGACGACGACCGGAGGCCCGCGCGGCCGTCCGCACCGCCCGTGCGGCCGACCGCACCGCCCGCGCTGCCGCCCCGCCCGCCCGCGCCTCCCCCAGACGGCCCGGCCGCGGCCCCCGCACCCGCCCCGGCGCCTGTGCCTGCGCCCGCCCCTCCCGCGGCCGGCGCCGAGGGGGTTCCGGCCCCACCCGCCGTGCGCGCCCCCCTGCCCCCCGGGCTGCGGCGCCTGGTGTCGGCGGCGCACCTCGTCCGCCCGGCCCGCGGCGCCGCCGTGGGCGTGCGGCCCGTGCTGCGCTGGCGCGACGGGCGCCGCGGCGTGCGCCTGTACAACGTGCAGGTGTTCACGGCCGACGGGCGCCCCCGCAAGGTGCTGTCGGTGTTCCCCCGCGGCCGCGCGGTGCGCCTGCCCGCCGGCGCGCTGCAGCCCGGCCGGCGCTACCTGTGGCGGGTGTGGCCGTACCTCGCCAGCGGCCGCTACACCGCGCGCCCGCTGGCCGTCAGCTGGTTCGCCACCCGCCCGGCGCCGCCCTCCCCCCGCTGACCCGCCGTGCGTCCCGCGCGGCCCCGCGCGCGCGTCCGCTAGACTGACCCCCGCCGCGGCGCCCCGTGCCGCGGGCGTGCACGCCCAGTTAGCTCAGTTGGTAGAGCACCTCCATGGTAAGGAGGGGGTCAGCGGTTCGAGTCCGCTACTGGGCTTGCAGCACGGCGGAGTAGCTCAGTCGGTTAGAGCAGCGGAATCATAATCCGCGTGTCGGGGGTTCGAGTCCCTCCTCCGCTACTCGAGAGGGCGCCGGCCCGCGCCGGCGCCGCTCCCCGGGTCGCCGTCTACCGCCGGACGCCGACCGACTCCAGGTACTCGCTCGGGCAGGCGATGGCCCCGCCGTCGCCGCGCCGGTCGTGCCGGGTGGCCAGGGCCGCGAGGTCCTCCGTGAACTGCGCCCCGCGCTCGGGGCCCAGCGCGTCCACCAGCTTCAGGGTCGGGCCGTAGACGCCCACGAAGACGTCGGCCAGCTCGCGCGCCGACGCGAAGCGGAACACGAAGTGCGTGCGGCGATGCGTCCACTGCACCGCGTCGCCGAACATCTCCCCCAGGTGGCCCTCCGTGCCCCACAGCATCGGCGACCGCAGGCCGGCCGGGGGCGGCGCGTAGGAGCCCACCAGGCGGAACAGGTCGCCGATGAAGCCCTCCGGCGTCCAGGACGCGAGCGCGATGCGACCGCCGGGCCGGCACACGCGCAGCATCTCCGCCGCCGTCCTGGCGTGATCGGGCGCGAACATCGCGCCGACCACCGAGGTCACCGCGTCGAAGGTCCCGTCACCGAACGGCAGCGCCTCGGCGTCGCCCTCGACGAAGTCGACGGCCAACCGCTCGGCGGCGGCGCGCTCGCGACCGCGGTCCAGCAGCGACGGGACGTAGTCGAGGCCCGTGACCCGGCAGCCCAGCCGGGCGGCGGCGATGGCGGCGTTCCCGGAGCCGCAGGCGACGTCGAGGACGCGGGAACCCGCGACGAGGTCGGCGGCGTCCACGAGGCGCTCGGCCATCGGGACGATACGCGTCGCCATCGCCGAGTAGTCGCCGCTCGCCCAGGTCGCCTGCTGCCGCGTCTTGATCGCCGCGAGGTCGGGCCCCGCCGTCGTCGTCGTGGTGCTCATCTCCGCTCCCTCTCCGGACCGGCGCTGGAGTCTTTCCCTCAGCACGACCGGTCGGTCGTTTGGTTGTGGCGACGCTACGACCGGTCGTGCTAAGTTGTCAACCGTGACGACGGAGGAACTTCGACCCCCCACCCGGCGCCGCCGCGCGGACGGCGAGCGCAGCCGCGAGGCGATCCTCATGACCGCGGCGCGCCTGGCCACCACGGAAGGCCTCACCGGCCTGTCGCTGGCCCGTCTCGCCGATGCCGTCGGCATGAGCAAGAGCGGGCTCTTCGCGCACTTCCGCTCCAAGGAGGACCTGCAGCTCGCGACGATCGAGACCGCGGACCGCGTGTTCCGCGACGTGGTGATCGCGCCGGCCGCCGAGGCGCCGGCGGGACGCCTGCGCCTGGAGGCGCTCGTGGCGCGGTTCCTGCAGCACGTGGCCGACGGCGTGTTCCCCGGCGGCTGCTTCTTCGCGTCGGTCGCGGCCGAGATCGACACGCAGCCGGGACCCGTGCGCGACCGCGCACTGCGGACCATCGGGGAGTGGAACGGGCTCCTGCGCGATGCCCTCCAGGAGGGGCAGCGGGCGGGCGAGATCCCGGCCGAGGTGGACGCGGACCAGCTGGCCTTCGAGGTGGGCGCCTTCCTGCTGCTGGCGAACGCCCAGTACGTCGTCGCCGGCGGCGATCACGCCCCGCTCGACCGCGCCCGCCGGGCCGTCGAGCGGCTGCTGGCCCTCTAGGCCGCCAGCGCCGCCGGCAGCTGGCGCCGCGAGCGGATGCCCAGCTTGCGGTACACGCTGGACAGGTGCACCTCCACGGTCTTGGGCGTCACGTAGAGGGCCTGGGCGATCTCGCGGTTCGTGCCGCCCGCGACCGCGAGGTCGGCCACCCGCCGCTCGCTGGCGGTCAGCGCCGCGACGCCGCTGAGCGCCTCCACGCGGGGCCGGGCTCCCGTCGCATGGATCTCGGCGCGCGCGCGCTCGGCCAGCGGGGCCGCCTCGCACAGGGTGGCGAGCTCCAGGGCGCGGCGCAGGGGCTCGCGGGCCTCCGTGGGACGGCGCGCCAGGCGCAGGGCGGTGCCCAGGGCGGTGAGCGCCCTGGCACGCTCCAGGCGGGCGGGAGACGCCTCCAGCACGTCGGCGGCCTCCCCCAGCACGTCGAGGTCGCCCGTGACCGACCCGAGCACGCGGAGCGCGCGGCCGGTGGCCGACGGGGCGCCCCACCGCCGGGCCGCGGCCACCTCGGCGCGCGCCAGCTCGCCGGCCTCCTCCACCCGGCCGAGCCCGTGCAGGGCGAGCGCGGTGAGCGACCGCCAGGGCAGCCAGGCCGGGTTGACCACCGCGCTGCCCACGCCGTCCCCGCAGCGCGCGCCGAGGGCGGCCGCGGCGGCGAGGTCGCCGGCGGCCAGCAGGAACCGCAGCCGGGCGCCGAGCCACCAGGCGATGTTGCTGTTGCCGGGGAGCTCCTCGTCCGGCGGCAGCCCGGCCCACTCCAGGGCGCGGCGGGCCCCGTCCAGGTCGCCGCGCTCGATGAGCGTCTCGGCGTGGTACGCGGCCGGGAACAGCCGCACGTTGTGCTGGCCCCAGGTGTCCTGCAGCTCGCGCGCGGTGGCCAGGGACCGGTCCGCCTCCGCCAGCTCGCCGTGCAGCAGCAGCGTGAGCCCGCGGAAGATGTAGCCGCCGCTGGCGACGAACAGCGACCCGGTCCGGTGCCCCTCCCCGAGCTGCAGCTCGGTGACGCGGTCCGCCTCGGGGTGGTCGGCCAGGATCAGCACGATGATCCCCGCCACGGTGGGGACCCCCGACGAGTCGAGGCTCCGCATCGCGCCGCCGCCGACCGCGTGCAGCGCCAGCGGCACGCACTCGGCCGCGGAGCCGCCCGTCATCGCCCACTGGTACGCGGCCACCCCGCTCAGCATGCGGGCGCCCATCCCGTCACCCGCCGGCCTCCGGTGCGGCAGGAAGTCGGGCGCGTCGAGCGGCAGCGTGGCGGGGTCGTAAAAGGCCGCGGACAGGCGGTTGGCCCACAGCTGGTCCCGCAGGTCCGGGTCGGAGGTCGCCTCGGCCTCGCGCTCGGCCAGGGCCCGGGCCTCGGCCGGGCTCCCCACGAACAGCAGGTGCTTCACGAGCGCGGTGCCCGCGCGCGCCCGCAGCGCCGGGTCGTCGGTGAGGGCGTAGGCCTCGCGGAGCGACGCGGCGGCGGCGGGCCCGCTCAGGAACCCCTGCGCCTCGCCCAGCTCCACCAGCAGCTGCGGCCGCTCCCCGTCGCCCGCCCGCTCCGCGAGGGCCCGGCTCAGGTAGGCGACGGCGCTCTCCGCCGCCCCGCGGGAGAGGGCCACGCGCGCCGCGCGGCGGAGGACGTCGACGGTGCCCGGGTCGTCACGCGGCGGGCTCGCCAGCAGGTGGGCCGCCACCTGCTCCTCGGGCGCGCCCGCGGCGGCGAGCAGCCGGGCGGCGCACCCGTGCTGGCGCGCGCGCTCGCCCGGCGCGATCTCGTGGTAGACCGCCGCCCGCACCAGGGGGTGCACGAAGCCCAGGGGCGGGTCGGGGCGCAGGATCTCGGCGCGCGCGAGCACCCCCGTCGCACGTGCCGCATCCGCCTCGTCGGCGCACGCCAGTTCGGCGACCCGGGCGATGTCCGCGCCCTCGCCCAGGACCGCGGCGGCCCGGGCGACGGCGACCGCCTGAGCGGGCAGGCGGCCGAGGCGCAGGTTCACCGCCCGCATCACGGCGCGGGGGCCCACCTCCCGGAGCACCGCCGCCGCGTGCTCCGCCACCGGCGCGACGCTCTCGGTGCGCATGGCCGCGGCGAGCTCGGTCAGCAGCAGGGGGTTGCCGCCCGTCGCGCGGTGGCAGGCGCGCGCGAACTCGTCGTCCGGCACCGCGCCCAGCCGCGCCCCGATGAGCTCGCCCGCCGCCGCCGGGGTCAGGGCGGCCGGCGCCAGGCGCACGGCCGCGGGGTCCCCGGCGATCTCGGCCGTCAGCGAGGCGTCCGCGCCCGGCTCCGTGGGCCGCAGGCTCACGGCCACCAGCAGCGGCAGGCCCTCGAGGCGCCGGGCGAGGTAGGCGAGGAAGCGCAGCGAGGGCCGGTCGCACCAGTGCAGGTCGTCCACCAGCAGGGCCAGCGGCCGCTCCCCGGCCATGTTCACCGCGAGCCAGTAGAGGCCGTGCAGGGCGGCGAACGAGACGTCGCCGGGCGCGCCGTCGTCCACCACCGTGGACACCACGGGGCGGGCGGCGGCGGCGGCGCCCGCCAGCAGCCGCTCGGCCGCGCCCGGATCGACCAGTGCCGTCTCGAACAGCTGGCGCACCACCCCGAAGCCGAAGGCCCCCTCCAGCTCGCTGCCCCGGGCGGCGAGCACCCGCAGGCCGGCCGCCTCGGCCTCGCCGCGCACGGCCAGCATGAGACGGGACTTGCCGATGCCCGCCGGGCCCTCCACCACCAGCACCCGGCCCTCGCCCGCCGCGGCGCCGGCGGCGACGGACGCGACGGCCTCCAGCTCGGCCGCGCGCTCCAGCAGCGGACCCGCGCGGTGCGGAGGCGGCGGCGCCGGCAGTGATGCGACCTCCATGGCGGCCCATCGTATTGCGGGCCCCCGCCTCCGATCACCCCCCCGCCCCGGGGGCGCGGGACGTCCCCCGCCCCCCCCGGACCGGTCACACGAACTCGAGCCCGTACCGCGGCGCCGCGGCCACGTAGCGCGCGGCGACCTCGTCCAGGTTGTCGGGCAGCGCGTGGACGCGGTTGGGCGCCCGCTCGAGGGTCTCCTCGAAGAAGTGCTCCATCCCGGCCGGGGTGAAGGTGAGGATCATGCGGGCCACCGTGTCGCCGCAGTTGCGGAAGCAGTGGACCACCCCGCGGGGGACGTTGACGAAGTCACCCGGCCCGGCGATCGCCAGGTCGTCGCCCAGCCGGAACTCGATCCGGCCCTCCAGCACGTAGAAGGTCTCGTCCTCACGCCGGTGGATGTGGGGCGGCGGACCGCCGCCCGGCGCGATGAGCGCCTCCATGGCGAAGTAGGCGCCGCCGGACTCCTCGCCCGTGACCAGGAAGGTGTAGTGGTCGCCGGGTCCCCAGAAGGCGGGGCCGGTGGCGACGGGGCGGTGCACGAGGCTCCCGCCGGGGGCGAGCGTGGTCATGGTGGTCCCTCCTGTGGTGGGTGTGCGACGGGCCGCCGGTCAGGCGGCCGGGATCGGGTGGTTGGCGCGGAGGACGCCCGCGGGGTCGACCGCGGCGCGGATCCGGCGCAGGCGCTGCAGCACCGTCTCCTCGAAGAACGACGCGGGGTCCGCCGGCGCCATCGCGAAGTTCAGGTAGGCCCGGCCGTGCCCGAACGGGGCGAGCGCGGCGGTGACGCGGCGGAGATGGGCGTCGAGGGCGATCGCCGCCTCGGGCCCGGTCACGAGGCCGGCCGAGAAGGAGATCCAGCCCGCGTCCACGTGCGACAGGGCGCCGGCGCCGGGCGACCGCCGGCGGAGGGCGCCCCCGAGGTGCCGCATCTCGACCGAGAGCAGGGGCGAACCGGACCCCGGCCCCGCCACGGCCAGGAACGCGTCGACGGCGTCGTCGCCGAAGTCGTCGAGGAGGGCGTGGTCACCCATGAAGGGGACGGGGTCCTCGGGATCCATGTGGAGGCGCGTCAGCGCGAGCGGGGGGACGCGCGCGAACGTGTCCATCTCCGGCGCGAGGGCGCGCAGCGGACGCAGCAGGTCCTCGTCCCGGTCGGCGTCGCCCACGTGCACGGCCTCGACCGCCACCAGGTCGCGGCCCCGGAACGGCTCCGGGATGGCGTCGATCGGCGGGAACCGCAGCAGGCGGCCCACGGAGGTGACCTCCTCGGGCGCCTCCGCGGCCCAGCGGGCCCAGTGCCGCAGCACCTCGTCCGCGCGCTCCCAGGGCCACACCAGCCATCCCGCGAGGGCGTCATGGAGCGGGTACAGCGCGAACTCGATGGCGGTGACCACCCCGAAGTTCCCGCCGCCGCCGCGGAGCGCCCAGAAGAGGTCGGCCTCGTGGTCGTGGTCGGCGCGCACGTGCTCGCCGTCGGCGGTCACCAGCTCCACCGCGGTGACGGAGTTGGTGGCGAGGCCGCGGCTGCGGGCCTGCCACCCGATGCCGCCGCCCAGCGAGTAGCCGACGACGCCGATGTCGGGGGCCGAGCCGTGCAGGGCCGACAGCCCCATGCCCGAGGCGGGGGGCACCACGTCGTCCCACAGGACGCCCGCCTCCGCGCGGGCGCGCCGGGCGTCGGGGTCGATGGCGACGCCGCGCAGCCGGTCGGTGCGCAGCAGCAGCGTGTCGCCCAGGTCCCCCATGGGGGCGGCGCTGTGGCCGGTGCCCTGCGGGGCGATCCGCAGGCCCTCCCGCCGCGCCAGGCGGACGGCCCCGGCGACCTCGGCGGCCGAGCCGGGCAGCGCGACGGCGGCGGGGCGCTGATCGGCGGACATGTCCCACGCCCGGCGGGCCGTGTCGTACCCGTCGTCTCCGGGACGCAGGACGGGGGGCGGGGCGACGGGGCGGGGGACGCGTGTGGCCATCGGACTTCCTCGGCTCGCGGGGCGGACGGGCACCTGGTGTGCCGTGCCAGCCTCCCCGCCCGCGGAGGGGCGCGCCATCGCGGTGCCCCCCAGTCCCGCACCCCGAGCGTCCGCCGCCGCACCCCCCTAGGTGCCACGGGACCGCCCCGCCGGGCCGCGTCGCGACCCGACGGGGCGGGTAGGGGTCCCCCGGCGGCGAGGGGGTGGAGATGACGGGGCACGACCCGCAGACCTACGGCCGGAACATGGCCGGCGTCTACGACCGGTTCTACGGAGGGCTGCTCGACACGGACGGGGCCGTGGACCGCGTCGCCGACCTGGCCGCGGGAGGGGCGGTGCTGGAGCTCGGCGTGGGCACCGGCCGGCTCGCGATCCCCCTCGCGGCGCGCGGCCTGGAGGTGCACGGGGTCGACTCCTCGCCCGAGATGCTCACCGCGCTCGGGACGAAGCCGGGGGGCGAGGGCATCGGCACGACGTGCGTCACCCTCTCGGAGATGCGGCTGGACCGTCGCTTCGCCCTGGTGCTCGCGTCCTACAACGTGCTGTTCGCCCTCGGGTCGCAGGACGAGCAGGTGGAGGCGTTCCGCCGGGCCGCGGAGCACCTGGCGCCCGGAGGCGTCCTGGTGGTCGAGGCCTTCGTGCTGGACCCGAGCCGCCTGCAGGCGGCACCGGTCGCGGTGCCGCGCATGTGGTCGGCCGACCGCCTCGAGCTGCAGGTCCTCCGGCACGACCACAGCACCCAGCGCATCGAGTCGCTGCTGGTGATGTTCGACGGCGAGGGCAGCCGCCTCTCACCCGCCACCCACCAGTACGCCTGGCCCACCGAGTTCGACCTGATGGCGCGGCTCGCCGGCCTGCGCCTGCGGGACCGCTGGGCCGACTGGCGCGGGAGCCCGTTCACGGGGGCCAGCCAGAACCACGTGTCGGTGTACGCGGCGGAGGACGCCGCCTAGGGATCGCGCGGGCGGCGCCGGGGTGGTCCCGGCGCCGCCGCGAGGTCAGGCGCGGTCCTCGGCGGACTCGCCCTCGCGGTGCGCGGGATTCCGCGCGCCCTCGCCGTGCGTGGCCTCGGTGAGGCCGCCCTCGGTGCCCTGGTCCTCGATCGTCCGGCCGGCGGCCTCGCGGCGGGCCCCCTCAAGGGCGTCCTGGGCGCGATCGGCGCCCCTGCGCTCGTCGTCCACGGTCGATCCTCCTCGTATGGGTCGTGGGCGGAGGTTACCCCCCGGGCGGAGCCGCGGAACGAACCACCGCCTCAGCGGTCGAGCCGCTCCTCGGCGCGCGCGTCCGCGTGGGCGGGGCGCACCGGCACCGTCTGCGGGGCCGCCGCCGAGCCGCCGCCCTCCAGACGCTGCGCCACCAGCCGGCGCATCCGCTCCCCCGCGAGGCGCGCGAAACGCAGCTGCAGCCCGCGCCCGAAGAGGCGGAACCCGAACCGGACGACGGGGTTGCGCACGGGGTAGCGGCGCGAGACGGCGTGGATGTGGAACTCCACCTCCCCGGTGTCGCGCCACTTGATCACCTCGAAGTCCATCTGCCCGGCCTCGAGGTGCCCCTGCAGGGTCCGGTAGCTCCACCCCGCCACGCGCACCGGGCGCCCGTCCCGGTCGCCGTCCTCGTCGACCACGCGCGCGATGCGCACGCCCAGCATGAACTTCAGCCCCAGGAAGCGCCCCTCGAGCAGCATGTCGCGGCGCTCCAGGGGGACGTCGGGGTAGTAGACGGCCTGGATCAGGCGCGGGTCCGCGAACTGGTAGTGCCGCACCAGGTCGGCCGCGGCCTCCCACGCCCCGCCGGGGACGGGGTCGCCCGGGGGCTCGGCCGGCAGCGGGATGCGGTGGTCGTCGACCCTCCACCCGTGCTCGGGCGTGAGCCGGGACACGTCCTCCGCGTCGTAGTTCACCGCGCGCTCGTGCAGACGGTCGAGGTGCCGCATCGCGCGCGCCGACGCCTGGCGCGACGGGCGGCCCCGGTCGGAGGGGAACTCCAGCGACAGGACGTGGATGGGGCCGTCGGGCTCGCCCCCGGACATCCGCGCCGCCTGCTCGCAGAAGTGCGCCCAGACGTGCATCTGCATCTCCCGCGCGAACCGCAGGGGCCCGTAGGCCAGCCAGAAGGGCCCGCTCCCGCTGCGCGCCGCCGACTCGATCTGGAACACGAGGCCGCCCGGCTCGTCGCGGGCCGAGAACACGATCTCGCCGGCCTCCATGTGCCCGCGCAGGGTCACCAGGCGGAACGAGGTGGGCGTGCGCTCGGCGACCCGCACGGGCCCGTTCCAGGGCCCCGGCATCCAGACCAGGTACTCGTCGCCCTCGCGCATCTCGCCCAGCCGCCCCCGGGTCTTCACGAACCGGGCGACCTCGACGGGCGCGGGCAGGTTCGGGTCGCGGCACACGCGCGTGATCAGGGCGCGCGCGTCGATGCGCGGGTCGCGCACCCGCAGGCGGTAGCGGCGGCGGAACGATGGGCCGGTGCCCTCCGCGCGCGTCTGGAGCTCGCCCGGGTCCCCCGGCGCGGGACGGTCGGTGGGCCCGGGGTCGTCGCCCGGCATGCGCCGGTGCTCGCGCTCGAGCGGGACGGAGCGGAAGGCGTAGCGCCAGGTCGCGACCGCCACCCCCGCCCCCCAGCGGAGCCCGGTGCGCGCCCACCACCCGGCGTCGAGCAGGCGGTCGCCCACCCCGGGGCCGGTCACTGGGACAGCGTCTCCACCTCGCCCTCGAGCGCGCGCCGGGCCGCCGCCAGCCGCTGTCGCTCGACCTCGAGCACGAGCCGCTCGCACGACTCCGCGCGCGCCTCGACGAGGTCGGGCGCGGCGACGTCGGCGGCGCCGAGCGCCCGCCACATCGCGGCGGTCGCGGCCAGGCACGTGCCCAGGCCCTCCAGCTCCACCAGCGGGGAGAGGGGCGAGGGGCGCAGCAGCCGCCCGTTGAGCTTCAGCCGCCCGACGCGCTCGGCGACGGTGGCCGCGCCGACCTTGACCCAGGGCCGCGACGCGCCGATCTGGCGCAGGAACGCGGTCACCAGGGCGTCGCCGCGGTCCAGCTCGCGCGCCGCCTCGGCCAGCAGGCCGGCGATGTCGCCTCCCCCGCCCCCCTGCATGCGCGACACCAGCGCGCGGCCGCCCCGCATCACCGCGAGGTGGTCGCCCAGGTAGATGCGCAGGTAGCGGCGGTCGTCCACCCCCCGACCCTCACCGTTCCGCCCGCGCCGGAAACATCGGCGCGCGTCGCCGGGCGCCTACCGGCAGGCCGCGTCCCCGTCGCCGAGCCCCTCCCGGATCAGCGTCAGCCCCCGCAGCAGCCCCCGCCGCTCGTCCGGCCCCAGCGCATCCACGACGCCCTGGAAGACCGCGGCGCGCTCGCGCACCCATCTCCGTGCCGACTCCGCCGTGCCGGGTCCCAGCGACACCAGGGTGCGCCGCCGGTCGCCGGGGTCGGGCGAGCGCGTGACCAGGCCGGCCTCGTCGAGCTCCGCCACCATCAGGCTCGCGGCGGGGAGGCTCACGCCGAGGCGCACGGCGAGGGTGGTGACGGAGTGCGGCCCGTCGAGCGCCACCTCGAACAGCACGGGCAGGTGGCGGGGCGACACGCGCCCGCCCCGCGTGGCGGCGGCGATCCAGTCGGGGGGCCGGCCGGCGCGGAGGGCGAGGAACGTCTCCCTGAGGGTCCGCATCAGCTCCCGCGCATCCTCCGAGAGGGGGCCGTCCGCGCCGTGTTCAGTCTCGTCCACTTGACCAATCACTCAAGAGGCTGAAATGGTTACGAGGGCAGGATAAACGACGTGGAGGGCGGGCGCCATGGCGGCGATCAGGGCCGAGGGCCTGGTGAAGCGGTTCGGGGAGGTGCGGGCGCTGCAGGGGGTCGACCTCCACGCCGAGGCCGGCACGGTGCTGGGCGTCCTCGGCCCCAACGGGGCCGGCAAGACGACGGCCGTGCGCATCCTCAGCACGATCCTGCGGCCCGACTCAGGCCGCGCCGAGGTGGCGGGCGTCGATCTGCTGGCCGACCCCGCGGGCGCCCGCACCCGCATCGGCCTGGCCGGCCAGTACGCCGCGGTCGACGGCACGCTGACGGGCCGGGAGAACCTGTACCTGGTCGGGCGGCTCACCCACATGTCCCGGCGGGCCGCGCGGGGCCGGGCGGCCGCCCTGCTGGAGCGCTTCCGCCTCACCGACGCCGCGGACCGCCCGGTGCGCACCTACTCGGGCGGCATGCGGCGGCGCCTCGACCTGGCGGCCGCCCTCGTGCACGAGCCGCCGGTGCTGTTCCTGGACGAGCCCACCACCGGCCTCGACCCGGTGAGCCGCACCGACCTGTGGCGCGTGGTCGAGGAGCTGGTCGGCGACGGCACCACCGTCCTGCTGACGACGCAGTACCTGGAGGAGGCCGACCGGCTGGCCGACCACATCGCGGTGATCGACCGCGGCGAGGTCATCGCCCGCGGCACGCCCGCGGAGCTGAAGGCGCGGCTGGGGGCCACGATCGTGGAGTTCTCGATGCCCGACGCGGCCTGCGCCGTGCGCGCGCGGTCGCTGCTCGAGCCGGTCGCCCCGGGCGCCGTCGACGGCGAGGACGACCTCGTCCGGCTGACGGTCGCCGACGGCGCCGGCGTCCTGCTCGACGCGCTGCGCGCGCTGGACGCCGAGGGCCTGCGGCCCGCGCGCGCCGCGGTGCGCGAACCCACCCTGGACGACGTGTTCCTGGCCCTCACCGGCCAGGCGCCCGCGGCCCCCGTGCCCGACCCACCCCTCGCCGTGTCCGTGGAGGAGTCCCGATGACCGCCGCCCGCACCGCCCCGTCCACATCCCCGCTGCACCGCCTCGGCTGGGCGGTCGAGGACGCCCGCATGATCGCGTGGCGCAACCTGCTCACGATCCGCCGCACCCCGCAGCTGCTGGTGTTCGCGACGATCCAGCCGCTGCTGTTCGTGCTGATGTTCCGCTACGTCTTCGGCGGGGCGATCCAGGTGCCGGGCGTGGACTACGTCAACTACCTGATGCCCGGCATCTTCGCGCAGACCATCGCGTTCGGCGCCGTCACCACCGGCGTCGGCCTGGCCGAGGACGCCCGCGCCGGCTTCATCGAGCGGCTGCGCTCGCTGCCGATGGCGCGCAGCGCCGTCCTGGCGGGCCGCACGCTGGCCGATCTCACCCGCAACGCGCTGGTGGTGGTGCTGATGCTGGTCGTGGGCGTCGCGGTGGGGTTCCGGGTGCAGACCGGCCCCGCGAAGCTGGTGCTCGCACTGGTCGTGCTGCTGCTGTTCTCGTTCGCGCTGTCCTGGGTGTTCGCGCTGATCGGGCTCTCGGTGGCCAACGCCGAGAGCGCGCAGGCGGCGTCGTTCCCGCTGCTGCTGCCGCTGGTGTTCGCCTCCTCCGCCTTCGTGAGCACCGAGAGCATGCCCGGGTGGCTGCAGCCGGTGGCCGAGCACCAGCCCGTGACGGCCGCCGTGGACGCGGTCCGCAGCCTGGTGCTGGGCGGCCCCTGGGGCACGGACGTCCTGGTGAGCCTCGCGTGGACCGCCGGGATCCTGGCCGTGTTCGCGCCCCTCGCCGTGCGCCGCTACCGGCGGGGGTGACCCGGGGCCGGGGGGGCGGGGTCGTCGTTTCCGTCCCCGCCCGCCGGGGCAGACGCCGCGGCGTGACCACGAGCCGGAGCGAGCGCATGACGACGGACGCGACGACGGGGATCGCCGTGGAGGCGATCTGCGAGATGACCCTGGAGGCACGCGACCTGGATCGTCAGGTGCGCTTCTACACGGAGGCGTTCGGCCTGCAGGAGATCAGCCGCGCCGACGATCGGGTGTGGCTCTCGGTGGGCTCGCGGGCGCGGCTCGGCATCTGGCTCCCCGGCCGCAAGGAGTTCGGCGACGAGGGCGGCCGTCACGTCCACTTCGCCATGACCGTGACGCCGGGCACGCTCGACCGCCTCGCCGGGCACCTCCGGGACATGGGCCTCGACGTGCGCGGGCCCGAGACGCACGAGGGCGGGGACCGCTCGGTCTACGTCCGCGACCCCGAGGGCAACGTGGTGGAGGCCTGGGACTTCTTCGAGCGCCCGGAGGGGCGGAGGGAGGGCGTGGACGCCCTCCGCTCCGACTGACCCCTACGGGTTCCGCGTCAGGCTGACCGCGTCCACCAGGATCGCGTCGCCGGCGGCGGCGGGCGACTGGCCGATGATGACCTCCACCGAGTTGCCGGCCGCGGGCGTGATCCCCGCGGTGAGCGGCTGGAAGGCGCTCGTCAGCGTGACGGCCGGACCCGCCACGGTGCGGACCGTCGTGCCGTCCGGCAGGCGCTCGCGCAGCTGCAGGGTCACGCGGTCCCCGACGGCCGAGGCCCCGTCGGCCCGGACCCGCGCGCCCGCCGTGTAGGAGGCGCCCGAGGGGGCCGCCGGCACCGTGTGCGGCGCGTCGTCCAGCGTGTACTGGGTGCCCGACGACAGCGCGACCCGGGCGACCCACGACCCGGCCGGGGCGTCGGCCACCTGCACGCGGCTGCGCGTCGCCTGCCAGCCGCCCCAGCCGGCGAGGTCCGTCTCGAAGGACGGGTTGGCGACGAGGTTCGTGCCGCCGGGCGCCGGCGCGGCGACCGTCACCGTGCGTGAGGCGGTGCTAGCCGCCCCGTCGTCGTCGGTGACGCGGACGCGCACGGTGTAGGTGCCCGCCGCGGCGAAGGCCCGGGTCGCCGAGACCCCGGTGGCGTCGTCGTACTGGCCGTCGTCGTCCAGGTCCCAGGCGCGGGTCGCCACGGTGCCGTCCGCGTCCGTCGAGGTGTCCGTGAACGTCACCGTCTGCCCGACCGCCGGCGAGCCGGGCGACACGGTGAACGACGCCGAGGGGGGCTGGTTGGTGGGCGGCGGCGGAGGCGTGCCCCCACCCCCGGCGACCATGCTGACCTGGTCGACGTAGATGGCGTTCCCCGCCGCGGCGGACTCGTGCAGCACGTGCACGTCCATCTCGTCGCCGGCGTTGAGGGCCGTCGCCTGGACGGTGACCTCCTGGAACGCGTTGGTGAGCGTCAGGGGGGTCGACAGCACCTTCTGCAGCTGCGTCCCGGTGGGCGACCACTCGCGCATCACCAGGCGCACCCGCTTGCCCACCGACGAGGGGTCGGCGGCGCGCACGAACGCCCGCGAGGTGTAGATCTGCCCGCCCGTCGTGGAGAGCACGGTCTCGGGGGCGTCGTCCAGCGTGAAGGCCGTGCCCGCCCGGTGACGCACCAGGGCCACGGCGACGCCGTTGGGAGCCCCGCCGAGCGTGACGCGGCTGAGCGTCCCGTTCCACGAGCCCCAGCCCGAGGTGTCGGTCTCGAACGAGGCGTTGCGGACCAGGTTGGTGCCGGGCTGCGGCGAGGGGTCCGGCGGGGGTGCCGCCTCGATCGCCACCGTCTCCTCGTCGTAGGCCGCGGGGACGCTGACGCTGGTCGCCCGGATGCGCACCGAGCCGGCCGGGGGCACCGACGCGGGGGCGGTGTAGACGCCGCCGGTGGTGATCGTGCCCACCGTCGCGTTGCCGCCCTGCACGCCGTCGACGCTCCAGGTCACCCCGCCGGTCGCGTTGCTCACGGTCGCGGTCAGCGTGGCCGAGGCGCCGGTCACCAGGGTCTGCGGGGCCCCCGAGATCGCGACCGAGGCCTGCTGCGTGCTGCCCACGGTGACCGACGCGGTCGCCGAGGCCGGGGTGCGCGGGTAGGGGCTGGTGGAGTCGAAGGCGCTGAAGGTGAAGCTGTCCGGGCCGCTGTAGCCCGCGTTCGGGACGTACGTGACGCTGTCGCCCGTGATCACGGCGTTGGCACCGAGCGTGGTGGTGCCCGACCGCAGCTGCCCGTTGGCGGGCAGTGACTGGATGCGGAAGCGGCGGGCGCCGGGGCTGCCGAAGGAGTCCGCGGCCAGGGTGACGGTGCCGCTGCCGCCGAACGGGACGGCGGGGGCGGTGACCGCCTTGGCCCGGTACCCGGGCACGGTGCTGGAGGAGGCCGCGAAGGCCCGGCCGTTGTTGCCCTCGTCGGACTCCGCGATCACGTTGTTGGTGTCGATCTCCGCCGCCACCCAGTACGTGCCGGGCTGGACGTTGGAGACGTCCACCCACTGGAACGCCAGGTACCGGTGGTAGAGGTCGCGCCAGCCGGCGGACACGCCCATGGTCAGCGACGAGCGCGTGGGCTCGTTCTGGCCGCAGAAGTTGTTGCCGGCCTCCGTGTAGACCGACGACGAGGGCCCGGTCGTCTCGCGCCGCTCGCTGTCGATCAGGCAGAAGCCCGTCTTCTGGGCCGGGGCGACCTCCGCCGTGCGGCCCTGGTTCCACAGGGAGTAGCGCGCGATCTCGCGCAGGTGCCAGTGGTTGTGCGAGTCGTCCGTCTCGAACTGGACCAGGGGCGGCCCCGGCGGGGGCTCGCTCGCCACCATCGTCCCCGAGGACGAGCGTACGAACTGGCGCACGTAGGTCATGTCCGCGCCGCTGCGCGCGGATGCGCGGATCTCGAGCGGCCCCGCCCCGCGGTTGTGCACGTAGCCGTCGAAGCGCAGCAGCAGGGCCTGCGTGCCGTTGGCGTACGTGTAGTTCTCGACCCCGGGGCGCTGGGGGGTGTCGGCGATGAGGTCCGGCAGGATCGCCCCGGAGGGGGGCGCCGCGACGGCCCCGATCACGAGCGCGACGGAGCCGACACCGGCCGCTCCGAGGGTGACGAGGACGGGGAGGCGGCGGCGGGCGCGCGGGCGGGGCGAAGGCATGCACCGAGGCTAGGCGGCGCCCCCGGGGAGCCGCCACAGGACGGAGGTCGGGGTGCAACCCCCTATCGGGGGGGTTCCCGGGCGACATCGCGCCGTCAAGCCACGCGGCGGACGGACCGATGATCACGCCCATGAGCGGTCTGCGCCGGATCCTCCTCGCCGCGGGACTGCTGGCACTGCCCACCGCCGCGCCCGCCCTGCCGGCGCCGCCGGCACCGGCGGTCGCCCCCGCCCCACCCGCCGCGGCCCGCGCATGGGCGGAGCCCGCCCGGCAGGACCTCGTCCGCGCAGGTCTCTGGGCGCCCGCCGACGCCGATCTCGGCCGCGACGCCACCCGCCGCGACCTCGCCCGCGCGCTCCGCGCACTCGTGCCACCGCCCGCCGACGGCCTCGCGGGCCTGCCGGCGGACGTGCCCCCCACCGACCCGGACGCCGCCGCCATCGCCGCCGCGGTGCGCGGCGGCCACATCGGGCTGCGCGCGGGCGCCTTCGCCCCGGACGCCCCCGCGACCGGCCGCGTGGCCGCCGTCGCCGTCACGCGTGCGCTGGGCCTGGGCCCGGAGATGCGCGGGCTGGGGCGGCTGTCGACGGCCGACGGCGTCCGGCTGCGCGTGCCGGCCGGCTTCGCCGCGGCGGTGCTCACGCGCGAGCTGGGCCTGCGCCGGAACGTGCCCGCGGCGCAGGAGTGGCTGGAGCGGGCCGACGCGGAGCCGATGCCGCTCGCCGACCTGCTCGCCATGGTCACCCGGGCCCGGGCCCTCGAGCCCTGGCGCCTCGCCGGCACGGCCGCCTACCGGGACATCACCCTGCCGGCGATGACCCCCGTGCAGCGCACGGTGGTCGAGGCCGCCCTGGCCCAGGTGGGCCGCCCCTACGTGTGGGGCGGCGACTGGCCCACGCCGGCCTCCCCCTGGGGCGGCCAGGCGCGCGGCGGCTTCGACTGCTCGGGTCTGGTCTGGTGGGCCTTCAAGGGCGCCCCGGCGGCCTCGGCCGCGGGCGCCGGCCGCGACCTGGGAGGGCGGACCGCCGACGCCATGGCCTGGGAGGCCCCGCGGGGCCGCGTCAGGCTGTCGGCGCTCGCCCCCGGCGACCTCGTGTTCTACGGCGCGCGCGGCCCGCGCACGCGCCGGGGCGGGGTCGAGCACGTGGCCATCGCGCTGGGCAACGGCTGGATCGTGCAGTCCGCCGGGTCGCGGGCGGGCGTCACGGTGTCGTCGCTCACCGGCTACTGGCCGTCGGGCGTCACCCACGCGCGGCGGCCGGCGGCGCTCGGTGCGCCGCCCGCGGCCGTGCCGCCCGTCCCCGCGGCGTCCGCGGCCCGCGCGCGCTGAGCGCCCCTAGGCGGGGAGCACCAGCGTCACGATCGGGGTCTCCGTGGGCGCGGCGCGGTTGGTGAGCGCCTCCCGGGTCACCGCGAGCGCGCGCGCGCCCTCGATGTCCTCGGTGACGGCGTACACGCGCCCGTCGCCCTCGGGGCTCACCGCCATGAAGCCGGCCGAGCGCGGCGTGCCCCCGGGCGCGATGATCCACAGCTGGTAGCCGCGGCCGGCGGACAGCGGCGGCAGGCCCGAGAGCTCCACCAGCGCCCGGTCGCCCTCGCCCGTGACCACGGCCTGCCCGCGGACGCCCGAGAGGCGCGTCTCGGCCGTGACCACCTGCGAGTCCGGGCCGTCCCCGCCCGCGCTGAGCGTCCAGATGCCCGAGCCGACGGCGAGGGCGGCCAGCACGGCCGCAAGCGCCGGCCAGAGCCCGGCCCGTTGGGGGAGCAGGGCGCGCAGCCGGCCGCCCCGGGCCCGGGTGGGCGCGGAGGCGGCCCGCGGCGCGCGCAGGGCGGCCTCCCGCTCGACCACGGACATGATCGAGCGCTTCAGCTCGGGGGAGGGCTCGTGGGGGGTCACGTCGAGCGCGATCGTCGCGGCGGCCGCGCGCAGCTGCTCCAGCTGGAGCCGGCAGATCGCGCACGTCTGCACGTGCCCCGCCACGAGGAGCTCCTCGTCGGGCTCGGCCACGCCGAGGGCGAGGGGTGCGAGCAGGTCCTGGGCATCGTCGTGAACCGTCACAGGGGGATCTCCTGGGCGCCCATCCCGGCGCGGAGGCGTTCGAGGCCGAGCCGCAGCCGCCCCTTCACCGTGCCGAGCGGGACTCCGAGCATGTCGGCGATCTCATGGTGCGTGAACCCGCCGAAGTACGCCAGTCGCAGGCACTCGGCCTGCTCCGGGGGGAGCGAACCGATGCCGCGGTGGAGCGCGTCGGACATCGCCGTGTCGAGCGCCCGCTCCATGGGGTGGTCGTGCGCGCTGCCCGACGAGACGTACTCGCTGCGCAGCGCCTGGTCGCGGCGCACCGAGGCCGCGGCCGACCGGAGCCGGTCGATGCCGCGGTGGTGCACGATCGACAGCAGCCAGGAGCGGACGCTCCCGAGGGCCGGCGCATACCGGTCGGCCGCGCGCCAGGCCGCCAGGAAGGCGTCCTGCACGAGGTCCTCGGCGGCCCCACGCTCCCCCAGCAGCCGCATCGCGAGCGAGAAGGCCACCCGGGAGTGCCGGTCGTACACGGCCTCGAAGGCCCGTGCGTCGCCCTCGACCACGCGGGCGATCAGGTCCTCGTCCGAGAGCGCCTCGGTCCCCGTGCTGCGTCGCCAGTTCATATGGCCCTTCTACGGAGCGGAGCCTTCTCCGGATCATGACGGAGGTGTCGACGTGGCGGACTAAAGCCGCCTCTGGGCCGATTGCGGGGCGTATGGCGCGCTCGATCTGGTTTTCCGTCACCACCGCCTTCGGCTGCCTGGATCCGGTTCGCACTCGGCATCCATGCCTCGTCATGTCCGCACTGTCCATCCACGCGTCTGCCTCGGCTTCCACGGTCAGCCGAGGCGCCGGTACCCCTGGGTTGTCGGACAACCAGAAACCCGCCGGATGGAAGTCTCATCAACAATCGGTACCCGAAGGGCAGCCCGACCAG